>ERZ1645192.1443-NODE-1443-length-19811-cov-6.755264_pt1 | contig 19811 bp, 14 predicted proteins | sample MGYA00575354_ERZ1645192 | MGnify/ENA primary metagenome ERZ1645192 (study PRJEB40844, sample SAMN11349763) | freshwater sediment metagenome | isolation source: river sediment | host: Sediment | place: India: Faizupur Khadar , New Delhi | collected 2017-02-21 ... | reverse complement strand
AAAGGCATATACATCCGATATCATCAAGGGAATTGAATATGCATCATCAGCCGGTGCAGATATCATCAGCTGCTCATTTGGTGGATCTGATAGTTCCCAGGGTCTATATGATGCAATAGCCGGATCTTCTGCCCTGTTTATCTGTGCAGCAGGCAATCAGGGGAAGAACAATGATCAGAATCCTCATTACCCCTCATCATTCCAGCTTCCCAATATCATCGGGGTTGCTGCAACCACCTCATCCGATGCCCTGGTTTCAACCTCAAATTACGGGACCACCGTTCATCTTGCCGCTCCCGGAGAGGACCTCTACAGCACGGCACTTTCCACTCCTGGCGGGTCACAATATAAATTCATGACCGGAACATCACAGGCAACCGCGTTCGTGGCAGGAATGGCATCTCTTGTTATGAACACCGACAGCAGTCTTACATCACCGGAGATCCGAACGCTCATGATCACCCATTCTGATGCAGTCCCGGCACTCCAGGGGAAAGTCGCCGCACAGGGACGGGTGAACCTGGCCGCTACACTCGCAGCTCTTTCAGGTGAGGATGCAATACCCCTGCACCAGGGATGGAACTTTGTATCAGTGCCACGACCCCTTGCATCCGGAAAAGATACCGCTCAGATATTCGGGCAGGTAAGCTCCGGAGGCCATTCAGTCCTTGAATATGTGCATGGTACCGGATGGAAGACCCTGAAAGCATCTGATCCGGTTTCAATCATGACCGGGTACTGGGTGTATTCCACGAAGGATGATTCGGTCCCGCTGCAGTATGCACCATCACCGGGTGTTGTCAGAAAACAGGTACAGAGTGGCTGGAATACGTGGGGTCTTCCGCTGAAAGAACCGGCGAAGGCAAAAACAGCCCTCTCACCCATTCAGAGTATCTGGAAATATGTGGTCGGGTATGATGCGACCCTGCAGCAGTATGAAAGCCCCATCCTGAATGGCGGGTCTGGAGATCAGAGTGATGACCGGCTTGTCAGACCACATCAGGGGTACTGGCTCTATAGTGCAGGAGAAGGAGAGATTACCGGATAATCTTTTTTTACTCCTGGTAATTCCTGATAATTAACTCGTTAATCGCTCCTCTTTTTTCTCCCACACTGTTGATAAACCGTTTTGCAAGGACCCGCTCAATCAGAAAATCTTTGTACAGGTCATCAAAGAAGTGGTCATCCGGATCCTCATTTCTTGGATCAGAGTTCGAGAGCATCACTTTTGCACCGGCTTTATCCACCGTCCCGTAAAAATCACGAAGCCTGATCTGGTCCTCCTCTGAAAACCCTTCCTTTGAGTACCCGGTAAAGGATGATGTCTTATTTAACGGACGGTAGGGAGGATCTATGTAGACGAAGGACATATTATCAACATAATCAAGACAGGTGGTAAAGTCACCCTGCATGATGGTAGTATGTGTGAGAAGGTCTGATGCCATCTGAAGGTTTTTTTCCTGAACAATGTTTGGGTTTTTATACTTCCCAAAGGGGACATTGAACTCTCCCTTGGAATTGAGTCGGAAAAGTCCGTTAAAGCATGTTTTATTCAGAAAGAGTAGTTGTGATGCCCTTTTGATGGTATGATCTCCGTACGTGTCATAATCAAATGAGGATCTCTCCTGGTTCAGTTCATCGCGAACCTGATAAAAGAGATTCAGCCTCCCAGATTCGTCCCGGGCGTCATATGCATCCTGTAATTCCTGAAGGATCCTGATGAGGGCCGTTACATCCTGTTTAACAACCTTCCAGGTCAGGATTAATTCGGTATTGATGTCGCATATCACCGATTCCCTGATGGGATAGAGCTGGGCGATGTAAAAAAATACCGCTCCCCCACCAATGAACGGCTCGATATACCTGTTCAGGTCACCGGTCTCAAGAGCTTTTGGAAACCGGGGATCAAACTCATAGAGGAGCTGGCTCTTCCCCCCCGCCCATTTAAAGAAGGGCTTTGCATAATTATCTTCGCCGGAAGTTCGCTTCCCACGTATTGACTGGATCAGGTACTGCCTCTCTTGTTTCATGAACCCTGTAGTATGTGAATCTGATAGAACATAATTCGGACGGGTTATAACTGTTCAATTCACATGTATAACAAATGAAGAATTTTTTTTGTCTGCTTCTGGGCCTGGTGATAAGCGGCCTGATTCTGGCCATGCCCGGATCTATCTTCATATCATGGGAAATTCAGGCAACGGCAGCTGTAACCACACTCATGATCATCTGGTGGATTACAGAGGCAATACCAATACCTGCAACCGCCCTTGTTCCGCTTGTGGGATTTCCCCTGCTCGGTGTCCTGACCCCGGCTGAAGCCTCGGCTCCTTATGCAGATAAAACAATATTCCTCTTTCTTGGCGGATTTATCATTGCAGCAGCCATGCAAAAGTGGAACCTGCATCGAAGAATTGCCCTCAATATTATTCTCCTGACCGGAACAAGCCCGAAACAGATCATCCTGGGTTTTATGTTAGCAACTGCCTTCATCTCACTCTGGATATCCAATACAGCGACCGCGATGATGATGATACCGATTGCGATTGCAATTATCGGGACAATCGGGGTGGATGCATTCAGGGAAACATCAGGGGAAGAGGGAGGTCTAGACTTTGCTAAAGCTCTTGTCATCTCAATTGCCTATGCAGCATCAATCGGTGGTCTTGGAACCATCATCGGTTCACCGCCGAACGGGATTTTTCTTGCCCAGCTCAAGACTCTGTTTCCTGATGCCCCGACAATCGGGTTTGTAGACTGGATGATCTTTGGTATCCCGCTGGTTGCAATATTTATTCCTCTCACCTGGATCTGGCTTGTGTATGGTCCGTTCAGACATCTGCCTGAAAAGCTTCCTCATAGCCGTGAGATCATTCATGAAGAGCTGAAAAAACTGGGTCGGATAACACCCGGAGAGCGGTGGACTTTGATTGTTTTTGTCATGACGGCCCTTATGTGGATCTTCTCCGCGACCAAAAAGATTGGTGATATCACGATACCTGGTCTTGATATCCTCTTTCCGGGCATTGATGACTCAACCATAGCCATGTTTGGAGCGATCCTTCTCTTCCTCCTCCCGGTGAGTATCAGGAACCGGCAATATACCATGGACTGGGAGTCGGTGCTGAAGATACCCTGGGGGATTCTCCTCCTCTTTGGTGGTGGTATCTGTCTTTCCAAAGGATTTATCAAGTCCGGCTTAGCAGATGAGCTGGTAAAGCACCTGACCGGCCTTTCCATACTGGATGTGTTATTCATCATTCTGCTGGTCGCAATCCTGGTCTCATTGCTGACCGAAGTGACATCCAACACGGCAATAGCCTCGGTTATGATGCCAATCCTTGCGGTCACATCAGTCAGTCTGATGATAAACCCGGTCATCCTTATGCTTACGGCCGCTCTTACGGCATCCCTTGCATTTATGCTCCCGGTTGCAACGCCGCCAAATGCCGTGGCGTATGGGACAGGATACCTTGCAATGAAAGATCTTATGAGAACCGGCTTTATTCTGAATATGATTGGTGTTCTCCTGGTGACCCTGTTTATGTACACTATCGTCCTTTGGGCTCTTGGGATCAGCTTTGAGTTACCTGCCTGGGCCGTAGCACCAAAATAATCTTTAAATATTCTCCATTTTGGAAAATAACTTCATTTTTAAGACTCTATAACTCCCATCAGAATCAGAAGAAACTACTTAAAAATCGGGGCACGAGGTACTGAGAGGCTCACAGGGAATCCTCTCATCAAGGTGCTGGTATGCATACCTTATGTGATGGATTTTCCTGTGAATGCTGATACAAGTAATATTGTTGACCCGGGTGTATAATGGAGGTATCGTTGACGTATCGTATATTTTCAGTCACTGTGATTGTGCTTTTGGCGTTGTCCGGGATTGCATGTGCAGACCGGCTTCCGTCACAGGTTTCTGAAAATCAGAAGATTAGTATCTCCACGATCATCGATGTTGTCGGATTCGTATCTGACAAGTCCTACATGTCCTGGACGATCGATGATTCAGAGACACCGGTTACGACGAAACAACTGAACAGTGGGACCGGAACTACTCCGATTGCCCTGACTGCTGAGCAGGTGCGGGCACTTGCAGCTGCAAAGTCATCCATATCAGGACTGACTTACTCGGTCGGAGCAGGAAATCAGCTCTATTCACTCACCGTCCCCGATTATCTGCTGAGTGATCTGGCATTGCCAAATATCGCCCCGACCGATCCCTGGTGGGGGAAGACCTGGCAGTCAATTCTGAATACGCTTGACTCGTCGTCGTATTCACAGACCCAGGATACAGAATATGGCAGTATCCATGACAGCAGACTTAATCCGGGTGAATCGATTGCCATTGTGACATTCTCAGACAGCATCATGACCAACGGCGGTCATCTCATGCTGAACAAGGATATCGGCTTTGACTCACAGAATAAGGGGAAGGGCCTCTCAAACCTGGAAGTTGAGAAGGTACTTACCTATGAGAGCATTGACGGTTCGTTCCTTGTCGGAAGTGAGGAATGGAGTCTTGATGTTGCCGGTAACTATGCAAATACTGATGATTCTATCAGGTGTGTATTTGCATCGGCACAGGAGAGTGTTATTCCGGCATTCTGTAATGTGGTGAAGGCAAAGAGCGAACTTATCAACTTCAACAGCGGGCAGGTCTCGACAAAAGGAAGCCTCCGTGCTGTTGCAGCGACAAGTGATGTTCCGGCTGGTCTCTTCTATCAGATTGCAGTCACTCCGATTCCGGGTTCAGGCTCCGGATTTGCAGAGGGAACCGTGAAGACAGAGTTCGCCGGTTCCATCATGGAAGCCCGTGGAAAGTCTGACTCTCCATCTGCAACAAACCAGTGGTCTGACAAGACCTCGGTATCCGGTGGTATCAAGAACTTCCAAAAGACGTTCGGGTACGAATCTGGTGTTACTATCTAATCCTGAAACTTCAGGATTTGCTTTTTTTGGATGAACCTGTCTGCCAGGGTATTCTCCTTCGAATAATCTATAATCTCATAACGCAAAACTCCCCATGGTTTATATGTCTAGGGGTTATGTGTGTGTCTTTTTGTTGATCCTTTGTATCATGGCAACAGGAGGATATGCGGAAGAACAACAGGTGCCGTTTGTTTCGGCTCCTTCTCTCTCGATTACGTCAGCGTCCGGGACTACTGATCAGGCACCCGTGCCAACACATGAAGTGAACCCGGTAGCGGGAAATCCGGTAATTCAGGCGACAAATAAGATTGTTCAGGGAGATACCGTATTTATTGGTGAAGGTTCTCTGGATGTTACAAGCGCGCTGAATACCGCCGGGTATATTGCCTGGTGGCAGAGCGGAAATCTCAATCCAACCGCACCTGATGCGGTGCTTCCCGTATCAGATCCTCAGAATTTCTGCTTTGATCCAGCTTCTTTTGTTCAGAAAACCGGCGACTGGTACCAGTGGGTAGATGACCAGAAAGGAGAACTGGCCTTCAGGGTTACTGATCCGTCTTTGTACCTGGAAATCCGGGATGTCTCAACCGATACTGACGTCACCGGGAAAAGCATCCCAATGGGAGATCTTGGAACATTCATTATTGAGTCCAATCTGAACTCCATTGTAAACAGGACCGGCTATCGTCCTGAAGACAGTAGTATAAAGATCACCGTATCCAGCCCGTCAGGTGATCCCCTTACCTATCTGGTCGGATTAAACGGAGCGGAGCATCCGCTTACAAAGCTACAGGTTGATCTTGCCAGATGGTACTGGATTGGTCAGGGGTCAGACCACTCTGTTCCATCTCTTGATGACGGGTGGAATACCTCCGTTGCCTACCTGAACGGAACAAGAATCTATCAGCCAGGAGTCTATACTGTCCGTGCTGAATGTAATGTCAACGGGATGAAAAATAGATACAAGGCTCCAGACGGGTCTGACTATGTGAATAAAACCGTCTCGATGACCCACACGGTAAACCTTGTCGATGATGCGGTTGATATCCGTGCAAGTCCGGAGCTGGTTGTGCCTGGTGAGTCTTTTGCGACGATCATCACCGGACTGCCTCATAATGAGTATTATCTCTGGATGAAAGGGACCGGAACCATGACCGGACAGCCCGGAGACCAGCCCCCGGTTATTGCACTCACGCAGGATGGTGTATTGCATGATGCACCTCCAGGGCCCTATCTCATCGGTGACTATGCCTTTTCTGACGGAGGAGGAAAGACCATCCGGAATGATGTGCCACACGATTCCACATGGAACGGGACTCAGTTCTATGGTATGGTCAAGCTTGACGGAGCCGGAACCAGAACGGTCTACTGGAATACGAGTGCAGCAACGAAACCCGGATCCTATACTCCGGCGGTTGAAAAAAGAACCCTGTCCGGATATGTCAGTGATACCTGTATGCTCTCCGTAGATACTGAAAAACAGGTCTCAATTCAGGTTGCCGGGTCCGGACCATTTCCGAAGGGTTCCCAGGTGTCATTATCCGGTCTGAATAAAATCACCGACAATACGTATCTTTTCCTGACCGGCCCGGGTATTCCGGCTGCAGGGGGGATGCTTGCATCACCACTCTCTCCGGTTCTCTCAGATGTTCCCTCGTCATTTGATTCGGCTGCTGTATCAGACGTAGATGCCTGGGCATATTCCTGGACCGTGCCGCAGACAATTCCGGCAGATGGGACTTATACGCTGTATGCAGTCAGTCATCCAAAGAACCTGACTGATATTGCAGGGGCTGTCTCTGACTCTGCTGAGGTGCAGATCACGTCAGGGGATACCAGTTCATTGAATCTGTCATCCGGATGGAATTTTATCTCAACTCCGAAGACGCTTTCACCCGGCCATAATACGATGGCGATCTTCTCCGGGATCAACTCATCAGGACATTCCATCTTTACCTATGATGGCAGCACGTCCTCATGGGTTACCATGAAATCAGAAGACCCATTCGCACCGTTATCCGGGTTCTGGCTCTACTCAGTCCAACCAACGGCTATCCCACTGGTATCCGGCAATGCGACCATCGTTCCCCGGACTTTGGTGAAGGGATGGAACAGCATCGGGATAACCTCTCCGGACAGAATTGCCGCCACAGTCCTGCAGCCACTCGGTCAGGCCTGGTCATATCTTATCGGGTATGATGCACAGGTCCAGCAGTATAAAAACCCGCTGGTGTCAGGAGATCCGGCAGTCAACACCACAATGGTGCAGACAAAAGAGGGATACTGGATATATGTAAAAGAGAACCTGACCTTCTCCGGATAAAAGGGAGAGGGATTACCGGTTTAATTTTATTTTATTTCCTTTCAGTCTGATAATCTCTAATTTTTTCAGATCTTCAACGACCTGCTTTACATACTCTGGAGAGATATCAAAAATCATTACTGTTCTCGTTCCCTCGATTCTCTTCTCCTGCATCTCCTGAACAGCCCTGATAAGTTCCTCTACCGTTTCGGTCTTTGTCATGCGTAAGATCTGGATGATATGCTCAACAATCTCCTGTTTCACATAAATGGCCTGAAGAGCGATTGCAATACTCTCATCTGATATATCACTGTTTTCCAGCTCCTCATGAAGTTGTTCCACCTCTATTTTGAATATAAATTCCGGACCTGTATGCACTTTATAGTCTAAATCTGCATTCATTACATGAACGAGTGTGATATTGAATGATTCCAGTTCATCTTCGTTTGGTATGATTCCTGCAGTCGGTTGGAATGTGTAGAAAAGCTCCTCTGCAGGGGCAATCTTCCGAAGAACCATCTTTCTATCTGCAAGGGAGATGAGATCATTGTCCAGGAGCACTTTATTCTTCACAATTGCAGCAATCGTTGGATTGATATCTTGATCCGTCCCGTTTTCCAGGTCCGCATCGCGTTCAAACACAACATCCCCTTCCTTCTTTCCTTCAAGGGTCTGGACAGCATTGTCCCGGTCGGTGGTCAGGATGCTGATGATTTTTTCGATTTCTTCAAGATCCTCCTTTATGTCCTCACTTACATCGGTTTCATACTGGTCATCCGGGTTGTCCGCATTCTCCTCCTGAATCGAGTCCTTCTCTTCTTCCAGGTCCTTGGTTAACTCTTCCCTGCAATGAACAAGATAGGAGTGAATATTGTCATATGTTCCTTTCACCCGGATGGAAAATTGTGAAAATGTAACTGGTTCGATTCTTGCTGAAATGTCACTTTTCCGTAAAAATTTCGTAAGTCTTTCGGCTTCTGCAAGGTCTTCGCATCCAAAAGTATGACCTAATACCATACCTCATGGATCTGCTACCTGAGGTTATAAGCAGATGTATTACGGTTATGTTTCTGTTCATATTCGGACCATGGGTTCTTTCAAAGTGGACAGGTTCAAGGTCTCTGCTGTCTAACTCTGTTCCTCATGTATAGTCAGACCGTAAAATCGGTCCTTCTGCTCATATCATCCCTCGCTTCATTTCTCGTTCCCTATACCGTATCTTCATTAAACGTTGCGCTGCCAGCTATTGGTTCATCATTTGGCCTCGATGCGGTTACCCTTGGATGGGTCACAACCGCGTATCTCCTCGTTGCTGCAGTCTGCATGCTCCCGTTTGGGAAACTCGCTGATATATATGGAAGAAAGCGGATTTTCATCATCGGAAATATTCTCTTTGCGCTCGGTTCACTTCTTGCAGCGGTATCATGGTCAGGATCGGTTATAATCATCGCACGGATGATCCAGGGTCTTGGAGGAGCAATGGTCTTCTCTACTTCCATGGCTATTGTGACCGTTGTTTTCCCTCCTGGTGAACGGGGACGGGCGATTGGCATCATTACCGCAACGGTATACGCCGGCCTCTCCCTAGGTCCGGTATTGGGGGGATTTCTGACTCAGCTGTATGGATGGCCGTCAATATTTCTCGTAAATGTTCCCCTTGCTCTGCTTGTGGTCGGACTGACCATTCTGTACCTGCATGATGAATGGAAGGAGCTGGAAAAAGCCGGGTTTGACTATGGAGGCGCTATCCTGTATGGATGCATGCTCATGGGTGTTATGTATGGTCTTACGGTTCTTCCTTCACCGGCAGGCATTCTCTGGATTGGGATTGGGCTCGCAGGAGGGTATCTCTTTTTCAGGTGGGAACAAAAGCAGGAGCGGCCACTTATCCGGCTGTCAACCTTCAGGACAAACCGGATCTTTCTCTGTTCCAATCTGGCGGCCATGATCAATTATGCGGTTGTGTTTGCCGTCGGATTCCTCGTAAGCCTGTCACTTCAATATAACCGGGGCTTTGATCCGGCGACAACCGGTATGATCCTGCTGGCCCAGCCGCTGGTTCAGACGGTGGTATCCCCCCTTGCCGGAAAAGCTTCTGATTCAATGGAACCTGCCATCATCGCCACCTTTGGGATGATTGCCACGACCATCGGACTTGGAGTGCTCCTGATTGTGCTGCCATCCTGCTCAGTTCCCTGTATCCTTGCAGGTCTTGTCATACTTGGCCTTGGGTACGGGCTCTTCTCTTCACCCAATACGAATGCGATCATGAGTTCTGTCCCGGCGAATGACCTTGGAATGGCCTCAGGGATGGTTGCGACCATGCGGGCAGTCGGCCAGCTTATCAGCCTTGCAACTGCGATGATGGTCTTTTCTGTGGTGATCGGAACCGTGGAGATCACCCCGGATGTCTACCTTCAGCTGGAACGCAGTATCTCGATAATTCTCCTGGTATTCATAGGGCTTGGAATACTGGGGATATTCACGTCATATGTACGGGGAACGGTCAGAAAAGAGGATTCTGAAGAGTAAGATAAAAGGGCAGGATCTTACAGTGTCCATTCATGCCCGTGTTTTTTCAGATATTCCCGCCGTTCCTTATAGTCTGGCATCAAACTCTCTACGCTATTCCAAAACCGTGGGGAATGGTCAGGGTGAATTTTATGGGCCAGTTCATGAAGAACTACATATTCGATGATTCTGGCAGGAGCCATACAGAGCCGGAGGTTTAAGATGATACTTTTTGATGTGCATGCTCCCCACTTTGTCTTCTGATCCCGGGTTTTTATCTGGGGGATTGGCACCTTGAGCAGGGCGGCATATTGAGTGAAATAGGGTATTGAGAACCGGTAGAGTTGTTCTGCAAAATATGCCGATACGACCTGTTTTACCGCCATCTTTACATTATAGTCAGTAAAATCTGACGGAACGGTAATCATGAGTTCCTGCTGCTGCCCTTCACAGGATAATTCAGTCCCCCGCCTTATCCTGATGGTTATCGATTCACCAAGAAAGGGGAAGACCTCTCCGTCCTCATAGGTCCGTTTCGGGGGAAGGGGCCGTGCACTGGTGATGGTATGAGAATACACCCACTCTGCATTCTGGATCATGAATGCAGTGATTTGAGTAACCGGTATGTGAGGAGGGGATACAACACAGACTTCCCGCTCCCGGTTTACTTTTATCGTGGTTCGTTTCGCCCGGGGATTTCGTTTTATTGTATAGGGTATGATATGCCCCTCATAGGTGATCTGTCCGGCATCCCCGTCTTGTGCAATCGGTGTTGTTTTATGAGAGAGGGTATCTGATGATGGCTCCGGGGGGTGAACTCCAATTTTCGGTGCAATCCATGATTTTCTGCTCTCCACAAATGCAGTTATTTTGTTTGTCGGGGTGTCGTAGGGTGCAGAGACTTCAACAGTCCCGTTTCCATGAATCTTCAGGGTGATCCGTTTGTTCCGGGTGCTCCGGGAGATGTGGTACGGGATTGTTTTCTCATGTATTCTCACCGTATGCTCTTCTGTGGCAGGGGGACACTCCGGACGGGTGCAGTAATATTCCCGGTATAACCACTCCTGTTCATCCGTGAGAAACCTGGTTATGTCTGCTTCTGATGCTGTCCCCGGATTTTCAACCTCAACCCTCCCATCCGGATATACTGACAGATAGAGGGTTTTTCTCCGTGGATTCTGGATAACGGTATAGGGAATATCAAGCCCCCTGATATGGATTGTCCCACCGGTTAAAGGCCCGGTATTTTTTTTCGTGACGGTGGTTTCATTTCTATCCTGTGCTGTGAGATAACTCCTGATATGCCACTGTAGTTCTTCTTTGGATAAGCCATATGGTGCCTGAACGATAATCCGGGTGTCCGAAACCGGATTAATGGCGATCACTTTCTGGTCTTTCCGGTACGATACCAGTACCTGAATGGATGTTCCATTCATCTGAATGTCTATCTTGTCTATTACGATATCAGGATCAAATGTGCTCTGCATAACGGGTGCCAGTGTTTTTGCTCATATGTGTTCGGGGTCGGATGAAATAATCATGGCTAATTTTGTGTGAATTGGGTTTGTGCCTGTGAGCGCATGTCCAGTGGAAGGAAGGGGGTTTATATTCGACAATATCTGCTCTCACTCGCCGATATTTCCTCTCATTTATTATGCGTGCGATTTATCGGGGAGATAACGATCGAACCTCATGGGAGGATGTCAGACGGAGGGTTAGGGTGAGCGGGTGATAATGCACACCTCATCAATCATGAATGAACCCTTCAGGATCACGAAACCCAGGTTACCTCCGGCTCATCTCCGGAATTATCACCGCTCTTTTGTAACTCTTCATGGGGATATCCGATAGCAACGCCGGTGACGGCATATTTTCCCGCTGGCAGATGGATGAGGGAGAAAAACTCTGATCTTCTGGAAAGGTATGAGATGCCGGGTATCAGGTGAACCCCAAGGCCAAGGGATGAAGCAGAGAGCCAGAGGTGTGAGACTGCAAATGCCAGGGACTCCTGCTCAACCGGTGGAAATCTCCGTTCTTCTGTGATAATAATGATACACGGTGCTGACCTGAAGGTGGATATACCTGTTGTCTCGAAATTTTTTAGCAGCTGGATGTAATTTCCCGGTCCTTCCGGGGTATATGCACGCCATCCGAAAAAGGAGATGAGTTCGTCACGGGTGGTTTCGATTGCCCTTTTTAGAATCTCTTCCAGATTTTCACACGCTGGAGTTCCGGTTTTGAAAACAAAGAACTTACGGAGGTTATGAGACACTGGTTCAGGATACGGGTACGGGGCCTTTGACCCGGCATGGATCACGTGTAATAGTGCCTCATCTGATGGAGCCCTGGCTGAAAAAACATATACCGGTTGACAGAGGAAATGGGATGTTTCACTGGCATTCATGTCTACGTTATCTTATTGTATCAATATGAGTGCTTTTTTCTGTCTCATAGAAAATGATAGTTCATTCTGGCAATTTATTTTTTAGGATATTTATATATGGCCTTCAGATCATGATCACATCATAGATATATCATGGCAGGGATGGATGGCAGTATTATAGAACAACTTTGTCCAAAGATGCTGGATGAAGTTCCGGTCGCAGTTCTCCTTATTGAAAATGGGATCTTTGTATACTGTAATAAGGCTGCAGTTGATATTTTTCATGCAAACCGAACTGAACAGATTGTGGGAAAGCCCCCTGGAATTTTGTCTCCTGAATTACAGCCAGACGGGCAGTCATCACAAGAGAAAGCGGTTTCTGTAATTACTGATGCAATCGGTGGGAAACCACAGCGGTTTGAATGGGTGCATACCCGGATGGATGGGACTCCATTTAATGCTGAAGTTCGCCTGGTGAAAGTGGACATTATGGGGCGGACTTTTTTACAAACCAATATTATGGATATTGAGCATCGGAAACGTCAGATGGATGACCTCTATCATATCCTTGATGGAGCGACTGCGGCGATCCTTCTTATCCAGGAAGGTAAATTCACCTATTGCAATAAGGCAGCTCTTGAGGTGTTTGGAGCAGGAAAGAGGGATGATATTATCGGGATGGCTCCAGGTTCTTTTTCTCCTCAATACCAGCCAGACGGGAGCCCCTCTGATCAAAAATCCATGACCTATATCATGGAAGCGATGAAAGGGAAGATGCAGCGGTTTGAATGGGTGCATAAACGACTGGATGGTTCTCTTTATGATGCTGATGTCGGGCTCAATCGTGTTGAGATGGACGGGAAGACCTATCTTCAGACGACCATCTTTGATATATCCTCACAAAAGCGGCAGATAATGCAGATGGAGCATTTATCCTCATTTTTGAAACTGGAGGTTAACCGTCTTGGGAAAAACCTCTCTCTTCTCTCTGCCGGATCATTTGATCTGGATTATGCCGTATCAGAGCCGGATGAATTTACCCAGGATGCACACGATCTCTTTGAACAGATAAATACCAGCCTGAAACAGGCCATAGATTCTATCAGGTTCATGGTTGAAGATGCCACGTTTCTCTCTCAGTCAGCCCTGCAGGGAAAACTGGATGCCCGGGCGGATATCTCCCGGCATAAAGGGGAATTCAGGCAGATTGTTGAGGGAATGAACAAGGTTCTGGACTCGGTTATGACACCGGTCAGGGAGGCGTACCGGGTTTCAGATGAGTATGCCAGGTATAATTTCCATGTTCAGTTTGACCCCTCAATCTCTGTCATGGGTGAGTTCCTTCGGTTTAAAGAGGCCCTGAACACGATTGGAAGTTCTATCTCGGATGCCATGCTTCACCTGAAGGGTGAGATAAAATCCCTGTCAGAGAATGCGTCAAATGCCCGTTCAGGAGTTGAGGATGTCAACAGGGGAGCGAAGGAGATTGCGAAAAATGCAGAAGAAACCTCATTGAATGCAGATAAGGCTCTTGAGGGGATTGATCAGGTGCTACAGGGGATGTCAGATCTGACTACCATGGTAACTGATATTGCTGCAGGCACTGATGAGGCTTCACGTCTTTCAGGAGAGACAAACACCCTTGCCCGGAAAGGGATTGAATCTGCAGGTGATGCAGAGCATGGGATGGAGAGTATCACCAAATCGTCCCATGAAGTTGATGTGATAGTAAAAGAGATCCAGAATCAGATGGGCCAGATCAGAAAGATTGTAAGTATTATCACCGATATTGCAAATCAGACCAACCTCCTTGCACTCAATGCAGCAATAGAGGCTGCACGGGCCGGTGAAGCGGGGAGAGGATTTGCAGTTGTCGCTGCTGAAGTGAAGGCACTGGCCCAGGAGTCACGATCATCAGCAGAGTCAATTTCAGATATGATTCAGGCACTTGAGTCGAAGTCAGAACAGGCGGTTCAGGCAATAAATATGTCTGAAAAAGCGGTTATAGATGGGAACAAGGCTCTGGTAATCACCCTTGATGTATTCAGGGATCTGTCAACCGCGGTTGGCACCATCTCTGATAAAATGGCCTTCGTTGCCAGATCAATCGAGTCGCAGGCTGCCTCGTTTGAAGAGATTACCGCAAGTGCACAGGAGATGAGTGTCATGGTGAAAAAGACTGCAGATGATGCAACACAGTCATCCGCCACAAGCGAAGAGGCTCTCGCAGTTGTTTCGCAGATTAACTCAGTTATTGATGCGATTAATGGAGCGGTTCATTCGATGAATGATGAGATGAAAAAATTTTCTTTGAAGGAATAATCCTCTTCTTTTTTTGAATTACTGGTACCGGAGAAGCCGTGAAAGATACACTTTTGCCCATATAATTGCAAGCGTGCCTCCGAGTATGTCTCCGGCAACAATACCCCACCAGATTCCGTGCTCTCCATATCCCAGCACAATTCCGAACAGGTACGCAAATACTGCGATAAAGAGGAGGTTTCTGAATACATTCAGGGTGAGTGAGGTCATTCCTTTTCCGACTCCCTGAAAGAGAGACCCTGACATGATACCCGGTGGGACAAAGGGGTAAAAGAAACACATCGTTGCAAGGAACGCTGCAATGGATGGAGCAAGATGGATACTCTCCGGTGAATAGGTGAATATGGTTGCTATCTGGTTTGCAAAAAGCCAGGTGATGACGGAGAGACTGACTGCTACCATGAGCCCGGTTTTTACAGAATAATTGAGAATAATGGGCAGTTTCTCATATCTCCTCCCACCAAAGGCTGCTCCTGCTACTGATATGACCGATGTGCCGATAGCAGCCAGAGGAATTATTGCGAATATGACAACCCGCCATCCTGCAGCATACACGGCGACTGCATCTGTTCCGGCAACGCTGACAAGGAGGCCATTGATGATGATTGCCAGGAGTGACATCAGGAAAAATTCAAGGCTTGCCGGAATTCCGACACCAAGAATATCCTGCATGGTCTGTTTCTGGTATACAAATGAGCTCCTGGAGACTGAGATGTATGTGTCCTTCTTTCCAAAGAACCAGTACACAAGGATAACAGCCACAAATATCTGTGATATGACCATTCCCCATGCTGCTCCTGCAATACCCATACCGGCGGTGTAGATGAGCAGGGGATCGAGGACCATGTTCATGAGGGCCGATAGTGCCATGAGATACATCGCCCGTTTTGTATCTCCTTCGGCACGCAGGATTGCAGATCCGACACTGGTGAGCAGAAGCAGGATGGTACTCCCAAAGACGACCCTTCCGTACTCGCCACAGAGTTCGGCTGTTTTTCCTGCTCCAAAGAGCAGTGCAATCTCCGTGGTCCAGAGAACCAGCGGAATGGTGACAAGGGCCGAGATGATGACCGTCAGGATGATAGCATGAACAGCAGCGTTGTTTGCTCCGGGAAGATCCCCTGCTCCGATTTTTCTCGCGATTGCAGAGGTTGTTCCTGCCCCAAGACCATTCCCAAGGCCGATAAGCACCAGAAAGAGGGGGGAGATGAATCCGACCGCCGCCAGTGCATCAGATCCAAGTCCTGCAACCCATATGGCATTGACGATGTTATAGGTTGAATAGAGCAGCATGGCGATGATGAGCGGCCCGGATAATGTTCGTATCGCCTTCTCCGGCTCACCCAGAAGAAGGGAAACACCGGCGGTCTCCTCCTTTTCCATCGCTTTTTTGTTCATTTCATTCAAATCTGCATTCGGCTTCAATTTTCTCCCTCGAGTGCCCTGATTGTCTGTATGCTTGACGATGCAACCTGCCTGAGCAGCACATGCAGGTGTTCTTTCTCCTCTTTTGTGAGCTGACTACTGACTGCCTGTTCCCACTCCTGGTCAATGGCCATGATCTCCGGAGCCATCTGATACCCTTTCCTGGTAAGTGAGAGGCGGAATGCACGACGGTTATCCGGATCTACACGCCTTGAGATGTACTCCGCATCCTCCATTTTTTTAACCGTCCGGGCAATGGTACCTTTGTCCAGGTGAAAGTACCGGGCCATGGTGTCCTGGGTAATATCTGGATGCCTGAGCAGGCACATGAAAACCGGATACTGTCCTGCGGATAATTTAAACGGTTTCAATCGTTCATTGAGAAAAATTACCCGTGCCCTGTTGATGATGGATAAGAGTGGTCCGGGTGGAAGTGATGATGGAAGGGGTGAATCAGACACTCGTACAGATGCTTGCTGATACCATATAATGTTGCTTATGCAACAGTTGTGTATGCAATAAAAAAGTGGAGAGTTATTTTTTCCGGTAAATGTTCAGTCCGATCTTGATATCTTCATGGTCAGGAATTGATATGTTCCCTTCAGTTGAAGCGATCGTGATAGATTTCCCGGATTTCGATTCTCCATAATCCTTACTAATATCAACGGTGATGGTAAGGGTATTTCCTTCGACCTTCATGTCAACATTCTTCATAAGATATGATTGGTATGAGAATATTTGGACTTTTTCTTTCGCAAATATTCCATAGTGTTTCTGGTTATTCAGTATACGTCAGTTTGAATGTCTCACTGTCAAAAATTTTTGTTCCAGGTCCTGCATCAGCAGCTTCTGAAACCGGGGCGAAAATCTGGAACCTGAGGGTGTGCTCTCCTTTTTTCCGGTATTGGAGTGGAATGTCAAAGAAATTTGTTTCTTTTCCGTCATTGCTCAGCCATTCATGCACCAGTGATATCTCCTGTTCATCCACGAAAATTTTTGTTATAACCTTCTGGCGTTGTTTTGAATCATGTCTGATCTGGTAAAAGAACCGGGAGTCACTGACCGGGGTGGTCAGTGATTTTTGAGGATCGACGTCTCCAGCCTTTGTTGTCCAGAATCCATGTATTGCTATCTCCATACAAGGTCACCATCTATTTGTTTGTGTATAAGCTGATAATACCATGGTGTATTCAGGCAGGGTATATGGGTGTTGTTTTGAAAAATTCACTCTCTCTGGATGATTTTATATGGGGAATGCGATTTCCTGTCATCAACTACTTGAGCCTATTGTATGGACTCTTAAACGTCTGACATTACGAGAATTATAAATAGGGTCTTGGATAATAGATGTCTGCCTGAAAACTCATAGGAATCATCCGATGAAGCACTATTCATGGTTTGATTTTCGATCAATCAAACAAAAAATTCTGTTTTTTGGTGGATTTGCATTGCTCCTCGTTGCAGCATGCATTATTGGGTATGCAGCCTTTGCCCTGAATTCTGAGGCAATTGATGCTGCTCATGGTGAGATGAACAGTATTGCTGAACGTGAAGCCGCATATATCAGTAAGGTACTTGAAGAGCCATATTTTACTGCTTCAAGCACAGCATCAGGTCTTGTCGGAATAAGGGAAAAGAACTCTCATTTTGCCAGGTCTGATGTGATGTCCCTGCTCCAGGGAATTTTAAGGGATCACCCGCTTTATAATGGCATATACACCATCTGGGAACCTGGTGTTTTTGACGGGCTTGATGAACAGTATAAACTCCGGGATGGATATGATAAGACCGGCAGGCTTCGGATCTACTGGTACCGGGATGCAGACGGGAATCTGATACGAAAACTGTATGATGAGACGACAAAGGATCCCGGATCATATTATGATATTCCGAAAAAGACCGGAAAGGGCGAACTTATAGAACCGTATCTCGAAACCATGCAGGATCCACCGGTTCTCATGGCCTCCGTATCCCTCCCGGCGATGATGGATAATAAATTTGCCGGAATTGTGGCGATTGATATCGCTCTGACTGATATTGAGAAGATTGCCGACTCTCTGGACCTGTATTCAGGAACCGGGAAGATGGTCGTGCTCAGTCATGAGGGTCTGTTGGCCGGAGCCTCCGGAGATCAGGATCTTGCTGGAAAACCCTTCTCTGAAATTGCTGATTCATTCGGTCTTCCACCGGAGATCATCCTTGATGCCGTTTCATCTGGTGAGAAGAAAACCTTCTCTGAAAATGGATTTATTGGATCGATAAACCCCGTGGCAGTCGGTGATGCCCCGACACCATGGAGTGTTGTGGTCTACGCCCCGTCTGATGTGGTGACCAGAAAGGCGACTGAACAGACGATCATCCTCATCATTATCGGTATTGTTTTCTCCATCTTAGGTCTTTTCCTGCTCTTCCTTGTTGCCCGGTCCATATCCCGGCCGATCGAGGAGATTACCTCTGTCGCCCATGATCTCTCTCTTGGAGACATCAATACCCAGGTGACGATACAGCAAAACGACGAAGTAGGGAGACTTGCAGATGCATTCAGGATCCTCACAAAGAATCTGAAGAGCAATGCCGGGTCTGCGGAACGTATCGCTGCAGGCGATCTGAAATTCAGGATTGATGCGGCCAGTGAGAAGGATGTGCTGGGCAATTCGATGATCCGGATGAAAGAGACATTATCCGGTGTCACCGCTACCATGAATCATCTGGCAGGACAGGCAGCATCCGGCGATCTCTCGGTCAGGGGAGACGCAGATGCATTTTCAGGGGAGTTCGCTCTTATTATCAAAGGAGTGAATGCAACGCTTGATGCGGTCATCGGCCCCCTCCATGAGGCGATGCGTCTTGCCAGGCAGTATGCAGATAATGACTTTGCAGCACGGTTTGATCCCACGGTTCAGACAACCGGCGATTTCGTCTCATTCAAGGATGCGATGAACAGCATTGGTATCCAGGTGACGAAGACCATTCAGATTATTCAGAGCCGGATGGTTGAACTGACTGCAAGTACTGAGGAGGCACAGGCATCGGCAGATGAAGTAGCCCGGGGTTCATCGGTTGTCGCAGAACATGCAGAATCGGTTTCGGTCAGGGCTGACCAGGGAAGTGAAGCAACAAGCCATATTCTCCATGCCATGGAGGATCTCTCAATAGCGGTCTCGGATGTTGCAGTCCGGAGTGAATCTGTCTCAAAGCTCACTGAAAAAGGGAATGATGTCAGTAAACAGGGTCAGAAACTTGCATCTGCAGCAAGTCAGGGGATGGAAGGAATACGGAATGCTACCGGCGATCTGAACCGGATAATCCTCTCCATCCAGGAGCAGATGGCCCAGATAAATAATGTCATCGCAATTATTACCGGCATATCTGATGAGACAAATCTGCTTGCTCTGAATGCGGCCATCGAGGCTGCACGTGCCGGGGATGCCGGCAGGGGATTTGCGGTTGTTGCTGATGAAGTCAAGGATCTTGCGATGGAGAGCCATGCTTCAGCCGAGAAGATTGAAGAGATGATTCGAAACCTGCAAAAGGAGTCTGGGCAGGCATCTGATCTAATGACCAGGGCCCATTCCCAGGTTGAACAGGGGTATGAAGCCGTCGGTCAGAGCCTTACCTTATTTGGGGATATTGCTGTTATGCTGGAACAGATTGCCCGTGATGTGAGTGATGTTGCTGCAGCATCTGAGGAAGAAGCAGCGTCAGTATCTGAAATTACGAGCAATATTGAGCATGTCGCCTCCCTTATAAAAGAGACGGCAGACAATGCGGTGTCCAGTGCTGCTGTATCGGAGGAGACCTCCGCTGCTGTTGATCAGATCAGAAAAGTCGTGGAGCATGTCAACAGTGTTGTTGTCTCCCTGCAAAAGGAGATTGATCAGTTTACCATCTGATCCATACCGCCCTTTTATTGCGGACTATGGAAAAATG
>ERZ1645192.1441-NODE-1441-length-19816-cov-11.269167_pt1 | contig 19816 bp, 15 predicted proteins | sample MGYA00575354_ERZ1645192 | MGnify/ENA primary metagenome ERZ1645192 (study PRJEB40844, sample SAMN11349763) | freshwater sediment metagenome | isolation source: river sediment | host: Sediment | place: India: Faizupur Khadar , New Delhi | collected 2017-02-21 ... | reverse complement strand
TCGGGATGGATGTCAGGATCGCGTGGAATGTAACCAGCCGATACCGCCGGCGAATAGAGGTCGGAGCCGACGATGTCGCCATTGGCGTTGGTGGTCACCGCCGGACCGGCAATGCGCAAATGGGTACAGCTGTTGGCGGCATTCAGGTTGGGGCCGCCACTGCCGGTGATGTCACGCGGCAGAAAGTAGCTGCCGCAGGAGGGCAGGACGGTCTCTTTCCAGAAGGTGCTGGGGCGGTAGAAGCCCTCGGCCGAAACAGTGTCGGTGAAACCGAAGCTCAGCGAGATCATGCCGGTCGGCAGGATGATCTCCTTGACCTCGGCGCCCGGCAGGCGGGCGGCGTTGCCATCGACCGGGTTGATGCTGGCGATGCCGCCGGAGGCGAAGATCGCCTCACCCCAGCCGAGCGCCTGCTGACCGACCCGCACCGTCAGCGGATGTTCGCCCAGATCAAAGTTGCCATAGACGAAGGCGTCGAGCAGATCGATGCTGCTGCCGACGTCGTTGAGGCCATGCTGGTTGATGCCCTCTTTGTAGTAGCGCAGCTCGCCATCCATCATCTTGAAGTCATAGAAGGCCTTGGCGCGAAAGAAACCGCCGTAGTTGCCGTGGGTGATCTCCAGCTCCGGCGTCACCTTGACCACCTTGCTGAAGATGTCGCCCTTGTCGTAGTTGAGGTTGGAGTCGTTGCCGCTGCCGGAGTTGCCGTAGGAGACCGGAGTCTCGCTAGCTGAGCGGATGTTGTAGTTGGCCCGCTCGCTGACCCGCCAACTGGCGCCGGCCGAGAAGGTGGCATCGAACTTGATGTTGGTCTCGCCCACATCATATTCGATCGCCTGCAGCGGCAGGCTGGCGAAGGCTGCCGTGGCGATGGTCGCGGCCAGCAGGGTGCGCCCGAGGCGAGGCGGTTGGGTTGTCTTCATGGAAGCCACTCCGTATCTGGTTATTGATTTTCGAGAGGGTCGTGCGTGCACGCGAATCATTTTGCGCTGTTATTGTTCTGCGACCCGGACAATGTCCGAGGCGCAAGCTGGAGCTTTATATCACAACAGGTGCATAAAACAACCTTTTCATCAGCGCCGTTGCAGCGGACAACTCGACTCAACCCGAGATGTCCGGATAGGGGTTCTCTTCACGCAGCGCGATCGGCAGGCTGTCGCCGGGCAGCAGCAGTGCCTCCGGCGACAGCAGCAGATCGCGCTCTTCGCAGACCCCCTCGCCGAACTGGTAGCGGGTGCGCACCTCGCCGCGCAGCGCGCTGCGGTCATGGGCCTCGGCCCGTTCGCGCACCGGCTCGGCCTCGCTCCAGTAGCGGGCGATGGCCTCGCGGCCATGGCGCCGGGCCAGCATCGACTCGGTCTGCAGTGGTGAGAGCAGCAGCGCGGTGGCATTGTTGCCACCAAAGCCCTTGGCGTTGATGAAGGCGGCCGACAACTGGCGCGGGTCGATTTCGATGTGGTCGCGCTCCAGCCGCAGGTGGCTGTGATGGACATCCTCGGCGATCTGATCGAGCGTGAAGATGCCGGGAATGAAGCCATGGCGCCAGACGCCGAGTGCAGTGGCGATCTGGTCGCCGGCGGCCGCGCCGAGCGCGTGGCCGAGGTAGCATTTGATCGCCGCGACCGGCCACTGCTCGATGCCATGCAGCTTGGCGAATTCATTGAAGATGCGCGATTCGGTGACGCGGTTCTGCGGCGTGCCGGTGCCGTGGGCATGCATGTAGCTGCCATGCCGCAATTTTGCCTCGCCGAGCAGGTCGCGGGCAGTGGCCATCGCCTTGCCGACCGTCAGATAGTTGCCGACACCGGGACCGGCGATCGACTTCTTGAAGCCGTCGGCATGGACGCTGACCATCGGCACGGCGCCATGGATCTGCGCCCCCATCTCCAGCGCCAGCGCATCGTCGAACAGCACCAGGAACTGCGCCGATTCGCCCATCGTGAAGCCGCAGTTGTAGTTGAAAGGGCGGCAGGCGCGGCGGTGGTCCGGTTCGGTCAGACCCAGTTTGCGGTCGAGGTCGACCAATTCGGCATCCTCGGCCAGCGCCCCCATGGCGGCATAGCCCTCCATCGCCTCGGGGTTGATCACCGCCTCGGTGGCACCGACCAGCACCACCCGCCGCCGCCCGGAGCGAATGTCCTCGACACCGCTGCGCAGGTTGTAGAGGAAGGTGGCACAGGCGCCGACCGCGCCGCCGGTGGCGCCGACGCTGCCCAACACATAGGCATTGACGAAGTCGGCCGGCATCTCGGCAAAGCCGAGCGGCAACTGCTTGGAGCTGATGCGCTTGCCGAGGTAGGGCGCCTTGTACATGCCGCCGGTGCCGTTGTCGTCGAGCTGACCCATCGAGCTGCTGGCATAGACGGCGATCTGGTCGGGCGCCACCCGCTTCAGCAGGCTGTTCCAGTCGATGCCGAGCGAGCCGATCGCGTCGGAGGCGGCATAGAGCGCCATCTGCAGCGCGCGCGGGTGGTTGCGCGACGGGTAGAGCGCGCCGGGGTCGAAACCGCTCGGCAACTGACCGGCGCTCGACACCAGCGCCTTTTTCTGATCGGGCAGAAACAGGTCGAGACCGTCGGTGAGAGTGACCTTGACCTGCCGTCGATCGATCGGCGTCACCTGCCAGCCGGGCGGCAAAGGTTCCGGCAACTGTCGCACTGGCAGCGCGAATTCGAGCGGCCCAGCGAGGGGTTGCAGTGTCAGTTTGCGGTTGAACGGCACCGCGTCGACATCGAAGTGGCTCTGCTCGATGCGGCGGATCAGGGTGTGGCGCTCGATCTGCGCGCGGTGGCGCTGCGCCAGTTGCGAGGGCGTCAGCGGCGTGCCGTCGTGGTCGCGCCAGTGGCCCTCCTCGAAGCGGGCCAGATTCATCATCATCGCCAAGTCGACCAGTGTTTCGTTGCGACTGGTCTCATCGAGCACATCGAGCACCAGCCGGCGGTAGCCATGGTGGAAGGAGCTGCGACCGGCCGGATTGATGCCTCCGAACCCGACGATCACCGGTAATCTGACCAAGCGCCCTTCTCCTGTCGTGCAATGATGACCTCTGGATGACGGGCCATTGTATTGAGTAGGCCGAAACCTTCCAAGCCTGCCTGCAACAGCGCGCCCAACGAATGGATTTTGTTGGGATTTGATGGTTTCGCCACGCGGGCAGCCGATCAGTTACCATTCAGTTCCATCCACCCTCGCCACCCTGTTGACGCCGGAGTGCCCACCCGCCATGCAAGCGCGCATCGACCAACTGCTGGAACTGCTCGATCTGGAGCCGCTCGACACCCACCTGTTTCGCGGCGTCAGCCCGGCCGGCGAGCGCAACCGGGTGTTTGGCGGCCAGGTGCTGGGGCAGGCGCTGGTGGCGGCGGGCCGCACGGTCGATGAGCGGCTGCTGCACTCGATGCATGCCTACTTTCTGCGGCCGGGCGACCCGAAGCGGCCGATTCTGTACGAGGTGGAGCGCAGCCGCGATGGTGGCAGCTTCACCTCGCGCCGGGTGGTGGCGATCCAGCAGGGCAAGCCGATCTTCAACCTCTCCGCTTCGTTCCAGCGCGCCGAACCCGGCCTCGACCATCAGGCGCAGATGGTCGAAACCGCGCCGCCGGAGCTGTTCGTCACCGAGGAGGAGCAACTGGCGCTGCTCTATCAGCAGGATCCGCAGAACTACCGCCACCCCGACTATTTTCAGTGGCCGATCGAATTCCGCCATGTCGACCACAGCAACAGCCGGCGGCATGAGGCCCACCCGCCCCAGCACCGGGTGTGGATGCGGGCGGTGGCGCCGCTGCCCGATGCGCTGATTCTGCATCAATGCATCCTGGCCTACGCCTCGGACCGCGGCTTGCTCGGCACGGCGCTGCTGCCCCATGCGATCTCGATCGACAATCCGCGGCTGCAGGCCGCCAGCCTCGACCATGCGATGTGGTTCCATCGGCCCTTTCGCGCCGATGAGTGGCTGCTCTATGTACAGGAGAGCCCCAGCGCCAGCAACGGCCGCGGCTTCTGCCTCGGTCACATCTACCGCAGCGACGGCGTGCTGGTGGCCTCGACCGCCCAGGAGGGGCTGATTCGCCACCACCCCGACCCTGACCAACCCCGACGGAGCCCGTGATGAAAGCGATCCTGGTCGACAGCGCACAGCGCCTGCAGTGGCGCGAGACCGCCACCCCGGAACCGGCCGCCGGCGAGGTGCGCATCCGGGTGCGGGCCACCGCGGTCAACCGCGCCGACCTGATGCAACGGATCGGTCTCTATCCGCCGCCAGCGGGCGCCAGCGAGATTCTCGGCCTCGAATGTGCCGGCGAGGTCGAGGCGGTCGGTGCGCAGGTCGAGCGCTGGAAGCCCGGTGACGCAGTGGTCGCGCTGCTGGCCGGTGGCGGCTATGCCGAACAGGTGGTCTGCCCGGCCGACCACCTGCTGCCGCTGCCGAAGGGGCTGGACTTCAGCGAGGGTGCCGCGCTGCCGGAGGTGTTCGCCACCGCCTGGCTCAACCTGTTCCATGAGGCGGCGTTGCAGCCGGGCGAGCGGGTGCTGCTCCATGCCGGTGCCAGCGGCGTCGGCAGCGCGGCGATCCAGCTCTGCCGGGCGTTCGGCAACCCCTGCTTCGTCACGCTGGGCAGCGCGGCGAAGCTGCAACAGTGTCTGGCGCTCGGCGCCGAGGCCGGCCACCTGCGCCAGCAGGGCAGCTTCGTGCCGGCGGTGAAGGCGTGGGCAGCGCAGGGGGTCGATGTGGTGCTCGACCCGGTCGGCGGCGGTTACCTCGCCGACAACCTGAAGGTGATGGCGGTGGATGGCCGGCTGCTGCTGATCGGCCTGATGGGCGGCGCCAGCAGCGAGCTCAACCTCGGACTGCTGCTGGTGAAGCGCTTTCGCCTGATCGGCTCGACGCTGCGCAGCCGCAGCGACGCCGCCAAGGCCACGCTGCTGCGCGACATGGGCGAGCGGCTCTGGCCGCTGTTCGAGGCGGGTCGATTGCGGCCGATCATCCACGCCCGCTGCCCGATCGGCGAGGTCGAAGCGGCCTTTGCGCTGGTCGAATCGAACCAGACCTTCGGCAAGGTGGTGCTGGAGCTGCCGGGCTGAGCCACGGCACTGCATCGGCGGCCGCTGATTGGGTAGAATGGCCGCCCCCGGCGCTTGCGCCACTCCTTTTATATCTTCACAGGCACCCATCGATGCTGGAAATCAATCCGCTGCTGCAACGCATTGCCGATTACCGCGAGCGCGGCGAGTCGCTCCGGAGGTATCTTTGACTACGCCGAGAAGGCCGATCGGCTGATCGAGGTCAACCGCGAGCTGGAAGCGGCCGATGTCTGGAACGATCCGGAGCGGGCGCAGGCGCTCGGCCGCGAACGCGCCACGCTCGAGCAGATCGTCAACGACTGCGAGGCGCTGAGCCACGGGCTCGCCGACAACGAAGAGCTGATCGAACTGGCCGCCAGCGAGGACGACGAGGAGACGCTGGCGGCAGTCAGCAAGGATCTCGACCAGCTCGGCGCGCTGCTGGCGCGGATGGAGTTTCGCCGCATGTTCAGCGGCGAGATGGACAGCCACAACGCCTACCTCGACATCCAGGCCGGCTCCGGCGGCACCGAGGCGCAGGATTGGGCCAACATGCTGCTGCGCATGTATCTGCGCTGGGCCGAGCGCAAGGGGTTCAAGGTCGAGCTGATGGAGGCCTCGCCCGGCGAGGTGGCCGGCCTCAAGAGCGCCACCCTCCATCTGCAGGGCGACCATGCCTATGGCTGGCTGCGCACCGAGACCGGCGTGCACCGGCTGGTGCGCAAGTCGCCGTTCGATTCGGGCAACCGCCGCCACACCTCCTTCGCCTCGGTCTTCGTCTCGCCGGAGATCGACGAGAGCATCGAGATCGACATCAATCCGGCCGACCTGCGCACCGACACCTACCGCGCCAGCGGCGCCGGCGGCCAGCATGTCAACAAGACCGATTCGGCCGTGCGCATCACCCACCTGCCCAGCGGCATCGTCGTGCAGTGCCAGAGCGAGCGGTCGCAGCATCAGAACCGCGCCAAGGCGTTCGACATGCTGCGCGCCCGGCTCTATGAACAGGAGATCAAGGAGCGCAACGCGCAGAAGCAGGCGCTCGAAGAGAGCAAGGCCGACATCGGCTGGGGCAGCCAGATTCGCTCCTACGTGCTCGATGCCTCCCGCATCAAGGATCTGCGCACCGATGTCGAGACCGCCAACACCGGCGCGGTGCTCGATGGCGACCTCGACCCCTTCATCGAAGCCAGCCTGAAGATGGGACTCTAAGCCCTGCCGACCGCCCTCCAGGAGCACTCCGCAATGAAAAATGACACGCCCCCGGCCAGCCACGAAGAGGATGGCCTCGACGAACATGAACTGATCGCCCAGCGCAAGGCCAAGCTGGCCGAGTGGCGCCAGAGCGGGCGGGCCTTTCCCAACCAGTTCCGTCCCGACGCACTGGCCGATGACCTGAACCGCCTCCATGCCGACCACGACAAGGCTGCGCTCACCGCCGCGCCGGTGCGGGTCAAGGTGGCCGGGCGGATGATGCTGCGCCGCATCATGGGCAAGGCCAGCTTCGCCACGCTGCAGGACCGCAGCGGACGCATCCAGATCTACCTGCGCAACAGCCTGCCCGATGACAGCTACGAGGCGTTCAAGCGCTGGGATCTCGGCGACATCATCGGCGTCGAGGGGGTGCTGTTCCGCACCAACAGTGGCGAGCTGACCATCGAGGTCGAACGGGCCGAGCTGCTGACCAAGTCGCTGCGGCCGCTGCCGGACAAGCACAAGGGGCTGGTCGATCAGGAGAGCCGCTACCGGCAGCGCTACCTCGACCTGATGGTCAACGAGCAGACGCGGCGGCTGTTCCAGATCCGCTCGCGGCTGATCGAGGCGATTCGCCACTTCATGGTGCGGCACGACTTCATCGAGGTCGAAACACCGATGATGCAGGTGATCCCCGGCGGCGCCACCGCGCGCCCCTTCACCACCCATCACCATGCGCTCGACATGCCGCTCTACCTGCGCATCGCGCCCGAGCTCTACCTGAAGCGGCTGGTGGTCGGCGGCTTCGAGCGGGTGTTCGAGATCAACCGCAACTTCCGCAACGAGGGGCTGTCGACCCGCCACAACCCCGAATTCACGATGATCGAGTTCTACCTCGCCTATGCCGACTACCACGACCTGATGAACCTGACCGAGACGATGCTGCGCACGGTGGCCGAACAGGTGCTGGGCACGCCACGGCTGCATTACCAGGGCATCGACATCGACCTGGCGCAGCCCTTTGCCCGGATGACGCTGCTCGAAGCCCTGATCCGCCACAACCCGGAGCTGCCGGCCGCCAGCTTCAGCGACCGCGACCGGCTGGCCGGCATCGTCGAGGAGCTGGGCATCGCGGTGGCCGCCGGCTGGGGGCTCGGCAAGTTGCAGATGGAGCTGTTCGAGAAGAGCGTCGAGCACCGGCTGCTGCAACCGACCTTCATCACCTGCTATCCCACCGAGGTGTCGCCGCTGGCGCGGCGCAGCGACAGCGATCCTTCGGTCAGCGACCGCTTCGAGTTCTTTGTCGGCGGCCGCGAGATCGCCAACGGTTTCTCGGAGCTGAACGACCCCGAAGACCAGGCCGAGCGGTTCCGCAGCCAGGTGGCAGACAAGGAACGCGGCGACGAAGAGGCGATGTTCTACGACGAGGATTACATCACCGCGCTCGAATATGGGCTGCCGCCGACCGCCGGCGAGGGCATCGGCATCGACCGGCTGGTGATGCTGTTCACCGATTCGCCCTCGATCCGCGACGTGCTGCTGTTTCCGCACATGCGGCCGCTGGAGAGACGGTGAACAGCGCGCCACCGTTGCAGCGGGTGCGCCTCGAAGCCTCGTGGAAGGCACGGCTTGGCGCCGAGTTCGACGCGCCCTACATGGTGGCGCTGCGGCAGTTCCTGCTCGAACAGAAGCAGCAGGGCAAGGAGATCTATCCGCCCGGCAGCGAGTGGTTCAACAGCTTTGAGCTGACGCCATTCGACGCCACCCGGGTGGTGATCCTCGGTCAGGACCCCTACCCCGGACCGGGGCAGGCCCATGGCCTCTGCTTCTCGGTGCGCCCCGGCGTCGAGATTCCCCCCTCGCTGCACAACATCTATCAGGAGCTGGCCAGCGACCTCGGCATCGAACCGGCCAGCCATGGCTGCCTGGAGTCCTGGGCACGGCAGGGCGTGCTGCTGCTCAACAGCGTGCTGACCGTCGAACGGGGCCGACCCGGCGCCCACCAGGGACGCGGCTGGGAGCGCTTCACCGACCGGGTGATCGAACTGCTGAACGGCCATCCGCGACGGCTGGTCTTTCTGCTGTGGGGCAGTCAGGCGCAGAAGAAGGGAGAGATCATCGACCCCCGGCGACACTGTCTGCTGAAGGCACCCCACCCCTCACCGCTGTCGGCCTACCGTGGTTTTTTCGGCTGCCGACACTTCTCGAAGGCCAACGACTTTCTCATCGGTCAGGGCGAGTCAGCGATCGACTGGCGGCTGCCGCCGGTCGGCTGAGTCGACTCACACCCAGCCAGCCGCAACAAAAGGGCGCACACCCGGCACTGTCACGCCCCAAAAAAGGGTAGCCTGCACCATCGATGGCGGGTTTTACCCGGACTGCGCACCATTTTGGCCAACCTCGGCCGCAAAGGAAGCACTGATTTATTCGTCGTGCCATTCCTCCCAGCCCCTCACCCCCGGCCCCTCTCCCGCATGTGGGAGAGGGGTGCGCAGCAGCGCGGGTGACCGAATGGGTCATATCTGCCCACCACCGTCATTTGATTGACATCTGACGAAGCGCACGCCGGCAATCGGTGACGGAAACGGCAATTTTCGTCAACTTTCCGGCTGGCACCGCACCACACCCGAGACGCACCGTGAAAAGCGCCAGGACAACCCAGCCATTCACTCGGGATTCCGCGCCCTGCGCCTCACTGCTTCGCAACATGGCCTACAGCTTGCAGAGCTATTGACAAGCGCGTTCGGTGTGGTGTTGCCGCCCAGAACGGCAGACTCAAGTGCCCGCAGAAGGTTCGACTGATTTTCAACGTTCACCCAAGGCGAGGTTGCAGCGATGTCGATATTCAGCCACTACCGCTCCCGTTACGAGGCGACGCAGGAGGAGGAGTTCAGCCTGCAGGAGTACCTCGAACTGTGCAAGCGCGACCCTTCCGTCTACGCCAGCGCCGCGGAGCGCATGTTGATCGCCATCGGCGAGCCGAGCCTGGTCGACACCAGCCGGGATCCGCGACTGAGCCGGATCTTCTCCAACAAGGTGATCAAGACCTACCCGGCCTTTTCGGAGTTCTACGGCATGGAGGAGGCGATCGAGCAGATCGTCTCCTACTTCCGCCATGCCGCCCAGGGGCTGGAAGAGAAGAAGCAGATTCTCTACCTGCTGGGGCCGGTCGGTGGCGGCAAGTCCTCGCTGGCCGAGAAGCTGAAGTCGCTGATGGAGAAGGTGCCCTTCTATGCGATCAAGGGTTCACCGGTCAACGAATCGCCGCTCGGGCTGTTCAACCCCGCCGAGGATGGCACCATCCTGCAGGAGGATTACGGCATCGCGCGCCAATATCTGAAAGGGACCATGTCGCCGTGGGCGGTGAAGCGGCTGCATGAGTTCCATGGCGACCTCAGCAAGTTCCGGGTGGTGAAGAAGTATCCGTCGATCCATGACCAGATCGGCATCGCCAAGACCGAACCGGGCGACGAGAACAACCAGGACATCTCCTCGCTGGTCGGCAAGGTCGACATCCGCATGCTGGAGCGCTTTGCCCAGAACGACCCGGATGCCTACTCCTACTCCGGCGGACTGTGCAACGCCAACCAGGGGCTGCTCGAATTCGTCGAGATGTTCAAGGCGCCGATCAAGGTGCTGCATCCGCTGCTGACCGCCACTCAGGAGGGCAACTACAACGGCACCGAGGGGATGGGGGCGATTCCGTTCGACGGCGTGATTCTGGCCCACTCCAACGAGTCGGAGTGGCAGGCGTTCCGCAACAATCGCAACAACGAAGCCTTCATCGACCGCATCTACATCGTCAAGGTGCCCTACTGCCTGCGGCTCTCCGACGAGGTGAGAATCTACGAAAAGCTGCTGACCCACAGCTCGCTCAGCAAGGCGCCCTGCGCGCCCGACACGCTCAAGCTGCTGGCGCAGTTCAGCATCCTGACCCGGCTGAAGGAGCCAGAGAACTCCAACCTCTACTCGAAGATGCGGATCTACGATGGCGAGAATCTGAAGAACATCGATCCGAAGGCGAAATCCTATCAGGAGTACCGCGACGCGGCCGGTGTCGACGAGGGAATGGAAGGACTGTCGACCCGCTTTGCCTTCAAGATTCTCTCCAAGGTCTTCAACTACGACCACACCGAGGTGGCGGCCAACCCGGTCCACCTGCTCCATGTGCTCGAGGAGCAGATCGAGCAGCAGCAGTTCGGTCCGGAGCGGCAGGATCAGTATGTCCGCTTCATCAAGGAGTACCTGGTGCCGCGTTACATCGAGTTCATCGGCAAGGAGATCCAGACCGCCTATCTGGAGTCCTACTCGGAGTATGGGCAGAACATCTTCGACCGCTATGTCATCTACGCCGACTACTGGATCCAGGATCAGGAGTACCGCGACCATGACACCGGCGAGATTTTCGACCGCGCCGCGCTGAACGAGGAGCTGGAGAAGATCGAAAAACCAGCCGAGATCAGCAACCCGAAGGATTTCCGCAACGAGGTGGTCAACTTCGTGCTGCGTGCCAAGGCCAACAACGAAGGCAAGAATCCATCGTGGCAGAGCTACGAGAAACTGCGCGGCGTGATCGAGAAGAAGATGTTCAGCAACACCGAGGATCTGCTGCCGGTCATCTCGTTCAATCCCAAGGCGTCGAAGGAGGAGCAGCAGAAACATGCCGACTTCGTCACCCGCATGACCGAGCGCGGCTACACCGAAAAGCAGGTCAGACTGCTGGCCGAGTGGTATCTGCGGGTTCGCAAGTCGCAGTGAACCGACGGAGGTTGAGATGACCTACATCGTCGATCGCCGCCTCAACGGCAAGAACAAGAGCAGCGTGAACCGGCAGCGGTTTCTGCAGCGCTACCGGGCGCACATCCAGAAGGCGGTCTCCGACGCGGTGACCGGGCGCAAGCTGACCGACCTCGACACGGGCGAGAAGATCACCATCCCGAAGAAGGAGATCAGCGAACCGCTGTTCCAGCATGGCACTGCCGGCAACCGGCGCATCGTCCACCCCGGCAACAAGGAGTTCGTCACCGGCGACCAGATCGCCCGACCCAACGGCGGCGGGGGCGGTGGTGGAGGCAGCGGTGATGCCGGCCAGGATGGCGAGGGTGAGGATGAGTTCTCATTCTCGATCTCGCGCGATGAGTTTCTCGAATTCCTGTTCGAGGATCTGGCGCTGCCCAATCTGATCAAACGCCATCTGGCCGGGGTCGACAGCTTCAAGCTGCGCCGGGCCGGCGTGGTCAGCGATGGCAGTCCGACCAAGCTCAACATCGTGCGCTCGATGCGCTCGTCGCTGGCGCGGCGCATCGCCATCGGCGCACCACTGCGGGCACAGTTGCAGGAGCTGCTCGACGCGCGTGAGTCGCTGCTGCGCTCGCCGGAGCCCGCCCTGTTCGAGCGGCGCATCGGTGAACTGGACGAGGAGATCGCCCAGTTGCAGTCGCGGTTGCAGAAGATTCCGTTTCTCGACAGCTACGACCTGCGCTACAACTTCCACGCCAAACAGCCTCAACCCAGCGCCAAGGCGGTGATGTTCTGCCTGATGGATGTCTCCGGTTCGATGAACCAGAACATGAAGGAGATCGCCAAGCGCTTCTTTCTGCTGCTCTATCTGTTCTTGCAGCGCAACTACGAGCGCACCGAGGTGGTCTTCATCCGCCACCACACCAGCGCCAAGGAGGTCGACGAGCAGGAGTTCTTCTACTCGCGCGAGACCGGCGGCACCATCGTGTCGAGCGCGCTGACATTGATGCACGAGATCATTCAGGCACGCTATCCGGCCGGCGAATGGAACATCTACGGCGCCCAGGCCTCCGATGGCGACAACTGGGCCGATGACTCGCCGGTCTGCCAGGCGCTGCTCACCGAAAAACTGCTGCCGCTCTGCCAGTACTACACCTACGTCGAGATCATGCCGCGCCGCCACCAGTCGCTGTGGGAGCACTACGAGCAGGTGCGGCAGAGCCACCCCGACCACTTCGCCATGCAGGACATCAACGACCTCCCCGACATCTATCCGGTGTTCCGGCAACTCTTTCAAAGGAGGCTGGCATGACGCTGCGGCAGCCGATTTCAGAAGGTTCGGAGTGGAGCTTCGAACTGATCGACCGCTACAACCAGGAGCTGGCGCGGGTGGCGGCACACTACCGGCTCGACACCTACCCGAACCAGATCGAGATCATCTCCTCGGAACAGATGATGGATGCCTACGCCTCGGTCGGCATGCCGCTCGGCTACAACCACTGGTCGTTCGGCAAGCAGTTCGTCTCGGTCGAGCAGAACTACAAGCGCGGCCGCATGGGGCTGGCCTACGAGATCGTCATCAACTCCAACCCCTGCATCGCCTACCTGATGGAGGAGAACACGATGATGATGCAGGCGCTGGTGATCGCCCATGCCTGCTATGGCCACAACTCCTTCTTCAAGAACAACTATCTGTTCAAGACCTGGACCGATGCCGGCTCGATCATCGACTACCTGCTGTTTGCCAAGAACTACGTGCGCCACTGCGAGGAGCGCCACGGCATCGACGAGGTCGAGCGGCTGCTCGACGCCTGCCACGCCCTGATGAACCACGGCGTCGACCGCTACAAGCGCCCGGCACCGATCTCGCCGCAGGAGGAGCAGCGGCGGCAGCAGGAGCGCGAAGCCTACCTGCAGTCACAGGTCAACGCGCTGTGGCGCACCATTCCGCGCAGCACCAGCGAGCAGGCGCAACAGAAGCAGCGGCTGTTCCCCAAGGAGCCGCAGGAGAATCTGCTCTACTTCATCGAAAAGAACGCCCCGCTGCTGGAGCCGTGGCAGCGCGAGATCGTGCGCATCGTGCGCAAGCTGGCGCAGTACTTCTATCCGCAGCGGCAGACCCAGGTGATGAACGAGGGCTGGGCCACCTTCTGGCACTACACGCTGCTCAACCACCTCTATGACGAAGGCCGGCTCACCGACGGCTTCATGCTGGAGTTCCTGCAGTCACACACCAGCGTTGTCGCCCAACCCGACTTCGACAGCCCCCACTACCGTGGCATCAACCCCTACGCCCTCGGCTTTGCGATGTTCCGCGACATTCGCCGCATCTGCGAGGCCCCCACCGACGAAGACCGCCGCTGGTTCCCCGACTTCGCCGGCGCCGACTGGCTGGAGACGCTGCACTTCGCGATGGAGAACTTCAAGGACGAGAGCTTCATCCTGCAATTCCTGTCGCCCCGGCTGATCCGTGAGTTCCGGCTGTTCTGCGTGCTCGACGATGACCGGCGCGACCACCTCGCCATCGACGCGATCCATGACGACAGCGGCTACCGGCAGATTCGCGAGCAGCTCTCCAACCAGTACAACCTGAGCATGAACGAGCCCAACATCCAGGCGGTGCGGGTCGACCTGCATGGCGACCGCTCGCTGACGCTGCGCCATGTGCAGCACAACCGCCGGCCGCTGGGCAAGTCGACCGAGAGCGTGCTGAAGCACCTGCACCAGCTGTGGGGCTTCGATGTCCACCTCGAATCGACCCAGGACGACAGGGTGCAGCAGACCTTCCACTATCCGCCGGCCAAGGGGCTCGACCCGGCGGCACTGTTGAATCAGTTCAGCTTTTTCAACATCTGAATCCGAAGAGGGTGGCTAAAGTCCGACCGGCCGCTTGCCGAGCTTGCGTTGCAGCGTGCGGCGGTGCATCTGCAACTGCCGGGCGGTGACCGAGATGTTGCCGTCATTCTCGGCCAGCACCTGCTGGATGTGCTCCCACTCCAGCCGGCGCACCGACATCCGGTTGAGCTCGACGTTCGCTTCGGCCTCGATGGCCGGACTCTCCTCGGGTGCAGTCAGTGCCGTGATGATCTCGCTGCTGCTGGCCGGCTTGGCGAGGTACTGATCGGCCCCCAGCTTGATGGCGCTCACCGCGGTGGCGATGCTGGCGTAGCCGGTCAGCATCAGAATGCGCATCCGTGGATTGCGCTGGCGCAGCGGCGCGATCAGCGGCAGGCTGCTCTGCTGCTGCAACTTCAGGTCGAGAATCGCATAGTCGAATGGCTGCCGGGCAATCAGTTGCTCGGCCGACTCCAGATCCTCGGCGGCCTGGACCGTGAAACCGAGCGCTTCGAGCCGCTGGCTCAGCAGATCACGGAACACCGCATCATCCTCGACCAGCAGCAGCGGCACGTCGGTAAAGGTCAAAGTGGTCATGGCTGCAACGGCAGCGTGATGCAGGTGTGGGTGCCGGCCGCCTTGGCGCGCTGCGTCAGGGTCACCCTGCCGCCACGCCGTTCGAGGGTGGCGTTGGCGATGAAGAGCCCCAGGCCAAGACCGCCGGGACGGGCGGTGATGAAGGGCTCGCCCAGCCGCTCCATCACCGCCGGATCGATGCCCGGACCATCGTCATCGATCAGAATCTGCCCTTCGCCGGCCCGCCAGCGGCAGCAGACCTCGATGCCCTGCTTCGAGGCCTGCAACGCATTCTCCAGCAGGTTGAGCAGCGCATGCAGCAGGCTGGGGTCGACCTGCAACCGGGGCGCCGGTTGACTGCCCTCCAGGGTGAACTGGCGCAGCCGGTCCGGCGCACGCAGCAGCAGCCGCTGTCGCAGCAGCTCGGCCAACTGGTCGAACGGCTGCCACTGCGGTGCCGGTTCGGCCGCCGCGCTGGCCTCCTGCTTCAACTGCTCCAGCTCGTCACGGCAGCGCTCGGTCTGCTCGCTCAACTGCGCCACCAGCCGTTCCGCCGGCGGCTCCAGCGACTCCTCCTTCAGCGCTTCCAGCAGCAGCAGCATCGTCGACAGTGGCGTGCCGAGCGCATGGGCGGTGCCGGCGGCCAGCGTGCCGATCGCCACCAGTTGCTCGTTGCGCAGCACCGCCTCGCGCGCCTGATTGAGCGCCAGATCGCGCTCGCGCACCGCCTGCGCCAGACGGCTGACGAACAGCGTGATCAGCAATGCACTCATGACGAAGATCACCCACATTCCGACCAGATGCAGGCGAAAGGCATCGGGGTTGTGCAGGTGGTGGGCGGAGTCGTCCAGATCGTGCAGCAGGTAGGCCGAATAGACCAGAATCGCCGTTGCCATCAGCGGATAGCTGAAGCGCCCCGGCAGAATCGCGCTGGCGATCGCCAGCAGCACCAGATAGAAGGAGATCAGCGGGTTGGTCGAGCCGCCGGAGATCGCCAGAATCGCGCTCAGCAGCAGCAGGTCGATCGCCAGATGGGCCGCCAGCTCGCCCTCGGTCACTGGAAACGGCAACCGCAGTCGGGCAAAGTTGAACAGCACGCTCAGCACACCGGCCAGCAGCAGGGCGGCGAGAATCCAGTAGGGCAGCAGCAGCTCCAGCCAGAGCGCGACCGCGACCGTGGCAACCGCAGTCAGACTCAGGTAGATGATGCGCAACACCAGCAGCCGCGCCAGCATCTCGGCGCGGCCACCCGCGGGAATCAGCATGAAGGATGACCAGGACATGACGCGAAGTATAACGACCGCATTGACGGTGACGCAGCGGCTGCGACCATTTGTCGCGGCCTGCCAGCCACAGCCGACGAGGTCATGCGGTGGATAGGCCCTTTGCGCTGCAACCGGTGACGCTCGAAGGCAGTCTGGTCACGCTGCGCCCGCTGGCGGTGGAGGACGCCGACCCGCTGGCGGCACTGGTGGCGGCGCAGCGGCTCGACCTGCATCCGCACACGGCGATTCCGGCCCCGCAGCGGATGGCCCACTACATTGCCGAGGCGCTGGACGAGCAGGCCGCCGGGCGGGCGCTACCCTTCGTCGTCATCGAGCGCGCCACTGCCCAGGTGGCCGGTACCACCCGCTTCTGCCGCGCAGTGCCACCGCATCGCCGGCTGGAGATCGGCTACAGCTGGCTCGGCCAGCAGTGGCGCGGACGCGGCATCAACCGGCAGATGAAGTGGCTGATGCTCGACCACGCCTTCACCGCTCTGGGTGCGCTGCGGGTGGAGTTCCACACCGACCTGTTGAACCGGCAGTCGCAGCGGGCGCTGGAGAAGATCGGCGCACTGCGCGAGGGGCTGTTGCGCCACCACATGGTGATGCCGAGCGGCCGAATCCGCGACTCGCTGATCTACAGCATCGTCGCCAGCGACTGGCCGGCGCTGGCAGCCGGCTGGGCCGCCAGCGACGATCCCGCGCCGCTCGACTAACTGATGCAGCGGCCGCCGTCGACCTCCAGCGCAACACCGGTGATGAACTGCGCCTCGTCCGACACCAGATAGAGCGCGGCATTGGCCACATCCTGCGGCTCGGTCAGACGCCCGAGCGGAATGCCGGCCCCCATCGCGGCACGGGTCTCCGGCGTGTTGCGCGCGTGGTCACCGATGAAATCGCCCAGCATCGGCGTGTTGGCCACCACCGGGCAGAGGCAGTTGACGCGCACCTTGGCCGGCGCCAGTTCGATCGCCATCGACTTGGTGAGGGTGATCACCGCCCCCTTGCTGGCGTTGTACCAGGCGAGGTTGGGTCGCGGCCGCAGCCCGGCCGTCGAGGCGGTGTTGAGAATCACCCCCTCTCCCTGGGCGCGGAACAGCGGCACCACCTCCCGGCTGCTCAGGTAGATCGACTTGACGTTGACGGCAAAGACCCGGTCATAGTCGGCCTCGCTGACCGCATCGAGCGGCATGGTGGCATGGGTGTAGCCGGCGTTGTTGACCATCACGTCGAGCCCGCCCCACAGCGTGACAGCCTGCGCCACCATCGCCTTCACCTGATCGGCCTGCGCCACGTCGATCTGGCAGAAGTGCGCCTCGCCGCCGGCGCGGCGAATCTCCTCGACCACGGCCATGCCGCGCTCGGCACTGAAATCGGCCAGCAGCAGCCGGGCGCCCTCCTCGGCAAAGCGCTGGCTCATCGCCTTGCCGAAACCGGAACCGCCACCGGTAACGATGATTCTCTGGTTGTGCAATCGCATGGGGGCTCTCCTTGGGTACGGGGTTGAGGATCAGACGCCGACCAGATTGGCCCGCCTGACGATGTTGCGCTGGATGCGCACCGAGGCGGCGTCGACCAGCACGCCATCGACCTGAATCGCACCGATGCCGGCGGCCTCGGCCTCGGCATAGGCCTCGTCCATCTTGCGGGCGCGGGCCACATCGGCCGGATCGGGGGTGAAGATCTCCAGCGCCGGCTCGATCTGCGCCGGATGAATCGCCCACTTGCCAACGCAACCGAGCGTCAGCGCGCGCCGGCACTCCTCGCGGTAGCCCTCCTCGTTCCTGAAATTGCCGAACGGGCCATCGATCGGATCGATGCCGGCGGCGCGGGCGGCGATCACCATCTTGTTGCGCTGGTAGTGCCAGAGATCGCCGGGGTAGCTGGTGGCGCCACCGATCGCCCGCACATCGATGCCCTGCGAAGCGGAGTAGTCGCCCATGCCGAAGATCAGCGCCTCCAGCCGGGGGCTGGAGAAGGCGATCTCCTCGACCCGCATCATCGCCTCGACCTCCTCGATCAGCACCTCGATGCCGATCGGTCTGTCGAGGCCGAGGTCGGCCTCCAGCTGGCTCAGCAGGATGTCGACCCAGATCACGTCGGCCGCCCGCTTCACCTTCGGGATCATCAGCACGTCGAGCTTGTCGCGGGCGCCGCTGACCACCTCGATGATGTCGCCATAGGCGTAGCGGGTCTCCAGATCGTTGATGCGCACGCAGCGCACCTTGTGGCCCCAGTCGAGCGTGGTCAGCGCCGTGACGATCTGCTGCCGGGCCGGCTTCTTGGCCGATGGCGCCACGGCATCCTCCAGATCGAGAAAGACATGGTCGGCCCGGCTCTGCGCCGCCTTGGCCATCTTTTTGTCATCGCTGCCGGGCACCGCCAGTTGGGAGCGGCGCGGCCGTTGCGGGCGTTGATGCATGGTGCAGACTCCTGATTTATCGACTCGGTTGAATGACGCCCTCGGCACGCAACTGGGCAATTTCCGCCGGGGTGAGCCCCCACTCACCCAGCACCTGCTCGGCATGTTCCCCCAGCAGCGGACCCCGGCCGCGAATGCCGGGCGGCGTTCGGCTCATGCCGATCGGACTGCCGGCCAGCACCACATCGCGGCCGGCACCGGGCTGCTCGACCGGCACCAGCATCCGTGCGGCAAAATGGGGATCGGCGAAGATGTCCGCCACATCGTAGACCGGCGCGAACGGCACCTTGCCGCCGAGCCGGTCGACCAGCTCCTGCTTGCTGAACCGGAGCGTCCAGCGCTCCAGCTCGGCATTGACCTCGTCACGGTGCAACGCGCGCTGCATGTTGCTGCGGTAGCGCTCATGGCTGACCAGCTCCGGCCGGTTCATCTCATCACAGAGAATCGACCAGAAGTTCTCGCGCGGGCAGGCGATGGTGACCCAGCCGTCACGGCAGCGGAACAGCCCGAACGGGCAGAGCATCGGGTGGGCATTGCCCTCGGGGTGGGGCACGGTGCCCTGGTGGGAGTACTGGTAGACGATCCGCTCGCACAGCGACAGGATCGCATCGGTCATCGAGACATCGACGAACTGCCCCTCGCCGCTGGCGCGGGCATGGATCACCGCCGCCAGAATCGCGAAGGCGTTGAGCGCACCCGGAAAGATGTCGCCGACCCCGGGGCCGATCTTCATCGGCGACTGCGCATCGGGTCCGGTGATGCCCATGATGCCGCCCATCGCCTGCGCCACCACATCGTAGGCCGGCCAGGCCTCGTAGGGGCTGCTGCCGTTGCGACCATCGCCAAAGCCGCGGATGGCGGCATAGACCAGCCGCGGATTGATGCCGGCCAGCAGCTCATAGCCGAGGCCCAGCCGCTCCATCACCCCGGAGCGGAAGTTCTCGACCAGCACATCGGCATCACGCACCAGCCGCTGCAACAGCGCCTTGCCTGCTGCCTGCTTGAGGTCGATCACCAGGCTGCGCTTGCCGCGGTTGATGCTGTGGAAGTAGCCACCGAACAGCCGCGCCGCATCGCCATCGGCAAAGGGACCGGAGTAGCGGGTGCCATCGCCCTCGGGCGGCTCGATCTTGATGACGTCGGCGCCCTGATCGGCCAGCAGCATCGTGCAGTAGGGGCCGGAGAGCATCATCGTCAGATCGAGCACCCTGAGCCCCGCCAGCGCTCCCGGGCCCGACAGCGGTTTCATCGTGCGCCCCAGTGGCTGCGCCGCTTCACCAGCGTGCGCCGCTCGCCCTCGAACACCACCTGCCCGCGCTGGTTGACCCCCCAATGTCTGAAGCGCACCTCGCCGGCATCCTCGCGCTGTGCCGGCTTCACTTCGAGCACTTCGGTGTAGGCGGTCAGGGTGTCTTCATGCAGCACCGGATGCTTGAAGCGGATCCTGTCGAGCCCCAGCTCGGTCAGGGCATTCTCGCTGGTGTCCTGGCTGGTGAGTCCGATGATCAGCGAGGCGGTGCAGCCGCCGAAGGTGATGCGCTGACCGAAGGCGGAGCCCTTCATGCTCTCCTCATTGAAGTGGCCCTGGGCGGTGTTCATCACCAGGTTGGTCAGCAGCACATTCTCCATCACCGAGATGGTCTTGCTGCGGGCATGTTTCATCACGTCGCCGACGGTGAAATCCTCGAAGTAGTTGTCGCGGGCGGTCATTGCGGAGAGTTTCATG
>ERZ1645192.1440-NODE-1440-length-19818-cov-5.697769_pt1 | contig 19818 bp, 17 predicted proteins | sample MGYA00575354_ERZ1645192 | MGnify/ENA primary metagenome ERZ1645192 (study PRJEB40844, sample SAMN11349763) | freshwater sediment metagenome | isolation source: river sediment | host: Sediment | place: India: Faizupur Khadar , New Delhi | collected 2017-02-21 ... | reverse complement strand
GTTGATATCTCCGTGGCCGGGTCAGGCCCGCAGGCCGAGGCGGAGGGAACGCTTGAGCTGCTCGGCGATGCGGTTGAGCTTGACGTCCACCCGGAAGCCCACCGCCTGGGCGGCCCCGACCATGACGGAGTAAGCGCTCTTGACCGGCATGCCCAACTGCTGGGCGATCTCCAGGATCACCCCGCCTTCCGGCTCGAGCAAGGCGCCGTCGGCCAGGGCCACGTCGGCCAGCCGGGAGACGATGAAATTGGCCGCCCCGTCGTCTTTTTCTTTCTGGAACCGTTCGATCGCCGCCGGCAACCGCTTCTTTACCTCGGCCAGGTCGGTGATGATTTCCTTTTCGGGCTCGTCGGTGAAGTAGTGGTGCAGCAACCCGATGAGGATTTTGACCTCTTCCTCGCTCACGTCGCCGTCGGCCGACAGTACCAGCACTCCCCCCAAGGCGCAGAGTTCCATGACGGTCTGGTCCAACGGCTTGACGGGGGCACGTTTGCTGAGGAGGATCAATTCGTCGACGCCGTCCTCCAGCTTGTTGTCCGAGAGCGCCTTGCCATCGAACTTGTAGCCGCTGCGGCGGGCCTTGTCGGAACGGGAGAACAGTTCCAACGCCTTCAGCCGGATGGGCAGCAACGGATGGGAGGAAAAGGCTTCCTTCATCATCTCGGGGTGCCCCTTGATTTCGTCGATCTGGGCCATGAGGGCCGCGATGTCCAGGTTGATGTTGCGGTCGCTGAGGCCGAATGTGGCCTTGAGCAGCGTCCGGGCGGCGGCGGTGAAGTCGCCGCAGGCCAGCAGCCCGACCCGGTCGGCGGAAATTTCGGCCTTCCGGTGCCAGCGCAGGAAGAGACTCTCTCCCAAGGGTGGGAGTACGGTGGTCGCGGGATTGTTTTCGTCCGGGTTGAACAGGGCGCCGAGACGGTTGTTGCCGAACAAAAAATGCCCCAGTTCGTGCCCCAGCAGGGCCAACAGTTCAGTGTCCTCCAGTTTTTCCAGCGCGCCGGCGGTCACCCCCACCAGCGACCGGGTCCGCTCCTGCTGCAGGTCCAGCACGGCCATGGCGTTGACCTCCAGGCTGGCCAGACAAAACACCTCGACATCCATCTCGATCTCCAGCCGTCGGCAGAGATCGGAAAAGAGCTTGAAAATCCGGGGCGAGAGCGACTGGTCCAGCCGGATGCCTCCCTTCAAGAACCGTTCCCGGATCCCCTCTTCCCGCCGCCGGGCGTTTTCTTCGAAAGTGTCCAGGTAGACCCCCACGCGGTAAATCTCGAACAGTTCCTTGACGTCCTGGGCGTCCCCCCGGTAGCGCACCTCGTCCCAGTTGATGGCCATGAATCCTCCCGGAAATATTGATTCTGAACGACATGATATCATGATTCAATCGGGCCCTTGACCACTTTTGCGTTGAAGCTGGAAAAGAGGAGAGTTCAATTGGTTCAGACGCAGACCAGTTGGAGACAGTCCCGGGAATTCCGGCGATGGTAATCGGCCGGTTCGTTGGCGAAGGCCTCTTCCTGGGCGGGTTCGTCCACGATGGGGGGAGGATCCACCCAGATGCGGAGAGAGTGTGCCTCCAAGATACGGAAGCCGAGCCGGTGGTGTCGGCGGCCGACAATAAGATCCTTGAAGAAAACGAAGCCTTTTCCATCGAAATGCTGCCGTTGGGTGGTCTCGAAGAATTTGGCCGCCTCGATGCTTTCGCTGGCCGGAAACCGGCTGCGGGAGCAGGAAATGAAGCTCAGCCGGGGCGAGAAATCCACCACCAGGCGGTCGGAAATCAAACGGACACCCGGCCGCTCTCTGAGGTGGATCCAGAACAAGATGAGGTATTTCAACCAATCGGTGACCGTTTCCACGCAACCAGTTCCTCCTTTCAGGAGCCGCGCGGTTTCTCCTTCGCCGAGCCGGGCCCAGCGCCTTTCCTCCCATGGCAGCATGCCGGATTCCAGCGCTTGTAGCAGCGGATTGGCCGGGATGATGGCTGCTCGATCTTTTTCGATATTGTCTGATGTCAGGTACTGCAAGAGGAGCTGCAAGCCGGAGTCAGTCAGCCAGTCCTCCTCGCCGGCAAAGGTGTGCTCCGCCGGCAAGGCTGGGGTCAACTCCAGGAACCGCCCTCTCCGGCATGCCTGCCAGGGAGCATTTTCAAAGGCAAGATGAACGTCCCGCCGGGGATCGAACACGTTGAGTTCTCGCAGAATCTTGCCCATCCGGGCCAAAAAATCCGCAAGAGACTTCACTGGCACCGATACGCAGGAATCGGCGAAGGGAAAGCAGACCTCACCAGCAGCCGGGCTGGCTTGCGGAATTCCAAGGTCGAGGCGACCGCCATCCAGAGTGTGTTGCTGGCGCGAAAACGAATCGGGTAGTGTCCAGATAAACTCGGCCGATAGCTCCACCAGATCGCCGCTCCCAGCGATGGTTTGGAATCTCAAGGTGAATTCCTGTCCCACCATGTGGCTGTCCCCTGTTTCGGCGTTCGACGCCGACTTTTCCACGGTACTACGCGTTGTGTTTGCGAGGAAGATCCCCTGATATCAGTATGAGTCGCTTTTTCAAGCGGTGCTACGGTCGCCTGACCCGCGCCGAGGAGTCTTCAGTTTCGGCTGGATTAACTTTTGGATGTGGAATGCAGGCCTGCAATGACCGGGATGGAAGCCAACCAGCCTTCTTCCGAATCGGATAGCTGGTCCGTACGGTCGATGGCCGAGGGGCCGGCGAAACACTTCCGCTCGTTCCGGAATGGATCGATCACCAACCCCACCATGAAGGCCTGAGGAAAGAAAGCCGACTGGGTGTGGCGGTCCTGGGTGCTGAAAAAGGCGCCCAGCCGAGGGTGGCTGTGATACCAGCCGACCACCTGGAGCCCCTGGCCCAGAAACGTCTGGATCTCGGCCCAGACAGAGGTGTCCAGGTGCAGGGAAACGGCCGAGCTCTGCCGCTCCCGTCCGGCGACGGCCTCGGTGATGAAGGTCAGGAAATCGTAATTACCGGATGTGCCCGGCCCCACCTGGAAAGTCTTTCCCAGCAGCAATCCGCCCGATTCCTCGTTCACCCCGGCGAATTGACGCCCGATTTGATCCCGGGCGTGAGGCGCGAGCCAGACCCGCCGGCCAGCCAGATAGAGGGCCGCTAACCGGGCGGCGCCCAGGCAATCCAGCCCTGCCAGCAGTTCCGGTAGCGGGGCCGCCAAATTTTCCGGAGAAAGCTCTTTCCAGGCCATGGTCGCCCCGCGCGTTACTTCAGGTTGTGCCAGGCGATGGGCCGGGGCGCCGGCGCGGCCAGCAACGCCTCAACCTGAGCAGTGGGAAAAAGGCCGGGCTGCCGACGCAGCAAGGCCGCGTACCAGGAGGCCGCTTCCCGGTTGGCCGGGCTTTGCACGTTGACGATGAGCGGGTCCAGGGCAATGATCTTCATGATCCGGCGGGCCAGCAGTTCGAGGTTCTCAGTGACCGTCCAGCGGGATCCCAGGCACACCCGGCCGCTGGCGTAGACGTTGGGATTCCAGATGGTGCTCTGAATGCTGACCAGCGGTTCCTCGAACGGGTAGCGCTGGGGGAGTTGGATTTTAACCCGGGTCTGAGCTTGTCGCTCGGCCGGAAAAGCGGTGCTGCGGGCGGTGGGTAGGACGAGGTTCAGCTCTATCTCGGCGGGTGGCTGTCCGGTCACGCGCAGGATCTGGATAAGCCTCGGCTGGCGGGCTTGAAGCGCCTTCAACTTCTCCAGATCCTCCAGCTTGCGGGTGGTGATGGCGTCAGTGGCCAAGACAACCCCCGGCCACGAGCACCGGCTGGACTTCCAGGGTTTCGCCGCCGGCGACGCCGAGCTTGTTCAGGGTTTCCGCGGGCGCCAGGGTTTGCGGCGGATTCTTGGAGACGTTCACGACGGTGTACTCGGTATCGGTGGGCAGCGACCAGTTGGAGACGGCCGCCTGAACGATGTCGCCGGCGGTCTGGAGCGGCGAGACGGTGATTTCCGCCTTGCGGGAGCGGTCGGCGGTGCGGATGAGCAGGTTGATGTCGTCCATTCAATCCTCCAGTTCGATAATGATTTGGGTGTCGGCATTGGCCAACTGCAGGTACTTGACAGGCACCTCCCGGCCGCCGAAACAATCTGCGAACTCGGCGAGCGTGAACTGATCGCGGAGGTCCACCTCGATCGAGGCGCAGTTGCACAGGGCACACCAGGTGATGGCATCGGTGAGGTTCAGGGTGGAATCAAAGAATTTCTGCGGCCGGCCGCACAGACGGCAACGGCCGGCGAGGGCGACCGGTTCGCTGAGCGAGATGGTGACGTCTCCTGTCGCGGCCGGGAAGTGCATCTCGTGCGGGGCGGTCTGCCTCGCGGCAGAGGCCAGGATGATGTTGCGGCCGTCGCCGCCGCAAACCGGGCACGCCCGGTTGGGCAGTATCTCGGACCGGGTGGTGGCCAGGCTGACGGTGTCGCCATAAAACCGGAGTGCTTCACGGGCCGCCTGGGGATGGCCGCTGAGCCGGTGCAACAGGAGGGAGGTCATCACGGCGCCAGCCATGGCGGAGGTGACGGCGGTGGTCGGGACCTTGCGTTCCTCGTTGGCCGCCTTTCTCAGCCAGCCGCAGGAATAGCGCTGCCGGACCGCCTGGTAGACGGAGGCGGGCAGCGCGCACTCGAAGCAGGCGCCTCCGGGTTCGGAAAACGGAAAGAACTCCACCGAGACATGCCGGCTGTCGATGCCGGCCGTGTAGAAATCGGTACCCGCCAACCGGCACAGCCGATTGAGCTGGAGACGCGCTTCAAAGTTGTCGACGCAGCACAGTACCGCGTCAGCCGCGTGTATCTCCTTTAAGGATAGACATTTCCAGAAATGGGTGAGGCGAGCCCCGGTTATAAGCCGAGGTTCGATTCGACGGCAGGCCTCGGCCGCCACCTCCGCCTTGGGTCTGCCTACGTCGGCTTCCTTAAACAGGACGCTCCGGGTGAGATTGTGCAGTTCGATGGTGTCAAAATCGATAATGACCAACTCCCCTGCGCCAAGCAGGGATAAGTTCTTGAGGACCTCGTTGCCGATGGCGCCGGCGCCGACCACCACCAGCCGGGCGCGGCGCAACCGCTCCTGGTCGAACCAGTCGATAATCGAATGGCGCTGGTAACGGTCACCGGTCATGACTGAGCGTCCGTGAGCCGGTCCAGGAGAGCCTGGTAGGCCTGGTTGATGATTTTGACCATCTCCTCGTTGTGGGCGCGCAGGAACGGATCGCTCCGGTCCGGATGGTAGACCTTGAGCCGTTTGAGCCAGGCGGATCTCAACTCGCTCCGGCCGGCGCCCGGCGATACGCCCAGAATCTCCTCCGGCGGCAAGGCGCCGAACTGTCGGACCAGGTCTTCGTGGGGCTGGTTCTGATCGCGCCATCTCATGTGATTGAAAGTATCATCCCCCGTTCGCTGACGATGATTTCATAACCGAATTTCTCGTGCTGGACCAGCAGGCCGCGGACCCGGATCGTTTTGCCGATGAGGCTCCTCAGGAAGAAGGTGCCGCCGATGGCATCCACCTTCCCCATGAAGACCACCAGCTTGAAGCCCTCTTTCCAGCTTTTATCCTCGAACATGACGGCATAGTCGGTGCCCCGGCGGCTGCGCAGCACCTTCCGGACGCGTCCCTCGAAGGTGATGACGCGGCCGGTGAACTGCCGGTAGTTCTGCAGCGTGACGACGCTGACCTCGGCGTTACGCCCCCGGGGCGGGGCGGCCGTGACCTGGAAGGGCTGAATGGTGGTGCCGAGGCAGGCCACGCAGCGGCCGCCGTTCTCACTCCGCAGGATCTGGTAGCTGTCTCGATGATAGAAGACCTGGCAGCCTTGGCACTGCAACAACCCTCTGGCCGGGTCGAGGGCGGCGCCGGTGAAGGCGTCCACCAGGCCGGCCAGATCGGTGGCCGGACCGGCCGCCGCGGTTTCGCCAACGGGCTTGAAGATGATTTTTGTCCGGGGCGGCTGGGCGGAGGGGCGGGTGGCCTTGCGAGGGCCGGGCTGATACCCGGGCTGGGGTTGGCTGACCCGGCTTGTTCCGGGGGGCGCTTGCGGTCTCGCGGGGCGGGACGGCGAAACGGGCCTGCCGGCCTCCTCGATGACCGATTTGATGATCCGGATGATATCGTCGAGAAACACGCCTCGCCCCTTGCTCGTGCGGCCCCGCCTACAATAATTGCCAGGCGGGGGCATGTCAAATGGAAAACCACAGACCGGCCGCCGGCCGAGTCTACCATTGAGTTCGCCGAGCCGCCCCCGCCTCAGTGACTCGAACGGCGCGGCCGCATATCCCCGGTTGTTTTTCGTCCCTGCCTCCGGATAGCATTTATCCGGAAGAGACATCTCAGCCTGGGAAAAAAATGGCGGAGGCGCATGGGCATCGACCCCACCCGCGACGCCTCTCAGCGCCGCACAACGGTTTTGAAGACCGCGCAGAACACCAGTCCCGATTCGCCTCCGATCAAATCCCCTGACGGGGATTTGATTATACAAAACAAACCGTCCTTTGACCGAACATTTTTAGTGCACATTCGAGCAGAGGTTTGAATTAACCGCCAGAGCATGTAAAATGGCGCCAATTTTTTCTGGAGACGGGAATGGAGAACCAGAAAGAGGGCAAAGCGGAGCGGCTGACATTCATCGACGTGCTGCGCGGGCTGGCGGTGATGTGGATGATCGAGACCCACGTCGTGAACGCCTGCCTGGCGAAACCGTTCCGGCAAGGGGGCCTGTTCGCGTTGCTGGAAATCTCCAACGGGTTTGTGGCGGTGGCCTTCCTGTTCTGCGCCGGGGCCGGGTTCTGGATCGCCGCCGAGCGCAAGGCGGCCGAGTACCGCCGGGGCGGTCCGGCCCTGTGGAAATATTTGCGGCGGCTGGGGCTCATCCTGCTCCTCTCCTACAGCCTGCACCTGCCCATCGGGTCCCTGCGGGGGATGCTGGAACTATCTCCCCAGCGGATGCTGACGTTATGGAAGACCGACATTCTGCACGTGATCGTCGGCGCCTCGGCCGCGTCCCTGATCCTGCTGCTGCTCGTCCCATCGCGACGCGTGCTGCTCTGGGTGTTCGCCGGGCTGGCCGGGGTGGTTTTCTTCGCCGCGCCGCTGGTTTTGGCTTGGGATTCTTTCGCCGCGTTACCCGCCTGCCTGGCCACCTGGTTCGCGCCGCCGGCGGTGTGCCGGTTTTCGCTCTTCCCCTGGACCGGCTACTTTTTCGCCGGCGCCGCCGCCACCGGCCTGTTTCTGAATTCGGCCGACAAAGTGCGCTTGTCCAAGTGGTTCATCGCCGCCGGGGTGGTGGTCCCGGCACTGGTCTTCCTGATCAAGGGGTTCCATCTTCCATATCCAGGCTACCAACCCTGGTGGAACAACGCCCCAGGGCACTCGCTGTTCCGGACCGCCGGCGTGATGCTGCTGTTCGCGGCGCTCTACCTGTGGAACGAGCGCCTGGGGCGCTGGCGGATCGGCCGGGCGCTGCAGCTCTGCGGGCAGGAGTCGCTGCTCGTGTACTATTGGCACCTCATCATCGTGTACGGTTCCGTGTACCATGGCGGGCTGGGCTGGCTCAGCCGGCAGCTCTGGAACCCCTGGCAGGTGGCCGTGGTGACCGTCCTGGTCATGGCCATGATGTACTGGTCGGCCATGATGTGGCGCGACTTCAAGCTCGCCCGGCCCCGGGCGGCCACGTGGACCATCGTCACCCTCATGGCGCTCTTCCTGGCGGTGTTTGCCCTGATTCCGCGGCTCTCGACGATGCGATGACGGCTGGATCGATCAGCCAGGCAAGCCGGTTACCACGAAGGACCCAAAGCCGCATCGCCGCAACCGAAGCATCACCACGAATGGCCCAGAGCAGTAGAGCCGCAACCAAAACATAACCACGAATACCACGAATGAGGGCACGAATGGCCACGAATGATCCACCACGGAACACACTGAAAACACAGAAAAAACCGGAATTTCAAATCGATGCACAGGATGCACAGGATACTCGGGATAGGGGAAACCGCCAGCGCGCGCGCTGACGTTGAGATCTACCAAGGGGATAGGTCTTGTCTGGGCAGGGTGCCGCCACGGGTCGCGCGTTTTCACTCCGTTAGGAGTGAAATGTTTGTAGGTCAATGAGTTATAGCCACCCAGAACCCCATCAGGGGTGACATGTCGTCGCGGCTGGTTTCGGGCCTAGTGGGGAGAATGGCTGAGCAGGAAGACCAGGGCGGCCAAGGCGGCGATCTGCAGCAGAACGCCGCCCAGGCCGAGCAACAGCCCCAGCCCCCACCCGGCCAGGAAGCGGCGGCGGCCCAAGGCGAGGGCGACGGCAGCGGCCGTCAGGTTGAAGCCGAGCGGGACGGCCAGCACGGTCACCCAAACGCAGCCCAGGACTTGCCGGTCGGCTTCCGGGTTGGACGACAGCCCGATTCCGAAAAACATCAGCACGGCGAACCAAAGCACGCCCGAACCGACGGCCAGGTTCAACACGGCCCCCAACCCCAAGCCAATCCATCGCCGGCTCTGTGGCTCTGCCGATGGTGAAATGTTTTGGCTCATGAGTGTTTACCAGGAGGGGGGCAAGACGGAGTCGTCATCTGTTGAATATGATCGCGGACATGAAGGCGATCAGAAACGCGGTGAAGCCCAGCACCACAGCGTACCCGCCGGTGAGGGCCAGCCGCCAGAGCACGCCTTCGACGACCCGGGTCAGGGCCAGGTAGACGGCGGGCAAGCTGAACAGGAAAAGCAGGGCGATGCCCCAGAGCATCGTCATCATGGCGTGGCCGGTCCGGGCCGCGCCCCAGTGCGTGGTGATCCCGATGGTGACAAAGACGGCCACCGTGGCAACGCAGACGCAGAAAAGGTACGCGCCGATCAGTATTCCGGCGGTGATCAGGAATTTCATCATGGCCTCCTTGCCCGCCGTATGTAGCATGATACAATAGCTGCGTCAATTCATTCGCGAGGAGTCAGCCACCGCATGAGCAAATACCTAAAGCCGTCCCTGAACTGGCTGCTGGTGTGCGTGCCGGCGACCATCATCCTGGAGCACGCCTCCCCGGGCTGGCATGCCACCATCTTCGTGGTCGCCTGCCTGGCCATCATCCCCCTGGCCGGGCTGCTGGGGCACGCCACCGAGCACCTGGCCGAAAAGACCGGCGAGGGGATCGGCGGGCTGCTCAACGCCACCTTCGGCAACGCCGCCGAATTGATCATCGCCCTCATGGCCTTGCAGCAAGGTCTCTACGACGTCGTCAAAGCCTCTCTGACCGGTTCCATCATCGGCAACATCCTTCTGGTCATGGGGGCCTCTTTTCTGACCGGCGGGCTGCGCCACAAGGCCCAGAAGTTCAACGCCGCCGGCGCGCGCTCCCAGGCCAACATGCTCACCTTGGCGGCCATCAGCCTGATCGTGCCGGCCGCCTACCACCACCTCGGCGGCAAGGAGGTCTTGACCCGGGAAGCGGGCCTGAGCCTGGAAATTTCCCTGATCCTGCTCGTGACCTATGGGCTGAGCCTGTTGTTTTCGCTTCGCACCCACCGTCACTTGTTCGTCGGCGCCCCGGCGGGCGTGGCCGAGCTCAGCCACGCCCACAAGCCCTGCTGGAGCCTGGGCCGGTCGCTGGGCCTGCTGGCGGTATCCACGGTGCTGGTGGGGTGGATCAGCGAGATCCTGGTCGGGGCCATCACCCCGGCGGCCGAGACGTTCGGCATGACCGGCGTGTTCGTCGGGGTGATCGTGGTGGCCATCATCGGCAACGCGGCCGAACACAGCTCGGCCATCCTGGCGGCCATGAAAAACCGGATGGACCTCAGCATCGGCATCGCCATCGGCAGCAGCATCCAGATCGCCCTGTTCGTGGCCCCGGCCCTGGTGCTGGCCAGCTATGCCATCGGCCCCCGGCCCATGGACCTGGTCTTCACCATTCCCGAAGTGCTGGCGGTGGTGCTGGCGGCGGCCATCGCGGCCCAGGTCACCATCGACGGCGAGAGCGACTGGCTGGAAGGGGTCCAACTGCTCTCGGTCTACGCGATCCTGGCCCTGGTGTTCTATTTCCTTCCCTGACGGATCGTCCCGGCCGTAGACTTCGTTTCGGGGGACCGGCGCCGCCCGGGCGGGAGATCCCCCGTCTCGGCAGTCCAGGGCCGAGGGAGAATTGGCAGGGCTGGTCTTGCACGGGCGGGACGGCCGCGCTACATCGGGTTTTCCGCGAGCAAGGCGGCGATGACCAGGTAGTCGGCCGCGTCGAGCTGGCCGGAGTCGTTGAAGTCGCCGTTCTCGTAGCGGCGGCAGGGGGCCTGTCCTTCCTGGAGGTTGCCGGCCTGGACGTGGGCCACGATGGCCAGATCGGCGGCGGTGGTCCAACCGTCCGCGTCCACGTCTCCATCATGGTAAAAAGCGGTTCCGCCCGGCAGATGAACCTGGCTGCCGCCGCTGCCGACGCCCCAGATGCAGCCGCCGGAGGCGCTCGAGACCACCTGGAAGATCAACCGTTGCCCCTTCAGCGCCACGGCGGCCTGTCCCTCGGCCGTGCCGCTGTAATAGTAGTACGTGCTCGAGGAGACCGCGAAGCTGGCGCTGGCCAGCAGGTCTCGCCGCCCGTCCCGCTCCACCAGCCAGTTCAGGGTGAAGGTGCTGCGGCTAGCGGCCGCCAGGCAGACGTCGAAGGGGTAGTCATCACCGGTGACGTATTGGTCGAGAGTCACCGGGAACTCGATGGTGAAACCCGCCCCATAAGATTCCTGCTTGTAGGTGACGTTGTCCGGCGCGGGCGTTCTGGACAGCTGCCGCTGATCGCCGCTCCCCACCAGGTACCAGGTGGCTTCCCCGGCCGGAAAATCGATGTCCACGTGGAAAGGCACTTCCACTTCGGTGACGTTGCCCGCCGTGTCGGCCGCCCAGACCGGCAGGGTGTAATCACCGCCCGGGAGGTAGTAGTTGTAGCTGAAATCGCCCCGGGTCAGCGGCACGCGGACGGAACCGACCAGGACCTCCACCCCGTTTGGATCCGTGGCGGTGCCATGCACCATGATCGGCAAGTTGGCCAGGTAGAAAGTCTCGCCGGGCAAAGGCTGGTCGATCTGGAGCTCCGGCGCCTGGCTGTCCGTGGCCGGATCCGCCTCCAGGATGGCGCCAGCGTCCCCCACCACCCAGGCATGCACGGGATCGACGGCCGCCAGGCCGTTGAACTGGGACGTGGTGCCGCCGGCTTGCCGGACCCAGAACTCGCCGCCGTTGGCGGTCTTGAGGATGGTGCCGCCGGCGCCCGCCGCCCAGCCGGTGCCGGCGTCGACAAAGACTACCGAACGAAGCTCGGAGGTGGTGCCGGAATCCTGCTCAAACCACGTCCAGCCGCCGTCGCCGGTCTTGAGGATGGTGCCGCCGCCCCCGACGGACCAACCGTTGTTGGCATCGGTGAAGCATACCCCGTACAGGTTCACCGTGTCGATGGACCCGTAATCCCAACTGGCGCCGCCATCGCCGGTCAGGAAGACGGACCCGGCGCTGCCACACACCCAGCCCCGATCGGCGCTGCCAAAATGAACCCCGAACAGGTCGTTCGTCCGGGGAAAGGCGAGGGTCTCCCACAGACTGCCCCCGTTGACCGTGCGCAGGAACGTCCCGCCGCGGCCCACGGCGTAGCCGGTCTGGCTGTCGACGAAGCAGACCCCGCGCAAGTCCTTGCTGGTGCCGCTGGCTTGGGGCGTCCACTGGCCGCCGCCGTCTGTAGTGTGAAGGATGGCGCCCTTGCTCCCCACGGCCCATCCCCGTTGCCCGTCCGGGAAGCTGACGCCGAACAGGGTGCTGATGGTGTTGCTGGTCTGCGCCACCCAGCCGTCCCGGCCGCCGGCGGTGTGAAGGATGCAGCCCCGGGCCGTTTTCAGGATCGTCCCCGAGCTGCCGACGGCCCAGACGGTGCGCTCATCCACGGCGTGGACGCCGTGCAGCCAGCCGGTGCTGCCGCTGGTGAGCGCGTGCCAACTGGTTCCGCCGTCGGTGCTCCGGTAAGTGGTGCCGAACATGCCCACCGTGAAGCCGGTCGTGGCGTCGGCAAAATCGATGTCTTCGAGGTCGTAGGGCGGCCAGATCGGCAGGGTCTGCCCGGTCCAGGTGGCGCCGCCGTCGGTGGTGTGGAGCAGGGTGGCGTCCTCGCCGGAGGCCCACGCCCGGTTTTCGTCCCAAGCGGTCACCGCGAGGAGGTTCAGGGTGGTCGGGCTGCTCTGCGGGGTCCAGGTGCTTCCGCCGTCGGTGGTCTTCAGGATCTGGCCGCCGTCGCCGACCGCCCAGCCGGTGGTGGCGCCTATGAAGCACACATCGTTGAGATCCCCGGCCACCCCGCTGGTCTGGGCCGCCCATGAACCGCCGCCGTCGGTGCTCTTCCACACCTTTCCGGCGCTGCCCACGGTCCAGCCGGTGGTGGCGGTCGGGAAGTGGAACCCGTACAGGATGGTGCCCAGATAGCTGGATTTCCAGCTGGCGCCACCGTCGGTGGTCCGGTGGAGATTCGACATGTCGGTGGCCCAGCCGGTCTGGGCGTCCAGGAACTGGATCTTGTCATAAACGCCGGTCTTTTGCTGAATCCAGGTCTGGCCGCCGTCGGTGGTTTTCCGGATGCCGTCCCAACCGCCCAGCCAGGCCACGGTGCCGTCCAGGGCGTCGATCGCCTCGATGGAAGCGGTGGACGACCAGCAGGGCAACCGTTCCCAGTCGTTGCCCTTGGCGCCTCCCACGGCCCAACCCGTCTCGGCGTCGACGAAGGTGACCGCCTCCAGCGAGGCGTTGGTGCCGCCCGCCTGGGGCTGCCAGGCATATTGCTGGGCTTGGGCCGGACAAGTTGTGAACAAAAACAGGAAGGCGCTGATGATTAAGGAATTTGTTTTCATGCGACCACCTCGGGCAGACATGGTTGAGCCGGCTGACTGAAAAAGCGGATAAAGCGGCTTTATTATAACCCCGGCGGCACTACCGGACAAGCTCTCGTTTCGCCCTCGAGATGCCATTCGTCCCGGGTGTGAGGAAGGCGCGAAAGAAAACAGCGCCTGACCCCGTTTGAGATTCGAGCGAAGCGGTCCCGTTGGTTCTGGCATTGTCGCCGCCCTTGGTATATAATCCGCCCGATTTGTAGCCGAGACTTCATGGCCGGCAACCGTCCGGCCGGATTGGAGCGGGAACTTACCATGTTTGCGGAGAATGTCCTCTTCGCCTTTGCCCTGACCCTGTTCGCGGGTTTGTCCACCGGCGTCGGCAGCGCGCTGGCCTTCCTCACGAAGAAGACGAACACGCGGTTTCTCTCCGTTGCCCTCGGTTTTTCGGCCGGCGTGATGATTTATGTCTCCCTGGTCGAGATATTCGTCAAGGCCAAGGACGCGCTGACGCTGGAACTCGGCGCCACCCGCGGCTACTGGGTGACGACGGCCGCCTTCTTCGGCGGGATGCTGCTCATCGGCCTCATCGACAAGCTGGTCCCGAGCTTCGAGAATCCCCACGAACTCCGCCAGGTGGAGGACATGGAGGCGGGAGCGGAAATCGTCCGCCGCGGGCAGCTCATGCGGATGGGCATGTTCTCGGCGCTGGCCATCGGCATCCACAATTTTCCCGAGGGCCTCGCCACCTTCACCGGGGCGCTCAGGGATCCGGCCCTGGGCATCAGCATCGCCATCGCCATCGCCATTCACAACATCCCGGAAGGGGTCGCGGTGTCGGTGCCGATCTATTTCGCCACCGGCAGCCGCCGCAAGGCGTTCACCCTCTCCTTCCTGTCCGGCTTGGCCGAGCCCGTCGGAGCGCTGGTGGGTTACCTCATCCTGTTCCGGTTTTTCAACGACGCGGTCTTCGGCGTCCTGTTCGCCGCCGTGGCCGGGATCATGGTCTACATCTCCCTGGACGAACTGCTCCCGTCGGCGGAGAAGTGGGGGGAGCACCACCACGCCATCTTCGGAGTGGTCGCCGGAATGATGGTCATGGCCATCAGCCTGTTGTTGTTCGCCTGAAAAAGGAGCGCTCATGAAAGTTGCCATCATCGGATCGCATGGTTGCGGCAAGACCGCCCTGGCCTTTTCCCTCTGCACCGAGCTCCAGAAGCGCGGACGGCGGGTGGAGCTGGTCGTGGAGATGGCCCGCCACAGCCCCTTCCCCATCAACGAGGCCACCTCGGCCGACGGCCAGCTCTGGATCCTGCACCGCCACATCGTGGCCGAGCTGGAGGCTTCCACCCGGGCCGACGTGGTGGTCTGCGACCGTTCCGTGCTGGACAACTACGCCTACTACTGCCACAAGTTCGGCCGCCAGCCCTATCTGGACAGCCTGATGAACGCCTGGATCGGCACTTACGGACTCCTGGTCACCGTTCCCATCGTGGACGAGTGGCTCATCAACGACGGGGTGCGCTCCATCGACCGCCAGTTCCAGCGCCAGATCCACGACCGGATCGAGGACCTGGTGGACGAGGTCGCGGTCGGCCACACCCGCATTCTGCGCCTGAGTTATCCTTTCGACGTATTCTCCATCCTTTCGGCGGACTCCTTCCGGACCGCCATCTCCGGCCAAACTGAGTTTGTCTTTTGACCGGCGTTCCCTTATAATAGCCCGCAGTTGATGATCCGCAACCCCAGGTCCCGGTCGGAGAAATGCTGCCCTTCAAACCTGTGCACCGCCGGCGATTCTTCTGGCTGATCGCGATGGCCCTGGCCGTGTCGCTGGCGGCTGCCGGCGCGGTCGCCTGGCGCTTCCGGAGCCGGATGGAATTGGCCCGGCAGACGGTGGAGCCATTCTGGTTCGACGCGCCCTGGGTGGCCGCGCCCGCCTGGCCGGCCGCGTCCGGCGCCGCCCTTTGGCTGCCGCCCGGACCGGTCCGGGCCGCCGCGCTGTTCCAGGGAAACAGCGTCTACGGCGGGGAGATGGGCGCGGTGGTGCAAAACCCCGGGGACCCGGCCGCCAGCCGGCGGCTGACGGCGCTGGACGGCCTGCCCGTCAACCGGGTGACCGCCCTGGCCGAGTTGGACGGACGCCTGTACATCGGCCTCGGCGGCGGGGGGCTCGCCCGCTGGGACGGCCGGCAACTGGAGCGCCTGGACTGGCCGGTCATGGAAGCCGACTGGGTGACCACCCTGGCCGCGCTTTCCCCGGGCCGTCTGATGGCGGCCACCCGGGGGGGGAGACTCCTGGAAATCGAGCCCGGCCGGCTGCATGCCGTCGCGACGCCCGGCCTGCCCAAGGATGGCCTGGCCGCGGTGGCGCCCGGCAGCCGGGGCCTGGTGCTCGGCACGCTCCGGTCCGGACTCTATCGCCTGGAGGATGGGCGGTGTCGCTCCCTGGCCGGGCCGGGACCGCCGTTTCGCCAGGTGACCGGCCTCACCCGGCTGGGAGACGGCACGCTCCTGGCCGGGACCGACAACGGCCTGGCCGTGTTGACGCCGGCGGGAGACTTCCGGGAGATGCTCTTCCCCGGGCGGCCGGTGGAGGCGGTCGGACAAGCGGCCGGGCTGATCGCCTGCGCCTGCACCGAAGACTCCGTCTACTTCATTCCGACCGCCGACTGGCTGGCGGGACGGCGTCTGTTCCGGCCCCTGAGCCCCCCCGGGCGGGTTCACGGATACCTGGACCGGGCCGGCGACGCCGAGCTCCTGACGGACCGCGGCGTCTTCCGGCTCCAGCGCGACGGCCGGGGGCAGCCCCGTTCTTTCCGGGCCGTGTCCCTGCCCCCCGCCCAGTTGCCGCAACCCTCGGTCATGAGCTTGGCCCCGGGCCCGGAAGGTTCCCTGTGGCTCGGGTATTTCGATGGCGGAGTGGAGCACCGGAGCAGGGCCGGGGCGCCCGGGGAGATCCTCCAGAATCCGTCCCTGGCCTGCGTCAACCACTTGGCCTGGCAGTCCGGCACCCTGTGGATCGGCACGGCCCAAGGCCTCTGGCGGGCGAGCGGGCCGGCCCCGGCCCCGGTGGGATTGCCTGAAAGCCCGCTCCGCGACGGCTACATCAACCAGGTCGTCGCGCCGGCGGGGAGCGGATCGGTCTGGGTGGCCCACGGGCAGGGCCTGTCGCGGCTGCGGGGCGGCCAGGAGCAGTTTTTCTTCGCCCTGCACGGACTCCCCTCCAACAAGGTGTATTGTCTGGCCGAACGGGGATCCCGGTTGTTTGCCGGCACTCTCGGCGGATTGGCGGTCCTGGAGGGTGAGCGGGTCGTGGCCGTCTTCCAGGCGGACAACTCGCCGCTTCGGGTCAACTGGATTTCCGCGCTGTTGGATTGCCCGCCGGGACTGGTGGTGGGCACCTACGGCGGCGGCGTCCAACTGCTCGATTCCGCCGGCCGCTGGCATGAGTTCAAGGGAGTCGGCCGGCGCCTCAACATCAATCCGAATGCCCTCCTGGCCTTGCCGGACACCGTCCTGGCGGGGACCTTGGAAGCAGGCCTCTGGCGCCTGGACCCGGCCACGCTGCAGGGGCGGGTTTGGCCGCTGCCGCTGCCGTCGCGCTGCGTCCAAGCCATCCTGGCCGTGGCCGGAAGCCTGTACGTGGCGACCGACAACGGTGTTTTGCAACTGCCACTGACTGCCGAAACTTTACGGGAGCAATCGCCATGAACAAACTGGCCGCACTTGTTTTCCTCGGTTGGATGGTCCTTCTCACCGCGCCGGCGGCGGGTGACGCGGGGGTGCTCATTCCGTCCTCCGAGCGGCGGACCCCCGACCCGGCCATCCTCAGCCTGGAGGAGATGAACGTCCGGATCGTGGTGGATCACCGGCTCATGAAGGTGTCCCTGACCCAGTACTATGCCAGCCATGTCCCCAAGATCCTCGAGGGCACCTACCTCTTTTCCTTTCCCCGGGAGGCCACGCTGAGCGATTTCGCCATCTGGGACGGGGTCACTCGGATTCCCGGCGTGATCATGGAAAAGCGGAAAGCGGCCGAGATTTACGAAGAACTGGCCCGCCAGGCGATCGATCCCGGTTTGCTGCAGATGGGAGAGACCGGCGACGCGTCGGAGATCCCTTCCAGTTTCTTCACCGTCAAGGTGGCGCCCATCTCCGGTTTCGGCTTCAAGCGGGTCGAGCTGGAGTACCAGCAGCACCTGCCGGTGGAAGGGGGCCGGGTCTCCATGTACCTGCCCCTCAAGAGCACGCTCTTCGACCCGATTTCGGCCGGCCGGCTGACCCTGGACTTGGACATCCGGGACGGGCGCGAAATCCGGAATTTCAAACTCGCCGGGAGCGCCTACCCCGTTCAGTGGAAGCTGCCATCCGCCACTCGCCTGGAAGGCCGCTTCGAAGGCACCAAGGTGACGCTGGCTGAGGATTTCGGCCTGTCCTGGGAGGTGACTGCCGCCCGGTCTGCCCCGCTTCTCCTGGCTTGGCGGGCTCGGGAGGCGGACTTGGGCGCCGGCCGTCCGCTGACCGCCGAGGACAAGCCGCCCGAACCCAAGTGGGAAGACGGCTATTTCCTGCTCGACCACATCCTGCCCGAAGCCGCCGCCGGGCAGCGGCGCCAGCCGGTGACGCTGGTGCTGGCCGTGGACACTTCCCTGTCCATGTGGTGGAACAAGCTTCAGCAGGTGGATACGGCCTTGAGGGCCATCACCGGAAAGCTGGAGCCGGCGGACGCCTTCAACCTGATCCTGTTCAACGAGCGGGCCAAGCCGGTTTTTCCGGCGCCGCAACCCGCCACCGAGGCCAACCTCGCCGCGGCCATGGACGCGTTTTACAAGGGGGTCCTGTCCGGCGGCACCAATCTCGTTCCGGCGATCACCGAAGGGGTCAAGCAGTTGGAGACGGCGTCCGGACTGCGCTACCTGGTGCTGGTGGGGGACTGCCTGCCGACCGTGGGCGAAGTCAAGAACGCCGGAGTGCTGAGCAAGCTCAAACCGCTCCTCCACGGCAAACCGATCCGGGTGATGGGCGTGCTGACCGGCGACGACGGCAACGCGCCGCTGCTCGAAACACTGGCCGAGTGGTCGAACGGCCAGGTGCTGCCGCTCGGCGTCCGGGAAGAGGTGGACGCCGAGGTGGACCTGTTCGCGGCCAATATCGGCCGTGAACCTTACTCGGGCCTGACCCTGGCGACGCCGCCCAGCGCCTGTTACCAGGTCTATCCGGCTCACCCGGTCAACATCTTCGCCGCCTACTCCAGCGCCTGGGTGGGCCGCTACCGGCCTTCGAGCGCCGGTCAGGAAATGATCATCCGCGGCCGCTCCCCCGAGATGACCCTCTATGAGGAACGGGTCACGGTCGCGCTCCCGGAGGAAGACAGGTCCCACCCCCTGGTCCCGCGAGTGTGGGCCCGGGCCCGGGTGGACTTCCTCCTCGACCAGATCAACCGGGAGGGAGAAGATCCGGCCAGCATCAAGGAAATCATCTCCCTGTCGCGCAAGTACAAGTTCATCACCCCGTATACCTCGTTTCTGGCGGCACCCCGCTCGCTGTTGCGGCCGAGGGTCATCCAGCCCAAGGATCCCGTGCTGCGGCTGAAAACCGATCCCGAGATCATCTCGGTCAGCGTCCGGCTCCCCTGGGGCGAGAGCCTGCCGCTGCGTTTCATCCCCAGCCTGGGACTCTGGCAGACGCGGTTCTTCGTCCCTCCCGACCTGACCGACGGCACGCACCGCTGCCTGGTCGTCATGCGGGACCGCCAGGGCCGGCTGCTGCGGGAGGAGAAGACTTTCCTGGTCGACAGCCAGGCGCCGGCCGTCCGCTGGCTCAACCCGGTGGCCGAGTTCCGGCCGGGTGAATCGGTCGTCCTGAAAGTGGACGCGCCGGCCGACACCCGCTCCTTGACGGCTTCCCTGCCGGGCGCCGGCCGGGTCCGGCTGCGCTGGGACGACTTGCGGAAATGCTGCCTGGGCACCCTTTCCGTCCCGGCCAAGGCGCCACCCGGCCCGCGGCAACTCTGTCTGGTGGCCGAGGACACGGCCCACAACGTCTATCGCGCGGATTTCCAGGTGAGGGTCCTGCCATGAAGAAACCATCCATGATCAGTCTGTTGGTGCTGACCGCGGTTATTTTTCTGATCTCCGGCCCCAGCCCCTGGGACTGTCGCCGCCTGATCCAGCCGGAGTACCTGGAGCGCGCGGCACAGGAATTTCCGACGCTCTTTGAACTGCGCACCGTCGAAGGGCAAGAGGTTTTCGTGCCCATCCCGGCCAATCGCGCCCTGGAGGCGCTGGCGGACGGAGCGGGCGCCTGGCGGTCGGCCGTGCGGGCCCAGTTGCTGGAGCGGCAGGGCCGGATGGCGGAGGCGGAGAACGCCTGGCAGGACTTTGGACGCCAGGCCGCCCTACCCGCCGAAGGCGTGACTTCCTTGGCGGCTTTCTACCACCGGCACCGGCAATACCGTGAAGAGATCGCCTTGCTGGAGCGCTCCGTCGCCACTCTGGCCGGACCGCCCGGGTCGGACCTGACCGCGGCGGACGTCTGGAACCGGATCGCCTCGCTGGCCGAGACGGCGGGATTCACCCCCGACGAGAGCGCGGCCCTGTTCCGCCGGAGAGCCGATTATTTCAAGGGACAGGCCCAGTTCGGGCCATATTTCGAGGCCTGGTTGGAGAATCTCCTGGAGCGCCGCCAGTGGGCGGCCTTCGAGCAGGGCTTGTCCGAATACGCCACGTTGTTCCCGGGTGGCTCCGACAAGGTTTTCCGGCTCAGGGCCGAGCGACTGGTGGCCGAGAACCAGGCCGGCCAGTTGCCGGCGCTGTTTCTGAAACATTTCCACCCGTTGATGGACTCCGAGACGGTCGCCTACGCATTCCGGAACCTGGACGCGGCCGGCTTGTGGAAACCGCTGGTCCGGGACGCCGAGAACCGGTTGCGGCGCGATCCGCTGGACGCCGGGG
>ERZ1645192.1439-NODE-1439-length-19822-cov-8.571053_pt1 | contig 19822 bp, 16 predicted proteins | sample MGYA00575354_ERZ1645192 | MGnify/ENA primary metagenome ERZ1645192 (study PRJEB40844, sample SAMN11349763) | freshwater sediment metagenome | isolation source: river sediment | host: Sediment | place: India: Faizupur Khadar , New Delhi | collected 2017-02-21 ... | reverse complement strand
AGACCGGCAAGGCGCATGTCATCAAGAGCCACCACAACGTCGGCGGCCTGCCCGAGGACATGAAGCTGGGGCTGGTGGAGCCCTTGCGCGAACTGTTCAAGGACGAGGTGCGTCGGCTCGGCGTGGAACTGGGCCTGCCGCGAGAGATGGTCTACCGCCATCCGTTTCCCGGTCCGGGCCTGGGCGTGCGCATCCTCGGCGAGGTGAAGCGCGAGCACGCCGAACTGCTGGCCAAGGCCGACGCGATCTACATCGACGAACTGCGCAAGGCCGGCCTGTACGACAGGACCAGCCAGGCCTTCGCGGTGTTCCTGCCGGTGAAGTCGGTGGGCGTGGTCGGCGATGCGCGCGCCTACGAATGGGTGATCGCGCTGCGCGCGGTGGAGACCATCGACTTCATGACCGCGCACTGGGCGCACCTGCCGTACGACTTCCTCGGCACCGTGTCGAACCGCATCATCAACGAGCTGCGCGGGGTGTCGCGCGTGGTCTACGACATCTCGGGCAAGCCGCCCGCGACGATCGAATGGGAATGAATGGCCTGCTTGCGAACCACTGGTTCGCAGGCCATTCATTGCCCCGCCGAACAGGCGGGGCCGGGTGCAAGCGACCGTTTGCGCGCCATTGGCGCGCTTTCGATGAGCGCCCCCTTCGAGTACAGGGGACAGGGTGACCAGGACGTTGCGATGAATCCAGGATCCGAGCAATTCGACGACGAACGCTGGATGCGCCATGCCCTCGCGCTGGCGGCGCGCGCGCGCGACGAGGACGACGAAATCCCGGTCGGTGCGCTGGTAGTGGATGCCGCAGGCGCGGTGGTGGGCGAAGGCTGGAACCGCAACATCGCGGACCACGACCCGAGCGCGCATGCGGAGATCGTGGCGATGCGCCGGGCTGGCGCGGCGCTCGGCAACCACCGGTTGGTCGGGTGCACGCTGTACGTGACCCTCGAACCCTGCGCGATGTGCGCGATGGCGGCCATCCATGCGCGCGTGGCGCGGGTGGTGTTCGCTGCGCGCGACCCGAAGACCGGGGCCGCCGGCAGCGTGTTCGACCTGCTGGCCGACCCGCGCCACAACCACCGGGTGGAAGTGCTGGGCGGCGTGCTCGGCGAAGAGGCGGGCGGCATGCTGACCGCCTACTTCCGGGCCAAGCGCGGGAAGGCCTGAGGCATCCGCGCAGGGATTCAGCCGCGCCTGGCGAGTTCCTGGTCGAGTTCCTTGTCGAAGCTCTTCACCGCGAGGCTGACCTCGCGCCAAAGCGCCACGCTGGCGGCCAGTACGAACAGCACGCCCAGCACCGCAAGCAGGGTCGGCACTGCACCGAGGCGGAAGCCGAGGAGCGCGTCCATCGCCAGCGCGAGGCTGGTCCCCACGAACGCAGCCAACCCGGCGTAGAGCAGGCGGCAGGCGCGCAGCACCAGGTGCGCACGCTCGCGATGGCGGCGGATCTGTTCGTCGCGATCGGCGCGGTCCGGGGCATCCTTTTCCCAGGCCACGATCAGGGCCCGCAGCCGGTCCACCACCCGCGCCAGCCGCGTGTTGGCGGAGGCGAGCAGGGCGGCCGTGGCGGTCAGGAAGAAGGCCGGGGCCAGCATCGCGGTCAGGATCGCGTGGTGGCCGACGGGGTCGGTGGCGGTCTGCAGCATCTGGGGCGGATCCGGGGCGAGCCGGTATCATGCCGCAACCCTCGCCCGCGATGCGCGCATGCACCCCGACGCCCCGAACGAACGCCTGGTCTGGATCGACCTCGAGATGACCGGACTGGACACCCAGCAGGACGGCATCCTCGAGATCGCCACCGTGGTCACCGACGCTCGGCTCAACGTGCTGGCCGAGGGACCCGACCTGGCGATCGCCCATCCGTTGGCGACGCTGGAGGCGATGGACGACTGGAACCGCAACCAGCACGGCAAGTCCGGCTTGTGGCGCCGCGTCCTGGAGGAGGGCGTCCCGTTGGCGGAGGCCGAGGCACGGACGCTGGCCTTCCTGCGCGAGTGGGTGCCGGCCAAGGCCTCGCCGATGTGCGGCAATTCCATCTGCCAGGACCGGCGCTTCCTGCACCGGCTGATGCCCGCGCTGGAAGCCTACTTCCATTACCGCAACCTCGATGTCAGCACATTGAAGGAGTTGGCCCGCCGCTGGGCGCCGCAGGTGCTCGACGGCGTCCGCAAGGAATCGGCGCATACCGCACTGAGCGACGTGCGCGATTCGATCGCGGAACTGCAGTATTACCGGCGTCATCTCGCCGCGTTCGCGAGCGTCGGGGAGGGTTGAGTGGCCGCCTCGACGGCGACGCGGGCGTGGCGCTGGATCGCCGTGCTCCTGCTCGCCTGCGCCTGCGCCACGACCTCCGTGGCCAAGCCGATCGGCACCATGTTCCGCGAAACCTGGACCACCCGGCAGGAGCTGCCGCACAACCAGATCAACGCCATCGTGCAGACCCCGGACGGCTACCTCTGGTTCGCGACCTGGGAGGGACTGGTCCGCTACAACGGCCTCGAATTCCAGGTGTTCGACCGCCGCAACGTGCCCGAGTTGCGCGACAACGGCATCCGGTCGCTGCGGGTGTCGGCCGATGGCGCGCTGGTGATGGGCACCTCGCGCGGCGGGGTGACCATCCTCGACCGAGGACGCTGGCGGACCTACGGTCGCCGCGAGGGGCTGACCCAGGACGAGGTGATGGACGCGGCATTGGACAGCCGCGGCCGGCTGTGGGCGGCCACCGAGAGCGCGGGCGTGTTCGTGCTGGATGGCGCCAAGGTCACCCGTTATCGCGCGGGCGCCGGCCTGCCATCGGACATCGTCTACGGCTTGCTGCCCGCGCGGGATGGGTCGATGTGGGTCGCCACCGCGGGCGGGATCGCGCGGTTTTACGGCAACCAACCGCGCATTCTCGCCGGCCCGGCCAGCGGCCTGCCCGCCGCGCCCGTGTTCCGCGTCGAGGAAATGCCGGATGGCGGCGTCTATGCGGGGACCGAGGCGGGTGCGTTCCGCCTCGAGGGTTCCCGGTTCGTCCCGCTGTCCCCGTTGCTGCCGCGCGATGGCGTGGCCAGCTTCGCGCGCGACCATGCCGGGGCGCTGTGGATCGGGACGGTCAGCAGCGGGCTATTGCGCCTCGACCGCGATGGCCTGGAGCGTTTCGACAGCCGCCAGGGGCTGCCGAACAACCGCGTCCCGTCGCTGTTCGTCGATCGCGAAGGCAGCGTCTGGGCAGGCACCAACGGCGGGCTGTTGCGCCTGCGCGATGCGCCTTTCACGACCTATGGCAGCGAACAGGGGCTCAGCGACGATTACGTCCGGGCCGTGATCCCGGCCCGCGGGGGCGGCATGTGGATCGGCACCAGCCGCGGCCTCAACCTCTGGCGGAACGGGGTGCTGGTGCGCTCGTTCACGCGCGCCGACGGCCTTCCCAGCGATTCGATCATGAGCCTGCTGGAGGATCCCGACGGTACCCTGTGGGTGGGCACGTACACGGCCGGCGTCCTGCAGATGCGCGGCGGCCGGGTCATTCGACACCTCGATTCAGCCCACGGGTTGACCGGCAGCAACCAGGTACGCGCGCTCCTGCGAACCGGACCGGACACGCTGTGGATCGGGACGTCGCGTGGCCTGGTGCGCCTGCAGGGTGGGGCGATGCGGCACTTCGGCGTCGAGGACGGACTCCCGCGCGACTACGTGATGGCGCTCCACCAGGCGCGCAACGGCGATGTCTGGGTGGGCACCGCCGACGGTGCGGTGCGGATCGCAGGCGACCGTGCGCAACCGATCCGGGCGGACGAGGCGATGGACGCCCGCGACATCCTCGGTTTCGCGGACGACGAGGATGGGACGGTGTGGATGGCCAGCGACCGCGGCCTGCTGCGCTACCGGAATGGCCGCCTCGCCTTGCTGGGGCTGCGCCAGGGGATGCCCGTCGACACCATTTTCCAGGTCGTCGATGATCGCGCCGGGCACTTCTGGCTCAGTTCCAACCGCGGGGTGCTGCGCGTGCGCCGCGCCGACGTGGACGCGGTCCTCGACGGCCGCCGGCCGACGCTGAACGTCGACCAGTTCACCGAAGTCGACGGCCTGGCCAGTGCGCAGTGCAACGGCACCTCGGGGCCCTCCGCCGTGCTGGCGCCGGACGGCCGGGTGTGGGTGGCGACTGCCCGCGGTGCCGCGGTGGTCGATCCCGCCGCGCTGCAGGGCTACACCCGCGAACTGCCGCCGGTGGTGATCGAGCGGGTCCGCGCGAACGATCGCGATCTGCGCGCCGGCGAGCGGCTGGAGCTGCCGGCGGGCACCCGCAAGCTCGATTTCCAGTACGCGGGCTTGAGCTTCCGCATGCCCCGGCTCCTGCGCTACCGCCACAAACTCGAGGGCGTGGATGCCGCCTGGGTCGACAACGGGACCCGCAGGCTGGCGCAGTACACCAACCTTGCCCCGGGGCACTACCGCTTCCTGGTGTCGGTGTCGGCACCCGGGCTGGGCCAGGACTGGAGCCCGGGCGCGACCATGGTGGATGTCGTCATCGCGCCCTATCTGTGGCAGCGCGCCTGGTTCCTGCCGGCCTGCATCGGATTGGCGGGCCTGCTGGTGGTGGGAGTCTTCCGCTGGCGCACCTCCGAACTCGCGCGGCGGGCCGGGGCCCTGGAAGCGCTGGTGCAATCGCGGACCCACGCCCTGCGCGAGCAAACCGACCGCTTGATCGCGTCGGATGCCGAGAAATCGCAGCTGCTGGAGCGCATCCGCGAGCAGGCCGATGCCTTCGAGCGGCAGGCGCGCGAGGATGCGCTGACTGGCCTCGCCAATCGCCGGCACGGCAACGAGGTGCTGGCCACGGCGCAGGAGCGCACGCGTGCCGCGGGTCGCCCGCTCTCGTTCGCGTTGTTCGACGTCGACCATTTCAAGCGGATCAACGACGGGTTCTCGCACCAGGCCGGCGATGCCGCGCTGGTGCAGGTCGCCAACGTGCTGCGCCGCGAGCTGGGCGCCGTCGCCACCGTTGCCCGCTGGGGTGGCGAGGAGTTCGCCGCGGTGTTCGAGGGCATCGCCCTGGACGACGCGCGCCGCGCCTGCGAACGCGCACGGCTGGCGGTCGAGCGCATCGACTGCGCGGGCTTCGCGCCGGGCTGGACCGTGACGGTGAGCGCCGGGGTGGTCGAACGGCAGGCGCTCGATACCCACGAACACCTGATCCGGCGCGCGGACGACCTGCTCTACGACGCCAAGCGCGGCGGGCGCAACCGGATCGCTGGCTAGGTCGCGGGTGGCGCCTGCTTTGGCGCGCGGTCGCCGTCGTCGGCCACGCCGCGCAGCAGGATGTCGGCGATCGGGCGTCCATCGGCGTCGCTGTGGTAGACGTGGAGGTCGCGCTGGGGATAGGGGATGTTGAGTCCATGCCCGATCAGCTCGTTGCGCACGGCTTCGATCACCCGGCTGCGCGCTTCGACGAAATCCGCGTTGTTCGCGAAGGCGTGCAGCACCAGGTCGACGCTGCTCTCGCCGAGGTTGACCACGCGCACCACCGGTTCGGGCTCGTCCAGTACCAGCGCCTCGTCGCGCGCGATCTGCAGCAGCACCGCGCGCGCCTGCTGCAGGTCGTCGTCGTAGCCCACGCCCACCGAAACCTCGAACCGGCGTTGCGGCAGCGCGGAGTAGTTGATGATCGGCGCGGTGGTGATCTGGCTGTTCGGCAGGATCACCACGCGATGGTCGAAGGCGCGCAGCCGGGTCTGGAAGACCCGGATCTCGAGCACGGTGCCTTCCTGCCCGGCCGCGACGACATGGTCGCCGGCGCGGAACGGACGCAGCACGATCAGCATGACCCCGGACGCGATGTTGGACAGCGAATCCTTGAGCGCCAGGCCGACCGCGAGGCCAGCGGCGCCGAGCACCGCGAACATCGACGTGGTCGGGATGCCGATCGCGGTCAGCGCGGTCATGATGACCAGCACCAGCATGATCGCGTAGGCGATGTTGCGCAGGAAGCCGCCGAGGGTGGCATCCACCCCGGCGCGTCCCATCACCCGGTCGAGGCCGGTGGACAGCCGCCGCGCCAGCCAGCGGCCCACGACGAAGATCGCGAGCGCGGCGAGCAGGCGCAGGCCCCATGTCTCAAGCAGCTGCAGCCAGTCCACCCCGCGGATCTCGCGCACCAGCGCGGCCGCCTCCTGGCGCTGCTGCGTGGGGGCGGTCAGGGCGACAGGCAGCATGCGGATTCCTTGGGCGACTGGGCGGACGCCCCGTGGGTGCGTCGTCCCATCATCGGATGGCGCGCGTCAAAGCCGCGTTGCCGCACGTCGATCAGGCCGCCTTCGCCTTCGCCAGCGCGAGCCAGGTGTCGACCACGGTATCCGGGTTCAGCGACACCGACTCGATGCCCTGTTCCATCAGCCACAGCGCGAGGTCCGGATGGTCGCTCGGGCCCTGGCCGCAAATGCCGATGTACTTGCCCTTGGCCTTCGCGGCGGAAATCGCCATCGCCAGCATCTTCTTGACCGCCGGGTCGCGTTCGTCGAACAGGCCGGCGACGATCGCGGAATCGCGGTCCAGGCCCAGGGTCAGCTGGGTCATGTCGTTGGAGCCGATCGAGAAGCCATCGAACAGTTCGAGGAATTCGTCGGCGAGCAGGGCATTCGAGGGCACCTCGCACATCATGATCACCTTGAGCCCGCCCTCGCCCTGCACGAGGCCGTTCTCGCGCAGCACCTCGAGCACCTTGCGGCCCTCGTCCAGGGTGCGCACGAACGGGATCATCACCCACAGGTTGGACAGGCCCATGGCCTCGCGCACGCGCTTGACCGCCTGGCACTCCAGCGCGAACGCGTCCTTGAAGCTCGGGTCGATGTAGCGCGAGGCGCCGCGGAACCCGATCATCGGGTTCTCCTCGTGCGGTTCGTACTTCGTGCCGCCGATCAGGTTGGCGTATTCGTTGGACTTGAAGTCGGACAGGCGCACGATCACCGGGTTCGGCGCAACGGATGCCGTGATGGTGGCGATGCCTTCGGCCAAGCGGTCCACATAGAACTCGACCGGCCCGGCGTAGCCGGCGGTGCGCGCGTCGATCTTCGCCTTCGTCGCGGCGTCCTGGCGGTCGTACTCCAGCAGCGCCTTGGGATGCACGCCGATGTGGCTGGCGATGATCATCTCCAGGCGGGCCAGGCCGATGCCGGCGTTCGGCAGCATGCCGAAATCGAAGGCACGGTCCGGGTTGGCGACATTCATCATGATCTTGAGCGGCGCCGGCGGCATGTTGCCGAGGTCGGTGGTGGTGCGTTCGAAGGGCAGGGCGCCGGCGTAGATGAAGCCGGTGTCGCCCTCGGCGCAGCTGACCGTCACCGGGTCGCCGTCGCGAATGCGGTCCAGCGCGTCGCCGGTGCCGACCACCGCGGGCACGCCCAGCTCGCGGGCGATGATCGCCGCGTGGCAGGTGCGGCCTCCGCGGTTGGTGACGATGGCGGCACTGCGCTTCATCACCGGCTCCCAGTCGGGGTCGGTCATGTCGGCGATCAGCACGTCGCCGGGCTGCACGCGTTCCATGTCGGCCAGCGAGCGCACCACGCGGGCGGTGCCGCTGCCGACCTTGTGGCCAATCGCGCGGCCTTCGGACAGCACCTCGCCGCGCTGATGCAGGGTGTAGCGCTCGATCTGGGTGGCGTGCGCGCGCGACTTCACGGTCTCCGGGCGCGCCTGCAGGATGTAGAGCTTGCCGGTGTGGCCGTCCTTGCCCCACTCGATGTCCATCGGCCGGCCGTAGTGTTGCTCGATCACCAGCGCCTGCTTCGACAGCTCCTGCACGTCGGCATCGCTGATCGAGAACCGCGCGCGCATCTCGGCGGGCGTCTCTTCGGTGCGGACGCGTTCGCCGGGCACGTCGGAATACACCATGCGCAGCTGCTTGCTGCCGAGCGAGCGGCGCAGGATCGCCGGCTTGCCGGCCTTGAGCGTGGGCTTGTAGACGTAGAACTCGTCCGGGTTGACCGCACCCTGCACGACCATCTCGCCCAGGCCGTAGCTGGCGGTCACGAACACCACGTCGCGGAACCCGGATTCGGTGTCGAGGGTGAACAGCACGCCGGACGCGCCGACGTCGGAACGCACCATCAGCTGCACGCCGGCGGACAGGAACACGTCCTCGTGGGCGAAGCCGTGGTGCACGCGGTAGGCGATGGCGCGGTCGTTGTACAGCGAGGCGAACACTTCCTTGACCTTGCGCACCACGTCGTCGGCGCCGGTCACGTTGAGGAAGGTTTCCTGCTGGCCGGCGAAGCTGGCGTCGGGCAGGTCCTCGGCGGTGGCGGAGGAGCGCACCGCGACGGCAATGTCGGCCGCCCCGGCGTCCGCACACAATTTCGCGTAGGCGCTGCGGATGTCGGCATCCAGGTCGGGCTGCAGCGGGGCATCGATCACCCAGCCGCGGATCTCGGCGCCGGCACGGGTCAGCGCCGGCACGTCCTCCACATCGATGGTCGCGAGCTTGTCGTAGATACGGGCGTGCAGCGTGTTGTGCGCGATGAACGCCTTGAACGCGTCGGCGGTGGTCGCGAAGCCGCCAGGCACGGACACGCCGAGGCCGGACAGCTGGCCGATCATTTCGCCGAGCGAGGAATTCTTGCCGCCCACCTGGGCGAGATCGGACAGGCGCAGGTCGTGCAGCCAGAGGACGTTGGCGGTCAAGGCGGGGGGCTCCGAGGGGGTGGGGCGGCGCGGGCGTGCCGGAGTCCGCTATTTTAGACGCCACCCCCGGCCATGACTACGATTGCAGATGGATGCCGTCCGCCCCGTGTTCTACGTCTCCGACGGTACCGGCATCACCGCCGAGACCATCGGCCACAGCCTGCTGACCCAGTTCACCGGCACCCGCTTCCAGACCGACCGCCTGCCGTTCGTGGATACCCCCGACAAGGCGCGCGAGGCCGCCGACCGCATCCGCCGGGCGGGGCAGGCGGCGGGCGTCCGCCCGATCGTGGTCAATTCCTGCGTCGATGCCGGCCTGACCGCCTTGCTGGGCGAGAGCGGCGCGCTGATGCTGGACGTCTTCGCGCCGTTCATCGAGCCGCTGGAGCGCGAGCTCGGCCAGAGCCGCCAGCAGCGGGTGGGGCAGGCGCATGGCATGGTCGACTTCGAGGCCTACCATCGCCGCATCAATGCGATGAACTACGCGCTGACCCACGACGACGGCGTGCGCCTGGACTACGACGAGGCGGACCTGATCCTGGTCGGGGTGTCGCGTGCGGGCAAGACCCCCACCTGCATCTACCTGGCCCTGCACCACGGGGTGAAGGCGGCCAACTATCCGCTGACCCCGGAAGACCTGGAGGACGAGCGCCTGCCGGCCAAGTTGCGCCAGTACCGGCAGAAGCTGTTCGGGCTCACCATCGACCCGCTGCGGCTGCAGCAGATCCGCCAGGAACGCCGGGCCAACTCGCGCTATGCGCAACTCGACACCTGCCGTCGCGAGGTCGCCCAGGCCGAGGCGATGCTGCGCCGGGAAGGCATCGAGATGCTCAGCACCACCCACGCCTCGATCGAGGAAATTTCCAGCCGCGTGCTCGAGCACCTGGGGATCAACCGCGAGATGTACTGAGCAGTGCGCGGGCAGGGGAGGCTGTCCCAACAGCACCTGCATGGGTCCGTCGGTGGCCCCTGCCGCCCCGCCGCAGCCGCGTGTAGGATCGGGCCATGACCCTGGCCCTCTCGCGACGTGCACCGCTCCCACGCCTGAGCCGCTTCGCCTGGCTGATGGGCCTGTACGCGGAGAACCATGCGCGCCTGCAACGGCTGTTCGGGCCTGCCGACCTCGGCTGCGGCCGCTACCTGTCCACCATCGGCGACGGACTCGACGTCCATCTCGAAGTCGTCGAGCAACATGCGTACACCTCCGAGTTGCGCATGAGCTATGGGCTGGTCGACCCGCAGACCGGCCTCGCCGATCCGTCCGCCAGCCTGCGCCTGTATCGCGATGCTCGGCAGGTCGAGGCGACGCATTGCTACGCGGGACGTCGCTGGCAGGACGTGATCGGCATGTTCCCGCCACCGGAGCGCATCCTCGACCACCGCCTGCGGATGAACACCTTCCTCGGCAAGTGGCTGCAGTACCTGGCGGAGCAGGGGCACGGCGTCGCCACGCTACATGCATGCGATGCGAACGCGATCGCAAGAAACGCTTGACGCTTCCGCGAATCACCCGCAAAATGCGCGCCTTTCCAGCCCGTGGGGCCATAGCTCAGCTGGGAGAGCGCCTGCATGGCATGCAGGAGGTCGCCGGTTCGATCCCGGCTGGCTCCACCACGTTTCGCTGGTTTCGGTTTTGTCCCCATCGTCTAGAGGCCTAGGACATTACCCTTTCACGGTAGCGACCGGGGTTCGAATCCCCGTGGGGACGCCACCTCAAGACCGAAGCACGAACAACCGCCGCAAGGCGGTTTTTTCGTATGGTGGCCATGCGTTGCGCGCCGGTGGGATGCACGCCGTCAGCGTTCCGCGCTGGAAGCAGGCGCTGCCGGGATGATTTCCGACATCCGCTTGCGCCTTCGCCCGACAACGCACGCAATACTTCGCCTAGGGAGTGGGCCGCGCGGATGGGACAGGCTGGTTGCAACCACAGTCCAGGTTGCGCCGATGTCGATCGTCCGTCTCCTTGCCATTGCATGCCTCGCTGCCGTCGCGCTGTGCCCGCCGGCAGCGGTTGGTGCGGAACTGCATCGCTGCGTCTCACCGACGAAGGTGGTGGGGTATCACGCGACGGCATGTCCGCATGGACATCGCGAACTCGGTATCGTCCATTACGCGCCCGTGCCAGACAGCATCGCGCGTCCGGCCTTGAGCGAACCAACACCGGTACGCACGCCTAGGGCGACGCGAATCGCGCGGTCGAACGCCACGGGTCGCGGATCGCGAACCCAAACAAGAAATGATCTGTGCCGCATCGCCAAGCAGCAACGCAGGGTCGCGGAGGACCGCATCGGACTGAAACGGACCTATCGGGATCTCGGCAAACTCGATGCGCCCGTGCGGTCCGCATGCAACGGGTATTAGCCAAGCGGAGGGCGAGCTGGCGAAGATCGGCCCGTGAACATCGGGATCGTTAATGTTCGCATAATGTCTATTATGTTACAAATGCAGGCCCACTTGACCATGCCCGCGGCCTGGGCATTAATCCGGCTGCGGAGATGGCATTCCTCCGGCCGGTTCGCCGGCGAACCGCCTCCCTGGCTGATGATGCCTGCCGACCCACTCCGGGTGTGCAGGCGTGCTTGGCCTTTGGCGCGCACATCCTCGAACGGAGCGACCGCGTGCCCTGGATGTCCCTGATCGCGATCTTCATCGGCGCCGGCTTCGGCGCAATCTCCCGCTGGGGCTTGGGCTTGGCGCTCAATCCGATGTTCCCGACGCTGCCGCTGGGCACGCTGGCGGCGAACGTGGTCGGCGGCTTCCTCATGGGCATCGCGCTGGGCTTGTTCGAACAGTTCCAGGCAATCCCGCCCGCGATGCGCCTGTTGATCGCCACCGGCTTCCTCGGCGGGCTGACCACGTTCTCCACGTTCTCGGCAGAAAGCGTGACTTTGCTGCTGCGCCAGCAGTACGCCTGGGCCGCCGCGCTGGTGGCCGTGCACACCATCGGCTCGATCGTGGCCACGTTCGCCGGCTACGGCGTGTTCCGGATGCTGGCCAAACCCTGAGGAGCGACGCGATGGAAGGCACCCACCTGCGCCTGTACACCTACGAGAACCGCAAGGTTCACGGTCGGTTGGTTCACGAATGGCTGCTGGAACAGGCGCGCGGACTCGGTATCGCCGGCGGCTCGGCTTATCGCGCGATCGCGGGCTATGGCCGCGCGGGCGAGTTGCACGAGATGCATTTCTACGAATTGGCCGGCGAACAGCCGGTGCTGGTTGAGTTCTTCGCGCCGTCGGCGGCGATCGACCGCTTGCTGGCGGCCGCCACCGATGCGGGGCTGGCGCTGTTCTGGGTCAGGAACCAGGCCGACTTCGGCCAGCTTCCCCGAACCTGACGCCGCGGGTCAGGTGCCCTCGCCGCGCGCCTTCGCACGCGCTTCGCGCAGGGCGTCCAGCTTTTCCTTGAGCCGTGCTTCCATGCCGCGCGTGGTGGGTTCGTAGTAGACCTGCTCGCCCATCGCGTCGGGGAAGCCGGTCTGGCCAAGCGCGACGCCGCCTTCGACGTCGTGGTCGTACTGGTACGCCTTGCCGTACCCGAGCGACTTCATCAGCCCGGTCGGGGCGTTGCGGATGTGCAGCGGCACCGGCTGCGTGCCGTACGCCTCGACATCGGTGCGCGCACGTTTCCACGCAACGTAGCCGGCGTTGGACTTGGCAGTGCTGGCCAGGTACAGCGTGAGCTGGGCCAGCGCGAGGTCGCCCTCCGGCGACCCTAGCCGGTCGTGGGCCTGCCAGGCCTCGATCGCCATCTGCAGGGCGCGCGGATCGGCCAGGCCGATGTCCTCCACCGCCATCCGGGTCAGGCGCCGGGCGAGGTAGGCCGGGTCCGCGCCGCCATCCAGCATCCGCGCCAGCCAGTACAGCGCGGCATCCGGATTGGAACTGCGCACGCTCTTGTGCAGCGCCGAGATCTGGTCGTAGAACGCATCGCCGCCCTTGTCGAAGCGCCGGGTGCGGTCGGCCAGCACCTGATGCAGGGTGTGCTCGCCGACCACCCCGCCCTCGCCTGCCGCCAGGTCGGCGGCGATCTCGAGCAGGGTCAGCGCGCGTCGCACGTCGCCGTCGGCGGCAATGGCGATCTGCCGGAGCAAGACGGGCGCGATTGCGATCCCGCGATCGCCGAGCCCGCGTTCGCGGTCGTCGAGCGCGCGTCGCAAGGCCTGCTCGATGTCCTCCGGCGAGACCGCTTCCAGCACGTGGACGCGGCACCGCGAAAGCAGCGCCGAGTTCAGCTCGAACGACGGGTTTTCGGTGGTGGCGCCGACGAACAGGATCGTCCCGCGTTCGATGTGCGGGAGGAAGGCATCCTGCTGGGTCTTGTTGAAGCGGTGCACCTCGTCGACGAACAGCACGGTGCGGCGCCCGCCCTCGAAGCGCGCCTGCGCCTGGGCCAATACGTCGCGCACCTGCGGCAGCCCGGACAGCACCGCCGAGATCGCGACGAATTCGGCGTCGGCGTAGTGCGCCAGCAACAGCGCGAGCGTGGTCTTGCCGCAGCCCGGCGGACCCCACAGTACCATCGAATGCAGGCGGCCGGACTCGATCGCGCGACGCAGCGCGGACCCCGGCGCCAGCAACCTCCCCTGCCCCACCATGTCGTCGATGCCGCGCGGCCGCATGCGCTCGGCGAGCGGACGCATGGCGAGTGCGTCGGCGGGATCGGTCAACAGGTCGCCGCGGGCGGGCGTGGATCGGGAGGCGGCCACCCGCCGATTCTAGCGCGCGGCCACGGCCTCGCCGGTACCGGCCACTACGTCGAAGTCGTAGCTCGGCGCCAGCCAGCGGCCGGCCTCGCGGTCGTACAACGCACGGACGCTGACCGGTACGCGGTCGTGGCCGTCGAAGATCGCGACCGCGTCCGCTGCGACGATGTCGCGACGTCCATCGCTGCCGATCACCTGCGCCTTGCCGAGGCTGACGTCCACCGCGTTCGACTGGAACTCGGCATCCAGCGCGGCATCCAGCGCGCGGACGAGCCCCGGAAGCGGGAGCGCGTCCGCGCGCTTGGCGTACGCGGTGCGCGCGCCGATGACGATGTTCGGACTTTCGACCACCATGCCGGTGGTGTCGTAGAGCGCATCGAAGCGGATCGGCATCCACGCTTGCGCGCCCGCGAAACGGATGCGGGCATCGCCGTGCAGCGCCAGGTCCCGCAGGCTCACGCGCTCGGCCTTCACTTCGCCGAGACGCAGCTCGACCCGCTCGCCCTCGAAACGGGATTGCAGCGCGCCGATCAGCGCGGCGGCGGTCGCGGCGTCGATGGCGTCGCGCGCGCGCGCGTCGAGCGTCGGTGCCGATGACACCTTCGCATCGGCCCGGCCCTCGACGAACAGGCCCGGCGCATTGCCCGCCGCCACGGTGCCGGCGGCGACGGTGCCGATCAGGGTGGCGAGGAGGATGCGGTGCATGGGCGTGTCCGGTGTCTGGATGCCGGCAGACTCCGCCATTGCGCGTCGAACGCGCGTGAGCGGCGAGACGGCAGGCTGAACGCCCGCCGACCCGCGATCATCACCCGCCGATCACATCCACACCCTTGGCCGGCACGAAGACGAAGGTGTTCTTGGCGAAGACGGGATTGCGCTTCCACGGGCCGAAGCCGATGACCGTGCGCTGGCCCAGCGCATCGACGTATTCCATCCGCGACAAGCCACCCTTGGCGAAGCCCAGGCGCGCACTCTTGAACGCCGCCTCGCCGGTGCGCGGGGTCAGCTTCATCCACTCCACGCCGTCGCGGGTGCCGTCCTCCTGCACCACGAAATCGCGATCGAGCCTGGCGGGATCGAGCAGGATCGCCAGCGGGCTGCTCGCCTCCTCCGCGCCCTGCGGGCGCTTGCTTGCCTGCTGCAGGTCGGGGTCGTAGACCCACACGGTCTTGCCGTCGGCCACGATCACTTGCGGGTACGGCTTGGCGTATTCCCAGCGGAACAGGCGCGGTGCGGACACCGCCACGCGGCCGGTCGAGCGCTCCTTCTGCTTGCCGCGCGGATCGAACACCTGCTGGGTGAATTGCCCGTCCAGGCCCTTGAGGCCCTTGGTGAAGGCCTGCAACTGGTCTCGAGCGCCCGCTTGTGCGACCTGGGCGGCCAGCAACAAGGCGACGGCGAGCAGGCTGGATCGAATGCGCATGGGAAGTCTCCGTTCAGCGATGCGCGCAGTCTCCGCCAACCAGGCTGAATGCGCGTGCACGGCCGGCCTGCGTGGTTGGCCTGCGCTCAGGCGCGCGGCGGTGGCGGTGCGATGACCGTGCGGTCGCCGTTGTGTTCCGGGGTACTGACGATGCCGGCGGCTTCCATCGCCTCGATCAGGCGGGCCGCGCGGTTGTAGCCGATCTTCAGCCGGCGCTGCACGCCGGAAATCGAGGCGCGCCGGGTCTCGGTGACGATCTGCACGGCCTGGTCGTACAGCGGGTCGGCTTCCGGATCGTCGCTGTTGCCGGCTTCGGGCAGGCCGGTGGCGCCGACGCTGCTGCCGTCGTACATCGTCTGCGCCTCTTCCAGCACGCCCTCGATGTAATCCGGGCCGCCGGTCTGCTTGAGGTGCTCGACCACGCGGTGCACCTCGTCGTCGGACACGAAGGCGCCGTGGATGCGTTCCGGCATCGCGGTGCCCGGCGGCAGGTAGAGCATGTCGCCGTGGCCCAGCAGGGTCTCCGCGCCGCTCTGGTCGAGGATGGTGCGGGAATCGATCTTGCTGCTGACCTGGAACGCGATGCGGGTCGGGATGTTGGCCTTGATCAGGCCGGTGATGACGTCGACCGACGGCCGCTGGGTGGCCAGGATCAGGTGGATGCCGGCCGCGCGCGCCTTCTGCGCCAGCCGCGCGATCAGCTCCTCCACCTTCTTGCCGACGATCATCATCATGTCGGCGAATTCGTCGATGAAGATGACGATGAACGGCAGCGTCTCCAGCGGGCGCGGGGCCTCGCCGAGCTCCGGGTTGGGCTTGAACAGCGGATCCATCAACGGCTGCCCGGCGTCGATGGCGTCCTTCACCTTCTTGTTGAAGCCGGCCAGGTTGCGCACGCCGACCGCGCTCATCAGCTTGTAGCGGCGTTCCATCTCCGCCACGCACCAGCGCAGGCCGTTGGCGGCCTCCTTCATGTCGGTGACCACCGGCGCCAGCAGGTGCGGGATGCCCTGGTAGACGCTGAGCTCCAGCATCTTGGGATCGATCATCAGCATCCGCAGGTCCTTCGCGGAGGCCTTGTACAGCAGGCTCAGGACCATCGCGTTGACCGCCACCGACTTGCCCGAGCCGGTGGTGCCGGCGACCAGCAGGTGCGGCATGCGCGCAAGGTCGGCCACCGTCGGCCGGCCGGCGATGTCCTTGCCCAAGGCCAGGGTCAGGTGGCTGGCCGACTTGTCGTATTCCTTGGAGCGCAGCAATTCGCTCAGGTAGATCATCTCGCGGTGGGTGTTCGGCGTTTCCAGGCCGATCACCGACTTGCCGGGGATGACGTCGACCACGCGCACCGACTTCACCGACAACCCGCGCGCGATGTCCTTGTCGAGCGAGCTGATCTGGCTGACCTTCACGCCGGGCGCCGGCTGCACCTCGAAGCGGGTGATCACCGGGCCCGGGTAGGCGCCCACCACCTCGGCATCGATGCGGAAGTCCTTGAGCTTGAACTCGATCTGCCGAGACAGGGTTTCCAGCGTCTGCTCGTCGTAGCCCTTCGGCTGCGGCTTGGGATCGTCGAGCAGGGCCAGCGGCGGGATGCCGGAGCCGTCGCCGGCGTTGAACAGCGGGATCTGCTGTTCGCGCTTGGCGCGTTCGCTCTTTTCCACCACCGGCGCCGGCGGCGGCTCGATCTTGACCTTCTCGCGGCGCAGGCGGATCTCGGAATCGACCTTGCGCGCTTCCTCGCGTTCCTCGCGCAGCGCGCGCGCCTCGCTCCATTCGCTGGCCTGCTTCGCGCCCTGGCGGGCACCGCGGCCCAACAGGCCCGGCAGCGCCAGCACGAAACCGCCGATGCGGTCCATCACCGCCAGCCAGGACAGGCCGGTGGCGAGGGTGACCGAAATCAGGAACAGGCTGACCAGGAACAGGTTGGCGCCCAGCGTGCCGAACAGCGACTCCAGCGAGTTGCCGACCAAGCGGCCCAGTACCCCGCCGCTACCGGCCCACAGGTCGTTGGAACCGGCGACCCGCAGCTTCAGCAGGCCGCAACTGGCCACCAGGAAGCCGACCATGCCCACCAACCGCAATGCCGGGCCGAGGTCGGCCTGGCCGTCGCCATCGGTGTCCATGCCGAACAGCGCGATCCAGGCGATCGCGCCCAGCACCAGCGGCAGCAGGAAGGCGACATAGCCGGTCAGGCCCAGCAGCACGTCGGCGATCCACGCGCCGACGCGGCCGCCGGCGTTGTGGATCGGCGCGGTGATGGTGCCGGAATGCGACCAGCCGGGATCGGCCGGGGCATAGGTGACCAGCGCGGCCAGCAGGAACAGCAGCAGCGGCGCGATCGCGATCAGGGCGAGGTCGCGCCACAGCTTCTGCCGGCGGGGATTGGCCGCGGGCTTGCCGGCGGCCGCTTTCGCGACCGCCTTGCGGCTGCCCCGGGCTGTGTCGGTTGCCGACTTCGCCACCTTGCGATCGAACCTCAGGAACGTCCCCTAGGTCCTTGAATATACGTCAAACTTGCATGCCCTGCAGCGCCGGATGCACGATCTTGCCGGCCTCCACGTTGATGCCCTTCACCAGCGCTGCGTTCTGGCGCCAGTCGTTGCCCGAGGCCAGCTTGTTGACCCACGGCAGGATCGCCGCGCAGATCGCCTGCGACGAGGTCTGCGGCACCGCGCCCGGCATGTTGGTGACGCAGAAGTGGGTGATGCCCTCCTCCACGTAGGTCGGCTCCTTCCAGGTGGTCGGGCGCGAGGTCTCGAAGCAGCCGCCCTGGTCGATGGCGATGTCGACGACCACCGAGCCGTCCTCCATGTCGCGCAGCATCTCGCGGGTCATCACGTGCGGGGCCTTGGCGCCGGTGATCAGTACCGCGCCGATGACCAGGTCGGCCTCGGCCACCTTGCGCGCGACCACGTCGTGGTACGGGTACAGCGCGGTGACGTTGTTGCCGAGCCGGCGCGCCTCGTCCATGCGGTCCTGGCGCATCTCGAACACGGTGACGTTGGCGCCGCCCGCCGCGGCCAGCGCGGCGGAGGCGCTGCCGGCCTGGCCGGCGCCGAACACCACCACGTTGCCGCGCTCGGTCGACGCCATGCCGCCCAGCAGCTTGCCCTTGCCGGCCATGGGCTGGTGCAGCAGGTGGGTGCCGACCTGCACGCCGATCTTGCCGGCGATCACCGACATCGGGGCCAGCAGCGGCAGGTCGCCGTTCGGCAGTTCCACGGTCTCGAAGGCGACGCCGGTCAGCCCGATGTCGAGCAACTGGCGGGTCAGCATCGGCTCCGCGGCCAGGTGCAGGTAGCAGAACAGCAGGTGGTCGCGGCGCAGGTGCTGCAGGTCGCCGGCGATCGGCTCCTTCACCTTCACGATCAGCTCGCCCTTCTCGTACAGCGCGGCGGCGTCGGGCGCGATCTTCACCCCGAGCTTGGTGTACTGCTCGTCCTTGAAGCCCGACTTCACGCCGGCATCCTGCTCGATCCACACTTCGTGCCCGCGCTTGACGAGGTCGCCGGCCGCGGCCGGCACCAGGGCCACGCGGCCTTCGAGGGTCTTGGTTTCCTTGGGTACACCGATGCGCATCGCGTCGCTCCTGGGCGAAATCCTGGGGATGGGCGACAGCGTTCCGGCGGCCGCGCCTTGTATCGGGACCGCCCCGCCGCCAAGCTATGCGACGGATGCGGATCCGGAATCCGCGGAATTATAGAGCTTCGACTCCAGACACGATGAACCCGACCAAGCACGCAAGCCTCCTGATCCTGGGCTCCGGCCCCGCCGGCTGGACCGCGGCGGTGTATGCCGCCCGCGCCAACCTCAAGCCCGTCGTCGTCACCGGCCTGCAGATGGGCGGCCAGCTGATGACCACCACCGAGGTGGACAACTGGCCGGGCGATGCCCATGGCCTGATGGGCCCGGACCTGATGGCGCGGATGCAGGCGCATGCCGAGCGCTTCGATACCGAGGTCGTGTTCGACCACATCCATACCGCGGAGCTCGGCCAGCGCCCGTTCCGCCTGAGGGGCGATTCGGGCGACTACACCTGCGATGCGCTGGTCATCGCCACCGGCGCGACCGCCAAGTATCTCGGCATCCCGTCCGAAGAGGCCTACAAGGGTCGCGGCGTGTCCGCCTGCGCCACCTGCGACGGCTTCTTCTACAAGGACCAGGACGTGGCGGTGATCGGCGGCGGCAACACCGCGGTCGAGGAAGCCCTGTACCTGTCGAACATCGCCCGCAAGGTCTACCTGGTGCATCGCCGCGACACCCTGCGCGCGGAGAAGATCATGCAGGACAAGCTGTTCGCCAAGATCGAGGCCGGCAAGATCGAAGCGGTCTGGCACCACACGGTCGACGAGGTGCTGGGCAACGACGCCGGCGTCACCGGCATGCGCCTGAAGTCGGTGCTCGACGGCAGCACCCGCGAGATCCCGGTGCACGGGTTCTTCGTCGCCATCGGCCACAGCCCGAACACGCAGCTGTTCGACGGCCAGCTGGAGATGAAGAACGGCTACCTGAAGATCCAGACCGGACTGGACGGCAACGCCACCCAGACCAGCATCCCCGGCGTGTTCGCGGCGGGCGACGTCGCCGACCAGGTGTATCGCCAGGCGATCACCTCGGCCGGGTTCGGCTGCATGGCCGCGCTGGATGCGGAGAAGTTCCTGGACGCGGGCCACTGATGCCCGCGGCGCGCATCCACCGCGCGCTGTCCGAACTCCCCGCCGCCGACTGGGATGCGCTGCACGACGGGCGCAATCCGTTCATCACGCACGCGTTCCTGTCCGGGCTGGAATCCACCGGCTGCCTGCGCCCCGACTGGGGCTGGACGCCCTGCCACCTCGGGTTGTGGGAGGGCGAGGCGCTGGTCGCCGCCGCGCCCGGCTACCTCAAGGCCAACTCGCACGGTGAGTTCGTGTTCGACCATGCCTGGGCGCACGCCTATGCGCGGCACGGCCTGGACTACTACCCGAAGTGGCTGTGCGCGGTGCCCTACTCCCCGGTCACCGGGCCGCGCCTGCTGGCGCGCGATGCCGATGC
>ERZ1645192.1435-NODE-1435-length-19848-cov-4.953974_pt1 | contig 19848 bp, 14 predicted proteins | sample MGYA00575354_ERZ1645192 | MGnify/ENA primary metagenome ERZ1645192 (study PRJEB40844, sample SAMN11349763) | freshwater sediment metagenome | isolation source: river sediment | host: Sediment | place: India: Faizupur Khadar , New Delhi | collected 2017-02-21 ... | reverse complement strand
GCCAATACAAGCTATGCGACAACTATAGAATCCTCCGCGGTTTTTGAGATGATCTGCAGGGATAAAAAGATACCGTATCAGAAATTCGTGAACAGGGCTGATATGCGCGGCGGCGGGACTATTGGTTCTATGATCTCGTCAAATCTCGGGATAAGAACGGTTGATGTGGGCAATACTATGCTCGCAATGCATTCGGCGCGTGAAACTGCCGGAGTGGAAGATCATTACTGGATGAAAGAAGCTATGAAAGGCTTTCTGGAATATTAGTCAGAAATTGAAATATTAAAAGATCAGGTCCCGTAATAATGCGGGACTTTTTTTATATTTCAACCGAATGCGGATAATAAAGTCTGCCGCTGCCTGTGATCTCATATTTTTTATACTCATATCTGAATGAATCGAATATGACAAATTCAGTAAGAAGATCATTTTTCTTAAGCAGTCTGAATATGCTTTCCTGTTTCTGACCTTTTACATATATTTTATGTTCGTCGGCGATGTTCTCAGCATCACTTCCGCTTAAATCGGATATTGCTATAAAAACATCAGTTTCTTTTCTGATATTCTTATACAGCCTGCTTCCTATGTATTTTCTATTAAGAACTACCGCAACTCTTGTTGAAACCGTGCAGTCGCCGAAATAAGCGGACGCGTCCCTGTCAAGATAGGCGCATTTATAGCTGATATGTTTGGAAATCAAATCAAAATGCTTTTTAGAAAAATCTTTAGTGAATTCAAGTATGATCTGATAGACCGAATCGGGCTTTTGCTTAGAAAAATAGTCGAGAACTCCGCAGACATCCGCATATTCTTTTTTAGGATCTTCAATTTTAAAATGCAGCACAAGACTTTCGCAAAGGTTTTTGATACTTTTATACGAATCGTCCCCGTAATCCGAAAAAATTATCTTATGAACCGGCTTTATATCTGAATCGAACCGAACGAAATTTTCTATTCTCAGGTATCTGAAATCGCATGAGAGCAGGAATGAAGGTATGTAATACAGCTCTGTATCGAATTTTTCCCGGGCATAGTCTATAGCTTCAAGCATTTCATCTTCGGTAAAATCATTCACCGATAGAACATGATAAGGAGGCATATCATCAGCCTCGATTCCGTATCTTTTACGGCTGACGGAAAAATCTGTGCCTGAAAGGATCGAAAGCCTGAAAACCTGAATGTCTTCATAAAGACCTTCTTCAAAAACTCTGTCCACCGATCTTCTGAAGCTTTCAAGCGTGTCTCCCGGCAGGCCGAGAATCAGGTCGATCTTCGGTTTCATCCCGAGGCTGAACATCTTCTTTGAATTAGCAATGGTTTTTTCAACCGAACCAGATCTGTTCATAATTTCAATAGCATGCGGATTTGTGGTCTGAAGACCTATTTCAGCTTCGAGCAGATTCAATTTTCGCAGCTTCTTTATCTGCGCATCAGTGAGAAGATCTGCTCTTAGCTCGGTGTTGAATTCAAAAAAAACGTCGCTGTTCAGAGCTGTAAGCCTGTCCAGAAGGTCATCGAATCTGCTCTGCGCGTTGAATGAAGGATCGAGCAGGAAAATTTCCCTCAGTCCGTTCTTTCTCGCATAATCAAGATATATTTCAAGATGATCCCTGTTCATAGACACGGGTTTATCATAGACCTTATTGTAGTAACAGAAACCGCATTTGAACGGACATCCGCGGACAGTTTCAAAATACATCGAAGTATCAGGTGTATGCTCGATCAGTCCGGCGATATAAGGATTATCGTCAGGCGCGAATTCTGTTTTGATCTTGCCGGCAGGATTGAAGAATTCCTTTGTTAGCGCGCCGCTGATATTTTTTAAGGGGATGCCTTTAAGATAATCCATAAGGGGAAGCTCACCCTTGCCGACTATCCCTGCCGTGAAAGCCGGATCATTAAGCAGAAAGCTGTTGTCCGGATTGACTTCAGGCCCGCCGAAAAGGAATTTCGCATTCGGATATTTTCTGATAAGGCTGCCGCATAACCTGAGGGTTCTTTCAATGTTCCAGACATACAGAGAGAAAAGAAAAAGGTCGGGATTTATCATGCTGACGTATTCAAAATATGCGTCATCGTTAAGCACATCCGTATAAACTCTCGGCGTGATAATAAATTCTTTATCGTGAAATTTCTTCTTTGAATAAGCAAATAAATATCCCGCAGCGAGCGGGATATTTGATTTATACTCAAGCGTATCAAGTCCGGGAACTCCGAACTGGGTGAAAAGTATCTTTTTACACATTATTTGATCAGCTTATCGATTAGGCTGTCGTCCGCAAAGTTCGGCACAGTTACTTTCAGCGCCGGATTCTCCTTCATAGCTCTTTTAATCGCAAAGACCGCGCCTTCATTACGCGCCCAGCTTCTCCTTGAAATGCCGTTGTTCACATCCCAGAAGAGCATGGATTTCAGCCTTCTTTCGGCATCCTTAGAACCGTCTAAGACCATTCCGAAACCGCCGTTGATAACTTCACCCCAGCCGACTCCGCCTCCGTTGTGGATAGACACCCAGGTCGCTCCTCTGAATGAATCGCCTATAACATTCTGAATGGCCATATCGGCGGTGAACTGCGAACCGTCGTAAATATTTGAAGTTTCTCTGTATGGAGAATCAGTGCCTGACACATCGTGATGATCGCGGCCGAGTACTACAGGAGCAGATATTTCGCCCTTTTTAATGGCGTCGTTAAAAGCTTTGGCTATTTTTATCCTGCCTTCCGCATCAGCGTAAAGGATCCTTGCCTGAGAGCCTACGACAAGTCTGTTCTTTTTAGCTTCTTTTATCCATCTGATATTATCCTTCATCTGCTGCATGATCTCAGCAGGAGCTGTTTTAGCTATTCTTTCAAGTACTTTCATCGCAATGATATCAGTTTTATCAAGATCTTCCGGATCTGATGATGTGCAGACCCATCTGAAAGGCCCGAAACCGTAATCAAAACACATCGGTCCCATAATGTCCTGAACATACGAAGGATATTTAAAGCTGCCGTCATTCTTAAGTATATCAGCCCCGGCTCTTGATGATTCGAGCAGGAACGCGTTTCCGTAATCAAAGAAATACATTCCTTTCGCGGTAAGCTTGTTTATTGCGGCGACCTGCCTTTTAAGGCTTTCCTGAACTTTCTTTCTGAATTTATCCGGATCGGAAGCCATCAGCTTATTAGACTCTTCAAAAGTCAGTCCTGCGGGATAATATCCGCCCGACCACGGGTTGTGCAGCGAAGTCTGATCTGAACCTAATTCAACTTTGATCCCGTCTTTTGCGAATTTCTCCCAAAGGTCAACAATGTTGCCCTGATAAGCCAGCGAAACGGCCTCTTTATTTTTTCTGGCTTTGTTAATTCTTTTTATAAGTTCATTAAGGTCTGAATATACTTCATCGACCCAGCCCTGAGAATGCCTGGTTCTTACAGCCTTCGGATTGATCTCGGCGATAACTCCGATAGCGCCTGCTATCACAGAAGCTTTTGCCTGCGCACCGCTCATGCCTCCAAGTCCTGAAGTCACGAACAGCTTTCCGCCGAGACCGTCATTCCCGATCTTTCTGCCTGCGTTGAGCACAGTGATGGTCGTTCCGTGAACGATGCCCTGCGGCCCGATATACATGTATGAACCTGCGGTCATCTGACCGTACTGCGAAACTCCGAGAGCATTGAATTTTTCCCAGTGATCAGGTTTTGAATAGTTGGGGATCACCATACCGTTGGTCACTACGACCCTCGGAGCATCTTTATGGGAAGGGAACAGTCCCATAGGATGACCCGAATACATGACCAGCGTTTGTTCATCGGTCATTTCGGCGAGGTACTTCATTGTAAGCCTGTATTGAGCCCAGTTCTGAAATACTGCGCCGTTGCCGCCGTAAGTTATAAGTTCATGAGGATGCTGTGCGACCGCGTAATCCAGATTGTTCGACACCATGAGCATAACAGCCGCCGCCTGAACCGATCTGTGCGGGAATTCATTTATTGAACGGGCAGTTATCTTATATGAAGGTCTGAATCTGTACATATAGATCCTTCCGTAGTTATTCAATTCCTCAAGAAACTCGGGGGCAAGTGTTTTATGATGCTTTTTATCAAAATATCTGAGAGCGTTCTTCAGCGCGAGTTTTTTTTCGGTTTTAGTCAGGATGTCCTTTCTTTTAGGCGCGTGATTTATAGTTTTATCGTAAAGCTGAGGTTCGGGAAGCTCTTCAGGTATTCCTTCAAGTATCTGTGCTTTAAAATCATTCTTCATTTTCTGCTCCGTTTTTTAATTGCACTAAATTTAATAAAAAGTTTATGAATTACCAAAATAATTTGTTAAATTTGCACCGCTTTAAAAAATGTGCGGGAGAGGTATGATAAGCGTTTCAAATGTTACAAAATATATGGGTGGTGTTCCGTTATTCACAGAAGCCTGTTTCCAGATTTATGAAGGCGAAAAGATAGGACTTGTAGGACCTAACGGAACGGGAAAAACCACTTTTTTCAGAATGATCACAGGAGAGCTTAAGCCCGATGAGGGATCGATAATAATCCAGAACAATATCAAAATAGCATATTTTTCTCAGAGCGTTGATGAAATGGCCGGCAGGAGCGCTTTAGAAGAAGTTATAGCCGGAAATGAAAGACTAAGCGCGCTTTCACATAAAATGCATGAATATCATAAAAAGCTTTCCGATCCTGATCTTGATCCTGATGAAATGACAAAAATTCTTGAGAAAATGGGAGACGACCAGGGAGAGTATGAAGCTTTGGGCGGTTACGAGATAGAAACAAATGCGCAGGAAATTCTTACAGGACTCGGAATTTTCCCCGAAGATCACGACAAGCCCGTAGAACAGTTTTCAGGAGGATGGAAAATGCGTATCGCGCTTGCCAAGGTCCTTATTCTGAATCCCGACCTGATCCTGATGGACGAGCCGACGAACTATCTTGATATGGAAACGATAATCTGGCTGGAAGAATGGCTTTTAAAATTCAAGGGGGCGTTTCTTTTGACCACTCACGACCGCGAGTTCATGAACAGGGTTGTAAAAAAGATCGTTGAGGTATCCCACGGAAAGGTTATAACTTTTTCGGGAAATTATGACTATTATGAGCGTGAAAAAGCAATTCTGTTAAGGAACAACGAAGCGGAATTCACCCGTCAGCAGAGCATGCTGAAAAAAGAGGAGGAATTCATAGCCAGATTCAAAGCGAGGGCAAGTCATGCGGCTCAGGTTCAGTCAAGAGTGAAAAAAATCGATAAAATCGAGAAAGTTGAGCTTGTTCCCGAAGATTACGAGATCAAGATCGAACTGATTGATATTCCCAGAGGCGGGAACGATGTCATAGCAATTAAAGATCTGGGCAAGAACTGGATAAATCAGGACGGAACAGCTAAGCATGTTTTTTCAGGACTTACAGCTATGGTCGAAAGGCAGAACAAGATCGCAGTGGTAGGTGTAAACGGAGCAGGTAAATCGACATTCTTAAAAGTAATAAGTCACCAGACACCGGCTACAGAAGGAGAAGCAATAATCGGTCCGAGCATCTCGATAGGATACTTCGGACAGTTTACACTGGAACAGCTAAATGCAGACGCTACAATACTAGAAGAGGTTCAGTCTAAACTGCCGCAGTTACAGGAACAGACGGTTCGAAATCTTCTTGCTTCATTTTTATTCAGAGGCGATGAAGTATATAAAAAAATAAAATACCTATCGGGCGGTGAAAAAGCCAGGGTTATTATTGCCTGTCTGCTTTCCACACCTCATAATTGTCTGATACTTGACGAACCGACAAATCATCTCGATATCAAATCAAGGGTAATATTGCTTGACGCGTTGAAACGCTACGAAGGGACGATACTTCTGGTCAGTCACGACAGGTATTTTCTAAAAGAACTTATTACCAGAGTTTTTGAAGTGGACCACGGAAAGATCACAGTTTATGAAGGAAATTATCAGTATTACCTTGACTGCAAGAAGCAGACAAAACAGATTTGAAAATATTGTTGTTGTTTTATTATGGTCTAAAGCTTATATTTAGGCATTAATTGAAATAAAGGAAAGCGATTCATTAACATGCATGCCTTAAAATATTTCATACACGGTATCCTTACCGGACTTCTTGTTGCGCTGATTATGCTTTATATCGGCTTGAGCAGAGGGCTGCTTGATTCAGGCAGGGTTCAGTCAGTATCGGTTTCTGAAAAGATAGTTTCAGACCGTGAAAGCGCAATTACCAAAGCAGTTGAAGAAGTAAGCCCGGCTGTTGTAGGCATAAATGTCGTAAAAGTAAAAAAAGAAAAAGTCCGAACTTTGTTCGACAATGATCCGTTTTTTGCGAATTTCTTTCCCCCCCAGTATCAGAATAGAGTTGTTCCGAGCATGGGCAGCGGTTTTATTTATACTCCCGACGGTTTTATAATAACCAACGATCATGTTATCAAGGATGCCCAGCAGATAATAGTCACAACAACTGAAGGAAAGCAGTACGAAGCCAAGATAATAGGAGCGGATGAAAGAAGCGATGTAGCAGTCCTTAAAATAGATGTTACTGACCATTCATTTGCAAAGCTCGGCAACGATAAAGAAATTACGCGTGGCGAATGGGTGATAGCTTTCGGAAACCCCTACGGTCTTTTTGAATATGTGAACAACCCTCTGATAACGGTAGGAGTAGTATCAGGACTAAAGATCAATTTCGGCTATAATACGGCAGACAAACACTTCTATGAGAACATGATCCAGACCGACGCTTCGATCAATCCCGGAAATTCCGGCGGGCCTCTTGTGAATTCAAAAGGTGAAGTTATTGGAATGAATACTATGATCTATTCGACAGGATCGGGAGGAAGTATAGGTATAGGTTTTGCGATTCCGGTTAACAAGGTTAAAAATATTTCACAGACGCTGATAGAAAAAGGCGTGATTGACAGGAATTTCTATTTCGGGTTCAAGCTGTCAGACTTCATCGATCCCGCATTTCTTAAAAACAAGAAATCAGACCGACAAAACGTCACAGGGGTAAAAGTTGTGGAAATACAAAAGAACGGACCAGCTGAAAAAGCCGGATTTGAAGCCGGCGATATTATAATCGCTGTCGATAACATAAAGATAAATAATTTTAACGACATGGGTAAAGCACTGCTTGAACTTAAAGATTACAAAGTGGGCGACAAGATCGAATTCGTAGTGCATAGGAACGATGAGTTCAAAAAATTACAAATGATACTGGAAGCTTACAATCAGTAAAATAAGGAGAAAACAATGAGCTATAAACTTGCGCAGGGCAGCGGAAAAGTAATAAAAAAATTGTTTTTTGTTCTTCTGGCTCTGGTTTTATTATTCGTTCTGGATATGACATTTCCCAAATTCATACCTGTTATGATCATGATCGCCGCAGGATTTTCTGCAATAGTCTTTCTTTTCTCTTTCTGGTTCTTCAGGGACCCGGACAGGTTCATTGATATGGAAACCCAAAATGACAAAGCGATAATTTCTCCGGCTGACGGGAAAGTAATAAAAGTGGAGAATTTCCTTGATGAGGAATACAGGATGGAAGAGTCGCAGATAGTATCGGTTTTCATGAATGTTTTTGATGTTCATGTAAACAGATATCCCGTCAAAGGAAAAGTAGAGTATGTCAATTACAAGAAAGGTAAATTTATGGCCGCCTGGAACGATAAGGCTTCAGAGTTCAATGAACAGACGGTTATCGGGATAAGATCAGGAAATAACATGGTAACGGTCAAACAGATAGCCGGCCTTGTAGCAAAAAGGATCGTATGCTTCGCAGATGTGGGTGATGATGTCGAACAGGGACAAAAACTCGGTCTGATCAAATTCGGATCAAGGGTGGATCTGATACTGCCGATAAACTGCGACCTGAAAGTAAAGGTCGGCGACAGGGTGAAAGCCGGAGAAACTGTACTGGGCGAATTTTTTCAATAAGGAAATCATATGGGTAAAAAACTTGCAATATTCCCTAATACGCTGACCATAGGCAACATGTTCTTCGGATACTGGTCAATAATCTCATCAATACATGGAGAATATCTCTGGGCGTGTTATTTCGTGATGATGGGGGGTATTTGCGATGCATTTGACGGCAAGGTGGCAAGGCTTGTAAAGAGCACATCAGATTTCGGGATCGAGTTCGATTCACTGGCTGATGTAATTACATTCGGTGCGGCACCGTCCGTGATGATGTATATGCTATATAAAAATGTTTACATAAACAGGTATCCGGGTCTTGAAGATCTTGGCCACCTTACTCTGCTGTTCTCGTTCTTCCCTCTACTTTTCGCAAGTATAAGGCTTGCCAGATTCAATTCTGAGCTTGTTGATCCGACTGTAAAAGGAGCTTTCAGCGGTCTTCCGTCACCGGCGGCTGCATTAACCATAGTATCTTTTGTGTTTTACGAATTTGAACAATACGGGCAGATAAAACATTTCAGATGGCTTACGATAACATCTCTTGTAGTTTCTTATCTTATGATATCGAGGATCGAATATCAGGGCTTTCCGATCATGTTCAAGAAGGGTGAAAATTTCGTTAAAAGGAACCTGAAGATATTGGGAGTCGTATTATTTGTAGTTCTCATCGTAAAATTAAAGATGTCGCTGTTGTTTCCTGTAATGGTAATATTCGTTTTGTCAGGTCTTGTGATGAATGTCATTGAGAAGGCGAAAAGGGACGACGAGGAGATAGAGGAAGATTGATAAAAATAGAGACAACCGGATAATGTTTACAGGAATTGTTAAAGAAATAGGGACGGTAAAAACGGTCAGAAATCTAAGCGGCGTTATTGAGATAACTGTTGATTCGGATGTCGTGAACAGCGACTGCTCAGTTGATGACTCCATAGCCGTAAACGGCGTTTGCCTTACAGTCACTGCAAAGAATGAGAGCTCTTTTACCGCGCAGGCTGTCAGAGAAACTGTTTTAAGGTCAAATATAAAAGCTTTGAAAGAAAACATGAAAGTCAATCTTGAACCTGCCCTCAGACCTAATGACAGGCTGGGAGGGCATATTGTTCAGGGACATATAGACGGCACGGGTAAAATATTAAAGATAATCCCGCAAAGCATGGGAAAAGAGTTTATTGTCAGTACCGAAAATCAGACAGCGAAATATATTGTAAAAAAAGGTTCGGTGTGTATAGACGGTATAAGCCTGACAGTAGCTGATATCAGCGGAAATGAATTCAGGGTTGCAGTGATCCCTCATACAGAAAACAGCACAACTGCCAAAAGCTGGAGAACGGGAACAATAGTAAATATTGAGACTGACATTCTCGGCAGATATATAGAAAAATTTATCAGCCCTGAAAAAGCCGGACTTACAATTGAGAAATTAAGTGAATTAGGATATTAAAATGTTCAGCCCTATAGAAGAATTACTGAAAGATATAAAAGCCGGTAAAATGATAATCCTGCTTGACGATGAGAACAGGGAGAACGAGGGCGATCTGCTTATAGCTTCTGAAAAAATAACTCCTGAAGATGTGAATTTTATGACAAAGTACGCCAGGGGTCTGATATGCATGCCTGTGACAGAAGAAACTGCCGGAGAGAAAAAATTTGATTTTATGACCGATAAAAATACGGATTCAAAACACACAAATTTTACTATATCTGTTGATTACAAACACGGTACGACTACAGGGATTTCCGCTTTCGACAGATACAAAACTATAAAGGCTATAATAGATAAAAAAACGCAGCCTTCAGATTTTGCAAGACCTGGACATATGTTCCCGCTCGTCGCGAGAGAGGGCGGAGTGCTTGTCAGGGCGGGGCACACAGAAGCGGCAGTCGATCTTGCTAGGCTGGCAGGGCTGATGCCGTCAGGCGTCATCTGCGAAATAATGAATGAGGACGGAACAATGTCCAGATATCCCGAGCTTGTGGCTTTTGCGGAGAAACACGGTCTTAAGCTGGGTACGATCCAGGATCTGATCGAATACAGAAGAAGGAGCGAAAAACTTGTAGTATGCGATACGGTTGCGAAGCTTCCTACAGCATACGGAGAATTTGAAATAAGATATTATCTTTCAAAAACCGATGAACAGGAACATGTTGCTTTGGTTAAAGGGGATGTGAATACTGATGAACCGATACTGGTCAGGGTACATTCCGAATGTCTTACAGGAGATGTATTCGGAAGCGCAAGATGCGACTGCGGCGATCAGCTTCACGCTGCTATGAAAATGATAGCCGATGAAGGCAGAGGTGTCGTGATATATATGCGTCAGGAGGGAAGAGGGATCGGGCTGAGAGCCAAGCTGAAGGCATATCATCTGCAGGACAAAGGTTTTGATACTGTGGAAGCCAACGAGGAACTCGGGTACCCGGCGGATCTTAGGGATTACGGGATCGGAGCCCAGATCCTTGTTGATCTCGGAGTAAAGAACATCAGGCTCATGACGAACAACCCCAAGAAAATAATAGGATTGAAAGGGTATGGTCTGTCAAATGTTGAAAGAGTTCCTATCGAAGCCATATTCAAGCCTGAGAATTTAAAATATCTCAAAACAAAAAGAGACAAGATGGGTCACATGATCCTCGGCGATATAAAATAGAAAATTAAAGCGAGAAACAATTGACTGACGAACAAAAATACTGCGAGTTCTGCGGTAAGGAATATGAAGGCAAGTTCTATAGCAAAGGATCTAATTATACGGTTTTGAAATGTCAGAACTGCGATCTTTTATGGTCAAGTCCGCTTATAAACGAAGAATATGAAAATCAGATCAATTCGGATTATTTCGGAGAGGACATTTACTTAAGCAAAGAAAAAGGTCAGAAAGAGCGCTTCCGTACGCAGATAAATAAAGTTCTGAAATTATACGACCAGGCTGTTGAAAAAAAGAATATAAAAATACTAGATATAGGCTCCGGACTCGGGTTTTTTCTCGATGTATGCGAAGAGGAAGGTTTGATTTGCGAAGGCTGCGACATTAATGAAAAGGCTGTGAGATATTCAAACAGGAACAAGAATAGAACAAGGCTCTGAACCATTGACGAATTCTATGAGAACGATTCGTTCGATATTATTTTTGCTTTAAACCTTATTGAGCACATCCCTCATCCTAAAAAATTCATAGAGCAGTGCGGAAGAATATTAAAGCCCGGCGGACTCTTAGTTATGGAAACTCCGATCCAGGAGAGTCTGTTCCATGTTTCAGCGCGGATCGGCGATATTCTTACAGGCTATAGAATGAACAATTACGGAATAAACACGAACGGTCATATCTATAAGTTCTGCGGAAGGACATTTGAAAAGATAACTGAAATGGGATTTGACATAATTTATAAAGAAAAGATCGGTTCCCCTTTAAAAGAGATCCTTGGAAAGACAGCTTATATGTCAAAAAAGAACAAGATAATACTTAAGGTTATTTTACCTTTTGTCTGGCTTTTCGCCCGTGTTACGAACATGGAGAACAGGATATTCATTGTGATGAAGGCTGTAAAATGAAAACCAGGTCTAGAAAGCATAATATTAAGCTGAAAGACCCGGATAAAATAGAATTTACAGGCACACAGCTGCTAAAAGAATCAGATATCCAGATCATCGAATACAGCGATGATTTTCATAATGAGCAGAAAAATATCAAATTCAAAGACCTTTTTGATCTTAATAAGACAGACAGGGTTTACTGGATAAATATTCACGGCCTTCACGATGTTGAACTGGTAAAGAATGTCTGTAAAAAATATGGCGTTCACAGTCTGGTAGTCGAAGATATTCTTGATGTGGCGCAGAGACCAAAAGTGCAGGAGATCAAAGAACTGCTCTCTTTTACAGTAAATTCCATACTGCCGACAAATTCATCTGAGCTCGAGATCGAACATATCAGTTTTGTTCTCGGAAAAAATTTTGTTCTTTCATTTCAGGAGAAAGTCGGGGATCATTTTGAGCATATCAGACACAGACTCAGAGAGAAAAAAGGTCAGGTCAGAGAGAAAGGTTCAGACTATCTGCTTTACCTTTTACTTGAAGCGATCACAGATAATTACAACCTGACCACAGATAAGATCGAAGAAAAAGTGAATGAGGTTTTAAAGACATTAAATAAATCCGAGCAGAAGCAGTCAACGATCATCGAGATCGAAAAGATGAAAGAGGACCTGAGACTTATGAAGAAGTCTATGTCCCCGATCAAGGAAGCGCTCATTTCTATAGATAAAGGACTTTATAAGCTTATAGACAAGAACGAACTTAAATATTTTTTTGATATTAAAGATGACTGCATGATGACACTTGATAATATTGAAGAGAACCTTCAGAAACTCGACAGCGGAATAAATCTTTTCTTTTCGATGCAGACGCATAAGACTAATCAGATCATGATGACGCTTACAGTAGTTTCCACTATTTTTATACCTCTGACATTCATCGTGGGAGTTTACGGGATGAATTTTGATAATCTGCCTGAAATTCACTGGACATACGGGTATTTTGGAGTGTGGGGTGTTATGCTGACAATAGTGGGGGTCATGCTCTACAAATTCAAAAAGAACAAATGGTTCTAATTTTTTTTAGTGGCGGTACACGGATTTGAACCGCGGACACGTGGATTATGATTCCACTGCTCTAACCAACTGAGCTATACCGCCAAAACAGACTGCAAATATAATTTAACAACGGAATCTATGCAAGTGAAAATTAAAAAAAATTATCCGTACCAAAACTGCAGACCTTATACCCGCTGGTGGTGGTTCGCCGATATTATAAAACACGAAGATATAAAAGATCAGCTTGACTGGCTAAAGGAGAATAATTTCGGCGGAGTGGAAATAGCTTTCATTTACCCCGTTGACAGGGATCCGGATGCAGAAAGGATCGAGTGGCTGGGAAAAGAATGGCGAGAAGCTGTTGAATGCGCAAAGAATTATGCGGACGGCATCGGACTCGGCTGCGATTTCACTTTCGGCTCGCTCTGGCCGTTCGGAGGGACATTCGTAGCTGACGCAGACAGAACGCAGGTATGGAATAAACCTGATTTCAAACAGCCTCATCATCTTTCCTGGGAGCATCCCAAGATAGGGAATGTCCTGAATCATCTGGACAGGCATGCATTTGAGCGATACGCTAAAGTGATGGGAGATGCCCTTTCAGGCGCGCTGAAAGATTTTAAATCGGCCATATTCTGCGATTCGTGGGAAGTCGAAACGAAACATATATGGACTGAAGGGTTTGATAAGATATTTGAAGAGAAATTCGGCTATGATATAAAGCCGTTCATGGATAAAATTTACTGTACGGAAAATAAACATCAGCTTTATGATTATATGAAGCTGACGGCTGAGTTGGTTTTAAACGAATTTTACATTCCTTTCGATCAGAAAGCGCACGAACTCGGGGCAATCAGCAGAGTGCAGTGCCACGGTTCTCCGACCGATCTTATCACAGCTTACGCGAACTGCGATGTGCCTGAAACTGAGGCTATGCTGTTCGAGCCTGAATTCTCTATGATCGGCGCATCTGCCGCTGCGCTGTCAGGCAAAAAAGTCGTTTCATCCGAAACTTTTACCTGTCTGTACGGCTGGCCTGCAAAGTATTTCAAAAAAGAGCAGACGGCCGATCTTAAGCTTTGCTGCGACGCGCTTTTCGCCAGCGGGGTGAATCAGATATTCTGGCACGGTATGCCTTATAATCCCAAAGGGAGGGATAATCAGAATTTCTACGCCACAGTTCATGTCGGCAAAACTGGAAGCCTGTCAGGCGAGCTGAAACAGTTCAATACATACATGACTAAGGTTTCAGCAGCTATGAGATTCGGCAGAACATATTCTGACATAGCCGTTTATCTGCCGCTTGAGGATGCATGGACAGCAGGTGAATATCCGAAGGAACTTCAGATGCCCTGGGCATGGGGAGCTTATGAACTTCGTTATGAGAAATTCAATTCAGAGCTGAAAGGATATCATCCGCTCTGGATAAATAATGAATTTCTATCAAAAGGTATCGTCAGGAACAAAAAACTGTTCGTGAATGACCTTGAATTCGGGCTGCTTTATATTGAAGCAGCTTATCTCGATATTGAAACACTCGGAATAGTTCTAAGGCTTGCATCGGAAGGACTGCCGGTCTGCCTGAAGGATAATCCCGAACAGGCAGGATCTATAAAGAGCAAAGATTTCAATACCATGACGGCTGAACTATTATCTTTACCGAATGTTAAGAATGATTTAAAGCAGCTGAAATGTCCGCCGGCTTTAGTTCAGGGTGAAGATCTGCCGCTGTTCTGGTGCAGAACGGACGGTAAGACCGCTAAAATATTTTTCGCTAATCCGATAGCGGGAAGGATCAAATATCCGGTGCTTTACGGGCAGTCGTTTCAGGCGTCATCTGAATTCAGAAATGTAAGGATAAATTTCAACGGGAAAAATATTCCTGTCGTGTTGGAATTCAAGCCGTATCAATCCCTTCTTCTGAATGTAAATGAGACAGGCGAGATCGAATTTGAAGATATTTATTTTAAGCCGAAAACACCGGAACTAAACGCGACTTTTGCGGTCAAAGTAAATACACTGAACGCTTTCATAAGATCGGAAGGCGGAGGTAATCCAGCAGGAGTTGTGCTGTCAGCAGATTTCATAACTGATGAAGAAATGCTTCGTATAGCGAAAAAAGTCGGTTTTTCTGAAACGGCGTTCGTATTAAAAACTGATAAAGCCGATCTCAGGCTCAGATATTTTACTCCGGCAGGCGAAGTTCCGCTTTGCGGACACGCTACGGTCGCCTCTTTCGGACTGCTGGCAATGAAAGGGTCATTAGCAGCAGGTAAATATAAACTTGAAACGAAAGCAGGCATTCTTAACATAGAAATACTGCCGGATAAAAAAATACTGATGGATCAGAACCTGCCTGAATTTTTTGAAACAATAGATAAAAATGAAATTGCCGAATCGCTTAAAATTCCTGTAGAAGCCATTTGTCCTGAACTACCTGTACAGGTAGTTTCGACGGGGCTGAAAGATATAATTGTTCCGATAAGGTCTTTGAAAGAGCTTCTTTCGATTGATCCTGACTTTGATGAGATCAAAGAGGTCAGCAGGAGATGTCAGGGCGCGGGGTATCATGTATTCACGACAGAGACCATGCACGGATCTACTGCGCACTGCAGAAATTTCGCACCGCTTTACGATATTCCTGAGGAATCAGCAACAGGCACGGCATCCGGAGCACTTGCCTGCTATATGTTCAAATACGGGATAATAAACGAAAAACAGTCTGAAAACATTGTTTTCGAGCAGGGATATTCGATGAACAGACCGTCAGAGATTTTCGCATCTCTGCAGATAAATGATGGCAAGATATCTGGTGTGAAAGTAGGCGGAAGAACCGGTGAAATATCAGAAATGCAAATAGAAATCTAGGAGGTATATATGATCAATCCGTGCGGAGTAAACTGCGAAGACTGCGGGTATTTCAAAAAGGAATGTCCGGGCTGCAGGGAAGTAAAAGGGAAGACCTTCTGGGCTGTAGAATATTATGAAGATCAGGTTTGTCCGATCTATGAATGTTCGGTCAATAAAAAAGAATACGATCACTGCGGCCAGTGCGCTCTTCTGCCATGTAAAACTTTTACGGATCTGAGGGATCCGTCCATGTCGGACGAGGAATACGAAACGAGCCTGAGTCAGAGGCTGGATGCACTGAGGAAAGCGGAATAAGAAGAATTCGTGAAGCTGAGTCAAATGTTATATAATACATTTTAGTTATAAATAATATATCTTGTTTATTAAGACGGATATAGTTATATTACAGCAACAACGGTTACAGTAATGGAGGTTGCTATATGAAGTTTTACGATAGAGAAGAAGAATTAAAGATACTTGAGAACATCTATTCTCAGACTGATGAATACGGTAAAATGACCGTCGTTACAGGCAGAAGAAGGATAGGGAAGACGCTTCTCGTAAAGAATTTCGCGAAGGATAAAAAGCACTTGTATCTCTTCATCTCGAAGAAATCTGAAAATTTATTATGCTCGGAATTCATCGATCAGATCAGAGAATTTACGAATGAGAAAGTATTCGGCGAGATAAAAAATTTCGCTCAGGTATTCGAGATGCTTCTTATCTATGCTAAGAAAAAAAGAATCGTGCTTATAATCGATGAATTTCAGGAATTCTACAATATAAACAGATCGGTATATTCGGAAATCCAGAATTTATGGGATAAGTACAAATTCGAATCGAAAATTAATGTGATATTCATAGGTTCTATATATTCGCTTATGACTAAAATTTTTCAGAACGATAAGGAACCTCTTTTCGGCAGAGCTGACCGAATACTTTATATAAAACCTTTTAGAGTGAAGGTCATTAAAGAGATATTAACGGACAATGCAGCATATTCAAAGGAAAATCTTTTCCATCATTATCTTGTTACCGGCGGCAGTCCCAGATACGAAGAGCTGCTTATCAACAATAAATGTTTTACATTCGAGACCATGCTTGATCTGATCTTTTCAAAAGATTCTCCATTCCTTTATGAAGGAAAGAATTATCTTATAGAAGAATTCGGAAGGGATTACGGCATATATTTTTCTATAATAGAGCTGATCTCTCAAAGTAAAACTTCAAGGAGCGAAATAGAATCAATTCTGGAAAAAAGCATAGGCGGTTATCTCGAAAAACTTGAGAACGAATATGATGTAATAGCGTCGGTAAAACCTTTCGGCAGTAAGAAAAATTCCCGAGCTCAGAAGTATTATATCAAAGACAACTTCCTGAAATTCTGGTTCAGGTTCGTATTTAAACACGCTTCAGTGATCGAGAACGGGAATTTCGAATATATTAAAAATGTTGTCAGGAGAGACATTTCCGTTTATTCAGGCAAAATTCTGGAAAATCTGTTTATCGATCTGCTGGCGGATTCCGGTGAATACGGAATGATCGGCAATTACTGGGAAAAGGGCAATTTGAATGAGATAGATGTTGTATGCCTTAACGAAATAGATAAAAATATCATGTTCGCGGAAGTAAAATTAAGCGGAAAAAGATTTGATAAAGCGGTTCTGGAACGGAAAAGCACAGAGTTAAGAAAAAAATATCAGGATTACTCGTATAAATATCAGTTCCTGTCTCTTGACAGCATTGAAGATTATTTAAGATAAAAAATTCCGGTTTATTTCTCTGTCGGAACGACGATGCCTTTTATTATGATATTCTGAAAGAAAATAAATACCGCGAAAGTCGGTATGGCCGCTATCACAAGCGCGGCATAGCCCACGCCTGAACTGGCCCGCTGTGACAGCTGATAGATGTGAACCATCAGAGTCCACATGCTCTGATCCTGACAGACAATGAAGGCGAACATAAAATTCCTGTACGCTGCATTGAAAGCACCGAGCGCGATCACAGCCATAATAGGCTTGGATAATGACATCGCGATCCTTGTGAAGATCGTGAACTCGCCGGCTCCGTCAACTGTAGCCGATTCGAACAGCTCCTTAGGCAGCGAATCGAAAAATCCCTTTAAAAGAAATATAAAATATCCGTCAGCGGCGGCAGGCAGGATAAGCGCCCAGAATGTGTTCAGGAGATTGAGATTTTTAAGAATTAGAAAATTCGGAATTCCCATCACCATCGGCGGGAAAGCCATCGTCAGCATCAGTATCAGGATGATCCTGTAGTTCGATCTCAGTTTGAACCTGCTCATCGCATAGGCTGCAAGCGGGTTTACTATCAGCGCGGTCAGGATCGCAAGAAGGCAGTACCAGAGAGTATTCATTATAGCTCTTCCGTTATTGAACATCTCATCTAAGACCATAGCGTAATTTCTTATCAGATGCTCGCGGAATATTTCCTTTTTGTATTCTTTGAATATAAAATAATCAAGTGTCTGGAAATCTATATCAATTTTGTCGTGATCTGAATAAATGTATCCGTATGCCGAATTGAGCGTGTTGATACTGCCGTACTTATTTTTCAAAAACCTGATCCAGTCCGGGCTTTGTTCCAAGCCTATCAGAAAATATTTCGGATCGGCATGATTATTTACGAATTCAAGCCATAACTCAGCGTGTCTGGCTTCTTTGGGGAGCACAGTTGACGGATATATGTTGATCTCTTTATCGTAGTCTGTGCCGAAAGTTCTGTTTATGCCTTCAATATCAAGAATTCCGTTCCCGCCGAATCTAGTTTTAAGAAATTCGATATAATCGAACTGCGAAGCGGGGGAGAGATGAACAGACCCTATATCCGCGGATCTTACAAATTCGACCCAGTCCCGTTTCATAACAAGGTTATTTTCGGGAATTGAAGCCGAAAGTTTAATGTCGTCAAAACTTTTGATACGCTTAGAATAAATATCATTTATTGTATCAATATCGGGATATTTCGCTTTCAGATGATCCCTGAAATCAAATTCCACACTAGAAATATATAATTGTGCCGGATCAGCTATGTTCTCGATGAAAAAGATATAATCCAGCAGCGGTGCGCCTGTAGAATTAGTTTTATCCTGTGAGATCTTCTCAAATCCGGCGAAGTTTGATTTCCAAGTTTCATTGAGCAGTTCAATATTTTCATATTTTTCTTTCAGAAACTCCCGGTAACTCTCTGTTCCGGCGGAATCGAGGCTGATATGATGAACATTAAGTATCTTTTTTACATAATGCGTCCAGTGCGATCTCAAACTGTCCTGAGGAAGCCTTCTTGCAAGCGTGATATTATCCCATGACGGATAAGCTGTTCCGAGTGCTTCGTTCAGCAGCTCGAGTTTACCTTTGTACGCAGGCAGAAGTTCATTGGATATAAAATGGCCGTCAAGCGACATCCACGCTTTGTGCCTGAGGTCAAGCTCTTTTCTGAAGCTGCTGTAAGGTACCATCATTCCCGTCATTCCGGATGTGAATTTTCTGGACATGATGTCTTTAGATTCCTCGCGCACATCTTCCCATGTAGGCGCAGAAATCCCGTATTTCCGGTTCAGTTCAGACAGATCCCCGTCAACTTCCGCGCTCATTTTCTTTCTGAAAGCACGCTCGTTTTTCGCATATACCCCTCTCGAGAACTGCTCGGAAACGGAGTAATCGAATTCGTCATAGCTGTCCGCTTTTTTTGATATGAATTCATTCCAGTCGCTGTTGAACTGCATATCGGGATCAGTTGGAAATTTAAGATAATCAACAGAAAAAAATCTGTTTTTATACTGGGCGGTAAATACGGCAGCTTCCTCATTAAAACGCGATTCTATATACTTTTTATAAAGCATTTCATCGTCATGAAAGTATTTTGGTATTATGTCAAGGTATTTTGAATCGACGCGGCTTTTGAATGATGCCGACATCATAATAAGGAAAGGATAGATCATTGTGATCCCGCCTGCGATCAGGATCATATGGATGGCGAAATAAAGCCATCTTACTTTGAACGATCTTCTTCCGACTTTTCCTATTATTGGCATTTAATTAGTTCCCGATTCCTTTAGTTTGACTTAAATTCCATTTTTGACAGTTTTCTTATCTGAGCTACTGTTACCAGCATAAGAAAAAGTCCGAGCATCCATGCCATTGTCGTTGCTATGCCGAAATTCAGGTAAAGGTACGCCTTTTCAAAAATAAGAAGATCGGCAACCCTTGTAGCTTCATTCGGCCCCCCGAAAGTCATCACGAGTATGAATTCACTTTGCTGCGTGGCTGCGATAAAAGCCGCTATGAACTGGATCAGTAACAGTGATTTTAATGACGGAAATACTATGTGCCTGATCTTATTAAAAAATCCCGCGCCGTCAATATCGGCAGCCTCGTAAATATCGTCGGGTATTCCTTTTAGAGCCGCCAGGTATATCAGTGATCCGGGCCCCAGTCCCGCCCACACCGAAGGCAGCACGGTCAGTATCATGG
>ERZ1645192.1433-NODE-1433-length-19859-cov-11.135983_pt1 | contig 19859 bp, 16 predicted proteins | sample MGYA00575354_ERZ1645192 | MGnify/ENA primary metagenome ERZ1645192 (study PRJEB40844, sample SAMN11349763) | freshwater sediment metagenome | isolation source: river sediment | host: Sediment | place: India: Faizupur Khadar , New Delhi | collected 2017-02-21 ... | reverse complement strand
TAAATGGAGACCTTGCGGTCAAGGACCTCGCTCGGTCAGGAGACCGGCGAGAACAAAGTTCAAAACCGGATAATGCCAGGGTGCATGCGACTGGTTTTCCGATCTTGAGAAGTGGAAAAATGTCAACCCCTTATGCGTCCTTGTTCAGGAATATAATACATGCGGATATTCCTCTATAGTCCAATTTACGGACATTTGAAACAGATACAGGGTCCATCATTTGCCGAACTTGTTGACAGTCATAGAATCCTTTGACTTTCCGCTGGAGAAGGATGGGGAGAGGAAAAAAAAGCTGACCTAATTTTAGGTCAGCTTTTTGTCTGTAGGTTCGGTCAGACTAAAGAATGGTTACATCCTGAGCCTGGGGTCCTTTGGGGCCAGCGGTGACCGTGAATTCCACGGATTGATTTTCCTGCAGGCTCTTGTAGCCAGAAGCGGAAATCGCGCTGTAATGCACAAAGACATCCTTTGCACCTGATTGGGGGGTGATGAAGCCAAAACCCTTTTCACTATTGAACCATTTGACGGTTCCAACCTGACGATCTGCCATGATAAATTGATCCTTTCTGAATCTTAAAACAAAGTTGGTTTGATTTACTGGGGGTTTGGATCCGGATGACTAGCACTTTGAAAAACAAACAACCAATTACAAAATAATATTTTATCACAATTTTCTTGTAGGTCAAGTTCTTAACTTGTCCAATTTGAAGCCCGTTGTTCCGCCTTTTTTGGCTCAGATTGACCCCTGGTAGAGGATTCACAGCCGGATCTGAACAATGCAGTACTGCATCAGGGAAAAAGGTTGAAAATAATTGATTGAATAGCTAACCAATATTCACTGAATCATACTTATCCATAGTCAACAGAAAAGCCAGTTCGGAAGATTTTCTCCTGATTGGTAATTTCCTTTGGATTTGCGGGCGTATCAACTCAAAGGTAGTTTTATCTTGTTTGTGACGTTTAAGTAGTTTCCTTCAGGAGGTCGTACACTTCGCGGACAAACCCGAGATTCCGAATTTTTCTGGCTATAATTAGCAACAAGGAGTGCTCTATGACGCAAATGAGAATTGGCTATATCGGCTTAGGTACCATGGGCGCACCCATGGCTTTGAACATCCTGAAAGCGGGTTTTCCGCTGACGGTCTTTAACCGCACTCCCTCGAAGGCGACTGATCTGATTGCTGCTGGCGCCCGATGGGCAGATACACCCGGAGAAGTCGCCAGCCGCACAGAAGTTGTTTTTACCAACCTCTCAGACACTCCGGATGTCCTGCATGTGCTTTTCGGTCCGAACGGCGTCATCGAAGGCTCCCACCCGGGGATGATCCTGGTGGACAACTCAACGATCAAACCTTCCGCCAGCCGCGAAATTTACCATCGGTTCCATGAGGTTGGGGTCAGCACGTTGGACGCGCCTGTGAGCGGCGGGGATATTGGCGCAAGGAATGGCACGCTCTCGATTATGGTCGGCGGGGAAGCCGAAGCGCTCGAAAAAGCTATGCCGGTGTTGGAAGCCATCGGAAAGAAGATTACGCATGTGGGGGATGCCGGCGCGGGGCAGGTCGCGAAGGCGGCAAACCAGATCATGGTCGCCGCGCAGATGGTGGCGGAAGCTGAGCTGATGCTTTTCGCGCAGAAATCCGGCGTGGATGTTGGCAGGGTTATCGAGGCGATCAAAGGAGGGGCGGCGCAATGCTGGACGTTGGATGTGAAGCCCCAACGGCTGCTGGCTGGCAATCGGACCCCTGGTTTTAAATCCAGCTTGCAGGCAAAAGATCTTAATATTGTGATCGATTCCGCGCGGGATTTTCAGGCGGTTCTGCCAGTGACAGCACTTAACAGCCAACTGTTTAACGGTATGGTAGCGCTTGGAGATGGCGATTTGGATAATTCGGCGGTCATTCATATGTTGGAACTGCTAAACGATATCAAGTTAAAAATTATTGAGTGAAACAACGCGGGCTGAACCTGTCTGACGTGAACATGCGGGCGGCTCGAGAAAATGAAAATTTACCGGAGGATGAAAACATGGATTTCCAATTTATTAAACCACTTTTGAAAGAAGACGCAAAAGGGAAGATTGTCATGCTGGTTATGGATGGGCTTGGCGGTTTGCCGCTCACGCCAGAAGGCAAGACAGAACTTGAGACTGCCAACACTCCCAACATGGACGCGTTGGCCGCGAAATCTGCGCTCGGGCTGCACCACTCGGTGCCATTCGGTATCACACCCGGAAGCGGACAGGCGCACCTTGGGCTTTTTGGCTACGATCCAGTGAAGTATGAGATTGGTCGCGGTGTTTTGAGCGCGCTCGGAGTGGACTTTGATTTGGGACCAAACGATGTGGCTGCCCGCGGGAACTTTTGTTCTGTTGACGAGAACGGCGTGATTACGGACCGCCGCGCGGGACGGATCCCGACCGAAATTGGGGAACGGCTTTGCAACCTGCTGAAGGAGAAAGTAAACCTTCCGGGGGTTGAGCTCTTTCTGACGCCGGAAAAAGAGTACCGTTTTGTGTTCGTCTTACGCGGTGAGGGGCTTTCTGGAGAGGTTACCGATACCGACCCACAGGCAATAGGAAAAAAGGCGCATATTGCCACCGCCATCAATCCAGCGGCTGAACACACCGCGGAACTGATCCGCGAATTTGTGCGTCAGGGCAATGAAATCCTGAAGAATGAGTTCCCGGCTAACAGCTTCGTGCTGCGTGGGTTTGCCGGTATGCCAGCCTGGCCAAAATTCCCGGAAGTGTGGGGCATCAAGTCACTCGCGATCGCCATGTATCCAATGTACCGCGGCGTATCGAAAGTTGTTGGTATGACCGTGATGCCGCCAGCTGAATCGATGGCGGATGAGATTACGATGCTCGAACAGAATTGGGCGGATTACGACTTCTTCTTTGTGCATATCAAGAAGACCGATAGCTATGGCGAAGATGGTAATTTTGACGCCAAGGTGCATATCATTGAAGAGGTGGATGCCCTGCTCCCACGGATTACGGCGCTTGATCCGGACGTGGTGATCATCACTGGTGACCATTCTACGCCAGCCAAGTTGAAATCCCACTCCTGGCATACCATCCCCACGATGTTGTATGCCAAAGACGCCCGCCCGGATGGAATAAACCACTTTGGCGAGCGTGCCTGCATTCAGGGCAGCCTGGGTCCGCGTTTCGACGCGACAGAGCTAATGCCGTTAGGATTGGCGCATGCCAACCGGCTTGAAAAGTACGGCGCGTAAACTACCCCAGACCTGGTTTGCCTAAGCAGACCAGGTCTTTTATTTAGTGGAGGTTGAAATGGCGGATTATCCAGCACTATTGGTCAACCAAATGGAAGGCGGAAAAGTCCGCTGCCTGCTCTGCGCACATCGTTGCCTTATCCGTCCCGGGCAACGGGGACTCTGTAGGGTAAGAGAAAACCGGGATGGAAAGCTTTTCAGTTTGAGTTATGGGCGTCTGATTGCTTCGCATGTGGACCCTATCGAAAAGAAGCCGCTTTATCACTTTCTGCCTGGCAGCTTGAGTTATTCGATTGCGGCTGCTGGGTGCAACTTTCGCTGTCAGTGGTGCCAGAACGCGGATATCTCACAGATAACCAGCAATAACCAGCCCGACCGACCGGCGTTTGTTCCGCCTGAGGATGTGGTTGACGCTGCCTTGACCTCTGGTTGTCGGAGCATTGCCTTTACTTACACTGAGCCTTCTCTTTCTGTTGAATACAACCTCGAAGTCAGCCGATTGGCGCACGATAACAGCCTAAAAACGGTATATGTTACCAATGGGTATATGACCGATGAAATGCTCGCGTTGACCATCCCAACCCTGGATGCAGCCAATGTTGACATCAAAGCTTTCGATGAGGAGGTTCACCGACGGTACACAGGCGCACATTTGAAACCGGTTCTGGATTCCTGTGCTGCCTTATATAAAGCGGGGGTTTGGCTTGAGGTTACCACGCTGCTGATTCCAGGGGTCAACGACGATGAAACACAGCTAAAGGGACTGGCGGAGTTCATTGCCACGAAGCTCAGCCCGGACGTGCCCTGGCATATCAGCCGCTACTTTCCTCAACCGCAATTCCGCCAAATCCCCGCGACGCCTCCCGAGCGGATTTCGTACGCGATTGAGATCGGGAGGAAAGCGGGTTTGAGGTATGTGTATGGAGGGAATCTGATTACGTCAATCGTCACCGCCTGCCCAAACTGTGGTGAGAGCTTGATCCGGCGGGCAGGTTACGGGAACATGATTGTGCGGTTAAATAAAGACGCCTGCCCGAAGTGTGGATTTCGCATAGCAGGCGTCTGGTAAGAATGTTTTAGATCCGTTCAGGCACAAAACCTGCCTTGCCTTACCAACTCAATCACAGCATCCATACCGGGTTTAAAGTAGGCATCGTGTTCAAAGAAAGGCACCGCGGCGCGAACTTCGCGGTAAGCTTTTGCCGTGCCCTGCCCAAGCTTTAGCCCGGGTTTCTCTTGCAGCCTGAAATCCAACGCCTGGCAGGCACTCATCAGCTCGATGGCGATGATGGTGCGGACATTTTCGACGATTTGTCGGCAATGTAACGCGGCGTTTGCCCCCATGCTAACATGGTCTTCCACGTTGCCCGAGGATGGGATTGTATCGACGCTGTCGGGATGGGCGAGGGTTTTGTTTTCGGAGCATAACGCGGCGGCGGTGTATTGCAGGAGCATGAAACCTGAGTTTAACCCGCCTTGAGCTGCCAGAAAAGATGGGTAATGTTCCGGGTGGTTGTCGATCAACTTGGCGATTCGGCGTTCGGACATATTGCCGAGATCGGTCAAAGCAATTGAGAGGAAATCCAGCGCGAGAGCCAGAGGTTCTCCATGGAAGTTGCCGCCTGAGAGGATGGTAACTTCGCCGGATTCGTCAAAGAAGAGCAGCGGGTTATCGGTGACCGAGTTAAGCTCGGTTTCGACCACGCCGTGCGCGTAGGTTACAGCGCTGTGAACCGCGCCGTGCACCTGAGGCACGCAGCGCAGGGTGTAGGCGTCCTGGACGTTGGTGGAGGTATCCGGTCGGGTTAGTTCGCTCCCGGCAAGCAGATCGCGTAAACTGGCTGCTGTTTCAGCCTGCATTGCCTGCGGACGGCTGGCGTGGATCTGGGGGGAGTAGGCACGCATCGTTCCATTTTGCGCTTCGAGGGAAAGCGCAGCGGCGCAGTTGGCAGAATTCAGAATTAGCTCCGCGTCATAGACCTGCAGGGCGCCAATCGCCGTCATTAAGGTTGTGCCGTTTGTGAGAGCCAGACCTTCCTTTGCGCCTAGCCTGACCGGTTTCAAACCGGTTTCTTGCAGGACTTCGGCGGAGGGTCTTACTTTTCCCTGGTAACGCACTTCGCCCTGACCGATCAGCGGTAGAGCCATATGGGCAAGCGGCGCAAGGTCACCACTGGCGCCAAGAGAGCCTCTGGAAGGGATGACAGGCAGGATGCTTTTGTTGAGCAGCGAAAGAAGCAACCGGAGGGTGTCAAGGCGGATACCGGAATGCCCTTTGGAGAGTGTGTTGGCACGGATGATCATCATCGCGCGGACGATTTCGGCGGGCAGTTCAGGCCCTGTGCCGACGGCATGGCTGAGGATGATATTTTCCTGTAGTTTCTCCACATCTTCCGGTGGAATCAAGCGGTCTTTAAAGGCGCCAAATCCGGTGGTGATGCCGTAGGCGATACGTCCTTCGTTAACAAATTCCGCGACCGCGTTTGCAGCTCGCTGGATGCCAGGAATGGCTTCGGGGGCAAGCGTGATCTCAGTTGTGGGGTTTCTTGCGGCTTCAACGAGCTCGGCGATGGTGAGTGAGCAGCCGGTCAGTGCCAGTTTTGCCATAAATTCTCTCCTTTTACGCGAATGATCAAGCTTCGATGATTTCAATGGTTTGGAGTTTCACCGCGGGTGAGCCAATGCGCATTGGATCGCGTTCGGGGATGGCAAGCAGGACATCCAAGCCGTTTGAGACCTCACCAAAGATAGCATGTTTTCCATCCAGCCATGGCGTTGGCACGTGTGTGATGAAGAATTGTGATCCATTCGTGTTGGGTCCGGCATTTGCCATAGAGAGAATGCCTGGTTTGCTGTGTTTCAGACCAGCGCCAAATTCATCGCGGAAGGAATAGCCAGGACCGCCGCGACCGGTGCCGGTTGGGTCCCCAGCCTGAGCCATGAAGTCAGTAATGACCCGATGGAAAATCGTATCGTCGTAATACCCTTCGCGCGCAAGAAAAACGAAATTATTCACGGTGTTTGGGGCTTTGTCGGCGAAGAGGTTGACTTCAATATCGCCAAGGTCGGTCTTTAGAATCGCGGAGTACTTTTTATGCAGGTCAAGCTTGAACTCCGGGGATTTTGTCCATTGTTTTTGTGTCATGTGAATTCTCCTTGCGCTGATTTTATCAGAGGTTATGGTCAAGAGTCTACAACTCCCCGCAACCAGCGAGTTGAACTTATTAACAAGTACAATAGATACATGCTCGACCGCTCATTTGATGTGCTTGTACCGCAACCCGAAAAGAAACCAACAGCATTCCGCTTTGGGCTCCTCTTTTTTCTGGGAGTCCTTTGTTTTTTGGCTACCCAAGTGTTCACGCGGGTTCCACTTTTAGGTTGGCTGCAACGAGAACCTGGCTTTCTTGTATGGGCAATCCCTAACGCATTGCTTAGCGGGGTGGTGATTGCGCTGAGTGCCGGGGTGTTTGAGGAAACCGGACGCTTTGCCATCAGGGCACTCCTCCTGAAAACCGCTCCAACAGGCATATCAGAACCCGTTATCTTTGGTTTGGGGCACGGCATTTGTGAAGCAGTCTGGATATTTCTTCTCTCGTGGAGTGTGATGCGAACGCTGGACCCCTCGCAGTTTTTCCTGCCGATTGTTGAAAGGATACTGGCGATTACGATCCATGTGGGGCTTTCGGTTATGATCTGGAATGGGTTTCAGGTGAACAAGCGATTACGGTATCTCGCCCTGGCAATCCTGGCGCACGGATTAATTGACGCGGCGATTCCTGTCGCGGGGAGCCTCGGCGTAAGCGCGTTCGCGTTGGAGGGTCTGTTTGCGGTGGCGGCAGTTGGGTTGTTGATCTATGTTTTTTATTCGAGAAAGTATTACAGAAAAGAGGATACACATGAAGAAAAAAATCTCTCGATTCCTTAGCTTAGTGTTGTTGGTTGTTTTTAGCGCGGCGTTATTGGCTGGCTGTGCCTCAAAGCTGCCTGAGGGTTATGATGAGGACGAGTTGAAGGCGTCTGCCGAAGTCGTTATTAACCTTTTGAACCAACGCGATAGCGTGGGGCTAAACGAAATGATGACCGAGGATATGAAAGCCGGCTTGACCGAAGAGGTCCAGGCGCAAATTTTTGCCTTCCTGGATGAATCGGGAACAATGAAGGAGATCTCGAGTATGGGAGTAAGCGGCAGCGAGGAGAACGGGATCACCTTTGCCGTGGTCATTGCCAAGGTTGCGTACGAAAATCGTGATATTACCTATACGATTGGATTTGACCCCGACATGAAGTTGGCTGGTTTGTACCTGCAGTAAACAACCAGATTAAGAAAAAAAGGCTTGGGTTTGGATCCCAAGCCTTTTTTTATGTATGAGAGAAACCTTAATCCGTCCAGTTTTCTAATATTTTCTTCACTTCCGCCAGGAAGTTGTCACCGCTTTCGCCGTCAATGGCACGGTGATCGAAAACAAGGGAGAGGTATACCATTGGGCGGATGGCGATTGAATCGCTGCCGTTTTCATCGGTGATCACGACCGCGCGTTTCTGCATGGCGCCTGTTCCCAGAATACCCAATTGGGGTTGATTGATGATGGGCATCGCGAAGAGGGAACCTGCCGTGCCATGATTGGTGAGGGTAAAAGTCCCGCCGCGGACGTCGTCTGGGGTGAGTTTCCTGGAACGAGCTCGTTCTGCCAGACTGTTCACCTGGGAGGCGATCCCTTTCAGAGACAGGTTTTGGACCTGTTTCACGACCGGCACGATCAGACCACCTTCGCCCAAAGCGACTGCCATGCCGACATTTACGTCCGAATAGGTGAAAAGACCTTCGTCGGTCCAGGTGGCATTGATGGTCTTGTGGTCACTTAGCGCCATGGCTAAAGCGGCGATGAAATAGGCAGTCAGGGTCAGGTTGATTCCGTCAGCAGCGAATTTGTCTTTGTTTGCTTTGCGGTGAGCCAATACGCGGCTCATGTCCACTTCCATAACCGTCAGAACATGCGGTGAAGTCATAACCGAATCCAACATACGCGCGGCAATCTGCCTGCGCGAGGAGGTGTGGGGAATGAGGACCCCAGGGATGTCGGTTGGGACGGGTGCAGCTTTGGTAGGCTGTGGTTTTTCTTCGCGTCGGGGTTGAGGAAGCACGGCTGCTTCTTTTCTGGGGCTGCTCAAATATGCTTCAACATCTTGTTTGGTGATCCGACCTCCGGAACCAGTGCCCTGAATGCTTTCGGGATCCAGGTGGTGCTCGTCCAGCATTTTGCGGACAAGGGGTGAAAGGAAGGTTGAATTGGTGGATGGTTTTTCAGCCGCAACTGGTTTCTCCAGTTCAACTTTTTCGACAGGAGTCTCTTCGGCTTTAACGGCTGGGGCTGGCTTTTCCGCGGACTCATCCAACGATTCACCTGGCTCTCCAACCACGCCCATGCTATCGCCGACGCGAACAGAATCTCCCGCAGGCACATCGATGCGCAGCAGCGTTCCCGATATCGGGCTGGGAAATTCGGTTACAACTTTGTCAGTCTCGAGCTCAACCACGGACTCAAATTCGTCCACATGATCTCCGACTTGCTTAAGCCATGAAACAATTGTCAGTTCTTCAACACCTTCGCCTGGTCTTGGGGCGATTAATTTAGTTGCCATTGGTCCTCCTAAAAAATGCTTGGAAAGCGTTTGGGATCACTTTCCCGCATGATCTGATATGCCTCGTCGAAAATAGTTTCCGCGTTTGGTTTGCTGTAATAATCCCCGTCCGTTCCATAGGCTGGGCGGTGGTTCGCTCCGGTTAGGGTGCGGGGGGCAGAATCCAGCCACTGGTAACCACCTTGCTTTTCCAGCACTTCCTGCATCATGTAGGCAGTGGTGCCGCCGGGCATGTCTTCATCCACGAATAACACGCGCGAAGTTTTCTTTAGGGAGTCCACGATGATGTGATTCAGGTCGAAGGGGAGCAGTGTCTGAACATCAATCAACTCCACATCAACGCCGGATAGGGCGAGCTTTTCAACCGCTTGTTGGGCAATGCGAACGGTGGCTCCGTAGGTAACCAAAGTCAGGTCTTTTCCTTGCCGCAGCACTTCAGGCACGCCAAGGGGCAGCTTGAAATCGGCGATATTATCGGGTAGGCGTTCCTTCAGGCGGTAGCCATTGAGCACTTCCACGACCAAGGCAGGATCGTCTCCTTCGATTAGAGTATTGTAGAAACCAGCCGCCTGGGTCATGTTCCGGGGAACAGCCACATGGATACCGCGAATCAGGTTGATGATACCTGCCATCGGGGAACCAGAGTGGAAGACACCCTCAAGGCGGTGACCGCGGGTGCGGATAATTACGGGAGCCTTCTGTTGACCGACAGTACGCCAGCGCAGGTTGGCGAGATCATCCGCCATGATCTGCAAGGCATAAAGCAGGTAGTCGAGATATTGAATTTCCGCGATGGGGCGGAAACCGCGGAGGGCGAGACCAATCGCCTGACCTAAAATTGTGGCTTCACGGATGCCAGTGTCGGAAACGCGAAGCTGGCTGTATTTCTCCTGCAGCCCACGGAATGCCTGATTGACGTCACCGAGGTTGCCAACATCCTCTCCAAAAGCAACCATCAAAGGCTCCCGGGCGAGAATTTCATCAAAAGCCTTGTTGAGCACTTCAAAACCCATAAGGGTTGGTGAGTTCTCACTGTATTTCGCGGCAACCGGCTTTACTTTCAGCGGCGATTTGTCTGAATCTGAGAGGAGGAATTTGTTGTAATAAGCCAGCCGTTCTGTTTCGAGCCCAACGCCGAGGTCGCGCAGCGCGTTTCTGGAATCGGACGGATGGTCCTTGGTCAGAACGAGCGCCTGGTGAATAGCGGCTGCGGCATCACTGAAGATTGGGTCCTGGATGCCGGTGAGATGATTATTGATGGCTTCGATCTCTGATTTTTGAGCTGTTTCGCTGGCAGCCAAATCCGCGATTTTTTGGGAAGCAGATTTCACAAATTGCTTGATTGGTCCCTGGAAGTTTTCCCAGGCGGTTTTTCGAGCTTGTTCGACTGTTTTCTTGTCTTCCGCTTCAAACTGGGTGAGCTGCTCATCGGTCGCGACGTTGTTGTCGATCAGATACTGGCGGTATCGGCGCAGGCAGTCAAAGTCGTATTCCCACTCAAGACGCTCCTTGGATTTGTAGCGTTCCTGAGAACCGGACGTGGAGTGACCCTGAGGTTGGGTTGCGTCTATGACGTGGATTAGGGCGGGAATGTGATACTTGCGGGCTGTATCCGCAGCTTCCTGATAGGTTTGCAGGAGTGCGGGGTAATCCCAGGCTTGAACCTGGTAGATGTCGTAACCGCGGTCGCACTGCTCGGCAGGGCATGGAACTCTCTGGAACCCCTGCAAAATGGCGTACATATTTTCTTTTACCATCTGGTACTTATTCGGCACTGAGATGCCATAACCATCATCGTAAATGCTGATAACAGCTGGGGCGTGAACCACGCCGATGGCGTTGACAGTCTCCCAGAAGAGCCCTTCCGAAGTGGAGGCGTTGCCGATGCTGACCCAGGCGATTTCGTTTCCGTTGTGACTGAAATTGGTGTATTTTTTTAGATCAGCGTTTTTGCGATACAGCGCGGACGCCAGCGCGAGACCAACCGAACGCGGCATTTGCGCGGCGGTTGGGGCAATATCGGCGGCTGAGTTGTAGCGTTCGGTTTGATTGAGCCAGTTGCCATCCGTGTCTAATAATTTGGAGGAGAAATGACCGGTCATATTCCGACCGCCGCTATTGGGGTCGAATTTCGGGTCTGAATGCGCGTAGAGTTGCGCGAAGAATTCTTCGAGTGAGAGTAAATCCAGCGCCATCATCCAGGTTTGATCACGGTAATAACCTGAACGCCAATCGCCTTTGCCGAAAGTTCGGGCGATTGCCAATTGGGGAAGTTCTTTTCCGTCGCCAAAAATGCCAAACTTGGCTTTACCGGTCAGGACTTCTCTTCGACCAATGATGGAGGCTTGCCTTGAGCGATAACCAAGCCGGTAATCAGCTAACAATTCTTCTGGTGATAGTGGTAAGGTTTGTTTTTTATTAGCCATAGCTCCTGATTCCCATGATTTTCTTGTAATTATAGGGAGTGGAGGAGCAGGAGGCAAAAAATTGTAGAGGTAAAGGAAGGTAAAGGGATCGTAAAGAGCGGCAATCAGCCTTTCACAGCTCCTCCAAGCATGCCGCGGATGAAGAAGCGTTGGAAGAGAATGTAAACGAGGATGGTTGGCAGGGCAACGATGATTGCGCCGGCTGCCATCAGCGGGATGTTGGCTGTGTATTTGCCCTGGAAGAAAGCCAAACCGACCGGAAGCGTGCGGAGCGCTTCATTTTGCACCATTACCAGGGCAAGGAGGAACTCATTCCAGGTCCACATGAAAATAAGCACAATCAACGTAGTAACAGCTGGTTTCGCGATCGGAAAGAGAATAAACCAAAGCGTTTGCCACCTGGAACAGCCGTCCATGGTGGCGGCATCAGTGAGCTCGCGCGGGGTAGTTTCAAAAAAGGAAGCCATCCACATTGTGCCAAAGGAAACACTGAGCCCAATCTGGGGGAGGATCAACGCCCAGAGCGTGTCGGTTAGCCCAACCGAGTCCATAAGGTTGTAAAGAGGAATAATCACAGCCTCAAACGGAACCATGTAACCGATCAGAATTAAGGGAAAGAGCCAGTTTTTGCCCGGCAGCGGCAGCAAGCCAAAGGCATAGCCGCTTAGAGTGGAAAGGAAAACACTCGATATCACAACCGCGGTTGCGACGATTACGCTGTTCTTGAAAAAGATGTTAAAACGCCCGACTTTCCATGCCTGTTCGAAATTGTTTAGGCTCCATTGGGTTGGTAGTGAGAAAGGTCCTTCGATCACTTCGGTGCTGGTTTTGAACGCGCTGGTGAACATCCCCCAAACCGGGACCAGGACAACCAGCATGAAAACGATCAGAATCAGGTAGCGGGGAAGCAGCTTTTTCCAGGGATATTTCACGCGTTCTCCTCCCCTCCGGTTCGTTGGAAGCGGCGGATAACAAGTGAGATAGCGAGAATGATGACGGTCAGGACCGTCGCGATCGCGGCAGCATAACCGATGCGGTTGGTGGTAAAGGCTGCTCGGTAGATCAGAAAGCCAGTCACCATCGTCGATTCCCCTGGTCCGCCGCGAGTGGTGGTGTATACCAAGTCGAAGACGCGCAAGGCGGCGATGATGGTGGTAACCAGCGCCACGGCAATTTCGGCGCGAAGCCCGGGTACGGTGATGTGGATGAACTGCTGAAACGCGCCGGCTCCATCCAGACTGGCAGCCTCGTAGTACTCATCTTGAATATGCTGCATGCCCGCCAGGAACAGGACCATACAGAATCCATATTGCACCCAGGTTCCAATGCTGCCGACTGCCGGTAGTGCCCAGGTGAAATCGCCAAGCCAACTGATGGCAAATTTATTCAAGCCAACCAGGCGGAGCAAGGTGTTGATTGGACCAAAAGTCGGGTTGAACATCCAGCGCCAGATCACGCCAACGACAACCATGCTGATAACCTGGGGCAGGAAAAGCGCGGTGCGGAAAAACGCAAACCCTGGGATAGGGCGGCGGCTCAGCAGAGAAGCCAGGAAGAGACCGATCAGGATGGGGATGATACTGTAAAAAATGACGAAAACCAGGTTGTTGCGCAAGGCGTTCAGGAATTTTGGGTCGGAAAACACCTCAACATAGTTTGCGATACCAATCCAAACGCGGTTTTGGCTAAAACCGTCCCATTGGTAAAAGCTGGTTCGGATAGTTTCGAGAATCGGTAAAAACGTGAAAACCAAATATACGAGCAGTGTTGGCAAGAGGTAAAGCCAACCTTTCCAGCGGGTTTCTCCGGGGTACCTATTCGTCACGTTTAACATATAGAAAAGGAAAAGACCGGCACTTTATGCGCCGGTCTTTTAACCTAATACCTATTTGGACATGGATTGCAGGTAAGCCGAGTAGTCAACCTCAACCGCCTCGGTGAGGTTGGCAGGGGTTGAAATGCCGCCAAGCAGCTTTTGAAGCTCAGCAACCAGGGTGTCATAGAAAGTGGGAGTCGCCCAGTCGATGTAATGACCGACAGCGTTGCCCTGATTAATGGTGTTCCATGCGTTGAGGGTATCACCGAAGAGGTTGGCTGTATCCAGTTTGCTGTCGGCGGGTAAAGCCATTGCCGGGAGCATGCCGGCTTCAGCCCAGAGTTCCGCGGCGCGGGGGCTAATCATCCAGTTGAGGTACTCCGCGGCAAGATCCTGTTTTTCGGAGGTTTTTCGGATCGCGAACGGAATGCCCACGCCTCCGATTGCCAGACCGGATTTTCCTTGGTAGGGGGGCAACAGGAAGAAACCAAATTCCTGGTCAGTATCCACCAGCAGTTCGGGGGCGAGCCAGGAGCCTGTGATTGTCATGGCACCGGTTCCGGCTTTGAAGAGGTTGTTGCTGTCATCATAGCCGATGCCAGGGAAGCCTTCGCTGAAATAGCCGGCGTTTGCCCAATCCTGCAGGATCTGGGCAGCCTGGACGTTCTCGGGTGTATCGAAGCTGACGTTGTTGACGCCGTATGTAAGGTTGTTGATGTAATCCAGCGAGACCAGCAGGTGTTGGATGGCACTGAATTCGTGGATAGCATTCCAGCCGTCCAGCGACCCAAATGAAATCGGGGTGATACCAGCCTCTTTGATGTCGGCGAGCAAGGTTTCGAAGTCTTCAAATGTGGTGGGGACATCCCAACCGTTTTTCCTGAAGATATCTTTATTGTAGAAAACGCCCACTACTTCGGCGGTTGGGCTGACGCCGTAAAGATTGCCCGTGCCAAAGGTTTTGCCATCTTCGGTGAAACTGTTGCGGCTGGCAACGCTGGTGGAGAAGACGCTGCTCCAGTTATATTTTTCCAGGTAAGTGTTCAGCGGCGATAATAACCCGGCTTCAACCAAAGCGCCCATGTCGTTGCGACCCTGGTTAACCTGGGCAACGTCCGGACCATCGGAACTTGCCAAGGCGAGTTTTACGGTCGCCTTGAGATCCTCGAGCACTTTGACCTCGCGCTGGATCTTAACGCCAGGATGGGCGGCTTCGAATTCAGCGTTGAGGGTCTCAATGACCTTGCTCTCTTCATCCCGGTAAAACTGATCCCAGACCAGCAAGGTTTGTTCACCGCTTCCAGTGGCAGGGGTTTGATCTTCTGGCGTCGCAAGCTTCGCGCAAGATGATAGGACGATCATCAGGGCAAGGCTGACTGACAAAATGATACTGCGTTTTTTCATGGTTCACTCCTACGTGTGAAAAAGTTGATTCTAGCCAAACGAAAATTATAACCTACCAAAATGAGAATACTTTTTAATGTCGAAGTGTAATGTCGAAGTGTTTAGTAACAATGACGGTGTTTTTGGGTTAGGGTGGGTATAATACAGGTGTTTTGTGGGTTCAAGGTTAGAAAAGGAGAGATATGACCGTAAAGAAAACCACGACTGAGTTGCAACACATCTACAAGAGTCTGTCCTGGCAATTATTGGAAGTAACCGAAAATGCTGCTATAGCCGCGGCGCGAGCGGCAGGGCAAGGTGATAAGAACCTGGCGGATAAAGCCGCCGTGGACGCCATGCGAACCGCGCTCGGACGCATTCCGGGGGTTTCCAGTAATATCAAAATTGGTGAAGGCGAACGCGATGACGCGCCAATGCTGTTTATTGGGGAGAAAATAGGCGAAGGAGAGGTCAACATAGATATTGCTGTAGACCCCCTTGAAAATACCAATGCAACTGCTAATCTGAACTCTGGGGCAGTGTGCGTATTGGCAGCCGCGCCTTCTGGTGGATTGATTCAGGCTTCGGATACCTACATGGATAAACTTTGCGTGGGGAAAGATGCGGCTGATTACGTTGATATCAGTCTTTCTCCTGAAGAGAATGTCAGGCGACTGGCGAAGGCTCTAAAACGACGAGATTACCGTGAACTCACCATCACAGTGCTCGATCGTCCGCGAAACGAAGAATTAATCAGAAGGCTGCGATCGACAGGCGCAAGAGTTCGGCTCATTATGGATGGCGATTTGATGCCGAGTGTTTTTAGCTGCTTCAAAGGGGTTGGCGTGCATGCCGTGATGGGGATTGGCGCGGCACCAGAAGGTGTAATATCGGCAGCAGCGATCAAGCTGCTTGGCGGTAAGATGCAGGCTGTATGGAAACCGAAAGATCAAGCGGATGAAGAACGGCTGAAAAAAATGGGTGTCAGATTGGGCGAGGTTTACACACAGGACGATCTTGCTCCGGCAGACAACCTGATTTTCTGCGCGACAGCGGTGACACCGATTATGACGACCTCAAAAGCAGTCCTGGAAGGGGTAAGTTTCTTTCCTGGCGGAGCTAAAACCAACAGCCTGGTCATCACTCGCGGGTTCATGAACTTTGTGCCGACAACGCATGTGCTTGACCCCGAGGTGTTTGACGAAGAGAAAAGTGAGTTTAGATTGTATTGAGGTAGCTGCGGTATACTAACTGTTCAATAACAATTAGAGGTAGCACATGAAGAAAGCAATCATTACCGGCATCACCGGGCAGGATGGATCGTACCTGGCAGAAATGCTGTTGACGAAGGGCTATGAAGTCCACGGCATCATCCGCCGGGCGAGCACCTTCAACACGAAACGCATTGACCACCTGTATAAGGACCCCCATATCATCAACGGCAGCGCGAGGCTGTTTTTGCATTACGGCGACATGGGCGCGACAGGCAGCCTTGGGGATGTGATTTACGATACCAAACCGGATGAAATCTACCATCTGGCAGCACAAAGCCATGTGAGGGTTTCGTTTGACATGCCCGAGTACACCGCGGATGTGACCGGATTGGGCACCACGCGCATGCTCGAGGCAGTTCGCCGGCTTGGCAAGGGCACGCGCTTTTACCAGGCTTCTACGAGCGAACTTTTTGGCTCTGCCATGCCTCCACAGTCCGAGCAAACGCCATTCCATCCGCAGAGTCCCTACGCCGCCGCTAAACTTTACGCCTATTGGATGGTAGAGAACTATCGCGCCGGTTATGGCATGTATACGGTCAATGGAATTTTGTTTAACCATGAGTCGCCAAGGCGGGGTGAAACTTTTGTTACCCGCAAGATTACCCGCGCGTTGGCAGACATCGTAGCTGGCAAGCAGGATAAGCTATTCCTTGGCAACCTGGACGCGAAACGCGACTGGGGCTACGCGCCTGAGTTCGTTGAGGCGATGCATATGCTTTTGCAGCAGGATGAGCCGGATGACTACGTGATTGGCACTGGTGAGTCGCACTCCGTCAGGGACTTCCTGGATGAGGCTTTCGGCTACGCGGATTTGGACTGGAAGCGGTACGTGGAAATCGACCCGCGTTATTTCCGCCCGACCGAAGTGGATTATTTGCTCGCGAACCCGACAAAAGCCAAAGAAAAGATAGGATGGTCGCCGAAGGTTAAATTCCACGAACTCGTGCGGATTATGGTGGACGCTGATCTCGAGCTGATCGGTTTGCAGCATCCTGGCGAAGGTAAGCAGATTATCAAGGAACGTTTTGAAGGCTGGCATCGCTGGGAAGACCAGGTTAAGACGATGGATAAGTAATCCATCAACAAATTATGATAAAATAAACATACTGAGTAGTAACTTCGAACTGGACTGACAGAGAAGGGCATGCTTGTTGAGAGTGCCTGCAGAAGACGGTGGAGTGAAGTCGCAGTGTGGCAACGGCTGAAGAAACCTGAAATGGGATTAGACCAGCCCGGGAGAGCCCGTTAACGCTCAACCCAAGCGCGATCCGGAAGGGTCGAATTGAGGTGGTACCACGGAAGATAACTTTCGTCCTCAACGGACGAAAGTTTTTTATTTAAGCATAAAGAGGTGTTGGATGACAGAATTACCGAAGTCGTATGATTTTAAAGAATACGAAGAGAAAATTTACCAGGTTTGGGAAGAGAAGGGCTATTTCAAACCGAGTAATGACCCCAATCTGCCCGGGCATGATCCGAATGTTGAGCCATTTGTGATTGTTATCCCACCGCCAAACGTGACCGGAGCACTTCACCTTGGGCATCCGTTGTTTGTGGCAACGGAAGATATCATGATTCGCTACCACCGCATGAAAGGCGAACCGACGCTTTGGGTGCCTGGAACCGACCATGCCGGCATCGCGACACAACTGCAAGTGGAAAACCTGCTGCGAAAAGAAGGCACCACCCGCGAGGCAATCGGGCGTGAGGCATTTGAAGCACGCGTCTGGCAGTGGAAAGAGAAATACGGCGGCGAGATCATCAACCAGTTGCGGCGGCTTGGTGCCTCATGCGATTGGGAACGCGAACGGTTTACGCTGGACCAAGGGCTTTCCAGAGCCGTAAGAGAGGCTTTTGTGCGGTTATACGAGCAGGGGCTAATCTATCAGGGTCCGCGCATGATCAACTGGTCGCCTGGTCTGCAAACAGCCGTTTCTGATCTTGAGGTGGAATATTCCGAGGAGCAGGGCAAACTGTATCACTTCAAATATATGCTTGCTGACGGCAGCGGCGATTACATTCCGGTTGCAACCACACGTCCTGAAACCATTCCCGGCGACACGGCAGTGGCGGTGCACCCTGAAGACGCGCGTTACGCAAGGTTCGTTGGGAAATCGGTTGTCGTGCCGATTCTGAACCGGGAAATACCGGTGGTTGCTGATGACTATGTGACCAAAGAATTTGGCACCGGCGCGCTAAAGATTACCCCTGGGCATGACCCCCACGACTACGAAATTGGCCAGCGGCATAATCTTCCTCTGATTAACATCATGAATAAAGACGCCACCCTGAACGGAAACGCTGGAAAATACGCTGGTTTGGACCGCTTTAAAGCCCGCAAGGCAATCTGGGAAGATATGACCGAAGCCGGGCTGGTTCTGAAGGAGGAGCCGTACCTGATGAATGTTCCCCGATCGCAAAGAGGCGGCGAGATTATCGAGCCTCTGGTTTCGACTCAGTGGTTCGTTCGGATGGGCAGTCTGGCTGAAATGGCCGCTGATTCAGTGCGGAACGGGGAAATCACTTTTGTTCCAGATCGGTTTACGAAGGTTTTCCTGAGTTGGATGGACAATATCCAGGATTGGTGCATCAGCCGCCAGTTATGGTGGGGTCACCGCATCCCAGTCTGGTATTGCCAGGATTGCCGCGAGGTGATTGTTTCCAGGGATGATCCCGACATGTGCCCGAAATGCGGATCGAAAAAGCTTGAGCAGGACCCGGACGTGCTGGATACCTGGTTTTCATCTGGTCTTTGGCCTTTCTCTGTGTTTGGCTGGCCCGACGCGACACCGGATTTCAACTACTTCTATCCAACCAGCGTGATGGAAACCGGATATGACATCCTCTTTTTCTGGGTTGCGCGGATGGTCATGGATGGGCTTTTCTTCACCGGAAAAGCGCCTTTCCATACCGTGTACTTGCACGGCATGGTGCGGGACGACAAGGGTCAGAAGATGAGCAAGACCAAGAATAACGTAATCGACCCGCTGGTGCTGATGAATGAATACGGCACAGACGCGCTGCGGTTTTCGCTGGTGGTGGGGTCAAGTTCCGGCAGTGACCAGAATGTGGGCGTGAAAAAGGTTGAGGGTAACCGAAACTTCGCCAATAAAGTCTGGAATATCGGACGATTTGTGATCAACGCGGTCAACAAAGTGGAAGAACCCATCAAAGCCGAACCGCAGTGGACTCTGGCTGACTCCTGGGTTTGGGCACGCGCCAAGCAGACGATCAATAGCGTTAACAACCTGTTTGAGACTTACCAATTTGGCGAGGCTGGTCGACAGGTTTATGAATTTTTATGGAATGATTTTGCCGACTGGTATCTCGAAGCTTCGAAGCGGCAGCTTGCGGAAGGCGGTGATAGGGCTGCGTATACCGCGATTATTCTGGCGGACGTGCTTGGCTTGATGCTGCGTGTGTTGCATCCTTTCACGCCTTTTGTGACGGAAGCGTTGTATGGCTACTTAAAAGACGCCTGCCTGAGCAATCAATTTATCAGAGACACCGAGCGGGAGTGGGAAGAGCACCTGATCATTGCCCGTTGGCCAGAACGAATGGCGCAAGAGGAGTGGGAAGATGGCGCAATCAAGGACTTTGAATTGGTCCAGAAAATTGTGCGCGAGATCCGAAACCAGCGGTCTGAACTCAAGGTGGAACCAGGAAAAGCGATTGACTCGATTCTGGTCAGTGAAGCTAAAGCCGAATTTCTGCAAAAGAACCGTCATTTGTTGGTGGACCTGGCAGGTCTGAACGAAGATAATCTGCAAATCCTGGCGACGAAACCCGCAACCGATGGGCTGACTGTGCTGGTGATTGAGGATATCGAGGTTTACCTTGACCTCAGCGGGAGTGGTGATACCGAGGTTGACCGAGAGCGGCTTGAGAAGGAGCTAAAGGAAACAGAAAGCCAAATTGAGAGGCTTGAAAAACTGCTGGCTTCATCCTTCGCGCAGAAAGCACCTGAAAAAGTGGTGCAGGCTGAGCGGGAAAAGCTCGACGGTTATCGGGCTAGCGCGATAAAAATCCGCGAAAGACTGAACTAAAACAGAAGCGGCTGACCCAAAAGACAGGTTA
>ERZ1645192.1430-NODE-1430-length-19874-cov-8.845199_pt1 | contig 19874 bp, 20 predicted proteins | sample MGYA00575354_ERZ1645192 | MGnify/ENA primary metagenome ERZ1645192 (study PRJEB40844, sample SAMN11349763) | freshwater sediment metagenome | isolation source: river sediment | host: Sediment | place: India: Faizupur Khadar , New Delhi | collected 2017-02-21 ... | reverse complement strand
TCGGTATTGTCCGAAGTCCATATTTGCGGCATGTAATAAAGCATGCCCAAATCAAAGCGATTGCCACCACTAGCGCAGGATTCGAATAGAATTTCCGGAAATTTTTCTGTTAATCTATTCAATAAGTCATAAAGTCCCAGAATATACTTGTGCAGCAATTTGCCTTGGTTAGTTGAAGATAAAGCATCGCTGTACAAGTCAGAAAAATTACGGTTCATGTCCCATTTGCAGTACTTTATATTTGCCGAACAAAAAAGTTCGCTCAAAATATTGTATAGATAATCAACCACTTCTACCTTAGCTAAATCCAAAATCAGTTGGTTTCGTCCTAAACTGGGTTTAATTGCCGGATGTTTAATGGTCCAGTCGGGATGCAAACGATAAAGGTCTGAATCTTCATTGACCATCTCCGGTTCTACCCAAATGCCAAAGTCCATGTTCATCTTATTGATTTTTTCTGCAAGTTTTGCAATACCTAACGGTAATTTCTTTTTGTTGACACGCCAATCGCCCAAACCTTGTAAATCATTATTCCTGCTTCCAAACCAACCATCATCCAAGACAAATAATTCAAGCCCTAATTTACTGGCTTTTTTCGCTAGTTTTAGAAGTTTTCTCTGAGAAAAGTCAAACATCGTCGCTTCCCAGTTATTAAACAAAACCGGACGATTTTTATCCTTAAAGTCCGGTTTAATCAGATGATTGTTGATGAGGTCGTGAAAATTTAAACTTAATCGATTGAACCCATCACAACTGAAAGTCATTATGGTTTCAGGTGTAATGAATTGCTCGTTTGGTTTCAATTGCCAGTAGAAATCAAAGGAATTAATTCCCATTTGTACCCTAATCATATTATATGGGCTTCTTTCAACAATGGCCTCAAAACTAGAACTATAAACTAAGGAAAAACCATAACAATTACCGCTATTTTCAGTGGTTTTTTCATTGTGAATGACTACAAGCGGATTATGGTCTGATGAAGAAACACCCTTTTTTGAATCTACTTTGATTATACCCGGATTAATTTTTTGCGAGTTGATTTGTCTTTCATTTATCCAAGTTCCATCAAAGGTCCTTAAACAATAGTCATCGTTCGCAAAATCAAAATTCATACTCAAAGCTTTTTCTAGCATTACTTCATCATTACTTATATTGCTTATGATAGCTCTACGGACTAAAATATCTTCATCTTCGTATAAAGAATAGAGTAAATCGATGCCGAGATTGAAGGTGTTGTCGATAAGATGAACAATCAGGGTTTCTGTAGAGTTATCTCTTGTCTCTGGCATTTCTTTGAACGAAGGCTTATTGCGAAGGATTTCATGTGATTTATACTTAAAATCTGTGATTCTCGAGCCATCAGATAAACGAATATGGCACATTGGTTCACGAAAATCACCTTTTCCGAAAGTTGGTGCTTCGAGAAAAGCCAAATTGAGATTAAAAGTTTTATCGTTTTTCTCATAGATTACTTGTGAACCCACTTCAATCCCATGCTTAAGTTGGAGAGAATGATAGTCTTGATTTGAATCAAGCTTATTGCCATAGTATAAATTACCAAGATGATTGCTTGGCAAAATATTGATGATATAGGATGTATTTTTTGTTTGAAGATGAAAAATCCTTTTCTCTTCGATAAATTTGATCATCGAAAACCTCTGTTAATGATTTATTTGTTTTTTATAAAATGGTGAAATTATGAATAGGATCAACATAACAATGTAGACGACAATTAATGTGCAAGAAAGTATAACAAGGTATAGAGGAGAAAATAAGTAAGTAAAAGTGATGTTTTCAATTATTATTCCAACTAGATAACCAGGAGAGAAAACAAATAAAAATTCAATTGAAGTAGGAATTAACCCCATCAAAGATATAAAAGGCAAAAATGAAAAAATAGCAATATACCCAACATATAACAACATCATATTCAAGTGGCTTTTTGATAGGATTGTTATGGAAAAACCAATTAAAATGTGGATTAAAACGCCAACCAGATAAGCAAATGAAAATAAAAACAAATTGAAGTTAACATTCAAGACAAAAATCATCACAATTAAATATAAGATTAATGGAATCAACTGTAATAGGAAGGAACTTAGAACTTTTCCAAAGATTATTTCTCCAGTTTTAGGGGTATTAACGTGTTCTGGTATAAGATTACCTTCTTCTTTTTCAATGAATAAAGTTATTGAATGCATAATGACTGGAATTACAAAAAGCGTTAAGTAGACATATAGCAATGGTTCTACTTCCGGAAAAAAGCCCATAGCCAAAGCAAAAACCACAGAAACAATCAATGTCATATGAACAATGCGGTATTTAGCAAAATTTTTAAAATCATGAATGATAATTTTTAAAATATTTTTCATATCTTCCCCTCTAGATTAATAATAGTCTTGTAGTTAATCCTGTTTATAGTCCTGACATTTCTAACTTTTTTATCGGAAGCAAAAAGTTGTTCCATTTCAATATATTCAAGTTTAGATCCATTTTCATTATCAAATTCAATCTCAATGTTTTTTTTACAAATTTTATTTATTGAGTCCGAACTCAATTTTGTTATTTTTTTCAGATAATCTACATAAAACACATTCTCATTAATGTAATTTACTTCAATGCAATTACCAATTACTATTATTTTACTCGTTTTACCCAAGATTGGCAAGATATCAAGGTAAATCAAACGTTTTTCTTCTTGAGAAAATCCTGTCATATCCAAATCCAATACGACTTTTGGTTCTTCTGTAACAATTAAGAATAGAAATATTAAAAGCAGTCTTTCGAGAATCTGATTATTTTTGGAAAGAACTTTAACATTATTCGTATTGAAGACTAATAAATGATCTAATTTCTTAAAACTTCTACTAATAAAAACATTTACTATTTTCTCGATTTTTAATCTGAATAATTTGGTCATTTTTTTGAGTTTTAACGCTATTTTTTTATAATCTTGTAAATGAGTTGATATCAAAAAAAAGTCTTTAGGATAGATCAAGTTTTGATTTTCAACAACCAAATATGAAATTGAGGAGGCAGGTTCGAAATATGCCAATTCAACTGACGGTTCTTTTGAGGAAGCACTTGTAGAATCATTTTTCGTCAGAATAAAGTCAACAAATCGCTTTAAGTTGGCATAAACATCATCTTTTTTAAATATGGCCGTAGGGAAATTATAATATAGATTTTCAAAGACCATCATAATATCTTGAAAATAATCGATTTTATTATACAAATCAAATTTGATTTTGAATCTCTCAATTAAAGGTTCTACACAAAGTGAGGAGACAATTTTGCTAGCACATGCATCTTTTAAATGCCGCGACAACAATGTAAGAAATTTTTCATTTTCCTGATGTAATAAATATAAGTTATAAAATAGTTCGAAGAAAACACTATTTAAACTTTCCATAGAGCTGTAGTCTTTTCTTTGATTGAATAAATCAATTTGCGTGACTATAACATAATCCATAATAGCTACGAACAATTCTTCCTTATTATTGAACCTATAATAGAAGCTGCCTTTGTTAATCCCGCTTTTCAGAATAATCTCGTTAGTTGATGCGAGACTATATGGTTTCTCCGAAAACTCTGCCAATGTAGCATTGAATAAATCGGGATTTTCTAATAAAATAGCTGTTTTGTCTGAATATTTCATAAACTTCAACCCCTCTATACCAACTAGTATATACCAGATGGTATAATTACTCAATATTAAATGAAAAAATATCAAAAATAAAAAAAGTGGTCTTTACAGACCACATGGTTAATAGCTTTATAGTTTAATGTTGGCTCTAAATTTCGTATTAAAGAAGTTTGCCAACTCAACTTTATCTTCTGGATTGTCAAAACCTTTAAAATCGACTATATATGTCTTTCTATCATTTGTTTGAATCATGAAGAAATCTGGAGCTTTTTTAACCGATTGCACCGTTGTGTAAAGAACACTACTGCTCTTAACATTGGTTACTATGAATTCTTCTTCTTTAAAAACGTATGTTTGTAACATGGGATTATCAACTAAAGGCGAACGCTTGAGCATTTTTGCTGTAGTTAATTTCTGCATACCTAAAGTTAAGACGTAGTATACCAGTAATATTCCCAATAAAAGAGCTGCATATGACCATTGTTCCTCAATCGCCATGTAAGTAGCGAAACCCAAAGAAATAACTGTGATGACAATAAAATTCTTAATCATATAACTTCTTGCATAAAACTTATTGTACCTAAGGATTAAATCCTTATCATACATAGTATTATTTACTATATTCATTCTAAAAACTCCTTATATACTAATTTTCTTAAACAATATTGGATATAGCCCTATTCCTGTAACTACTATTATAACATACCTGAGAAAATCAAGTAAACTAGCCGTAACACTTTGAAAAATTTGATCATCAACTAAATTTTCAGGGTTTACGATCAAATGAAAAATTTCTTTAAGTCCGAGTCTAACGGCCATTACAACCGCAATACCCAAAGCGAACCTTAAAATATTCTTGGTTATGTTCTTGTGATTCTCGAATCTCACGTATTTATTTTCTATTTTAACTCCTATTACGAAACCTACTAGTGTTCCTAGCATTTTAGCCAAGGCTTCAGTGTTAAAATAGAAAAGTTGTGAATCAAATGTTGATTGATTCAATGTAATTAAATTATAAACCATGATAACCGACAAAACACCGATTGATAGATAGAGAATAATATTATAGATCAAAGTCAAATCTTCTTTTTTGCTCAACCATTTGTAAAGAAAATAAGTAATCAATATTCCCAACAAACTACCCACTAGTACATCAGTTAGATAATGAACACCTATGTACATTCTACTCAATGAAACAAGTACAGTGATTATAATTGCTATAATTAGAATAAATTTCTTCTTTAAAAACTGATAAGCACCAAAGAAGACGGTTGAAGCTGATTGTGCATGTCCACTCGGCATTGAATATCCACCTGAAGTCTCAGGCCTTAAATTCATTATGGTATCATCGACCATAAACGGTCTGGGACGCATGAAAATAAATTTAAGGACACTATTTAACCCAAGTGAAATAAATACTGTGATACCCAATCTTTCTCCTACTTTCTTATCTATTGACCAGTATATTAATCCCAATACGGCAATAACAACCAATTCTTCACCAAACATAGTAAAGAAACTGAATAAAGCATCCAAGAATGGAGAACTAAAACTTTGAAGCCAATGGATAATTTCTAGTTCGAATCCCATAAAAATACCTCCTTAAAGAATAAAGCCATAAATTATCAAACCCATAATTCCAGAAACCAAAACTATATATACTGGATGTAATTTTCGCCAGATTCTAGACATTGCAAATACAGTCAAAAAGATTAATAATGAAGACCAATGAAACTCAACATCCAAAATATTCAAAATATCAATATTAAAAATGCTTTTCAAAAGGAATGTAAAAGCTACTGCGAAGATTATCCCTACTACTACTGGTTTTACCCCCGACAAAAATCCCACGACATATTTATTGCTGGCAAATTTGTGAAATGCTTTTGCTATAATCAATATAATTATGAACGACGGCATTACAACACCCAAAGTTGCCATAATCGCTCCTAAAATGCCTTGCTGGTTGTAACCGATGAAAGTTGCCATATTTATCGCGAATGGCCCCGGTGTTGATTCCGAGATAGCTATAAAATCCATCAACTGTTCTGATAACAACCAGCCTTTACTAACCACTTCATCACTCATTAATGGAATCATGGCATAGCCACCGCCAAAGGTGAATAGACCGATTTTAAAGAAAGTAATGAATAGTTCAAACAGTAATCTGACACTCATTTGGTCTCACCTCGCAATTTTATCAATTGATTGACAATGCCGACAATACCGCCAATGGCAATTAATAATATTACCGGTAGAATATCAAAAAGAATAATGAGCAAGGCGATAATCATCATGACATATGCTAGAGGTGTCTTTTCCAGTTTTTTATACATTCTTATAGCTGCATTCAATACTAAAACAGCAACACCTATTCTTATACCTTGAAAAGCAAATTCAACATATTGATTATCTCTAAATTGCATAAAGAACATCGCAATGAGTGTAATAATGATGACTGATGGCAAGACCACACCCAATGTTGCAAATGCCGATCCTTTCACACCGTTAACCTTGTATCCTATATATGTTGCAGAATTAATCGCAATCGGCCCAGGGGTCGACTCAGCAATGGCGATGATATCTAGAAACTCATCGTCACTAATCCATTTGAACTTTTCTACAGCGTATGAATGAATAAAAGGGATCATTGCATATCCCCCGCCAAACGTAAATAATCCAATTTTAAAAAATGTCCAAAAAAGTGTAAATAACATATCTGCTCCTACTAATTAATCTCTTTCAAAGTACAAAGTTGATCGTTGATTTTGTCAAAGACAAAATTGCTTAACTGATTCGTATCCATGTCTTTATATTCTTCATATTTTATCAGTGGTAATATTCTCAAGTAAACTTTCGCTTTAAAAAATTTAAAAATATCAATAGTTTTATGCATATTGCATAGAACTATTGGTGAGATATCGGCTTGAGCTTTTTGAGCAATCTTGAATGAGCCACTTTTGAATTCTTGCATGGTATTGCTGTGACTTCTGGTACCTTCAGGGAAAATTCCCATAGGTTGGCCATTTTTAACACTATTTATCGCTTCAAGAACTGCTTGTAGCGCTTGTCTGTCCCCCGCTTTTCTAGAAAGGCTGATACATCCGGTACCCCTTAAAACGTTACGCATAAATGGATATTTGAATAACTCTTCTTTTGAAACAAACGCCAGCGGGAAATTATGATAAGCTTGCTTGATGTATAATGGGTCAGTGTATTCAATATGATTTGAATAAACAACGAAATTATTGTCTGTTGGCAGGTTTTCCTTACCAATAATTATTGGTTTTACTCGGTAAAGAACATTGAAAATGTAAACATTGAAATGATGATAAATCTTATGTTTCCACATAGCTGTTTTTGAGGTTTTTTCCGTCGCATAAACAAAGATGAGAAACATCAGTAAAATTATTATGATCATTCCGATATTAACGCCAATAAACAGTAAAATCACCTTAAAAATCACCATCAATTCAGTGGCGAAATTTAGATGATAATAGTAAATTAGCCCGAGTGATAAAGATACTATCACTTGCAACAATAAAAACATCCTATCTTACCCTTTCATAGACGGCAAAGGTCAATTCCTCATTATCATCGGATTTGATCAATTTAAAATCAGACAAATCCAAATCTAAATAAGTGTCGCCTTCATACACTTTCTTAATATGAGTTATATACAGTCTGTCAGCATATGGAAAAGCCAACTCATAAATTGTTTTTCCGCCAATTACAAAGATTTCTTCTTCATGTGGTTTTTTCAAGAAACCAATCAAATCACTGATGACTTCAACTCCTGGATATGAGAAATCATTGAGTGAAGCGACTATTGACTTGCGATTTGGTAGCGGTTTATTAAGGCGAGTAACAATCGATTCAAACGTTGTAACTCCCATCAAAACCGTTTTGTTTAAAGTTACATATTTAAAGTATTGCAAATCTTCTGGATAATTCCAAGGCAAATCATTGTTTTTTCCGATAAGGCCGGTAGGGTCTATGGCAAAAATCATGCTAATCATTATTATACGGCTACCTTTCCTTTTATAGTGGGATGAGGGTTATAATTTTCTAAAACGATATCCTCATAAGTAAAATCTTCTATATTAATTCTATTGACAATCTTTAATTTAGGTAATTGTCTCGGTTCTCTTGCAAGTTGAGTTTTAACTTGCTCCAGGTGATTTAGATAGATATGGGCATCACCAATGGTATGAACAAATTCACAAGCCTCAAGTCCGGTTACTTTAGCAACAAGTGCCAATAATAGAGCATAAGAGGCAATGTTGAATGGTACTCCCAAAAATGCATCGGCACTTCTTTGATACATTTGCAAGGATAGTTTGTTGCCGGAGACATAAAACTGAAACATCATATGACAAGGCGGAAGTGCCATATCCTTTATTTGTGGAGGGTTCCAGGAACTTATAATCAATCTTCGGCTCTCGGGATTGTTTTTTATGTTTTCAATTGTTTTTGCCAATTGATCAAAACCATTGAAATCACGCCATTGCTTTCCATAAACCGGTCCAAGTTTTCCATGTTTTTCTGCGAAATCTCCATCACTTTTAATTCTAGCCACAAATTCATCCTGAGTTTCACCGTTGTAATCTTCATGATTCCTGAAATTTTGGTATGGCCACTCATTCCAAATTCTTACATCGTTATCAACAAGGTATTTTATGTTGGTATCGCCTTTTATGAACCATAAAAGTTCATGGACAACTGATTTAAAATGCACTCTTTTCGTCGTCAATAGTGGAAAGCCATCTCTTAGGTCAAAGCGCATCTGATAGCCAAAAGTGGAAATAATGCCTGTATTGGTGCGATCAGGCTTTTCCTCCCCCTTATTTAGGATATGTTGTAGAAAATCTAGGTATTGTTTCATATATAATTATTACTCACAACTATCAAATTCCTGTATAAGTTGTGGTTCCTCCCACCAAGTATATTCTACTAAAAATTATACCATATTTTTCGAATATACCAACTCAAAACAAAAAAATAAGTACCCATAGGCACTTATTCATTTTCATTCGTGTTTTTATTGATGAAGCTGATTTTTTCGACAATTATCTCAGGATAAGAAAAAAGTATTTTGTCATCTTGAAAATAATTCTTTTGTTGCAACCTCGCTTTAATTCCCACCGTATAGCCCTTTCGACAATAACTTACTGTCGCTTCAGCTATACCACTCCATAAAGTACACTTAAAAAAGTCTGTTTCATACTGATTATTTTCACCACTTTTAAAACTTCTTTTTACTGCCAAGTTGATTGTTGAAACCTTCATGCCATTGTCCAGTACATGAAGTTCGGGGTCACTGACCAATCTGCCGACTAGAATTACTTGATTCATATCTTCCTCCTTTTAAAGAAGATTATATCAATGTTTTTATGACTTACCTAGTCATAGTCTTTTGACCTGAATCAATCAAAATTAAGCAAATTACATCATTTTTTATAAAAAGAAAAGACAAGTAAGCAAATACTTGTCCTTAGCTTTTACATTGTTGAAATAATTACGATATTTCGTTGTTTTTTAAAAATCAAACTGAACATCTTGGCGTTTTTGTTCTTCTGCTTCAAAATAAGGTTTCTTCTCCATTTTTATCATGTTGGCAACAATACTTTGCGGGAAGGTAACGATAATGGTGTTGATTGTGGTTACGTTGGCATTGTAGAGTCTTCTAGCTGCTTGAAGATGTTCTTCAGTATTGGCTACTGCAGATTGCAGTTCCATGAACACAGTGTTAGCCTTCAAGTCAGGGTATTTTTCAACAACGACATTTATGCCTTGAGCAACAGTGTTGAGTTGATTGAAAAATTCTTCCTTGTCTTTGAGAGTTGCTTCTTTTGGAATGCCTGAACGCCATTTAACTACGTTTTCCAAGGTTTCTGCTTCATGTTTTGCATATCCCTTAGTTGTTTGCAACATCTTTGTAAGCATGTCAAAACGTTTTGTCAAGGCAACGTCAATTCCTGATTCTGCTTCATGCACCTTCAGTTCCAATTGACGCAAACGGTTCATGACGCCAATATACCAAAAAACGATGATGAGCACTAAAGCGGCGATAATAATTAGTGTAATTCCTAAAGGTCCAATTGCTGCGAAAATGTTAAACATATAAATCCTCCTAATTTTTCTTGAATAATTTATTATTAAGTTTTAAAGACACAATGAAATCTTTAATAACTAATAAGTCTTGTTTGAATTCTTCAATAACTGACTCATCGACATTTCTGAACATCTTTAATTCAAAAGTGTCACGGTTATTGTTTATGGCTACAAATAAATGGTCACCCAAGAAAGACATACTGATCCGTCCAGGGTTTCTTTGTTCCAAATTAAAAATAGCTTCCATGATATCTGGGGTCAAGATGTAAAAGGCAGTAATTTCTTCTTCTGCGAAAATCTTGAATTTCTTGTTGAAGTCAATCGATTCCATTTTCACTTTTTCAAATTTTCTTCGACTATAAGGCGATCCTGTTTCCAAAACCTGCAAATTACCGGTGAACTCCTTGTTGAAATCAAAACGAAATACGCGGCCAAGGAAATATGTGACATAATATACTCTTGTCCCGTTTTTGGTGTGTTGCACATGCCTTTCTTCCAGTCTTAAATCACTCGAGTAAAATTTCACGTCTTCAATTGAACCAGTTATATAGTCTTCGGCATGAAATCGGTCTGCATGTTTCAAAAATTCCGAGGAGTAAACTTCACTTTCTGATAAACCCATATCGGGATGATACTCAACGTCAGGAATCAAGTTTTTGAACATTTCTTGCAAAACTTCAGTTTTAAAATTCTTCTTGACTTTGATGAATTCAGTCATTCCCATGGCAAAGACTGCCAAAGTTACAATCCCAGCCATAATCATCAAGACTAACCAAATACTGTTGTTTGCATCGTTATTGTAAAGAACAAAAAGAATAAGTGTAACTATCAGTAAGGGTATGGAAATAAGAACCTTTTTTTCCCCACTTTTTTTCTTTTCGTTAAATTTCGTGAATTTTTCGCTATTGATCATATTTTTGCTCCTTAATAATTCAATTTATCGGCAAATGCAACGCATGCTTTTAACGCTCTTTGCCAATTGTAATATAATTCTTGGCGTTTCTTTTCTATCATTTCCGGATGGAAGGCTTTATCCACCACCCATTTGTTCTTGATGGTTGATTTATCCCATAGGCCAATCCCGATACCAGCCAGATAACAAGCTCCCAAAGCTGTCGTCTCATTTATTTTTGGACGGTAAATATTGCAGTTCAGTATATCTGACTGAAACTCCAACAAGAAATTATTTTTGGCAGCTCCACCATCAACTTTTAAATCACAAAGCCTAATATTGGCTTCTTTTTGCATCAATTCTACGACATCTTTTGTTTGATAAGCGATGGCTTCAAGAGCGGAACGGACAATATGATTCTTTGTGACGCCTCTTGTAAGTCCAAAGAAACTTCCTCTGGCGTCCTCTTCCCAATAAGGTGTTCCCAGTCCAACAAAGGCAGGAACGAAATAAACTCCCAAATTACCTTTGGCTTTTCTGGCCATTTCTTCAGTTTCATCCGCTGAATTGATAATCTCTAATCCATCTCTCAGCCACTGTATTGCACTTCCTGCTACGAAGATAGAACCTTCAAGCGCATATTCAATCTTACCATCAATACCCCAAGCAATCGTTGTCAACAAGCCATTTTTTGAGGGTTTAGGTTCAGTTCCCGTGTTCATCAATAAGAAACAGCCTGTTCCATATGTGTTTTTAACATCGCCGGGTTTAAAGCAGGTCTGGCCAAAAAGTGCCGCTTGTTGATCTCCGGCTATTCCGGAGATAGGAATTTCCTTGCCTAAGACTTTTTTATCGGTATAAGCATTGATTCCGCTTGAAGCTACCACCTTTGGAAGAATGTTTTCTGGAATATTCAATATAGTTAATAATTCTTCATCCCACTTCAATTCATGGATATTATATATTAAAGTTCTGGAGGCGTTGGAATAATCGGTAATATGATATTTCCCGTTGCTCAATTTCCAGATTAACCAGGAATCGATGGTCCCAAAAGCAATATTTCCAGCTTTTGCCATTTCTCTGGCATTATCGACGTTGTCCAACAACCATTTGATTTTCGTTCCGCTAAAATAAGGATTGACAATCAAACCGGTTTTACTTTTAAATTTGTCAAGATAGCCTTTATCAATCAATTCATCGCAATAATCCTTGGTTTGTGACGATTGCCAAACAATTGCCTTAGCCAAGGGTTGCGAGGTAGTTTTATCCCATAGTACCGTTGTTTCTCTTTGATTGGTAATACCGATTGCCATAATATCGTCAATCTTAAGTTTTGCTTTAGATAATGCTTTATCAATACAAAAAACAACACTTTCCCATATCTCTAAAGCGTCATGTAAAACATACCCCGGTTTTGGGAAGTATTGTTTAAATTCTTTTTGGTGAAAAGAAACTATAAGTCCCTCTTCATCGAAGATTATGACTCGAGAGGAAGTTGTTCCCTGATCAATTGCCAAAATATATTTATTCATCTCGATCCTCCGCATTTATTATATCAAATCATATTTAAAAATAAAATGTATAATGATATAATAAACAAAGAATATTATGTCATCGAAGGAGGTTTTTATGAAACAATTCACTTTGCAGGACTATCATAATAATTCAATTCACGTTTATCTCTATGAACCGACGGATAAGCCAAAGGCAATCGTCCAGATTATCCATGGTGCTTCAGAGCATTTTGCCAGATATGGTTTGTTTTCGGAATTTTTGGCTAAAAATGGCTATTTGGTAATTGGTTGCGACATAATCGGTCACGGACTATCAACTGACACTTACGACTATGTTCATTTCGCTGATAAAAACGGTGATTTATTGGCTTATGAATCAGTGGTTTTAGTTAAGGAATACATTGAAAAAACTTATCCGAATTTTAAATATTATTTGTTGGGACATTCGATGGGTTCTTTTTTAGCTAGAAAATTGATTCTCGATTTTCCGGATTTTTACTCCAAAGCGGTTTTATCCGGTACTGCTTACCCACCAAAAATGCTCATCGGTATGGGTATGCTCCTGACGAAGATGATAAAAGGTCTTAAAGGACCAAAACATGTCTCCAAGATGATTCAAGACATGGCGATTGATGCCAATCCGAAAAAGATGCGCAAAGATAAAATCATTTCCGGCATCAATGAGGAATGGTTGACAAGAGATACCATCATCCAGCAATACTACCATAATTCTCGCATGTGTGGACAACCATTCACCGTTGCGGCTAATTTAGACATGTTCAGATGGATAAAATTTGTCTCCAATACCAAAAACTTAAGTTTAGGTAATTTTAAATTGCCGCATTATTTCATCTCTGGTGGTAATGATGCTTTATCGAATTACGGAACAGAGATTGAAAAATTAGTTGCTAAAATGATTAAAATTGGTTATGAAGATATCGATTATAAGATTTATCCTGAAGCTCGACATGAAGTTTTAAATGAACTCAATAAAGATGAAGTATATACAGATATTTTAAGATTTCTCGAAAAATAAAATGTTAAAGGCGCTAAATTTAGCGCCTTTTATTTTGAAAATCATAATTTAGGATTGAACGGTATGAATTACTGCCGATAATAATATGGTCCATGACTTTTACTCCCAACAAATTTCCAGCTTCCTGAAAAGCTTTCGTCACAGCTATATCCTGCGCTGAAGGTGTTGGATCACCCGAAGGATGATTGTGGACGATGATGATTCTAGAAGATGCATGTTTAATGGCATGCATGAAGACTTCTCTGGGGTGGACCAGACTTTGATTTAGACTGCCGATAAAAATTGTTTTCTTGGTGATTAAACAACTTTTTATATCCAGGAACAAAACGACCAACACTTCCTGTTTGAGCAAGGATAACTCGTTTTTGAGCATTTCATAAACATTGGCCGGCGAGGATATCTGGATTTTTTCTTTTTGCGGACTCAATACCCTCTTGCCTAACTCAACTGCAGCCAGAATGGTTATGGCCTTGGTTTTGCCGATGCCCTTATATGCACTTAGTTCTTCAACTGTCATATTGCCTAATTCCGACAGATCGACAAAAGAATTGACTAATGATTTGGCAAGTTCAATTACCGATTCTCCTTGACTGCCAACTCTTAACAATATCGCAATCAATTCGTAACTGCTTAGACTTTCTGCGCCGTTATAGAGAAATCTTTCTCTCGGTCGTTCAAGTTTTGGCATGTCTTTTATCATATACATTTATATCACCCGATATAAATATTACTGATAAGTCGGCAAAATTCTTTATTCTTTTACCAATAATTTTCTTATTTCGGAAATAAAGTATAAGGAGCCCGTAACAATCAAGACTTCGTTTTCCTTCAATTCGGTTGATAACTTGAAGAATATCTGTTTATAGTCGGTATGGAAGGACTTGTGATAATGGCTGGATTCAGAAAACAATTCTTCAGCGTCAGCTCTTCTTTGATATTCAAATTCGGTAAAATAAAGTTCATCACAAAAATTATCCAATTCTTCAATCATTTTTTTATGCTCTTTATCCCGCATTACCGAAAACAGACATTTGATGTATTTTCCGGCAAAAACAGTTCTCGCACTCTTAATCAAGGCTTCGATGCCACCAATATTATGTGCGCCATCGATGACGACATTCTTATTGAAAATTTCAAACCTTCCTGGCCATGAAGCTGTCTTTAGTCCTTCATAGATATCTTCTTCGGTAAGATGAAGATTATTGATGATTCTTAAAAGTCTAATGGTTTCAATCGCCAAAACGGCATTTTTGACTTGATGGTAACCGGTGAGATTAAGCAGATATTCCTGATCGCGATATTTGAAACGCGTAACTTCCTTAACATCGATATTTGTTACCATGTCAAAATTGCAGATTTTCAGACGGCTGTGATGTTTGGCAGTGACTTCAGAAATCAAGGGGAAAAGATTGGTATTCTCTATGGCTGTAACTAAAGGCACATTGTCCTTGACGATTCCAAGTTTGTTCAAGGCAATCGATTCCAATGTATTTCCCAATTGTTTCATATGGTCATAAGAGATATTGGTGATGACCGCAATTTCAGGGATTATGACGTTGGTCGCATCCAATAACCCGCCCAACCCAACTTCAATTACGGCATAATCAACTTTTTGATCGCGAAAATAAAGGAAAGCCATAAGCGTCAACACTTCAAAAAAAGTGACCGTCTCATCGTCTTCCAGCATTTTTTCCGTCAATGGATATAACTCATTGGCATAATGAACGAGTTCATCATCACTGATATAGTCATCATTTATGCCGATTCTTTCATTGAACTTTACAACATATGGCGAAGTATAGATGCCGACTTTAAAGCCGGCATGGCTCAAAATCTTTTTAAGGTATGTCGAAGTTGACCCTTTACCATTGGTTCCTGCGACATGGATTGATTTGAAGGTTTTTTCTGGATGATCCAAGAGTGCAACAACCTTTTCCATCCGTTTAAGATCAAGTTTTGATCCGAACCTTTTGATATTTTCAATCCAGTTTTGAGCTTCTTCAACTGTTTTGAACATCTTTATTCTGTTAGCTCCTTTAAGCGGTAAGTAACCTCTTTATAATTTTCTTCGTATTTCTGCAATTTGTTTTTTTCTTCTTCAATCTTTGCTTGCGGAGCTTTTGCCGTGAAGTTAGGATTGTTGAGCATTTTTGTACACCTTTCGATTTCTTTTTCCAAGTTAACCAATTGATCGTTCAATCGCTTGATTTCCTCAGTAACATTGACCAAAGAACCGAGCGGAATGAGAATTGAGGCATTGGCAAAAATCAAACTGATTGCTTCATCTTTTTTCTCAATCGTTTCTGCGATGATCAATTGATTTGGGTTGAGGAATTTACGGATATATTGATCGTTTTCCTTTAAAAAAGCAATGTTTTCCTTGTCTGTCTGGATAAACAAATCGATTGGTTTTGTCCAAGAAACCTGATAGTCGTTTCTCACGGTTCTAACACCTTTAATAAGTTCAAAGAACCATTCTTTTTCTTCTGTATCCGGATAAAGCATACCATTGTTCTTTGGCCAATCGCTAATCATTATTGATAATGAATTTGGTGATAATTTTTGGAATATTTCTTCTGTTACAAATGGCATGAAAGGGTGCAGTAACTTAATGGTATTTTCCAAAACGTAGATAAGGACTGACTTGGTCGTTAAAGTGTCGGATAGTTTTGCCATTTCAACATACCAGGAGGCAAAATCGTTCCAGGTGAAATTGTAGATTAATTTAGCGGCTTCACCGAACTCATAGTGATCGAAGAAATAATCGACAGAGTCTATCAATCGGTTCAATCTAGTGATGATCCAACGATCCGGGAAGGTGAATTTTTGCGGTTCTAGGATAAGGCGTTTGCCGATTACATCCTCTGTGTTCATGATGGTGTAACGGCTGATATTCCAAATTTTATTGATATAGTTCCAACTTGACAGTACTTTTTCTTCTTCATAGCGCAGGTCTTGACCCGGTGAAGAATTGGTGGTGATGAAATACCTCAGGGCATCTGCGCCATATTGATCGACAACTTCAATCGGGTCGACACCGTTACCCAAGGATTTTGACATCTTTCTGCCTTCCTTATCGCGAATCAAACCATGGATCAGACATTCTTTAAAAGGTGATTCACCGGTGAATTCGATGGCTTGAAAAATCATTCTCGCCACCCAGAAAAAGATAATGTCATAACCTGTTACCATCACGTCATTCGGATAATATCGTTTGAAATCGGATGAATTTTCTGGCCAACCCAAGGTTGAAAAAGGCCAAAGGGCAGAAGAAAACCAGGTATCCAAGACATCTGTATCTTGAATCCATCCATCTCCATCCGGTTGATTCTCCCCACAATAAATCTCATCATTTCGGTAATAAACCGGAATTCGATGTCCCCACCACAATTGTCTGGAAATGCACCAATCTTCAATACCTTCCATCCAATTGGTAAAAATCTTTGCGAAGCGTTCCGGAACGAAAGAAACCTCGGACTTTTCCAAAGCGTTTTTCGCTAATTGATCCATTCTCACGAACCATTGTTTTGATAGTCTTGGTTCGACGATTACATTGGTTCTTTCGCTATGCCCGACGTTATGTTTTATGACTTCAATTTTTTTCATCAAACCCAATTGTTTCAAATCTTCAATTAAAGCTTTGCGACATGCAAATCTTTCCATGTTTTCATACTTGAATGCCAAGTGGTTCATTGTTCCATCTTCGTTCATGCATAAAGGCATTGCCAAATCATGTCTTTTTCCAACTTGAAAGTCGTTAGGGTCATGAGCTGGCGTGACTTTCACGATTCCCGTACCGAAATCTTTATCAACGTATTTGTCTGTGATGATTTTAATCTTGGTTTTGGTGGTAGGGATGTAAACTTCCTTGCCATGAAGGTGAAGGAATCTCTCATCTTCAGGATGAACCATGATGGCACTGTCGCCAAACATCGTCTCCGGTCTGGTGGTGGCTACGGTTACACCATCTTTTCCATCCACGAAAGGATAAGTGATATAGTAAAGTGCACCTTCAGTCTCGACATGTTCGATTTCAATATTTGATAAAGCCGTTTTTGCTTCAACATCCCAATTGATAATTCTTTCACCACGGTAGATGTAGCCTTTATGGTAAAGATCGATAAAAACCTTGTTTACGGCTTTTGACAAGCCTTCATCCAAGGTGAAACGTTCTTTCGAGTAGTCCAGGGAAAGACCCATGGTCTTCCATTGTTCACGGATAAAATTGGAATATTCTTCTTTCCATTGCCAAGCAACTTCAAGATATTCTTCTCTTGAAAGATCATAACGATTGATTCCTTGTTCCCTAAGTTTGGCGTCGACTTTCGCTTGAGTTGCTATACCAGCATGATCCATTCCCGGTAAATAAAGTGCATCGTAACCCTGCATTCTTTTTCTTCTGATTATCATATCCTGCAAAGTGTTGTCCCAAGTATGACCCAGATGAAGTTTGCCGGTAACATTTGGTGGCGGAATAACAATTGTAAAAGGTTTTTTTGTCATATCTCCCGAAGAGAATAATTTATTCTCCAGCCAAAAATCATATTTACCTTGTTCAACTTGTTTGGGGTTGTATTTTTTATCCATCATATTGTTCACCTTCTATTAGATTGAATTGATTGTTATAATAAGCCTCAATCACTTGAATGTTGTCCATCGAATGTATTTGTGGCAAATTTTCATAATTGAAATACTGCAAATCCGTCGATTCAAAATCGTTGACTTTCAATTCCCCGGAGACAACTTCGCCCAAAAATGCAAAACTGAATACTTGAGCTAAGTCATGTTCCCTCCAGCGCATGAATGGATTGACAAAAACACCGATAAAGCGCTTGATTCTAATGTCGAGATTTGTTTCTTCCTTAACTTCGCGAATTGCCCCTAAAGCGATGTTTTCGTTGAGTTCCAATAAACCGCCCGGCAGTCCCCACAGACCGCTATCCGATCTTTTCTGCAAAAGAACCTCATTCTTGTCATTAACAATTATTATCGCTGTGGCATTTACCATTATGAATTCGTCTTTGACCAACGATCTGATTTTTTTAATGTAACTTTCTTCCATCTTACTCTCCTTAAAAATAAAAAATCGTCCTTAAAAAAAGGACGAATTCAATCCGTGGTACCACCTTAATTCCAGATAAATCTGGCTCTTGAAGACCTTTAACGCAAGCCTTACGGGTTAAACTACTACTACTTCATCTAACCAACTCCATGGCTACCTTCCTCTAAAAAAATTGCCTATGAGGTAAACTTCACACCGACCGTTTACTCGCTTTTTTTCTCCGGCTGAGTACTCTTCCACTTCTCTGTATTTTCATTGTATTTTACCAAAGTTTCATCATATTGTAAAGAGTTTTGGTACATTTTCTCGACAATTATCAAACCGGTATAAGAATTGATCTCCATATAGCTCAAATCATAGATATCATCGATGCGTTCCAGGACGTCTTGATAGACATGCAAGTTCAAGTCGTTGATTGCGACATCGGGATTTTCCTTTAAAAAACGTAGTTTGTTGTCTTCATTGAAGAATAAGATGTCGCCAATCAAAAGTTTTCCAAAAGGTGCTAAATATTGTCTGAATAGTTCGATGAAGTAAATGATGAATTCAAAATCGAAATGCATGAATAAATAGGAAACAACAATAAAATCAAAAGTTTCGCCTTTTATGTCTTCAGGTAAACCTTTTTTTATATTATGGTTGATGAGCCTAGCTTCAGGCACTCTTAATCTGGCAATTTCCAACATTGGTTCAGAGTTGTCGATGCCAGTCAAATCAATGCCTTCAGGAATGATTCTTTCATATAATGAGGCTGTACCAATGCCGATATCCAAAATTTTTACTTGTTTTCCGTTCAAGCGATCGCTGATGTATTCAGCGATTATCTCGTGTAATAAATTGTATTCGGAATACGGAAAACGGAAATTTTCGATATCGTCTTTGACCATTTGATCAAAACGCTTGGCCAAATCATCATAAATTTTATTACTCATATTTTACCTCAAGGGAAGTTTCCAATACACTCCAGATTTTATCCTGGTTCTCTCTTGTCTTTATTGAATAAGTAATAATCTCTTCGTTCGTTATGTTTGGAAGTGATTTTTTAATTAAGTTAATTTGCTTTGCTCTTTGATTGTTGGATAATTTATCGGCTTTTGTCAGAATAATCAAGGTTTTGGTATTGATGCTACGGAAATATTGGTACATCAATAAATCATCTTGATTCGGTATTCTTCTGATATCGAGCAATAATACCGCTATCTTGATTTTGGGATGGGTTAAGTATTCATCAATCATTTCTGCAAATCTGATTAATTCATTGTGGCTGACATTGGCATAACCATAACCGGGAATATCAACCAAATAGAAAGTTTCATTGACCAGAAAAAAGTTTATCAAACGGGTTTTTCCTGGTGTTTGCGAGACTCTGGCAATGTTTTTTACATTGAGCAAAGAGTTGATAAAAGATGATTTGCCAACATTGGAACGGCCGGCAAAAACAACATGAGGGAGTTCATCACTGGGATAATCACTCTTTTTAACTGCTGAAGTTATGAATTTTACGCTTTTTAGTATCATATTTCACCAACTTAAGTAAATTATATCATTAAAGGTCTTACTTGTTAAGACTGTTTAATATACTCGACAAGATATATATTGTTTTTTGTGAA
>ERZ1645192.1429-NODE-1429-length-19888-cov-7.281501_pt1 | contig 19888 bp, 14 predicted proteins | sample MGYA00575354_ERZ1645192 | MGnify/ENA primary metagenome ERZ1645192 (study PRJEB40844, sample SAMN11349763) | freshwater sediment metagenome | isolation source: river sediment | host: Sediment | place: India: Faizupur Khadar , New Delhi | collected 2017-02-21 ... | reverse complement strand
CGCCGCCATGCGCATCGGCACCAGCGTGAGGAAGGCGGCGACGAGGAAATGACCCGAGCCGCAGCACGGATCCAGCAGCTTGAAGTCGGCCAGCGAGTCGGGCCAGCCTTCGAAGGTGCCGGCGGCGGGCGTGCCGTCTTCCAAGGCACGCAGATACTCCAGACTCACCGGACAGGGCGTGCCGGGATGGCGGGTGTTCCACCATGCGCCCAGCGAGTTGTGCAGCAGGAAGGCCACCATGTACGGCTCGGTGAAGAGCTGGGTGACGGCGGGCAGCTGCTCCGCGCCGATCTTCACCTCGGACTTGTTGATGGTGTCCTTCTGCTCGGCCTGCCAGAACTGGTAGACCCAGCCCAGGCTGTCGGAAGCGGTGAAGACCTCGGGCGGCAGGCTGGCCAGCAGGGTTTCCAGCGGGATCTGCACATCGGCCGGCAGCGCCAGCTCGAACACCGGCGAGCCGGCCTTGAAGATCTGCGGCAGCATGCGCTCGGCCAGCCGCCCGGCCAGCTCCCAGCCGTTGCGCGCGCCTTCGTCGGCGGCCAGTTCCTCGCACTCTTCCAGCGTGACCGCCACGCCGTCGTACATCAGCAGCCGGTTTTCGGCCAGGAAGCGGGCGAACAGCATGCGGTGCCAGTGCTGATAGGCGACTTCCTGCACCAGGTGCGTGATGGTCTGCACCTTGCCGCCGTTGAGGCTGTCGCCCAACTGGCGGCCATGCGCGCGCAGGCGCACGCGCAGGCGACCCTGCGCATCGTTCAGATGTGCGGGGCGGGTGGCGTCGGCCACGCCGAGTTCGTGCAATGCCGCGTGCGCGCCGGCCTCGGCTTGCCGCCGCGCCTGTTTGACCGCGGCTTCCAGGCGGCTGCGCAGGCCGCGTTCCAGGGGTTCCGTCACGTGACCTCTCCTCAGCGCGGGCGCACGGGGCCGTTGGCCAGGGCGGCCTTGAGCGCTTCGGCTGCTTCCGCCGCCCAGGCCTCCACCTCGGCTGCGTTCTGCAGGGTGCGCTGCGGCAGGGGGATGAACTGGACCTTGGGCTCACACAGCGTCGCGGCGTCTTCGGCCACGCGGGCGAAGCGCCCGGGCAACGCCGCCACGCGGTCGGCCAGGCCTGCCAGAGGATTGGCCTGCAGGGTGGCCAGCACGTCCTGGGTGGTCTGCACCTTGATCTGAGGTGCATCGGCCAGCGTCAAGCGCTGCGCGGCCAGCAGGTCATGGCGCTGTTCGGGTTCGAGCCTGGCCCAGTTGGGGTCGGCCTCCAATGCACGCATGCCGGCCTTGTGGCGCTGCGCATAGGCGTTCGCCTGCTGGTTGAGCTGCTCGCGCAGCGCCTGCGACAGCGCGGTACTGAGACCGGGCACGGGATCAGGGTCGGCCAGGAGCTGGCGCGCGGACGCGATTGCCTCGACCTGGGCCAGCGCGGCTTCAGCACCTTCCAGCCCGGTCGCGTGGGTGGCCAGCTGCCGCAGGGACTGCCAGGGCGCCCAGCGGGCGTCGATCCTGTCGGCATCGCGCCGCCATTCGTCAATCAAGGCGGCCAGATCATCGCGCTGGTTGTACAGCGCCAGCAGCTGTTCGTTGCCGGTACTGCGGCGCAACTCGTCGATGACCGTGGTATCGCGCTTCTCGGGCTTGGGCGCCTCACCGCCGGCGCGCTCGGCGAGCACGCGCAGCTTTTCCAGAAACGGCCCCACCGAAGACAGCTCTTCATTGGGCTTGGCGGTCACGTCCAGCAGTTGCAGCAGCTTGCGGATCTGGATGCGCTGCGGCGCGGTGATGGTGGTGGCTTCAACCCGGAAATGGGTCTTGCCGATGGCCTTGCGCTCCAGCGCCTTGAAGTCGACCGTCTGGCCGCGCTCGTCCTGGGCGCGCAGGGCGCCGGCCACCAGCAAGGCGAACAGGGCACCATCCACGGTATCGCCGGACCAGCCGTAGGGCGCGCCTTCGAAGCGACTGCGGATGTCGGCACCGGTCTTGCCGACCGCGATGAAGCCCAGCACCACCTTGCAGACCGGGTTCTTCTCCGCTTCACCTTCATCGCCCACGGCCTTGAGCGCGTCCGGCGCACCCTGGCGGGCACGCTCGAACACCTTGCCCCAGCCGGCGTGGTCGCCCATGCCGAACTGCGGGTACAGGCGATGCAGGGCGTTTTCCGCCGCTTCCCTGACCATGGCCTGGGCATCGGCGCCTGTGACTTCGGCGCCACCGCCCTGGAACACGCGGGCATCATTGAAGCAGTCGCGCAGGATGGCCTGGATGCGGTTCTCGGCATTGCGCGCGGTGGTCTGCATGGCCTCAAAGGCTTCGCGGGTGTCGGCGGCGGCATTGGCACCGGGGGTGCCGCGCTCGCTGATGGTGTTGCTGGCGGCCTTGTACTCCATCAGCTGCTGATGCAGATCATCGCCGTGGCGCTTGGGCAGGAACAGGAACACCGTGGGCGATTCACTGCCGGCCTGGCGGGCCTCGGCCCGGACCGCGTTCTCGTCGGTGCTCCAGCCATCGCGCACCCAGACGTAGATGCGCTGGTCTGCATCCTTGGGCAGCACGGCGTCGAACAGCGGGCTGACCTCGCGGGCCACCTTGGCATTGCCCTGCACCAGCGACAGCCGCCCGACGGTTTCACCGAACAGCTTGCGGATGCGGGTGTCGCGTTCGTGCTCCAGCGCATGCCCCTGGCTGGCCAGGATGGCGCGCTGGTTCATGAAGCTGTCGTTCCAGGCGGCGCTTTCCTCGGTCTGGATGCGGTATTCGGCATCGACCTTGATCAGCAATTCGCAGGCGTCGAGCAGGCCGGGCAGGCGGCTGCGCAGCGCACTGGAGCCGGCCGGCAGATCTTCCAGCAGCAGGTCGGCCAGGGTATCCACGGTGGCGCGGATGCCGATGTCGGCATTGGCCGCGGCGACCTTGTTGATCAGGAACACCAGGCCACAGGCGCGTGCTGTCAATCGTTCATCCTCGCTGCCGCGCATCCAGACGCTGGTCTTTTCATGCACCTTGCGTGGCAGCTGGCGCGACTGCAGCAGGTTGTCGGCGCTGTCGAAGAACACGAAGTCCGCAGGCACCACCGAACCCAGCGGTGCATCCAGATTGGTCTGGATCACCTTGTGCACCACGGACAGCTGATTGCGCAGCTGGGCGGCGGTGCCGGTCTGGTCGAGCACCTTGAGCGCGGCTTCCCAGAAGCGGCGGCGGACCGGCAACAGCGGGTAGTCCTGCGGGAACACCGGCACGTCGTCCGGACGGTGCGCCAGCGCGGTGCCCGACAGGTGACGGGAGATCTCGCCCAGGTTGCGGTCGAGCGTGGCCGCGATCTCCGGGATGGCGTCTGGCTTCTTGGCCAGGATCACCTTGCGGATCACGGCATCGACATCCGAATCGGACAGCTCGACCCGCACGGTGAAGCGGCCTTGCAGGCGCTGCAGGTTGGCGGTGCCGGTGACGGCGGTCTGGCCGGTGCCGACGAACAACAGCTTGCCGCCGATGTTCTTGCTGCAGGCCTCAACGGTTTCCTGCACATCCATCGAGCGCTGGGTATCACCGCCAATGTACTGCTGCACCTCATCCAGCACGACCAGGGTCAAGGGGAACTTGCCGTCGCGCGACAACGCTTGGCGGATCGCCTTGATCATGTCGTCGCTGGAAACATCAGAGACTGCCGGAAACATCTGGGTCAGCGTCTCGACACAGGCATTGCGGGATGCAAACCGGTCTGGCCAGACCTTGATCAGCGCATCGGCGATACCATCGGCCACGTAGAAGTTGTCCAGCTCCTCCTGCCAGTCGTAGCCGGCAGCGGCGACCGCATCGCGCACCTCGTTCAGCCGCCCCTCCTTCGTCAGCCACATCACGAAGCGCGCCACCGGATACTGCTCCGGCAACCCAGCCGACTTGAAGATGATGCGAAGCAGGGCCAGACGTACGCTTCCGGACGCGCCGGCACCCAGGGTCCCGGATGCCGCGTGCAGACCGCCATGACGCTTGGCCTGGGTGCTCAGCTCCTTGAGCAGATCCCGGAGGCTCTGGGGAAGGTCGGAAATACCGCGCGGCGTGGCGCCATCGGGGAAAGGCGTGTCCTGCCAGAGGGCACGCATCATCTTCACCAGATGCGATTTGCCCGAGCCGAAGAAGCCGCTGATCCAGACACCTGGCTGCTGCGGCTGGTCGATGTTGTGCAGGAAAGTTTCGAGGATATGCGACAGACCCTTCTCGTACTGTCCGTCACAGACGAAGGTTTCCAACTCGTAGCGGAGTACGGCGAGCGCTTCCACCGATGCGTCATCGTTGACACTGGCAACGCCCTGATTGACCAGCTTGCGCTGGGCCGGGTCTTTCAGATAGATATCGCGATTGAGCATTGCTCCCTCCATGGATCCCCAGAAAAATTCAGACCTGGTCTGCGGTGATCGGGACGGCGAGATAGTTCCAACCGTCGTAACCGTCGAGCAGGCGATAGTTGTTGTTCTCGAAGCTGCCCGGGAAAAACACCAGCAGCCGCCCGCTGACGCGGGGCGCGAAGGCATCGACAACGTCCTTGACCTTCGACAGGCCAAACATGGAGCCCACACCGCTCACCGCGACCACGGAGTTGTCGTCAATGCCGACCTGCTCGATGAAAGCCGCAAACCGGGCGTCGAGAAATCCCAGATACTTCGGCAGCAAGGTGCCAAGCAGCTCAGGCTTCTCAAAATATTTTTGCGCATAGCGCTGCGAACCAAGCCATTGCGCAAACGTATCCGTCAGGTCGAAATGCTTCCAGCCGTGCCCGGACGCGATAGTCGACAGCTCGAACTCGCCGACAAGCGATCGCAAGGCGCGCTCTTCAACCGGGTCGTAGACGCAAAAGACCACGCGCTGGGCCGCGGCCACGTCATCACGCCATGGCGTGCGGATGAAGCGTTCATAGGACTGCAGCAGCCGTCTAAGCTTGCTCACGGATCACCGACTCCTCTTCCGAACGGACCAGGCGCGGGAACGCCACCTCCATGACGTCCGCCACCCGTTTGAACCCAATCCAGCCCTTGCGGGCTGCCTCCTCGGCCAAGTCGATGCAAACTGCCGCCGGAACTTCTTGAGCTTTCATGAAGTGGGTCTGGAACAGTTCCGGACCGCGTGCCCCTACGGCATGACCCAGGAGCAAGGCGTAGCCCACCGAGCCGGCGGTCGGCTTGGCCTGAACCCGTAGCTTCCTAACCCGCCCCGAGAGGTGACCTGCCTGGGTCAAGGTGGCGTTGATGTTCTGCGCAACGGACTTCAAGGTCGCCGGACTAAAGCGGTCGGGGAACTTGCCGGCGATGAACGCCTCAACCGATTCGCGTGTCACGGCCGCCCCTGGTCGGACAGACCAGATTTGGGGGGCAATCGAAGCTAGCAGGCCGTCGCGCGCGAGGGCAGCGCACAGGGCGATCAGGGGGCGGCCCTCGACGTCCCGGGTCCAGAACCAGCGCATGCCGCGAAAGACCAGATGTTCCGGGCTCACCCCGTACAGGTCGACTAAGTGCCCCCAGGTCAAAGCCCGGGTATTTCCCGAGCGCTTGCCGAGGCAGTTCAGGTCAACCACTGCCTGACGGTAATCGGCCTGAGGGGAGTCCGGCGCACAGGCATCAAGCAGAAGAGCGAGCTCGCCCAGCATCATGGTCCGGGATGTATGGGCGCCGCCGGCGGTGTTTTTGAACCCTAGGTCTGGGAGAGGCATAAGCATGTATTCGATCCGCACCTCCCGGGCATGACGGCCTGGAGGTCGCATGGCGACATTCTTCCTGGTGGCAGGGAATGCTAACTGCTTTGACCGTTACCAACCGGCCCAGACGCCGGGCTGACCCTCTCCATCGCCTGCGAACGGAATAGTGGGCCACGGGCAGCACGGCCAGTCGAGGTCCTTCGCGCTAGCAGGAGGGTCCCTGCCAAGCGTGTTCCATAGGCACCTCATAGCAACGTCGATGGGATCTGTAGCCGGCTGCTGCGATAGGGCGCGGACCGCTCAACTTAAGGCCGAAGAGGGCGCGATATGGGACAGCAAGTCGGTTTCACTCGAGCGGCGCTCTACCAGATGGTGTGGGAGCGACCAGTTTCGGTGATCGCAAGGGACATCGGGGTTTCAGACGTAGCCCTGGCAAAGGCCTGCCGGAAAGCAGGCATCCCCCTCCCCTGTCGGGGGCATTGGGCCATCATCAAAACCGGCCGGACTATTAAAACGCCCGCGCTTCCAGCGCTTGAGCCGGGCGAATCGGAGACGGTGTCCTTTTCCCTTCATGGGAACCCTCCCCCAAAAGTCACTCAACCCGATATTCCGGCGGGTCCAGCCATCGAAGTCCCTACCCATCTCATCAAGCCGCACCACCTTGGAGCCGAGTTAAGGACGGCAGCCAAGGAGGCCGGCGAGGACAACGGTGTCTTGGCACTGAACTACACAAAGGTGCTGCGGGTACGCACATTGGCGAGCCAACTAAAGCGTGCTTTGCTCATCCTCGACACGCTAATCAAACAATTTGAGAAACGCGGCTACCCCGTTCGCCTCTCCGAGAAAGGCGCTGAGACTGAGCTTGTTCTGAAAGAAGGTGTGATCAGCTTTCGCCTGGACGAGCGGACAAGAAAGACCGTGCCACCTCCGCCACCACCCAGGCCTCCAGGACGTCGAGGCGAGCACTACTACGAACCTTGGCGCCCAGCGTACATTCTGGTGGGGACGGGGGAATTTACGTTGGAGTTCAGTCGATACGCTCTGCCAGGGTGCCGGGTGAACTGGAAAGATGGTGCGCGTCGGTCACTGGAAGCCCAGCTCAGCGACGTTATTGCAACCATCCCACTTTGGGAGGCAACTTTGCTTGCGCACCGGCTTGAACAAGAGGACTACGAAGCAAGGGCACGCGAAGCCGAGAAACAGAGGATCTCGGTTGCGCGGGCGCACGAAGTTCTCAGACAACAAAGGGGAAGGTTGGTTGGGAACCTCCTTGCCTGGGAACGAGCCGAACGGCTAAGGCGCTTTATCGCCGCTTTCAAGGACGTTGGAGGTCGCAATCCTGGGACGCAAACCTGGCTCGAGTGGGCCCACGCACAGGTGGAAGCCATAGACCCGCTGTCGGATTTGGAGGCGGTTACGGATCTTGGGGTCGAACTTAGCGAGTACTTTACGGGACGTGGTTCTTGGGAGAAGCCCGCTACTGATTGGTGGACCACTTCCATCCCTTGATGGGATCGAAGATCTAGCACGCTACCCCTGCTCACTACACCGGAAGTCTTGGCTCCAAACCAACTTGAGTCCTGACCGCGTCACCTTTTTAGTCGCGGCCGCGCGCCGTTTGAGAGTCAACGTTTCCGTCTGCGGGGCTCGCCAAAGCTGAACGTGATAGCTGTCGTAGGAAGTGAGGCCATCGGCGGAAAGCGAGTCGAGATTCGCGAAATTCACCCTGACACGATAGAAGCCTGGTTGGAGGCCAATCCGTTTGGCATCTGCGAAATCATCGGTGCAACCCGCAACGACAATCCGGCTGCCTGCAACGGAGAGTGAGCATTCCACAATATGGTCGTAGTTGAGGGTATCGACCGGGGGCTGGCGTTCGAGGATGTCGACCCTCACCGGGACAACGCAGTTGTACTGGGTGCCAACCGCAACGATCCCAGGTGCAACAGCTACCAATCTCTCCCCGGCCTCTCTCGACCAAGCTTCCCCGAGATCGGCGTCGGCAACTTCATCTTGCAGATAGAACTGGGTGTGGTCGGCAAAGAGGGCAAGGTCGTGGAATTGCTTCGGCATGGCCTTGGATCTCGGGAGGGTGGTCGGTTAGTCGCGCTGTTCAAGAGGTCGGCAGCGCGCGCGGTGCTCTTTAGCCAGAGTTATTAAGGTGCCAATCAACGGCTGGACCCCGGAGTGGCCAGTACACCTCTGTCTTGCAGGGCCTTGATGACCGCACGGAAAGTCTGTTCGTCCATCTGGGCGGAATCAGACCCAGAGCCGAGCTTTTGGAAGATTTCTGCCTGCCGCTCCCTCGATACGGTGCCGTAGCTGGTGAACGTGGTCAGGACGCCTTCGTGGCCGAGATTCTGACTCCAGGCCTTAAACTCTTCGGGCCCTCTGCACTCCCGCTCCCCGAGCCGAACGAGGGCATTGCGAACACTGTGGGGGTTGTAATAAGACAACCCGACTGCGGCAAAGGCATTCTTGAAAATTGTCCGGATTGGATCCGCGTTACTCCAATGTTCGGGCTTCACCCCCGCGGCCACGAACTGCCCGGTGGGACCCAATTTCATCTCCGTGGCCGGAAACACAGGCTGCTCTTCACCCCACAGTCGTACAGTCCGCAGATAAGTGACCCAGTCCTCCAGGATGGCTCGCGCATTCCCGCCGACCGGGAAGAAGTAGGTGGTGAAGGTCTTGCTGAACTTGGTTTGGACCTCGCGAGCGTCCTGGAACACAGCCCCCTTGGCCATGTCGATATGCTTCAACTTGAACGACGCTGTGGCGCTGTCGCGCGCGCCGGTCAGCAAGGTGAACGCCAAGACCGCCCGGTCCCGGCGCTGCTGCTCGGTCTCCGCCGGCATGGAATCTAGGGCGTGGTGAAGTTGCTCGAAGGTTGGCACCGGGCGCGGCCGCTTCGCCGTGGCGATCCGCGCCTCCTTTTCAGACAGGTTGAAGTAGTCGGCATCTGAATACTTGATGCGGCCACGGAAGCCCTGCTGGTCCGCCAGCCAGAAGAAGAACCGTTTCAGATGGGCGAGCGTGGCGTTCAGGGTCGCCTTGCTGAGCGGCTTGCCGCTTGCTTGGCCCGGGCGACGGGCCAGATCGCGCTTGAAGCCGACTGCCTGATCGACGTGGAACGCCTTGAAGTCTCGCTGTCCGGTATATGCCTCGAAGCGGGCGATGGCCGCAGCGGCGTTGTCCACTGAGTCCTCGCTCTGCCGCCCCGCTTCTTTCATGTAAACGAAGTAGCGTCGCTTGATCCGTTCGTTTCCGGGGTTGTACTTAGCCATGGGTGGCGAGCTCCTTCTCGAAGTCACAGTTCAGGGAGGGGTACGGGTGCTTGCCTATGTGCCCCTCCCCGTCCGTGACACCGATCGCCAAATCGCCAGCACTCGCCCTCAACTTCGCCAAGCTGACCCGCCTGAACAGGCGGCTGCTGCAAACACTGCACATCCCAACCAGGTCACCTCGATCTGCGCTGAGGGCTCGGTAAACCACGGTGTCATCCATCGGCCTACGCGGTACGCGGCACCGCAGGCAATAGATCTCACCGGGTGCACAGGGATGCTTGGTCTTCGCGCGCCGTTCTTTCAGAAATTGCGCGAGGTCGCTGCCATGGACCAGCAGGGGGCGACGGTCGTCGATGGTCTTGAGGCCAGCCTTGATCCAATGCCGCACGGTGTTCCGGTGCGAGCGGAACAGCACAGCCACTTCCTCGATGCTGTACGTGCGGTTCTGCTTGACCAAGCGGTAGTTGGGGGTCCGCCGCGGCATGGCACTACTCGCCAGTGCGGACGGAGGCCACTTGGGCCTGCAGCCAGGCCTCGATTTCCGACTCCAGCCAGCCGATGGCGCGGGGCCCCAGGGGGATGGATTTCGGGAAGGTGCCCTGTGCCATGCGCAGGTAGATGGTGCTGCGCGACAGCCCCGTACGGGCCTCGACGGTGCGGCGGCGGAGGATAACCGTATAGGTCGGAAGTTGCTGGTCCTTGATGACCATGTTTCGCGCTCCTGAGTGCGCTTGGGAACATGGTCAAGTCAGCGTAAGTCGAGAAATCCGATTAGCAACGCTAGGCGTTTTCTCGACAGGCAGTCAGGCTCGCGGCTTCTTGGCGGACTCCCGGTTCTTCTCTCTGATTTCCCGGTACCTTTCGGCATCTGGGCGCAGCTCCGAAATGAGAACGTCTTGGGCAAGGCAGCGGGCCTCGAACATTTGCAGCAGGAACCGGTTCCGCCGCAGGAGGGCGTGGCAAGTTTCAATATCTGATGGTAGGAAGAGCTCTTCGGGACGGGCCGCCAGATTGATTCCGTCTGAAAGCACCCCCGGAACCTCGATGGGAATGTTGAATTTCCCTGGCCACTTCTTTCGTGCCCAATAAATGAATGCGTCGCGGTCTACGTCCAAGGTCTGGACATCCAGCCTGGGCAGGCTGCCGTCACCGAGCCCATAGCGAATGCGTTTTCGGACCTTGTCTCTGGTCGCCCGCTGCTCGGGAGTCGGCACAGCGAGCCGTTCCATGACGAAGTCGACGGCCTCATCGAACCTTATCCGTGTCATTACCTATCCCCCTTGAGGGTGTCCAGATAATCCGCCCACGCCTGCATCATCTCCCTGCGCTTGGGCAGGTACTCGGCCATGTTGTACACGCCCTCCGTGCCTCCGACCTTGTGCGACAACTGCGCCTCGACCACCTCGCGCGGCCATCCCAGCTCCCGTAGCTGCGTGGACGCCAGGTGGCGGAAGCCGTGGCCCACCATCTCGTCCTTGAAACCGATTCTGGCCAAAGCGGCGTTGATGGCGCCGTCGCTCATGTGGCGCTTGTGGTCGCGCGCACCCGGAAACAGGTAGCGGTCGCGGCCGGTCAGGGAATGCAATTCCCGCAGGATCGCCACCGCCTGGGTCGCCAGCGGAATCACGTGCGGCGCAGTATCGGGGTGCTCCTTCTCCCTTTTCCGCAGCTTCCGGTTGGCCGGCGGCACGCGATAGGTGGGGTTGTCGCCCTCCAGTTCGAAGTGTTTCCACTCAGCCATGCGTATCTCGCCGGGTCGGCAGAACCACATTGGCGCCAGTTTCAGGGCACAGGCCACCGGGAAGGTGCCGGCGAACCCGTCGATCGCGCGCAGCAGGTCGCCGACCCTCTTCGGGTCGGTGATGGTCGGGTACCTCTGCTTGACCATGTCCCGCCGAGAGGGCAGGGCCTCGCTCAGGTCAGCCGCGGGATCCCGCTCCGCCCTGCCCGTGGCAACGGCGTACTTGAAGACCCGACTCAGCTCGAACCGGAGTCGATGCGCCTGCTCCAGGTGGCCTGCTTTCGACAGGCGCTCGATGATCGGTCGGATGTCGGCAACACCGAGCGACGCCACCGGCCTGTTGCCGATGTACGGAAAGGCATGGTTCTCCAGCCGCGCCTGTTCCTTGTCGAAATGCGTGTCGGTCCAGCCCGGCTTGCGGACCTGCAGCCACTCCCGGGCGACCACCTCGAAGCTGTTGGCGGCCTGTTCCCTGCCGGCCGCCTTCTCGGCCTTGCGGTGCTCGCCAGGGTCGATGCCGGCAGCGACCTGCTTGCGGGCTGCATCGCGCCGGGCCCGGGCATCGGCCAGCCCAACGTCCGGGTAGGTGCCCAGGCTAAGGGTGTTCCGCTTGCCGGTGACAGGCCGACGATAGTCGAGCCGCCACCACTTGCCGCCATCCGGCCTGAGCAGCAGGTACAAGCCGCCGCCATCGGTCAATTTGGCCGGTTTTGCGCCGGGCTTGGCCTTGCGGATCGCCACATCGCTGAGGGCCATGACGGTAACCCTTCTGACGGTAACAGGATCTGGAGTGCTGCCGTTACCGTAAACGTTACCGTCAAACGTGACGGTATTCCAGTGGCTCGCATGGGACGTTGCTGGACGTCAGGCAAAGAAAAACCCCTGATTTCTCAAGGGTTTGTGGACTTCTTAGGCTCTGCGCGGACTGCTTTTTGGTGGCTATGGGTGGACTCGAACCACCGACCCCAGCATTATGAGTGCTGTGCTCTAACCGGCTGAGCTACATAGCCACGCGGAGAACCGCGAATTATTCATGCCGGCGGGGGCCTCGTCAATCCGGGCCGGCCGTGCTTGCCCATCCGCCACCGCGCTGGCAGAGTCGGGCACAGTAGATTTCGGAGTCCGCATCGTGATCGATCCGGACGGTTTCCGCCCCAACGTGGGCATCGTGCTCATGCACGAGGATGGGCGCGTGTTCTGGGCACGGCGCGTGCACCGGGACGGCTGGCAGTTCCCGCAAGGCGGCATGAACAGCGACGAGACGCCGCTGGAGGCCATGTACCGCGAGTTGCGCGAGGAAACCGGCCTGTTGCCGGAGCACGTGGAGGTGCTCGGCGCCACCCCCGGCTGGCTGCGCTACCGCCTGCCGCCGCGCGCGGTGCGCCGCCAGGACCGGATGGTCTGCATCGGCCAGAAGCAGGTCTGGTTCCTGCTGCGCTTCCGCGGCGAGGACCACCACCTGCGGCTCGACCTGACCGAGAAGCCGGAGTTCGACGGCTGGCGCTGGGTCGATTTCTGGTACCCGATGGACCATGTGGTGACCTTCAAGCGCGGGGTTTACGCCCGCGCACTGCACCACTTGGCGCCCTATGCGCGCGCGATCGCCGGCGACGACGCGGTGCCGGCCCCGGCCGAGGGCCTGCTGCCGCCGCCGCGTGCCAGTGCGCGCCGCGGCTTCGGCCGGCGCGGCTGAAACCTGCCCAACGGGCATGCCGCGCGAACCTGAACAGGCGGAGACCGTTCATCGGGTTGATGTTGCGATGCAACAAATGACGCGCTATGTTGCACCGCACAAACCGGCAACCCTGCCGGCGCCCACGCAGGAGACCGCCATGTACCAGTTCAACGACCAGTTCACCAAGGCGACCAGCCAGTTCGCCGACGCCGCTGCCCAGGTTAACCGCCTCGCCCTCGAGAACGCCGAGAAGGCCTTCGGCCTGCAGCTCGCCGCCCTCGAGGAAAGCACCACCGCCACCTTCGCCTTCTGGGGCGAGCTGGCCGACGTGCGCGACTTCGACGGCCTGAAGTCGGTGCTGCCGAAGGGCGCCCAGATCGCCCGCGCCAACACCGAGCGCGGCATCGGCGTGGCCCAGGAAGTGTTCGCCAACTCGGTGAAGACCGGCGAAGCCATCGGCGCGCTGGCCAAGGGCCAGTTCGAGAAGGCCGCCACCCAGGCCAAGGCCGAGGTGGAGAAGGTCGCCAAGGCCGCCGGCAAGGCTGCCAAGTAAGACGCGCGCCCGCGGCGCGGCGGCTCCCTCCCGCCATCCGCGCCCGGCGAACGCCAGCCCGGCCCCGCAAGGGGTCGGGCTTTTTGTTGCGCGATACCGCGGCTTATTCGTCGTCGCGGCGCAGCAGGGAGCCGAACGTCAAGTAGAACGAGGACGCGCCGGCATCGTTGCGGCCATAGCCGAGGAACAGCGGCCCCAGCGGCGTGCCGAAGCCGAGGAACACGCTGCCGCCGACGATCAACCCGCCATTGCCGAAGTCATCCGCCCGGTTCCAGACGTTGCCTGCCTCCACGCTGGCGCCGAGGTAGGTCGGCACCGCGAAGATCTGCTGGGTATCGCCCAGCCGCCGGTAGGCCGCCGCACGCAACAGGCCGAGCTGGTTGCCGACGAGGGCTTTCTCGTTGAAGCCGGACAGGTTGAGGAAGCCGCCCAGGAAGTTCTGCGCCTGGAAGAACGTCTCGTCGCCGGGCGTCGTCGCCAGGCGCGTGCCCAGCAGCAGGTGGTAACGCCCGCGCGAGAGTGCCCAGTCGATCGCCACGCGCGCGACGTCGCCTTGCGTATCGGTGCCGCCCCAGGGATGCATCGACAGCCATTCGCCGGTCGCGCGGACCCCCTTGGTCGGGAAATCGATGCTGTCGAGCGTGTCCCAGCTCGCCGCCAGGCGGATCCCGGCGTAGGACTCGGCGACCGTGCGCACCAGCGTCTCGTCGCCGACCAGCCGGCGCACCGCATCGCGCCCGGCCAGCGCCTGCACCGACAGCCGCCACTGCGGCAGCGGCGAGTACCCGGCCTCCAGCCCGACCGACTTGCCGACCAGCCGGTACTCGGCGACCTGCTCGCGTCCGTCCACCCACAGCGGCAGCGATTCGGCGCGGATCTCGCCGGAAGGCTCGAGGTAGAACGCGCCGGCGCGCCCGAACGGTTGATGGAATTCGGTGCGCAGCCCGGTCACCCGCCCCAGCTGCACCAGGTTGCGCCACTTGGCGCCCAGCCGGTTCACGTCGTTGAAGACCAGCTCCGCGGAGAACAGGTAGTTGTTCAGCCCGTTGAAGTTGTCGTCCACCTGCAGGCCGAGCTTGCCGAACGCATCCCACGGCTTCTGCTGCGGCACGATCTCCAGGCCGGCGCGGCCATCGCGCTCGACCAGGCGGTAATCGATGGTCTCGAAGCGGCCATCGCCGTAGGCGCGCCCGAGCTGGCGCTCGACCGCGTCGAGGTCGAACGGCTTGCCGACCAGCGACTCGGTGGCCCAGGCCACGTGCCGGGTGGCGGAGGGACTCTGCCCCGGCTCGACGTCGAGGAAGGCCAGCAGGCCGGGATCGAAGTCGCGCCGGTGCTGGCGCGCGCGCAAGGCGGCGTAGCGCTCGGCGGGCACGGCATAGCGACGCAGTTGCGGCAGCATGGCCTCGGCCGCGCGCTCGCCCATGTCCACGGCCTCCGCCGCGCGCTGGAACTGCACCGACGACAGGTCGCCAAGGTCCGGGCGCAGGAGGGTGTCGCCGGGTCCGAGCGAGGCCAGGGTGCGCTCGGTCTTCTCCAGCATCAGCACGCCGACCATCTGGTTGAGCACCGCGCCGGGGTTGCCGAGCTGCGCCTCCGGCAACAGGGGCGAGCCCACGTCCACCACCACCATCGGCATGCGCCCGATCGCCCGCAGCTCGTCCACCGGCACGTTGTCGGCGATGCCGCCATCCACCAGCAGCCGCTCGCCGACCCGCATCGGCGCGAACGCGCCCGGCACCGACATGCTGGCGCGGATCGCGACCGCGAGGTCGCCATCGGCGAACACCACCTTCTGGCCGCTGACGATGTCGGCGGCGACCGCGCGGAACGGGATCGGCAGCGCATCGAAATCCGGGTCGCGCCAGGTCGACAGGGTCAGCCGGCGCAGCAACAGCATCTGCTTTTGCCCGCGCACCAGGCCGGCGGGGATGCTCACCCGGCCATCGCGGTAGCCGATCTCCAGCTTCAGCAGGTGGCGGAAGTCCTCGTCCTTGCGATCCATCGGCAGTTCGCTGCGCGGCGGGTCGTCGACGAACATGTCCGCCCAGTCGATGTGCTCGACCAGGTGCTCCAGCTCGCCGGCGTCGTAGCCCGCGGCGTACAGGCCGCCGACGATCGCGCCCATGCTGGTGCCGCTGACCGCGCAGACCGGGATGCGTTCGCGCTCCAGCACCTTGAGCACGCCGACGTGGGCGATGCCGCGCGCGCCGCCGCCGCCCAGCACCAGGCCGACGCAGCCGGGGTCCGGCGCCTGGACCGCGCCTGCCGCCTGTGCCACCACCATCCCCGGCCACATGCCGGCCACCAGGGCGCACGCAGCCAACCATCGCACCCACCCGCGTCCCACCTGCGGAACCGTTCGTTGCATCGCCGTGCATCCCCATTGGCGATCACCCCGGATCGCCGCTTGCGACATGGTATCGACAGCACGGGCGGCCACGCGGGCGACACCCGGATGCGCTACCGTGCCATCGGTCACGATTGCGTCGCGTTCGCAGCACGGCCACAATAGTGCACTGTCCGGTATATTAACCAGCCGGTCCCCATCCGCCACGCCCCCGCATCCCGCGGTCCCGTCGGCCCTTCGCAGCCTGAGGCTCCCATGTCCCGAACGCCCGCCAAGCGGTCCCCCAATGTCCCCCTGCGCTGGATCCTGATGCTGGTCGGCGTCGTGGTCGTGTTCGGTGGCGTGTTCTTCGTGAAGGGCTTCTTCGCCAAGCAGACCAACAACTTCTTCGACAACATGCCGCAGCCGGCGGTGGCGGTGAGCACCTACGACGCCAAGACCGAGCGCTGGAGCAGCAGCGGCGAGGCGGTCGGCACCTTCGTCGCGGTCAACGGCACCGACGTCACCACCGAAGCGGGCGGCGTGGTCCGCTCGATCGAGTTCGATGCCGGCCAGCCGGTCGCCGCCGGCGCGGTGCTGGTTCGTCTGAATACCGCCAACGAGGACGCTACACTCAAGGCGCTGCAGGCCTCGGCGCAGCTGGCCCGCGTGCAGGCCGACCGCTGGCAGAAGCTGAGCCGCGACCAGCTGGTGTCGAAGGACGACGCCCAGCAGAAGCTGACCGCGGCCGCGACCGCGCAGGCGCAGGTCGAGGCGCAGCGTGCGCTCGTCGCGCAGAAGACCATCCGCGCGCCGTTCAGCGGCGTGCTCGGCATCCGCAAGGTCAACCTCGGCCAGTACGTCGCCCCCGGCGCCGCGGTGGTCAGCCTGCAGCAGCTGGACCCGATCTACCTCGACTTCAGCCTGCCCGAGCAGGAGATCGGCAAGATGGTCGTGGGCACGCGCATCCGCGCCAGCGTGGATGCCCTGCCCGGCCAGGTGTTCGAAGGCGAGGTCACCGCGATCGAGCCGCAGGTCGACGCCAACACCCGCAACTTCAAGGTCCAGGCGACGCTGCCGAACCCCGACCGCGCGGTGCGCCCGGGCGGCTTCGCGAAGGTCGGCTTCGACCTGGGCGGCGCCCGCGACGTGGTGGTGATCCCGCAGACCGCGGTCAGCTTCAACCCCTACGGCAACGCGGTATTCGTGGTCAGCAAGGTCAAGCGCAAGCCGGGCGAGAAGGACATGCAGGGCAAGCCGCTGACCGGCGACAAGTTCGTGGTGACCCAGCGCTTCGTGAAGACCGGCGCCACCCGAGGCGACCTGATCGCGGTGACCGACGGCCTCAAGCCCGGCGAACAGGTGGTCACCTCCGGCCTGCTGAAGCTGCGCAACGACGCCGAAGTCACGATCAACAACGACGTCCAGCCCTCCGCCGACGCGCGTCCGTCGGTCGAGAACCGCTGACCGCACGCGCGGCCCCGCCGCCCCGCCCCAGCCCGACCCTCCCCCGCCCGCGGGAGAGGGGGAGAAGCGCGAAATGAAATTCACCGACATCTTCATCAGGAAACCCGTGCTGGCCATGGTGGTCAGCCTGTTCATCCTGCTGTTCGGCCTGCGCGCCTTCAGCGAGTTGAACGTGCGCCAGTACCCGGAGATGCGCAACGCGGTGGTGAACATCAGCACCACCTATTTCGGCGCCGACGCGGACCTGATCCAGGGCTTCATCACCACGCCGCTGGAGCGCGAGATCGCCAGCGCCGAGGGCATCGACTACATGTCCTCGACCAGTTCGGCCGGGGTCAGCACGATCCAGGCCTACATCCGCCTGGACAAGGATCCCAGCGAGGCGCTGACCCAGATCTCGGCCAAGGTGAACAAGCTGCGCGGCCAGCTGCCGCCGCAGTCCGAGGATCCGGTGATCGACCTGCAGCAGGGCGAGCAGATCGCCGCGATGTACGTGTCGTTCGCCAGCGAGACGCTGGACAACAACCAGATCACCGACTACCTCACCCGGGTGATCCAGCCCAAGCTGGTGACCGTGGCCGGCGTGCAACGCGCCGAGATCCTGGGAGCCGGCACCTTCGCCATGCGCGTGTGGCTCAAGCCGGAGCGGATGACCGCGCTCAAGGTCACCGCCAGTGACGTGACCGCCGCGCTGCAATCGAACAACGTGCTGGCGGCGGTGGGCTCGACCAAGGGCCAGATGGTCGCCATCGACATGACCGCGCGCACCGACCTGCGCAGCGCGGAGGAGTTCCGCAAGCTGGTGGTGCGCGAGCAGGACGGCGCGATCGTGCGCCTCGGCGACATCGCCGACGTGATGCTGGGCTCCGAGAGCTACGGCACCTCGGTCCGCATCAACGGCGAGGCCGCCACGTTCATGGGCATCTACGTCGCCCCGGACGCGAACTCGCTGGACGTGATCAAGGCGGTGCGCAAGGTCTGGGACGACCAGATCGTCCCGCAGCTGCCGCAGGGCATCAAGGCGACCATCCCGTACGACAGCACCGAGGCGATCCAGGACGCGATCGACGAGGTGATCAGCACGATCGTGGAAGCGCTGGTCATCGTGATCGTGGTGATCTTCCTGTTCCTCGGCTCGCTGCGCAGCGTGCTGATCCCGGCGGTCACCATCCCGCTGTCGCTGGTCGGCGGCCTGTTCCTGATGCTGCTGATGGGCTTCACCATCAACCTGCTCACCCTGCTGGCGATGGTGCTGGCGATCGGCATCGTCGTGGACGACGCGATCATCGTGCTGGAGAACATCCACCGCCACATCGAGGAGGGCATGTCGCCATACGACGCCGCCATCCGCGGCGCGCGCGAGCTGGCCTGGCCGGTGGTGGCGATGACCACCACGCTGGTCGCGGTGTACCTGCCGATCGGCTTCCAGGGCGGCCTCACCGGCGTGCTGTTCACCGAGTTCGCGTTCACCCTGGCAGGCGCGGTGCTGCTGTCCGGCGTGATCGCGCTGACCCTCACCCCGATGATGAGCTCCAAGATCCTGAAGGCGCACGACCCCGCGCACCCGAAGGGCAAGCTGGAGCAGTGGCTGGACGTGAAGTTCGAGACGCTGCGCCAGGGCTACCAGCGGCGCCTGCACGGCACCATGGAGACCAAGGCGGTGGTGGCCGCATTCGGCCTGATCGTGCTGGTCAGCTGCGTGTTCCTGTACACCAGCGCGCCCAAGGAACCCGCGCCGCTGGAGGACGAGGGCTTCATCTTCGCGGTGGCCAGCGCCGATCCCACCGCCACGCTGGACTACGTGGAGCGCTACACCGCCGAGATCACCCGCATCTCCAAGGGCGTGCCCGAGGTGCAGGACTACTTCCTGTTCAACGGCGGCTTCGGCGGCAGCGGCGGCGGCGCCAGCCCGATGGCGATGGCCGGATTCGTGCTGAAGCCGTGGAGCCAGCGCGAGCGCTCGACTAACCAGGTGCTGCAGCAGGAGCTGCAGCCGAAGATGTCGCAGGTCACCGGCCTCAACGTGTTCGCGCTGGTCCCGCCTTCGCTGCCCAGCGCGGGCGGCGGCGCGGGCGGCGGCGAATTCATCATCGGCGGCGTCGGCGAACTGGCGCAGCTGGCCGACCTCGCCGACCAGATCGTGCAGAAGGCGATGGCGAGCAAGCGCTTCATCTTCCTCGACAAGGACCTGAAGATCGACAAGCCGCGTATCGAGGTGAACGTCGACCGCGACAAGGCGGCGACGCTCGGCATCGACATGCGCACGCTGGCCGCGGACATGTCGGCGATGCTGGCGGGCGGGTACTCCAACCTGTTCTCGATGCAGAACCGCTCGTACCGGGTGATTCCGCAGGTGCAGCGCGACAGCCGGCTCAACGCCAGCGACCTCGAGCACTACTACACGCGCACCCGCGACGGCACGCTGATCCCGCTGTCGACCATCGTCACCCTGAAGGAAAGCACCCAGCCGCAGTCGCTGAAGCGCTTCCAGCAGCTCAACGCGGTGTCGATCACCTTCGCCCCGCGCCCCGGCGTGAGCAAGGGCGAGGCGCTGGCGATCCTCGACCAGGCCGCGAAGGAGGTCCTGCCGCAGGGCTTCAGCGTCGACTACGCCGGCGAGTCGCGGCAGTTCAAGCAGGAAGGCTCCGCGATGCTGCTGACCCTGGCGCTGGCGCTGGTGGTGATCTTCCTGGTGCTGTCGGCGCAGTTCGAGAGCTTCCGCGACGCCTTGATCATGCTGCTCACGGTGCCGATGGCGATCTGTGGCGCGCTGCTCACGCTCAACGTGCTCGCGCTGGTCGCCAACGTGCTGCAGTTCTCCGGCATCGAGGCCTTCCCGGGGATGAGCATCAACATCTACACCCAGGTGGGCCTGGTGACCCTGGTGGGCGTGATCTCCAAGCACGGCATCCTGATCGTGGAGTTCGCCAACAAGCTGCAGATCGAGCAGGGCCTGTCGAAGCGCGAGGCGATCGAGGAGGCCACCGGCATCCGCCTGCGCCCGGTGCTGATGACCACCGCCGCGCTGGTGTTCGCGATGATCCCGCTGCTGCTGGCCAAGGGCCCGGGCGCGGCCTCGCGCTTCTCGATGGGCGTGGTGATCGCCTCCGGCATGACCATCGGCACGCTGTTCACCCTGTTCGTGCTGCCGGCGTTCTACCT
>ERZ1645192.1428-NODE-1428-length-19904-cov-10.131493_pt1 | contig 19904 bp, 17 predicted proteins | sample MGYA00575354_ERZ1645192 | MGnify/ENA primary metagenome ERZ1645192 (study PRJEB40844, sample SAMN11349763) | freshwater sediment metagenome | isolation source: river sediment | host: Sediment | place: India: Faizupur Khadar , New Delhi | collected 2017-02-21 ... | reverse complement strand
ATTCCGGCCCGTACAAAACTACTGCCCGGGCCACCCCTCCTTCGAAAGGAGGGGAAAGTTACGAGATTATAGATCAGCCTGTTAAAGATACACTAAATACCTGATTGGCACCAAAATCCTCTGAAGTAATTCTAAAGTTGACAGGCCTCTTTCACCGCTCAGAAAAAAATATGCGTTAGTGCAGTAAAACCCAATTTTAAGATTTCTTTACTACTCATATTCAGTGTGTTATAAAATAAAACCGTACTAATTTCACGAGACGTCACAAGTCAGAAAAATGAAAACTTTTTACAGGATATCATCACAGGAACTTGGGACGGTAATGCTCAGAAGGAGGAAGATAGCAAAAGCTCTTCGCTGGTGGCTTCGTGAAAATGGATTTGACTACAAGTATGTTTTCTTTGTAAGTTAGCTATGGTTTAAGTTTGTTTGGTTTGTTAATCATTCTTTCCCGGATGAATAATCCGGGGCTTTTGAAGGGGAGGATCCGGGGTAAATCCTTCCCTTTTTTTTTATTTAATGTTTTACTAATTTTGCAGTGTTATAAACATAAATCTATAGCTATGAAAAAGATCATCCTTACATTTACTCTTGTTATATTCCTTTCTGCTTTTGCTTCAGCCCAGGATTACAGTACCGGGGTTGGACTGAGGCTTGGTTTCTCAAATGGTCTTACAATAAAGCATTTTGTAAGTCAGAGGTCAGCTTTTGAAGGAATTCTCTCAACAAGGTGGAGGGGATTTGAATTGACAGGCCTGTACGAAGTGCATGATAACGCTTTCGATGTTTCAAGGCTCAACTGGTATTTCGGTGGGGGAGCCCACATTGGTTTCTGGAATGGCGACAACACAGAAGACAGATGGGGTGATCCCGGAACCAATTACACAATTATAGGAATTGACGGTGTTCTGGGTATTGAATACAACTTCGAGGATGTTCCGATAAATATCGGTCTCGACTGGAAACCTGCATTCAACCTTACAGGCTACAGCGGTTTCTGGGGCGACGGCGGAGCATTGTCAATAAGGTATATTTTCTAAAATCCGCTCAGCTTCATGGTTACTGTCGGTATCAGAAGCAGTAGCCCGAGCGCTATCAGTATCAGCAGGATCGGCATGACCCATTTCAGCCATCTGGCATAAGGGATTCTCGCCATCCCCAGTACTCCCATAAGCACTCCCGATGTCGGGGCGATCATGTCAGTGAAACCAGCTCCGAATTGGAATGCCATAATGGTTGCCTGCCGGGTCAGTCCGGCAAGGTCGCTCAGTTCAGCCATAATAGGAATCGTAAGCGCAGCCTTGGCGGAGCCTGATGTAATTACCAGGTTGAGGGCGCTCTGAAAGAAATACATCAGTCCGAGAGCCGGCATTTTTCCGCTTCCTTCGAGCGCCCCCGACATTGAATAGAGAACAGTATCTATTATCTGGCCGTCGGTGAGCACTGCAATTATGCCTCCGGCAAATCCTACAACCAGCGATGCCGGTACAATGTCTCTGACACCTTCTACAAACAGCCTGGCCACCTCCCCGGGTTTTTTTGCTGCCGAGAATCCGGTTACGAGACCCATCCCGAGGAACAGTGCTGCTATCTCCATTATGTACCATTCGTACCCGAGAACCCCGATTACCAGAAAAATCATTGTGAATGCCAGTACGTTAAGCACAAAGAAATGGATAGACTTCCTGAGAGTCACATAGCTGAAGATAAGAAACAAAACCGCCATCACAGGAAGCAAAGGCGCTTGAAATTTCATTAATCCCATATCAATCCGGGTTACCGGAAAATAAACAGCAAATAGAATCAGCACAATACCTGTTGCAAGAGCGGTAAACCATGCAGCCCGGGGAGTGTGGTATGCAATCTCTCCGGTCAGTGAACTGCCTTTCTGCCTCCAGTATTCATCGGCCTCGTACATGATGCTTTTGCGGGGATTTTTTCTTATCCTCGAAGCATACCACAGTACAAACAGTATTCCCACAGCAGTAATGACAATCCAGCAGAGTGTTCTGTATTCGATTCCGGTGAAAAGCGGGACACTCGCAAGTCCCTGCGCTATTCCCACGGTAAACGGATTAAGTATTGCTCCCGCAAATCCGATGTGGGCAGCGAAATAGCATAGCGCAATCCCGACCAGCGAATCGTAACCCATTGAAATAGCCAGAGGGACGAAAATCACCGAAAATGCAATGGTCTCTTCCGACATTCCGAATAACGCACCGAAAAGGCTGAAAATCAGCATTATAAAGGTAATAATGATATTGTTGGCTCCGAGCAGCCTGACAAGCCTGAACCGTTCAATCCTTTTTGTGAATCCCAGAAACGAGAAGATCCCGACATCGATGGCTTTGGTATCGTTCATGATCCAGAAAGCTCCTCCGACCATCAGGATGAAAACTATTATGTGCGACATGTTAATGAAGCCCTTATAAAATGCCGAGAATATCTGCCATGTCTGGGGCTGGCTCTCAACATAGTGAAATGAACCGTTTACTATAACGCTTCGTTCAACTCCGTTTACTTCCACTGTTTTCCGGTCGTACTTGCCGCCGGGTATCACCCAGGTCAGAACTGCCGCACATATTATTATGCTGAAAACAATAACCAGATTATGAGGTACTTTAAAGGAAAAATTCATAAAAAATGATATTGTTATTCGATATAAAATTATTGTATAACACTAAATAATTATTGCAAAACAACAAATAATTATTGTTTTCCCGGGATAATTCAGGATAACTTTCTCCCGGGTTGTCTCCCATACCGTTACAATTACCCTGGTAACGTTACCGGTAAAAATCCGGAATAAAGATTTAAATATATGGCGATTTTTTTCTCCGGAAATGGTTATATTTTTTTAATTTTAAGCAAAGCATCAGAAAATGATGCTGCTTGGCTTAAAAATAACTATAAACCTGTTCCTATGAGAAAGTTTTTTTTTATCTCACTGATCATAACAGTGTTTTCAATTCCGGTTTTTTCCCAGAAAGGATTCAACGGACTCGATATGAACATGGGGAACCTGTACAGGTTGTCGGATGCAAAGACTCGTTCGATAAGTCCGGAGAATTTTACCGGAGAAAAGGGGAAAGGCGGAATGGCATCTCCCGCCGACAAGGATAAGCCGAATGTGGCAAATGCATCGAATGCAGCCCGCGATCTGGGTCAGGGATGGAAAGTGAACCCCTATGTCCGGATCCAGCCGGGCGAGACCTTTACCCTGGCCGACATCGACGGTCCGGGAGCTATCCAGCATATATGGATGACTCCGGCCGGCAAGTGGCGTTATTCAATATTAAGGATTTACTGGGACAATGAGAAGGAGCCTTCGGTTGAATGTCCGGTCGGTGATTTTTTCGGCATGGGATGGGGGCAATATGCTCCCCTTGTCTCATCGGCAGTTTGCGTTAATCCGGGAAGCGCTTTCAACTGCTACTGGGTGATGCCTTTCAGGAAGCATTGCAGGATCACAATGGAGAATGTGGGAGATGCCGACGTAATGACTTTGTATTACCAGATCGACTATACGCTGACCGACGTTCCCGGTGATGCTGCCTACTTCCATGCACAGTACAGGAGGCTGAATCCGGATGTGACCTCGGACTATACTATTGCAGACGGGATAAAGGGTAAAGGACATTATGTAGGAGTGTACCTTGCATGGGGAGTATTCAACAACGGCTGGTGGGGTGAAGGCGAAATAAAATTCTTCATCGACGGAGATACGAAGTATCCCACAATATGCGGAACCGGAACGGAGGATTACATTTGCGGATCATACGATTTTGACACCAGGGAGAAGAATCCATATGGTGTTGAGGAAGTGAATTATACTGCATTCTGCACTCCTTATTCAGGTCTTCATCAGGTTATAAAGGGAGACGGGCACTATAACGTGATGCAGCGATTCGGGATGTACCGGTGGCATATAATGGATCCTGTAAGGTTTGAAAAGGATCTCAGGATAACCATTCAGGACCTTGGATGGAGGCAGGGAGGCAGGTATCTTGCACAGAAATCGGATATAGCCTCGGTATGTTACTGGTATCAGACCGAACCTCATGCAGGCTTCCCCGCTTTACCGGGATGGAGAGAACTGGAAGTTTATTGAATAATAAAAAACATAAAGGACTGATGGAAAAAGAAAACAACCTCAAAAACACTGAAAGGGAGGGCATTGACCGCCGGAGTTTTATTTCAAGGACTTCACTGGCAGCTCTCGGAGTAATAGGTACGGCAGGACTGGTTTCATCCTGTTCCGGGAAGCCGGATAAGAAAGAGATTGAATTGCCTCCTTTTCTTACTCAGGCGCCCGATGGAAAGCCCATAAAAGCAGGGCTTATTGGCTGCGGGGGAAGGGGCACAGGGGCAGCGGTAAACTTTCTGGATGCAGGGCCCAACCTTCAGATAACGGCTCTCGGGGATGTATTTAAAGACAAGCTCGACCAGTGCAGGGAGCAGCTGAGGAAGTCGAAACATGCCGTCGAGGTAGCGGATGAAAACTGCTTTATAGGATTCGACGCCTACCAGAAAGTTATTGATTCAGGAGTTGATCTTGTGCTTTTATGCACTCCTCCGGCCTTCAGACCTTACCATATAGAGGCAGCCGTCAATGCCGGAAAGCATATCTTTATGGAAAAGCCGGTGGCTGTCGACCCGGTGGGAGCACGCAAGGTGATGATATCGGTGAAAAGAGCGCAGGAGAAGGGGCTTTGCATGGTAAGCGGCACGATCAGGCGTGTTCAGAAAGATTTTGTAGAGACATGGCGCAGGGTGGCCAACGGAGCAATAGGAGAGATAGTCAGCGCTCATATTACCCGCAACGGCGGAGGTCTCTGGGTTATGCAGCGCCAGCCGGGCTGGACCGATATGGAATACATGCTGCGCAACTGGGCAAATTTCTGCTGGCTTTCGGGCGACCATATTGTTGAACAGTTCATTCATGAGATCGATGTAATGAACTGGTACATTGGTAAAAATCCGGTAACTGCCATGGGCTGGGGAGGCCGCCAGAGAAGAGTTACCGGCGACCAGTACGATTTCTTCAGCGTCGAATACATTTATGACAACGGGATGCATACTCATTGTGCTGCCCGTCAGATAACGGGATGCAGCAACCTGACCGAGCAGTTCATTGTCGGAACGGAGGGTTACGCAAACGCTAAAGGAATGATATTTAATCTGAAGGGAGAAGAGATATGGAAATACCCCCATCCGGAAGAAGGTTCAACAGATGAAACCTGGAAAGTTACCGATCCTTTTGTTCAGGAACATATCAATCTTGTTACGGGTATCAGAACCGGAAATACTGTAAATGACGGCGAAGCCCAGGTGAATTCCACCCTGATCACAATAATGGGAAGAATGTCTGCATACACCGGCAAGGATGTTTCATGGGATGAGCTGATGAACTCCGATCTGGCGCTCGGGCCAAAAGTCTTCGAATTCGGTCCGGTGCCCGATATTCCTGAGGTGCCTCCGGTTATCGGCGTTGCTCCAAACCTTGGCTGAGGTTCTGATTACAGGGGATAAATTATGTTGAATGTTTAAAATAATAATCTGAAATAATGAACAGAAGGCAATTCACAAAAACTGCTGCTGTTACGGCTGCTTTTATCTCGGCGGTTCCCGCATCAGGTTCCCGCATTTTTGGAACTCCGGCAGTCAGGCCTTTGAAGAAAGGAATGATGTGGGGAGGAATCGGTGTCGGCAAAACAATTATGGAGAAGTTTGAAGCTGCAAAGCTGGCGGGTTTTGACGGGATTGAGGCGGACAGCCATCTCAACAGGGAGGAAGTTCTCAAGGCTGCCGGTGCGACAGGACTGAAGATTCCAAGCGTTTGCAACTCCCAACACTGGAAATACCTGATGTCGAGCCCCGATGCTGCAGTGAGGGAACAGGGAGTTGAAGCCATGAAGACAGCTCTTGAGGATGCAGCAGAATACGGAGCCGATACGGTTCTTCTGGTTCCCGGAAGGGTAACTGACAGCGTCAGGTATGATGAGTGCTGGGACCGTTCGGTGGGGGAGATAATGAAAGTGGTTCCGCTTGCAGAAAAACTTAAGGTTAAGATAGCCATAGAAAATGTCTGGAACAACTTCCTTCTCAGTCCAATGGAAATGGCCCGTTATATCGACCAGTTCCGCAGTGAATTTGTTGGAGCCTATTTTGATTGCGGAAATATCCTGGTTTATGGATGGCCGGAACAATGGATTAGAATTCTTGGGAAAAGAATAGCAAAAATCCATATAAAGGAATACAGCCGAAAGATAGCTGATGAGAAAGGCAGGTCGGCAGGATTCAATGTTAAGCTGCGTGAAGGTGATGTGAACTGGACAGAGGTAATGAAGGCTGTTGATGAAACAGGCTACAGCGGCTGGCTGACAGTTGAAATGGGAGGCGGAGATACACCGGAAGGACTCAGGGATCTTTGCGACAGGCTGAAGCTTATTCTTGAGAGCTGATCAGTTCCTTCCAGCGGCAGATTTTCCAGTGACGGGAGCGGGCTTCCCTTTCAAGCTTCCTGTCGGGATTGACGCATACGGGGTTTCCTGCTGTCAGAAGCGCAGGCAGATCGGATATGGAGTCGCCGTAATACCAGGCTTTCGAAACTGGGGTATTATTTTTTTCACAGTATTCCCTCAGCCTTACGGCTTTTTCTTCGCCGTAGCACAGGGAGCCGATAGCTGATCCGGTCAGGCGGCCGTCAGATACTTCAAGCCGGGAGCATATAAAATCATCCATTTGAAGTAACTCAGCCACTCTGGCGCATATCTGGCAAACGGTTGATGAAAGCAAAACAGTTGATACTTTGTTTCTCCTGTGTAATTCAATTTCTGCCCTGGCTTCACTGTAGACCGAAGGAAATAGTGCTTTCCCGGATACACCGGAACACAGGTGCTCAAAGTCGGAAAGTTCAATTCCCTTCACCCACTTTATCATATCATCCATTATGCTCACAGGATCTCTTAGCTGAAGTTTGTAAGCGGATGACAGCCAGAGTGCTTTCAATATGTCTGAAGTCTTCATCAGCCCTTTCCTGTATGCTCCCGTAACAAGAAGTCTTCCGCTGACCGTTCCTGTGATTGTACGGTCGAGATCGAAAAATGCAATCTGCCCCGGCTCAGTTCCCGGACTTTGAGAAGAAGTGGTTCCCATCGGGATTGTATATTATATTCAAAGCCCCAGGCATAATACTGATGTCGAAGCGTTCGGAGAAATTCAGTTCCCCGTCGACATGGAACGGTACCTTGCCGGGGAATTCTATTGTCATGCCGTTGGTCTGAAAGTAGAAAACCTTTTTATCTTTTATATGTTCGCCTTTAGGGACCTTCATAAATAGTTTCAGTCTCTGGATCAGGTTAAGCCTTTTTATGGAGCAAACATCCAGAAGTCCGTCATCTGCCAGAGCTCCGGGTGTGAGCAGGAATCCTCCGGCAAATCGTCTTCCGATCGAGACTGTATTAATAAAACAGTCCGTTTCAGTCCGGCTTCCGCCATAGGATGCTGTCATCCTTTTTTCCCTGAAAAACAGTATGGTTTTTATTATGTGCCAGATATATTTATGTTTCCCTCCCTTTTTAACAACTCCGGGTCCGCTATAGTTTTCCGCAGCAACCTGAGCATCAAATCCCAGGCCCATGCCATTTATAAATATCATCCCGTTGACCAGACCAGCATCCATGGGGATGACCTGTTTCCTGAAGAACAGCTCCCAGTCATTCTCTGTCATCCGGTCATGAAATCCGGTAACCTGCACAAAGTCGTTGCCGGTTCCTGCCGGGATAACACCGAAGACAACATTTTTTTTATTGACAAGAGGTCTGGCTACTTCATTTGCGGTTCCGTCTCCTCCCACCCCAACAATCACACCGTATCCCTGATCAAGGTATTGACGCGATAGTTCAACAGCGTGGCCGCTTCTCTCAGTCTGAATTATTTCCCCGTCGATACCGTACCGGCTTATATTGTCACGGATTATGGGGACCATTAACTTTCCGAATCCGTTTCCTGCAATTGGATTCACTATGAAGACCCACTTGTTATTATTTGATGATTCCATTCTGGTTCTTTATGTAGTGTTAATGGTTCCCGTTATAAGCCGATTCGATAATACCTCTTATCCGGGAAATTATTTCATCGTCGGTCTTGTCCACAAGCTCTTTTCCGGGGACAGGTTTATGGATAATGACTTCCGGTTTTGAACCGAAATCGATGCAGAACCTGTTTTTTGGTTTCAGGTCATAGAATCCGTTAAGGGTAATTGGCAGTATATCAGTGTTTCCTGTTCTCATCAGGTAAATGAATCCTCTGAAGAAGGGGTTTATCTTACCGTTCAGGGTCCGTGTACCTTCAGGAAAGAGTGCGACCGACTGATGAGTCGATTTGTCAATCAGCTGTTCAAGCATGTGCCGTGTGTTTCGTATAGTAGGTTCCCTGAAGGGGATATAACCTGTAAGTTTCAGAAAACTACCGAAAACCGGAACTTTAAGCAGGCGTTCATGACCAAACCATGCTACCTGGGGGTAGAACGATGTTATGGCCACAATATCAAAAAGGCTTGCATGGTTTGCAACAAGAATGTACCTGTTATTTTTATCGATGTTTTCTTTTCCTTTTACAGTCAGCAATTTTCCCATGATCACAAAAACCGATCTGGCCCATATCATGGTCAGGTATTGGACTGCTCTCTTTGCCCTGAACAATGTGAGTATAAAGACCAGAATAACGCCGGCTGCAGTGTAGCAGTAAAGGATTGCAAATACAGGGAAAGAAAGAAAGGTATTAATGCCAGATCTCATCCGGGAAGAGTAAAATTCGAGGGGCTTAAAATACTCTATATTTTTAAATAAAGAGTGAAGCGATAAATTTTTAACAGTCTGCGGTTATAATCCGGAGTTGCTTACAAAGGCAATTTGCTTGCTGTCAGGCGACCAGGACGGGACATTTATTGTTCCCTGACCGCCGTAGAGGTATGCAATTACCCTGGATTCACCTCCATCCGCAGGCATCAGCCGCAGTGTCACTCTTTTATAGGAGGGGTGGCTGTTCTTTTCTATATCGGGTGGGAAAGCAATGTAAGCAATCCATTTTCCGTCGGGAGATATGTGGGGGAACCAGTTTTTGCAGTCATCGAAGGTAAGCTGTTCCCGTCCGCTGCCGTCGGCTTTCATCCTCCACAGTTGCATATTTCCGGAATGGCTGCCGTTGTAGTAGATGTATCTGCCGTCGGGGGAATATTCGCATCCGTCAACGTGTTCGCCTTCCGGAATATCAGTGAGGGCCACTTCCTTTCCTCCCTTTATTGAGTTCCTGTAGATATTGTAAACGCGTTTCCCGTCACGCTGGGCGACATAAACAACCTCCTTGTTGTTTGGATGCCAGCCGTGCCAGTAAGAGGGCGTCCGGGGGGTTAAAAGTTTTGGTTCTCCTCCTTTCAGTTTCACTACATACACTGCAGAGCCTCTGCCTGACGCATCATCCTTGGAACTGCTCAAAGCAAGCAGTTTGCCGTTGAATGATATTCCGTGGTCGTTATTGTTTCTTGTAACGGTGCCTGTATTCAGCCGGCTTATTTCACCTCCCGTAACCGCTATCCTGTACATAAGGCCATCCATATTGAAGAGCAGCTGTTTACCGTCGGGCATCCAGTTTGGGGCTTCAAATCTTCCCTGTTTTTCATGGATAACCATTCTTTTTCCGTCAGACACATTCATGGTTTCAAGGCGGCATCCAACCGCTCCGTCAATTGAAGCATTGTAATCATCGCTGACTGGTTTGTCGATCCTCACATTCCAGGCGGTTGCCTGTTCAGTCACTTCCGGACTATGTGAACAGATGAACAATCCTGCAAGCACTTTTTCCGGCATGTTTGCCATCTGGTATGAGCCTATTTCCTCAAAAGGTTTTCCCGGAACGGCTGCCCTCATGAAAAAGACTTCACCTGCCCGTTCAAGCTGTATTATTTCATATCCTGAGCCCTTTGCAAATAATTCATCCTCCGGGTCCTTCATTTCACCTTCCTTAAAGTCGCGCCATTGCATTACAGTCAGCCCGTCGCCATGCAGCGTTGCCGAGATATGTGGCGAGCCTTCATCTTCCGAAGCTCTTATCATCCATCCTGTTTTACGGTGAGGGTCGCCCCCTTCGCCTGTAAAGCGGAAGTTTGCCGTAAGTATGAAATCCCCTTCTATCTGGTTGAAAAGATACCTGAATTCATCCCTTTCAAACCAGATGTTATATCCTGATCCTTTCAGAGAATAAGACTGGTCTGATGCATTATAAGTTGCAGAACCTTTAATTGCAGGGTTTCCGATATCAGCGCTGTGCTGAAATATCCCTGTGCCCGGAGCCTGGGCGTTTGCAATACCCGACAGAACAAGGCATAAAAGGAGAGAGATTGTTCTCATATGAATGTATTTTTGACAAGGACAAGATAATAATTTTTATATCATCGCTTATATTACATTCAGAATTCGATTCCAACCTGTATTATTAATCTTTCCGCCATGGGTGTCGGAACAGGCGGGGTCTTTCCCCGGGGGAAACGGGCAGATGAAACGAGACCGGTCGGCCAAATTGAAAATCCTTATTAAAGATATTTCTGCAATCGGTTGCATAGATAAATTTTATTAATTACTTTTGATTTTATTATTTTCGCACATCAAAAAGCTTAACGGATTTTACAGGGAATTTCACCAATCAGTGGTTTTATGGAAGATATACTGGCCCGGATCGCACGTTGTGTTGAGTCAGGCAAAACGGACAAGGCTTCGCCGTATCCGCCCGACATGAGGGGGAGCGAAGGAGCGGATGAGCTTACGTTGCAGGCTATAAATGAAGGACTTGGAGCGGCGAGGATACTCGATGAAGCGCTTATACCGGCAATGGCTATAGTCGGGGACAGGTTCAGCAGGAAGGAGATTTATGTTCCTCAGATGCTGATGGCTGCAAAAGCCATGAACAGCTCAATGAAGCATCTCAAGCCGTTCTTTCAATCGGGCGAAACCAGGAGGAAGGGAAAATTTATCATTGGCACTGTAGCGGGCGATCTTCACGACATTGGAAAGAACCTGGTGTCGATGATGATAGAAGGAGGCGGATGGGAGATGATCGACCTTGGGGTGGATGTGAGTCCTGAAAAGTTCCTTAAGGCTATCGAGGCAAACCCCGGCGCCTTTGTCGGCCTTTCCGCCCTTCTTACCACCACTATGGAAAACATGAAAAAGACAGTTGCGGTTCTGAAGGAGAAGCATCCCTCGGTAAAGATCCTTGTAGGCGGGGCACCCGTTACAATGGAATACTGTGAAAAGATAGGAGCCGATTTCTATTCGCCCGATCCTCAGGGTGCAGTCAATTATCTTAAACAGTTTGCAGTTTAAATATGAAAACAATATTGTCAGGCCGGACCAGGGAGGTTGTAATTGAAACAGGAGGTCCTGTAGTTATTATTGGTGAAACTATAAATCCTACCCGCCGGAAGAAGCTTGTTTCAACTCTTGAGGAGGGTGATTTTTCCTATGTTCTTGAACTGGCTGCCAGTCAGATAAATGCCGGCGCCGATGTGCTTGATGTGAACGTAGGGTATCCGGGTGTTGACGATGTAAAGCTGCTTCCCGAAGTGGTATGTGCCATACAGGATAACTTTGACATTCCTCTGTGTCTCGATTCCCCGAATCCTGCAGCCATTGAAGCCGCGCTAAAGGTTTCTGCAGGCCGGTACCTTATAAATTCGGTCAACGGGAAGGAAGAATCCCTGAAAGCGCTCATTCCTGTTGCAAAGGAGTACGGAGCTGCTATAATAGGATTATGCATGGATGACGACGGGATAACAAACGATCCTGAAAAACGTCTCTCGATAATAGAAAGGATTATCGAAAGGGCGGTCACAGCAGGGATAAAAGCAGAGGACATTGTTGCTGATCCTCTGGCGATGGCAGTCAGCGCCGATCCGCAGGCCTGCCTGGTTACACTCGAAACGATAAGACTTGTGAGCGGTAAGTTAGGTCAGAACATAACCATGGGCGCCAGCAATATTTCATTCGGCCTGCCCGACAGGGAGTCGCTTAACACCGCTTTTCTGACGCTTGCCGTATATTGCGGAGTTACATGTCCGATTGCAAATCCTGAAAAGATCACTGCTGCGGCCCGTGCAGCCGATCTTGTCCTGGGAAGGGATGACTTTGCGATCAGGTTTGTGGAGTATTATCAAAGCCGGAATTCCTGAGTGTCGTTCCAAAAGAAATAAAACCTCAGGATATGTCTGTTTTTAAACCCTCCCGTCGTTGGCAACCCCGTTTTTATCCCTTCAAAAGAGAGTCTTTTGGGAAGCGTTTCCGGGAAAAGATAGAGATCATGGTAAAAGGCCCCGTCTGGGGATGCAGGATGTGCGGAAACTGTCTTCTTCAGGAAACGGCCTTTATTTGCTGCATGGAGTGTCCGAAGGGGCTCAGGAACGGACCCTGCGGCGGCGTTACTCCCGACGGACACTGTTATGTCGATTCAACACGCAGATGCGTGTGGCATGCCATCTTCAACAGGGCATTGAAGATGAAGCGCGAAGAGATGCTTCTGGAAGTCCTGCCCCCGCTCGACTGGAACAGGACCGGTACCGAAACATGGGCCGATGTGATCAGGCAGATAGGAATAACCGGCCCGGGAAGATTCTTCGGATCGCTGTTCCCGGGCAACAGGGAATACAAAAAACAGGTGTGGGATTCCGTATTCAGGACCGTCAGGCAGCCTGCCTGGTGGAACGGGGATTCAGACTATCATCCGGCTTCTTACAGGGAACCGGCTTCGGAACTGGAGAGAAGTCTCAGGGAAGGCCGGTTTGTTGTTGCAACGGAAGTTACTCCTCCCATCAGTTCGGATTCCGGGAAGCTTAAAAATGATATCGGGCTTGTACGCCCTTATGTACAGGCTGTCAATTTTACTGATGCATCATCAGCCATTCCGAAGATGTCGGCTCTGGCATGTTGCAGGGCGGCAATTGACCTTAATGCGGAACCGGTCTATCAGATTGCGGCACGCGATTCGACACGCATCTCGCTTCAGGGAGATGCCATAGGAGCGGGCGAGTTCGGGATCAGGAATATACTTTGTGTCACGGGCGACAGCCCGGTTGTGGGACCACCGCCAACAGGCAATATGAACATATATGACCTGGATTCGGTGCAGATGCTCTGGATACTAAGGAGGATGAGGGACGAGGGTATCTATCTCGACGGAAGGAAGATGAAGCATCCGCCGAAGTACTTTCTGGGAGCTGCCACTACACCCTGTGCTCTCGATCCCGTACTCCAGGCAATACGGGACCAGAAAAAAGTTAATGCAGGAGCTCAGTTTTTTCAGACCAATATAATCTTTGAAGCAGAAAGGCTTGATCCCTGGCTTGAGCAGCTCGACAGGAGAAATGTCCTGGGTAAGGTCAGCATTCTTGCAGGACTGGCCCCGCTGAAAAGTTATAAGGCTGCACTGTATCTCCACGAAAGGGTGCCAGGTGTGTATCTTCCTGAAAAGATACTCGGAAGAATGGAAAGGGCGGGCGATGGAGCCCGGGAGGAAGGAATATCGATCGTTCTCGAACTGATCGCATCACTGAAACAGAAAAAAGGGATCAGCGGTATTCATCTGATGTCGCTTGGATGGGAAGATGTGGTTGGCAGGATTGTACGGGAATCGGGACTTGAAAATAAATGATGAACTCATTTGAATTTGATTTTTCCGGGCTTGGGATCGGGGAGGAAAGTATCATGAAGTATCTGGGTCCGGAGGAAGCTTCTCTGAATTATGAATTCCGGGACCTGATAAAGGAACTGCTCGGCAAAGCTTCCGTGGTATGCTCGCCGGCAGCCGAATACAGGATCTTCCCTGCGGGAGAATGGAATGATGAAGCAAAAACTGTCTCGCCGGGTGGTGTTGTATTCAGGCTGAAGGACATTGTTTATAAACAGCTCAGCCTGGCAGAATCACTGGCAGTCTTTCTCTGTACGGCAGGTCCTGAAGTGGAAAAACTCGGAAGAAAGGCCATGGAAGATGGAGATCCGATGACTTCGTATATCTATGACATTATCGGAAGCGCGATTGCTGAAGCAACATCCAGGATGTTACATGCGGAAGTGAGGAAAGCTGCCGGGAACTCAGGACTGAAGGTCACTAACCGTTACAGTCCGGGATATTGCGGATGGGATGTATCCGATCAGCATAGTCTGTTCCGGCTTATGCCTGACAACACCTGTGGCATCAGTCTGAATGATTCGGCGCTGATGAATCCTGAGAAGTCGGTAAGCGGAATTATAGGGATCGGCAGGGAAGTAAGCTTCGATCCATATCCATGCCGTTTCTGCCGGATGAAACAATGTCTCTACAGAAACACAATGTAAAGCTTCACATCTCACGCTTCACACCTGCCCTGAGACCTGTGTTATAACAATGTTATAACGTCCCCGAAACATATTTTCTGAATTCCTCTGCTATGCCTGCCTGGTTATGATCGCCTGAATGGACTATAACCCTGTATTTAAGAACGAGTCTGCTTCCTTCCTTAAGGAAAGTTTCCTCGCCGTTTTCGGGCCAGTACATCGGAGTGGGGGATATGAAACCGTAATCGCGTGTGAACCACGGGGCCGGGTACCATGGATTTGAAGGATGCTGCAAGATGGCAAGACCTTCGGTTGCATTACCTCTTTTGCCGCTGAAGTCGATCCATGGTGATCTCTTTCCGAAAGTATCCTTTTCGCCGCTTGCTCCCTCCGCATTTATCATAGTTCCGCCGTTGGTAACCGAGATATCGGCAGCCAGCCTGGCGCTGAAGAGTGAGTGGTTTGTTTTTTTGATGTGGACATCCATCAGTGTATGCATGGTTATTTCAACATCAATAAAGGTTTTGTCGGCTGACGGAGCAGTTAAGGTGTATTTTCTTGTGTCTTTCACGGGCGATTCTGCTCCAGGGCGGCTCCAGATACACTCGTCGGTAATAACAACAGTGTCACCGCCTTCCTTATCGATCCGGGCATTCACCGAGATTATCCTGCCGCGTTCAAGACCTTCCTGCCAGTAATTTCCTCCGTTAACCATATCGCATCCGAAGAAAAGGGATGTATGATGAGGGTAAACCGCGTTTCTCATTGATGTTACCGAGCCTCCTGTGACCGGTCCGTTGACCGGATAGAAGAAGGGGTATTTCTCATCTTCTGAAAAAATATAACTGGTGAAGAATTTCCCGTCGATGCTCACATTGATTTTAGATCCTCTTTTCTCTGCCGTGATTTTGGCGGCTGATGCAGGAAGTACAATAACGGATACAATCAGGATTGTCAGGATACCGCTTACGAGTCTTTTCATCTTTTTCTTTTTAATTTGTTCATTGCAGTTTTTAGAAAACAAACCCGCATGCAAAATGCAATCTCAAAAAGCGGAGGTTGCAGATGCATGCGGGTCAGGAAAATACAAACCTATAGCTTTATATAATTTGTACCGTATGGAGCTCTCTGGGGCCTTGAAAGCATACTGTTGGCCTCATCGTCGCCCACGAATTTTTCAGTTTCGGGATTCCATTTCAGTTTTCTTCCCAGTTTCATTGCGATATGTGTTACAAGGCATACCGTACAGGCTCTGTGGCCGATCTCAACCGGTGAAATGGGTTCCTTTCGCGATTTTATGCAGTCGAGCCAGTTGCCTGCCTGGTCGCTGCTTTCATAGAGGTGAATCTCATTGGGTCCTATCACTGAAGACAGGATTTTCGGATCGCTGGCGTCGAGGGCTTTGGTATTCTGAGCCTGGACTATGGGATCGCTGTCGGTGGCCCTGTAGTTGCCGCGTGTCACAAATATCCATCCTTCGGTACCTTCATACCTTACTCCGTTGGGGTAGTTTCCGCTTGTAAGCTGAGTAACGCCGTTGGCGTATTCAGCTATTGACATGAAGTCGCCGTGGACATCCCACAGTCCTGCCTTGGGGAACTGTGCGACCGCCTCGATCGAAACGGGTCCGGTGAGTTCTGTATCCATTCCCCATGCGGCAGAGTCGAAGTGATGCTGTCCCCAGCCTGTGATCATGCCGGCGCCAAACTGTTCACATCTCAACCATCCGGGGCGGTCAAAACCACTTTGCGGATGCACGCGGATCTCGGTATAGTAGACTTCCGGAGTTGAACCAAGCCACATGTCGTAATTGAGGTTAGGCGGAACAGGCATTTCGGGGGCTTCAGGTCCGGCAGGATCTCCGGGCAGGCCTATTTTTACCGTATGAAGCTTTCCTATTCTGCCGTTTCTTACCAGTTCGGCAGCAATCCTCCACTGTGGACTTGAACGCTGCTGGGTTCCCACCTGCAGTATGACCTTTGTCTTCTTCACTACATCGCTAAGAAGTCTTCCTTCGGTTATAGTAAGCGAAGTGGGCTTCTCCAGGTAGATATCCTTTCCTGCAAGGGCGGCTTCAATGGCAGGCTGTGAGTGCCAGTGGTCGGGCGTGGTAATCAGGACGGCATCGATCGATTTGTCGAGAAGCAGATCCTTATAGTCGCCATAAGTTTTTACATTGACATAATTGCTGTTCCCGGTCTTCTTTGAATAGAAACCTTCTACCATCTGCTTTCCGAGAGCTGCTCTTTTTGAATCCACATCGGCAGCGGCTACCACCATTGCAGTGTCGAACCTCATTGTTCCCATGATATCGCCTCTTCCCTGCCTGCCGCACCCGATCCATCCGATGTTTATTTTTTCACTCGGGGGATTTTTGCCGATAACTGAAGATGGAACAATGGTCGGCAGAATCAGAGACCCGGCAGCAGCCTGGGCAGTCCTGGAGATGAAAATTCGTCTTTTCATTTATTTTTAATTTTGGTTTTTATCAGTATGATGGTTCTTCCCCGGCAGAAGTATCAATGCTGCCGGGGAAGCATCCATTAATAGTTACAGGATCTGAGAAACATAATTGTTCTGACTGATAAAGATAAAAAACAGTGTAAATAGTTACCTTGAAGATATTGATTTTCTTTATCAGTTTTTGCTTATTGTTCAACAACCGATCCTTCGCCTTCGCCATCTACCCATTTCCAGGGAGTAATGTTTGACTCGAATCCCGGATAACCGTAATTCTGGTTTATGTGTCCCAGGCTGTTGGCATTTATTGCCGATTGCAGCACCGGCCAGAGAACGATATACGGTGCAATCCGGTAGTTATAGAACGGAGCCTTTACATTATTCCTGTAGAAAATGTTCTTTTCGATAACCCTGTCGTACCAGAAATTGTCGGTCCCGAAGTTAGCCATACTGTAAGTTTTTCCGTTGTAGCATGGTTTTCCCGTTTGTGCCAGAATGTAAGCGATGCGTGTAATCTCCGTTTTCCTTTTCTCCTCGTAATAAAGTTCCCTGGCTCTTTCGTCGAGTATGGTTCCGATATTTATCTGATCTGAAGTATAGGGGGCGCATCCGGCGCGGGTTCTTACCGCATTCAGGTCGGCAGCGGCCTGATCAGGCTGATCGTTCCAGAAATAAGCTTCCGCTCTCAGGAGGTATGTTTCAGCGAGTCTCATTTCGTACCAGTCGCCGAATCCTCCGTCGGGAGTATTGTCGGTCGGGTCGATTACATAGAGCTTGTAGTGAGGCCAGTCGAACCACGATCTTATAGTATCGGTACAAAGGATGCCTCCTCCCGCATCCCTGAGCTGGAGATGCTGGTTGTAATAAGGGTCACCGTTTGCTTTCAGTCCCGGCACATTGTAAACCAGGTCCTCCATTCTCATCCAGTTGGGGTATTTATGGCGCATGTCGTTGGGATCATCCCAGAGGTCGTGCTGGTACCAGGGGCTTGGACGAAGACGGCCTATTCCTCTTCCGAACATTCCCACCTGGTCTATTTCAACAGGATGACCTCCCACGAGCGCTCCTCCCGGCTGGTCGGTCGTACCGGTCTGGCCTGTAGGTGTTTTCACCTTTCCGGCGCCTCCCCAGTACGGGACTGCCTGGCGCATGATCCTGAGCTTTTCACTGGCGCCGTCTTCGGTCATTGTTTCACTGCATACGAACAGCCAGATTGTTTCTGTGTTCTCGGCGAGGGCTTTGTTCTCTTCCTGGTGGAGGTCCCAGATAATGTCGCGTGTCGGATCATTTTTGTAAGAACCGAACCTGGTGGTCATAAGGGCATGTATTCCGTCATTTATGACTGCGTTTGCAGAAGCTATGGCATCGTCGAATTCAAGCAGCGACATGTTGACCTTTGTAAGAAGATGGTTGACGGCTGCTTTGTTTATGTCTCCGACGGGAGCATCGGCATCAACCCACTGGGCCGCAAAGTCGAGGTCTTTTTTGCATTTCTGGAGTATGCTTTCCCTTGTACAGGAATAGAAATCCAGCTTTGGCTGTGTTATTTCCTCAAGGATAAGCGGCACGTCGCCGAACTGATGAACAAGCCTGTAATAGACATTCGCCCTGTGAAAGTAAGCTTTGCCAAGGATATTGTTTCGTTCAGCGTCGTTTTTCCACTCTGCATTATCGATCCTTGAAATAACCACATTTGCATACTTGATCCTGTTATAGGCTTCAGTCCAGTAGTTTCCAAGCTTTGTTACGTCGCCGTAGTTAAAGTTTGCATCGGGCAGTATCACTGCAGGCATATCCATATGGATCCCTGTTTTGTCGGTAGTGCCCTCCACCGCTATGTCGGAAAAAATTCCCTCTGAAATGAAGGGAGGAGTATCGCCGTACATTTCATGCCTGGCATTTCGCAGGCACGCAATAAGGGCGGCATTGAATCCGGCGGCATTGACAAAAGTGTTTTCAGGTGCATAAAATGATAAAGGTTCGGGTTTGAGAAAATCTTCGGAACACCTCGGACCTATAAAAATCAAAGCCGTCAGGAATACTATCGATAATAATATCTTTTTCATATCCGGTAATATTAAAGGGTGATATTTACTTTGAATGAAATGTAGGAAGGTGTGTAGGAATCATTTTCCGGATCCATCCATGACCAGCTGGGAGCATAAACCAGCGGATTGTCTGCAACCAGCGATAATCTGCAGTTTACTACTTTAATCCTCGACAGCAGGCTGTTGGGGATATTGTAGGAAAGCGAAACATTATCGAGCCTTATGAAGGAGTTTTTCTCCCACACATTGAAATTGGTCTCGTAGCTTTCAACCCTTGCCCATTTGTTGCCGGGATTATCGGCAGTCCAGTAGGGAACGTCGTAATAGGTACCCCTGTCGTAGAATGCTTCATTATGTCTCAGGAAGTTGTCTGCCTTGAGATGCCCGAGGTAGGAATACATTTTAAGCGACAACTCCCAGTTCTTGTACTGCACATCATTTCTGAGGCTCAGTCTTACTCTCGGCCTTCTGAAGCCAAGGAACTTCTTGTCATCATTGGTGTAGTATCCGTCATCGTTGTCATCGAGAAGCTTGTAGTCACCGGGTGAACGGGAATAGGCAGTGGCTTCCGCAGTTTCAGATACCTGCCATATACCAAGGGTTTTATAATCCCAAATTTCGTCTATTGCGTGGCCGATGAACCATTCGTTTGTGATGTCATCAACCTCCTTCTGTTCTCCGGTTTCTTCATCTGTAACATAATCGCCGAAGAGGTGAACAATCTTGTTGCTGTTATGCGACACTGAGAAGTCAGAGGTCCATGTGAAGTCGGGTGTTGAAATATTGACAGAGTTCAGGCTGAATTCGAATCCCTTGTTGTTTACCTGTCCCATGTTTGAGAACACGCTGGCGTATCCGGTCACATTTGGAAGCTGTCGGGGGATGATCAGGTCTTTGGTGATTGAGAAGTAGGCTTCGAGTGTGCCTCTCAGCCGGCCCTTCAGAACTGCGAAATCGAGACCTCCGTTATAGGCTGAAGTGCGTTCCCATTTCAGGTTGGCATTTGCCATACGGCTGGTATAAAGCTGTGAAA
>ERZ1645192.1426-NODE-1426-length-19913-cov-12.597240_pt1 | contig 19913 bp, 12 predicted proteins | sample MGYA00575354_ERZ1645192 | MGnify/ENA primary metagenome ERZ1645192 (study PRJEB40844, sample SAMN11349763) | freshwater sediment metagenome | isolation source: river sediment | host: Sediment | place: India: Faizupur Khadar , New Delhi | collected 2017-02-21 ... | reverse complement strand
GCGCGCTCCTCGCGTCGCTCGGGGCTGCCTCCGGCACCGGATCGGCACCACGGTGCATGATCGAGAAGGAAAGGTGGGGCGCGGGCGCGACGCAGAACCTTCCATCGCCCGGCCCCGCAAGCATCACACCACACCCATGGTTAAGGCGAAGTTGAGGAAAGATTTACGAAAAATGAAATGTCGGCGTCACTCCTCGTCCCGATTCCGCACCCCGCGCTCTCGGTCCGCCGCCGCCCGCATCTCGTCGAAGCGGGCGAGATCGAGCCGCGTCGGCCGCCCTTCGAGCGCCGCCACCACGCCGCGCAGCGTCCTGACTTCCTGCTCCGAGAGTCGCGCCTTCTGGAAGATCTGGCGCAGATTGCGGACCATGTGGTCACGCTTCGAGACCGGGCGGAAGAACTCGACCCGGTCGAGGGCCTGCTCCAGATGCGCGAAGAAGGCGAAGACATCGGCCTTGGCGGCCCGGGGCGAACGCTCCTTCTCGCCGAACGGCGTCCAGGCGGCATCGCCCAACACCACCCGGCGCCACTCGTAGGCGACCAGGATCACCGCCTGCGCCACGTTGAGCGAGGCGAAGATCGGATCGACCGGTACCGTGCAGATACGGTCGCAGGCACCGACCTCGTCGGAGGTCAGCCCCCACTTCTCTCGTCCGAAGACGACGCCGCAGCGCGCCCCTTCCCCGGCCGCTGTCGCCATCGCCACCGCCGCCACCGCCGGGCTCTCCACCTCCTTGGCGATGTCGTGCGGCCGAGCCGTCGTGGCGTAGACCAGTTCGAGATCGGCGATCGCGTCGGCGAGCGTGTCGAAGAGCCGCACCGCATCGATGATCGTGTCGCCCCGGCTCGCCGCCGCCCGCGCCTTGTCGTTGGGCCAGCCGTCGCGTGGTTTGACGAGACGCAGCTCTTTCAGGCCGAAATTGGCCATGGCACGCGCTGCCGCGCCGATGTTTTCGCCCATCTGGGTCTCGACCAGCACGATCACCGGCGGCTGCACCGCTCCGTCCGCTCCGACGCTCATCTGCGACGACATCTTCCTCTCCCAGGATCTCCGTGCCACGGGGTTAGCCTAAGCCGCGAAGCCTGTCGACGTGCCGTCGGACTGACGGATTGACAGAAACGTTCGGGGCGTCCGAAATGGCCTCGCTTCCGCTGGGGAACGCCGGATGTCGAACCGCGACGAAAAGGTCGTCGAAGAACTCGGGCGTATCCTCGCCTCCGAGCCTTTCGTCGCGTCGCCGATGCTCGCGTCCTTCCTGCGCTTCGTGGTGGGGGAGACGCTCGCCGGTCGCGGCGATCGCCTGAAGGCCTACACCATCGCCGTCGGCGCGCTCGATCGCTCCGACGACTTCGATCCCAATGACAATCCGCTGGTGCGCGTCCAGGCCCGCCGCCTGCGTCAGGCGCTGGAACGCTGGTATCTGACCGACGGCCGCGATGCCGCGTTGCGGATCACCCTGCCGCTCGGCACCTATGTACCGGAATTCGTCGAGCGGTCGGCCGGGCTCGACATGCCGGCCGCCCGGTCCTCGAGCGGCGCGGTGCAGCCCGGCGGGGATGCTGCGGCGCTCCCCGGTGCCCGACTTCGACTGCCGCCACCCCGGTCCGCCCTCGTCGGCCTCGTCGTCGTGCTCGCCGTCGTCGCGATTTTCGGCGCCTGGTACGCCGGATCGCGCGTCGTCGGCCCGCCACCGGCGGGTCGCGGAGCGACGACGATCGAGCCGACGGAGATGCGGCAGGCGATCGAGACGGACCTCGGCTCCGCCGTCGGGGTCGACGCGACGCGCGTCCTGCCTCTCTTCGCGGTGACCGTCGAAACCGGCTCGCCGCCACCGCCCGAATTCGACGCCGCGGTCTATCGCAACCGCATCGAGGATTACGCGCGCCGCTTCGACGACGCGGTCGTGGTGACGCGCCGGTCCCCCGATTTCCCGCCACCGGTCGGTCAACCGCTCTATCGCCTGCGCGCCCTCGTGGTACGCGAAGGTGGAACCAGCAACGTCTACTTCCAACTCGTCCACGCCGGTGACGAGCGGCTGGTCGATTCCGTCGCCGTCACGCTCGATGCCGTCCGCGGCCCGAGCTACACCACGTTCGAGCCCCCGCCCGATCTCGCCTTCGTCCGCAACACGGTACGGGTCCACGGCACCATCTCCCAGGATCTCGGTCGCAGTGGCGACATCGGCCCCGAGCTCACCTGCCTCACCAAGGCGTGGCACTACTTCCACGAATCGACCCGCAAGGCCCATCACGACGCGCGCGACTGTCTGATCCCCGTCGTCGCCGCCAATCCGCGTCTGGTCCCGGCCTTGACGATGCTCGGTGAGATCCACATCGGCGAGTATCGGCAGAACCTCGATCGGTCGCTCGCCGACCCGCTCGCCCGCGCCGAGGAACTCCTCAATCGAGCGTCCCGGCTCGCACCCGGATCGTCGGCGGTCTTCCGCGTGCTCGAGAACCTCCTGCTCATCCGCGGCGACACCGACGCCGCGCTCCGAGCAGCGGCGCGCGCGGTGCGCAACAACCCCGAAGACGCCGACGCGATCGCCGGGTTCGGCGCCGTGCTCGCCCGTCTCGGCCGTTACGAGGAAGCGGTCCATTTCCTCGTCCGCGCCGAAGCGAGCACCGCCACGCCACCCCGGTGGATGCAGTTCTACACCTTCCTCGCCCTCAATGCCCTCGGCCGTACCCGTGAAGCCGACGAACGGGTCGCGTTCTTCGAGGGCGCCACCTCGTCGCTCTACCTCGCCGCCACCGCCATCCGGTCCCACCGCCGTGGCGACGAGGTCGCCGCCGCCCGTGCGATCGCCGCGATCCACGAGATCGAGCCCAGCCTGGCCACCGATCCGAAGGACTTCCTGCGCCGTCGCGGCTTCGCCGACACGGTCGCCGACCACCTGCTGGTCGACCTCACCGCCGCCGGCCTCTTCCGCTCCCGCACCTGACGAGGACCGCTCGCCGCCGGCGCCGGTCGCGTACCGTCGCCGGAATCGGCGCGACGGCGCGGCGCCCGGCGAGACGCTCCGCGACCCGCATCCGCACCCGGCGCCACCCACTACCCGGAGCCTCCGACGCGCTTTTCGGCGTCGACATTTCGCGAAGCGACGTGAAACGTCCGTTCCATCACCCGGTACGGATACGTCCGGACGTTTCGCCCGCAGCGCCGGCGACCTGACGTCATCTCATGAAACGTTCTTTTGTAACAATAGGTTGGCAGCGTTACATGCCCTTGGGGTAACCGTTTGCCGTAGCGGAATGAACCGTTACGACCTGCACCAGTGGAGCTCTCGGTGCCATACCAGGGACCGTGAAACGGACGCACCCCCCGACGTCCGGGTTCACGTATTCGAGGAGAACCGAGGTGTACGCCCCCCACAGAGACCTGTTCGTGACGTCGGAACTGATGCCGGTCGAGAATCGTCCCTACCAGATCGGTGAACTGGCGGAGAAATTCGGCATCACGCTGCGCACGATCCGCTTCTACGAACAGAAGGGTCTGATCAAGCCGCGCCGCATCGGCGCCAACATGCGCATCTTCGGCGTCGACGACGTCGCGCGCCTCGGCCTGATCGTCACCTGCCGGCGTTTTCGTTTCCCCGTCGAGGCGATCGCGGAGCTGCTCGCCGATCGTGACACTCTCGGCCCCGTCGCCTTCCAGCCGCGCTTCGCCGAGGCCCTGGCGCACCGCCGCGCCGCGCTGACCGCCGAGATCGCCGAGCTCGAGCAGGCGTGCCACGAACTCGACGGCTTCCTGAACGACATGCCGCAGCAGGGCTGACCCCCTCGCCGCCGCCTTGCCCCCCCGTGCCGCGCCTCTGCCGCAGAGGCGCGGTCGTTCGTTTCGTCACGCGCGCGGCACTCGGACCGTTCCCGTCGCATCCGTCGGCGCGCGGGCGATTGCCCGAGACGACCGACCGGTGTCTCATCGCTCGTCACCGACCGACGGGGGATGTCCATGTTCGAAATCGTCGTGCGCCTCCTCCATGTCCACGCGGCCCTCACCTTCGTGATCATGGGCGTCGCCTTCACCGCCTTCTCGCTGCAGACCGTCGAGATCTTCCACATGCTCTCGGCCAACCTCGACTTCATCGCCCGCCACGGCGCCGTGGCATTGATGGAGGGTGCGGCGCGCCAGTTCGTCGGACTTCTCGCCGGCCTCGTCGGAGCGCTCGTCTCCTATCTGGTGTTCAAGGCCTGTGAACGTGTTCTGGTCGATCGCATGACTCGGCGCTGAGCCCGGGCATCCTCCGAAGGCAAGGGTTGGCGGCTCTCGCGCGCCCGTGATATGGACCGCCGCGACAATTCAACGCTCCCGGTCGATCGACCGGCCCGCGCCCGGGCCGGGGCCGCGGGGCCTCCAGCGAGGACGCGCATATGGCGAAGATCAAGGTGGCGAACCCGGTCGTCGATCTCGACGGCGACGAGATGACCCGCATCATCTGGCAGCTGATCAAGGACAAGCTGATCCTGCCCTACCTCGATCTCGAGATCGAATACTACGACCTCTCGGTCGAGAACCGCGACGCCACCAACGATCAGGTCACGATCGACGCCGCCCACGCCATCCGCAAGCACGGCGTCGGCATCAAGTGCGCCACCATCACGCCGGACGAGGCCCGCGTGAAGGAGTTCAACCTCAAGGAGATGTGGAAGTCGCCGAACGGCACCATCCGCAACATCCTCGGCGGCGTCATCTTCCGCGAGCCGATCATCTGCAAGAACGTGCCGCGCCTCGTCCCCGGCTGGACCCAGCCGATCGTCGTCGGCCGTCACGCCTTCGGCGACCAGTACAAGGCCACCGACTTCAAGTTCCCCGGCAAGGGCACCCTGTCGATCAAGTTCGTCGGTGAAGACGGCGCGGTGATCGAGAAGGAAGTGTTCAAGGCCCCCGGCGCCGGCGTCGCCATGGCCATGTACAACCTCGACGAGTCGATCCGCGACTTCGCCCGCGCTTCGATGATGTACGGCATCATGCGCAAGTGGCCGGTCTATCTGTCGACCAAGAACACCATCCTCAAGGCCTACGACGGCCGCTTCAAGGACATCTTCGAAGAGGTCTACCAGACCGAGTTCAAGAAGCAGTTCGACGAGCTCGGCATCACCTACGAGCATCGCCTGATCGACGACATGGTCGCCTCGGCGCTGAAGTGGTCGGGCGGCTACGTCTGGGCCTGTAAGAACTACGACGGCGACGTCCAGTCCGACACCGTCGCGCAGGGCTTCGGCTCGCTCGGCCTGATGACCTCGGTGCTGCTCACCCCCGATGGCAAGACCGTCGAGGCCGAAGCCGCCCACGGCACCGTCACCCGCCACTATCGCCAGCACCAGAAGGGTCAGGAGACCTCGACCAACTCGATCGCGTCGATCTTCGCCTGGACCCGTGGTCTCGCCCATCGCGCCAAGCTCGACGACAACGCCCTGCTGGCGAAGTTCGCCGACACCCTGGAGAAGGTCTGCGTCGACACCGTCGAGGCCGGCTTCATGACCAAGGACCTCGCCCTCCTCGTCGGCGCCGAGCAGAAGTGGCTCTCCACCACCGGCTTCCTCGAGAAGGTCGCCGAGAACATGGAGAAGGAAATGGCCACCTGGGGCTGACGCCTCGGACGGTCGATCCGATCCGTTGATGTGCGCGAAACGGCGGGGGCGACCCCGCCGTTTTCGATTCCGAGCCTCGACGTCGGTACCGCGCACTGCCGGAATGTCACTCCGCACCCACACCTCTCCCCTTTCGCAGCCCTTGCCCCGATCGTCGCCCTGTCACACTCTCGGCGCAGACGAAATCGCGTGTTCGCGGTCGGGGGGGACGATCATGGGCGGGACGATGGACGCGGCGGCCCCGCCGCGAGTGGAAGCGTTTCGCCAGATCGTCATCTGGCCTCTGCAGCTGATGCCGACCAACGGCAGCGCCCCCTGGGAGGCGCTCCTCGCCGAGGACGGTGGCCGGCGCTGGCGCGAACTCGACGACGACTTCCCCGAAGACCCGGCCGACTATCAGGAACGGCACTATCGCGAGTTCGTCGCCTTCCTGCCGCATGTCCAGCGCTTCCTCTACGGCGAGCGCGCCTCCCGCTCCGGCCGCACCACCTACGGCGACAGTCCGATCCGCATCTTCCGCCGCACCGACGTCGCCGGCGTCCGCCTCACCCGACACGGTCGCCCCGAGCCGATGACGCTCGAGGTGGTCCATGTCGACCTCTATTTCTTCTACGACGTCGACGTCGTCATCCTGGTGGTCGAGATCGCCGGCGCCGATATGGCGATGCGCGAGGTTCAGGAGGTGATCTACCGTTTCGGCCGCGCCTATCCTGCCGGCTGGGAGGCGGACGGCGCCCCGACCAACTGCTTCGCGAAGGTCGAGTGGCTCGGCCCCGACGGCGCCATCGTCGCCGTCTCCGACTACGCGGCGCGCGACAAGTTCATGGCCTCGGTCTGTCGCCACCAGACCACCGCCATCTCCGCCCATTGGGAATACCTGCTCGAGCCGATGGTGCCGAACCAGAGCGAGGCGCGCGGCCTCGCCCGCTACCGCCAGCTCGAGTTCCATCGCATGCCGATCATGGCGTGGCTCGCCCTCGACGATCCACGCCGCCTCACCCGCTCCGACCACATGCGCCTCGCCTTCGCCGGCGCCCCCGGCGACCCCGGCCGCACCCCCTATTCGGAGCCCTTCCTCGCCGATTTCGAGAAAGTCTACTGCTACGACCGCTTCCACGAGCCGAGCCGCCCCGGCTGGATCGACACCCGGCTGATGTGTTCCGGCCAAGCCTTCGTCGCCGTCGGCGAGGCCGGCCAACCGATCTTCACCGATCCCGAACGCGGCTTCGTCGCCCAGTTCCGTCACCAGCTGTTCCTGACCGGCCTCATCGCCCACTTCCACCGCGCCGCTCTGCTCATGCTCTCCGACCGGCTGGTCGCCACCATGAGCCGGCTCGACCCGTCACGGAAGGAGTCGGTCGGCCGCTTCCGCCACGACATCCGCGCCACGCTCGAGACCTTCCTTCGCTTCACCCACCGCTACTATTTCTCGGAGATCTCCGATCAGGCGACGATCCGCGACGTCTTCCGCCTGTGGATGGGCCATCTCGGCACCGAGCGGCTCTATCAGGAGCTGAGCGAAGAGATCAACGACATGGCCTCCTATCTGGAGACCGACCTGTTGCGCCGTCAGGCCGTCACCATCCTACAGCTCACCGTGGTGACGCTGTTCAGCCAGATCGGCATGTTGGCGACCGGCTTCCTCGGCATGAACATCTTCGGCTATGCCGAAGCCGAGACCTGGCAGAAGTTCGCCATCTTCGCCTCGGTGCTGATCCCCTCGGCGCTGATCACCTTCTACACCGTCTTCAAGGCCCGCCGTCTGGCGAACTTCCTCGACGCCCTCGCCGACGAACGCCGCTCCTGGAGGAGCCGGCTCGCGACACTCTCGTTGGTGTGGAAAGCGGAGGAGTGACACCGAGCCCGAAAGGGCGGCGGCCGGTCGGGCCGTGACGTTCATGACATTCGGGCGAGTCCGAATGTCATGAGCCCGGTACGACGACCCGAGGCAGCGCCGCCACGGCTTTCCCGACCGCTACGGCCGCACGGCGACCGAAGCCGCTGCGACGAACGCCGGCCTCAGATCCAGTCGTCGGGCGAGGCGCGACCGTCGTCGATCTCTTCGAGCGCGATGTCGCCGCGCGGCGTCACCGCCTCACGCGCCACCCGCTCGCGCGCCACCGCGCGGATGTGGGCGGCGACGTCGCTCTTCTTCTGCATCAGGTATTGCAGATCCTCGGCGTCGAGCACCAGCAGCCGGCAGTGGGTGAGCGCGATCACGTCGGCCGAGCGGCGCGCCTTTCGCAGCACCGCGATCTCGCCGAAGAACTGCCCCTCGCCGAGCCGGAGCTTCTCGCGCGGCAGATCGATCTCCACCGTGCCGGCGGCGATGAAGTACATCGAATGCGCCGGCTCCCCCGCCGCCGTGACGATGGTCCCCGCCTCCACCGTCTGGGCGCGCAGGAGGCGCATGACGTCGGCGATCTCGGAGGCCGAGAGTTCCGAGAACAGCGGCACCCGCGCCACCATCGACCAGGTGACGACGAAGTCGCGGCTGTGGATCTCGCGCGCGAAGGCGGTGGCGATGATGCCGACCGGTAGCGCGAACATGCAGAAGCCGAACAGCATGACCACGCCGGCGAGTGCGCGACCCGCCGGGGTGACCGGCACCATGTCGCCGTAGCCGACCGTGGTCAGCGTCGTCACCGCCCAATACATGGCGAGCGGGATCGAACCGAACCGATCGGGCTGGATGGCACCTTCGAACCAGTGCATCAGCGACGCCGCGGTGATCACCAGACCGGCCATGATCACGCCAGAGGCGAACAGCGCCCGCCGCTCCGACGCCACCGCATTGACCAGCGAACTCATGCCCGCCGAATAGCGCGCCAGCTTGAGGAAGCGCAGCAGGCGGAAGACCACCAGCACGTTGACGTCGTAGACGCCGAAGGCGAAGCCGACCAGCGTCGGCGCCACCGACAACAGATCGATGATCGCCCAGGGGGTGAAGACGTAGCGCAGCCGCGCGCCGATCCGCCCGTAGCGCTTCAACGGCACGTGTTCGTCGGAGATCCACACCCGCAGCAGATATTCCGCGGCGAAGATGACGACGGTCCAGATCTCCACCGCCAGGAAAAGATCGCCGTACCTCGCCCGGTAGTCCGGCACCGTCTCCAGGACCACCGCGACGACGTTCACGACGATGAGCAGCACGATCGCCCGGTCGACCGCGAGAGCGATGCCGTCGCCGAGCGGCGGCACCTCGAGGATCTCGTAGATCCGGTGCTTCCAGGCCTTGTATCGGCTCACCGTCGCCACCGCCGACCTTCCCTCCGCCACGAGAGTGCCCGACGATGATCAGCCACCGACCGACGCCCGGATTCGCTCGGCGATCGCCTCGATCGCGGCTTCCGCCTTCGAGGCGTCCGGCCCACCGCCCTGCGCCATGTCCGGCCGGCCGCCACCGCCCTTGCCGCCCATCACTTCCGCCGCGACCCGCACCAGATCGACCGCGTTGTTCGCCGCCGCCGCGTCCGGGGTCACTCCGACGACGATGCTCGCCGGCTTGCCGTCGTCGGAGCGGCCGATCAACACCACCACCCGGTTGGCATGGCCGTTGCGCGCCTCGTCGACCAGACCCTTGAGATCCTTCGGCGCCACGCCGGAGACGATGCGCGGCACGAATTCGGTCGCACCGATGGTACGCACCGCTTCGCTCGCCGCGGCCGATCCGCCGCCCATGGCGAGCTTCTTCTTGGCGTCACCGAGTTCGCGCTCCAGCCGGCGCCGCTCCTCGGCGATGGTCTCGACGCGACCGACCACGTCGGCTTGTTGCACCTTGAGCGTGGCCGCGAGATCGCGCACCCGCTTGTCCTGTTCGGTGAGATGGCGTCGCGCGCCGCGCGCCGTCAGCGCCTCGAGACGGCGGACACCGGCCGCCACCGCACTCTCCATGACGATCGACACGAGGCCGATGTCACCGGTGCGCCCGACATGAGTGCCACCGCACAGCTCGACCGAGAAATTGCGCCCGGCGCGATTGCCGTCGGCCCTCCGGCCCATCGACACGACCCGCACCTCGTCGCCGTACTTCTCGCCGAACAGCGCCCGCGCGCCCGAGTCCTGCGCATCGTCGAGGCTCATCAGCCGCGTCGCCACCTCGGCGTTCTGCAACACCACCTCGTTGGCGATGTCCTCGACCCGCGTCAGTTCCTCCGCCGACATCGGCTTGGGATGCGAGAAGTCGAAGCGCAGCCGATCGGCCGTCACCAGCGAACCCTTCTGCGCCACGTGATCGCCGAGCACCTCGCGCAACGCCTCGTGTAGGATGTGGGTGGCCGAGTGGTTGGCCCGGATGGCGCCGCGCCGCTCGCCGTCGACGACGAGACGGACCGCCGCCCCGACCGCCACCGGCCCGGCCTCGACCACACCGACATGGACGAAGACCCCCTCGCCTTCCTTACGGGTGTCGGTGACACGGAAGCGGAAGCCGTCGCCGAGGATGACGCCGGTGTCACCGGTCTGGCCACCCGACTCGGCATAGAACGGCGTCTGATTGACGACGATCGCCGCTTCCGCCTCGCTGTCGAGCGAGGCCACCTCGGTACCGCCGGCGACCAGCGCGACGATCGCCCCCTCCGCCGTCTCGGTGTCGTAGCCGAGGAACTCGGTCGCCCCGACCTTCTCCTTGATGGCGAACCACACCGCCGCCGAGGCCGCTTCGCCCGAGCCCGCCCACGACGCCCGCGCCTCGGCCTTCTGTCGCGCCATCGCGTCCTGGAAGCCGTCGAGATTGACATGGATTCCGCGGCGCCGGAGTGCGTCCTGGGTCAGATCGAGCGGGAAGCCGTAGGTGTCGTAGAGCTTGAACGCCGTCTCGCCGTCGAGCATGTCACCGTCGCTCATCCCGACGGTCGCCTCGTCGAGCAGTCCGAGGCCGCGCTCCAGCGTCTTGCGGAAACGGGTCTCCTCGAGCTTCAGCGTCTCGCTGATCAGCGCCTCCGCCCGCGCCAGCTCGGGATAGGCACGGCCCATCTCGCGCACCAGCCCCGGCACCAGACGCCACATCAGCGGTTCGCGCGCCCCGAGCAGATGCGCATGGCGCATCCCCCGCCGCATGATGCGGCGCAGCACGTAACCGCGGCCCTCGTTCGACGGCAGCACCCCGTCGGCGATGAGGAAGGAGGAGGCGCGCAGGTGATCGGCGATCACCCGGTGGCTCGCCCGCGCGTCGCCCTCCGCCGCGACCCCGGTCGCCTCGACCGAGGCCCGGATCAGCGTCTTGAAGAGATCGATGTCGTAGTTGTCGTGGACGCCCTGCAGAACCGCCGCGACCCGCTCGAGCCCCATGCCGGTGTCGATCGACGGCCGCGGCAGGCGCGAGCGTGAGCCGTCGCCGAACTGCTCGAACTGCATGAACACCAGGTTCCAGATCTCGATGAAGCGGTCGCCGTCCTGTTCCGCCGATCCCGGCGGGCCGCCCCAGATCTTGTCGCCGTGGTCGAAGAAGATTTCCGAGCACGGCCCGCACGGACCGGTGTCGCCCATCTGCCAGAAATTGTCGGAGGTCGGGATGCGGATGATCCGGTCGTCCGGCAGGCCGGCGATGCGTTTCCACAACGAATGCGCCTCGTCGTCCTCGGAATAGACGGTGACCAGCAGCCGCTTGGCGTCGAGGCCGTATTCCTTCGTGACCAGGTTCCAGGCGAGTTCGATCGCGCGATCCTTGAAATAGTCGCCGAAGGAGAAATTCCCCAGCATTTCGAAGAAGGTGTGGTGGCGCGCGGTGTAGCCGACGTTGTCGAGATCGTTGTGCTTGCCGCCGGCCCGGACGCATTTCTGCGCCGTCGTCGCCGTCGAATAGTCGCGCTTCTCCATCCCGGTGAACAGGTTCTTGAACTGAACCATGCCGGAGTTGGTGAACATCAGCGTCGGATCGTTGCGCGGCACCAGCGGGCTCGACGGCACCACCTCGTGACCGTTCCGGGCGAAGTAGTCGAGGAATGTCGCGCGGATCTCGTTGACGCCACTCAAGATGTTGCTCCCACCACTCGCCATGTCGCTCGGACCTCTCGTCGAATTCGGCCTGGAGGTTTTATCGAGCGATCCGCGCCCTGTCCACGGAAAGCACACGCGTTTCCGCCACTTCTGCGGCGTTCGCTGCCCACCTTCGAGGGGATCACGCGACCGACCTGCCGGCTCATCTCGTCCCCCGGTCCCATCGTGGTCCCCTTCGGCTCGACGGGAACGCCTCCTCGACCTGCCGGTCCGAACGGGAAACGGCGGGGAATTCCCCGCCGTTCGATCGTCTCCTCGTCTCGCTCTGCCGGCCGGCTCAGCCGGTCACCGGCCCATCCTCGTCCTCGGCGGTACCGGTCGGGATGATCTTGTCGGCGATGAGCCCGGCGTTCTGGCGGATCGCCGTCTCGATCTTGTCGGCGATCGCCGGGTTGTCGCGCAGGAACTGCTTGGCGTTCTCCCGGCCCTGACCGATGCGCTGGCTCATGAAGGAGAACCACGAACCCGACTTCTCGACCACACCGGCCTTGACCCCGAGATCGACCAACTCGCCGACCTTGGAAACGCCCTCGCCGTACATGATGTCGAACTCGACCTCCTTGAACGGCGGCGCCATCTTGTTCTTGACCACCTTGACCCGGGTCTGGTTGCCGACCACCTCGTCACGATCCTTGATCGCGCCGATGCGACGGATGTCGAGGCGGACCGACGCGTAGAACTTGAGCGCGTTGCCGCCGGTCGTGGTCTCGGGATTGCCGAACATCACGCCGATCTTCTGGCGGATCTGGTTGATGAAGATCACCATGGTCTTCGACTTGGAGATCGAGGCGGTGAGCTTCCTCAGTGCCTGGCTCATCAACCGCGCCTGCAGGCCGGGCAGGCTGTCGCCCATCTCGCCCTCGAGTTCGGCCTTCGGGGTGAGTGCCGCGACCGAGTCGATCACCAACACGTCGAGAGCACCGGAGCGCACCAGCGTGTCGGCGATCTCCAGCGCCTGCTCGCCGGCATCGGGCTGGGAGATGAGGAGATCATCGAGATCGACCCCGAGCTTGCGCGCGTAGATCGGATCGAGCGCGTGCTCCGCGTCGATGAAGCCGCACACCCCACCCTTCTTCTGCGCCTCGGCGATGCAATGCAACGCCAGCGTCGTCTTGCCCGACGATTCCGGCCCGTAGATCTCGACGATACGGCCTCGTGGCAGACCACCGATGCCGAGCGCGATGTCGAGCCCGAGCGAGCCGGTCGGCACGGTCTCCACCTCCACGACCTTGCCCTGGCCGAGCCGCATGATCGAGCCCTTGCCGAAGTTGCGCTCGATCTGCTGAAGCGCTGCGTCCAAAGCCTTCGTCTTGTCCATGCCGTCCCCTTCGACGAGGCGAAGTGAAGCCTGTGCCATCGTCCCGCTCCCTTATCTCACGCGTCTCCGTGCCTGCCAATCGCAGCCAATGTACATGATTTGTTCCGTTTGGCAAGTCGCGTACCAAGACTTTGTGGAGTCGAATGAAATCCTTACATGTTCACAAAGTGTTCACGGCGGTCGGGTGCGTTCTGCCGGGGTCCTTCCCGGTCTGCCGCCGGGGCCGACTCTCCGGCCGATTCGCCTCCTTTCGACCGGATCCGAAGCGGCTTGGGGATCGCCTTTCACGACCATCGGAGATTGCACGGATCTATCGCCGACGGCGTCGATCCCACAGCCTGCGACGACCTGTACCGTTCCCGAATTTGCCGCCGACACGGACACGCGACAGCGCCGTGTCGATGGGGTCGCAGCGTTTCGGCGTCGCTCGGCGTCGCCCACCGGCCGCGAACCGACCCACAAGTGGCCTTCGCGGCTCCCCATTCGGAGACCTTCCCGCGCGAGCCGTCGGGACTCCCCTTCTCCGCTCTACTCTACGGCGCTCCCCGGCTATGCTGGCGTCGCCGACCCGGAGGAATCGATGGTACCCGCCTCCCTCACCCTCTCCCCCGAAGTCGCCGCCGCCCGCGCCGACGGCCGGCCGGTGGTGGCACTCGAGTCGACGGTGCTCACCCACGGACTTCCCTTCCCTCAGAACCTCGACACCGCTCGCGCCGTCGAGGCGGCGGTGCGCGACGGGGGCGCCGTGCCGGCGACCGTCGCCGTTTTCGATGGGAGGATCCGCGTCGGCCTCGACGCCGCCGCGCTGGAGCGTCTCGCGCAGACGAGCGGCGTGATGAAACTGTCTCGCGCCGACCTCGCCTGTGCCGTTGCGCTCGGCCGCACCGGCTCGACCACCGTTGCCGCCACCATGATCGCCGCCCGTCTCGCCGGCATCGAGGTCTTCGCCACCGGCGGCATCGGCGGCGTCCACCGAGGCGCCGAGACGAGTTTCGACATCTCGGCCGATCTCGGCGAACTCGCCCGCACGCCGGTGATCGTCGTCTCCGCCGGCGCCAAGGCGATCCTCGATCTGGCGAAGACGTTGGAAGTACTGGAGACACACGGGATCCCCGTGGTCGGCTGGCGGACCGACGACTTTCCGGCCTTCTGGTCGCGGGCCAGCGGTTTGCCGGTTCCACTGCGCCTCGACGACGCCGCAGATCTCGTTCGCTTCTGGCGCGTCCGCCGCGATCTCGGCCTCGAAGGTGGCCTGCTTCTCGCCAATCCGGTACCGGCCGAAGCCGAAATCCCCTGTGTAGAAATGGAGTCGGTGATCGCCCGCGCCGTCGCCGAGATGGAATCGGTGGGCGTAAGGGCCAAGGATGTCACCCCGCGCCTGCTGTCGCGCATCGTCGAACTGACCGGCGGCCGCAGCCTCACCACCAATCGCGCCCTGATCCTGTCGAATGCCCGCCTTGCCGCCGAAGTCGCCGGGGCTCTGATCTCTCGGGACCGGTGAAACGACTGGGGCGACGACTGAAATATCTTACCCAAGGTAAGTCTACGGTGCGAGATGAACGTTCGTCAGGGTGTATGCAACCACCGGTCAACGTTTCAGAGCGAACAATTTGTTGAGAATTTCTCGCCATGATCGTCGCGAATGCCGGGGACGCGGAACAGTGTCCGGCAACAGATGGGACGGCGATCGGAAATGTTCGGACGCGACGAGGACCCACACGCCGAAGGTGTCGCGCACCCCTCGGTCTTTTACGTAGTGCTTTCCGGCACGTTCTGCGCCGGCGCGGCGTCGGCTCACGCCGCCGAAGCGCCGCCCGCCACGGTTGCCGCGCACTGGATCGATCCCGGACTGGGTTCCCTCGCCGCCGTCATCCTCGCCCTGGTCGGGCTCGCCGCCGCCGTCCTGCGCGACCGCCGCCGCCGCCGTCCGCGCCTGCCGCGCACCCTCGGCGCCGAAGGTCACATCGCCATCACGCCGAACGATCTCGTCGCCATTCCGCCGGAGGCGATCCACGCCGCCTTCGACAACATGAGCGAAGGGCTGGTGATGTACGACGCCGACGAACGGCTGGTGCTGTGCAATCGGCGTTATGCCGAGATCTATCGCCTGCCGCCGGAACTCGCCCGTGTCGGCACCCCCTTCGCCACCCTCCTCGCCTACTGGAACGGCATCGGCCTGCTCGACGGCGCCGACAACCGCCGCAAACGCGTCGCCGCCTCCGTCGCCGACGGGCCGTGCCGCATCGAGCTGGCTTTCGCCGACGGCCGCATCATCGAACTCAACGAGCGTCCCTTCCCCGACGGCGGCTGGGTCGCCACTCACGAGGACATCACCGAACGCCGCCGGGCCGAAGAGAACGTCCACCGTCTGGCGCGCCGCGACGTCCTCACCGGTCTGCTCAACCGCCTGACCTTCGACGAAGAACTGTCCATGCGCCTGGCACCGTTGGCCGCCGGCCGGCTCGGTCTCGACGCGCCACCGCAGGCCGTGGTGTTGGTCGATCTCGACCGCTTCAAGAAGGTCAACGACCTCTTCGGCCATGCCGTCGGCGATGCGCTGCTGGTGGCGGTGGCGGGACGAGCGGTCGCCGCGGCCGGCCCCGGCGGACGCGTCGCGCGCCTCGGCTGCGACGAGTTCGCCATCCTGATGCCGGCCGCCGACATGGACCATGTCGTCCGGTTCGCCGCCGATCTGATGCGCGAGATCTCCCGACCCTATCGCTTCGGCCACATCGCCGCCGAGATCGGGGTGAGCATCGGCATCTCCCGCGCTCCCGAACACGGCTGCGGCCCGAGCGATCTCCTCGCCCGCGCCGACCGGGCGTTGCGCGCCGCCAAGACCGCCGGCGGCGGCCGCATCGAGGTCTATTCGCCGGCCCTCGACGCCCGCGAGGCCGAACGGCGCGAACTGGTGCGCGATCTCTCCCGCGCCCTCGGCCACGGCGAGCTCGAGCTCGCCTTCCAGCCGATCGTCCACACCGCCACCGGGGCGGTCCAGGGCGCCGAGGCGCTGCTGCGCTGGAACCACCCCTGCCTCGGCCGCGTCTCGCCCGAACGCATCGTCGAGGTGGCGGAAGAGAGCGGCCTCATCCATCCGCTCGGCGAATGGATCCTGGAGACCGCGCTCGCCGCCGCCGCGACCTGGCCGATCCACGTCTCCGTCTCGGTCAATCTTTCGGCCCTGCAGTTCGGCAGCGACGACATCGTCGCCACCGTCACCCGGGCGCTCGCCCGCTCCGGCGTCCCGGCCCACCGGCTCGAACTCGAGGTCACCGAGACCGTGCTCTGCGACCCGGAGGCCGCCGCCACCATGACGGCGCTGCGCGCCCTCGGCGTCCGCCTCGCCCTCGACGACTTCGGCACCGGCTACGCCTCGCTCGCCTATCTGATGCGTTTCCCCTTCGACCGTATCAAGATCGACCGCTCCTTCGTCTCCGGCGCCGACACCCGCCCCGACTGCCGCGCCATCATCGAGGCGATCGGCAATCTCGCCACTTCGCTGCGCCTGCAGGTCGTCGCCGAAGGGGTCGAGACCGAGAGCGAACACACGCTGGTACGCGCCGCCGGCTGTCGTTTTTCGCAAGGATGGTTGTTCGGCCGACCGATGCCCGCCGCCGACTTCGCCGCCCACGTCACTCGCCCGGCGATCGAACTCCACGACCACCCGTCCCTGGTCGAGACCGCGCTGATCGTGTGACAGATGTCCGCCGCGGCCATTCCGCCGGGTGGTGACGCCCCCTCACCGCCCCAGCGCTTCCTTCACCGCCGTCGCCAACGCCTTCAGCGTGAACGGTTTCGGCAGGAACGAGAAGCTCTCACCTTCGGGCAGGTTGCGGGCGAAGGCGTCTTCGGCGTAGCCGGAGACGAAGATGATCTTGAGGTCCGGCCGCTTCTGCCTGAGTTCGCGCAACAGCGTCGGGCCGTCCATCTCCGGCATCACCACGTCGGAGACGACGAGGTCGATCTCGCCGCCGACCTCCTCCATCACCTCGAGCGCCTCCTGGCCGGTGCCGGCCTCGTGCACGGTGTAGCCGCGCGAGGCGAGCGCCCGGCTGGCGAAGGCGCGCACCGCTTCCTCGTCTTCGACCAGCAGGATGGTCGCCGATCCCGTGAGATCGGTGACCGCCGCATGCGCCACCGCCGGCGCCTCGGCACCGCCCTTACCGGTGTCGCTCTCCGCCACCTCGACATGCCGTGGCAGGAAGATGCGGAAGGTCGTGCCCTTGCCGAGCTCACTGTCGCAATAGACGAAGCCACCGGTCTGCTTGACGATGCCGTAGACGGTCGAGAGCCCGAGACCCGTCCCCTGCCCCACCGGCTTCGTCGTGAAGAACGGCTCGAAGATGTTCTCGATGATCTCCTTGGGAATGCCGGTGCCGGTGTCGGTGACCTCGATCGCCACGTAGTCGGCCGGCGGCATGCCGAGCGTCGCATAGGGCAGCTTCTCTTGCGCCGAGACGTTGCGGGTGGCGATGGTGAGTTTGCCACCCGACGGCATGGCGTCGCGGGCGTTGACCGCGAGATTGACGATCACCTGTTCGAGCTGACTGGTGTCGGCCTTGACCGGCCACAGATCGCGCCCGTGGATCACCTCGAGCCCGACCTTCTCGCCGAGCAGCCGCCCCAGCAGCATGTGCAGGTCGGCGAGCGTGTCGCCGAACTGGACGACCTCCGGCCTGAGCGTCTGGCGCCGCGAGAACGCCAGCAGCTGGCGCACCAGCGCCGCTGCCCGATTGGCGTTCTGCTTGATGTTCATGATGTCCTGGAACGCCGGGTCGGACGGCCGATGGCTGGCGAGCAGCAGATCGGAGAAGCCGATGATCGCGGTCAGCACGTTGTTGAAGTCGTGGGCGATACCGCCGGCGAGCTGGCCGATCGCCTGCATCTTCTGGCTCTGGGCGAAGCGCTGTTCCAATTCCTGCTGCTGCGTCGTCTCCAGCGCATAGACGATCGCCGCCGCGCCGGCGTCCGAACCGTCGGCGACCGAGGAGACGAAGAACCGGGCCGAGCGCTTCTTCGCCGGGTCGTCACCGACGAGTTGGGCATCGACCGGCTCGATGTCACCCTTGCCCTCGACCGCCGCGGCGAGCGCTTCGGCGAACTTCGGCCGATCCGCCTCGGCGACCGTGTCGGCGAGATTGCCGCGTGCCCCTTCCGCGTCGGCGCGCACGCCGCCGCCGAAGAGCTTGAGGAAGGGTGCGTTGGTCCGCCCGATGGCGCCGTCGCGCCCGACCTCGGCGATGGCGATCGGCGTGTTGTTGAAGAAGCGCTGGAAGCGCACCTCCGCCGCGCGCAGCGTCTCCGACGCGTCCTCGCCGGCCGAGCGGTTGATCACCAGGGTTCGGCTGTCGCCGGGCCTGCCGGATGCCCCGACCGGCACCTTGTGGAGCAGCCTGACCGGCAGCGACTGGCCGTTGCGCTTGACCAGATCGAGATCGACGATCGCGGTGCGCCCGTCCGCCGGCGCGTCGGCGATCAGCGCCATGCCCTGCCCCTGGACGATGTCCTTGAGCCGGATGCCACCCGCCTCGAAACGCGCCAGATCGTGGCCTAGCCAGTCGGCGAGCGTGGCGTTGAGATAGGTGATGCGGCCCGTCGCGTCGGCCGAGAAGAAGCCGGCCGGGGCATGGTCGAGGAAGGTGACGACCTGCTGCAGGTCCTGGAAACTCGATTCCTGCGCGTCGCGCTCCTTGGTGATGTCGGCGATGCGCCACGCCGTCAGCCGATGGCCCTCGGCGCCGCGATCGGCGACGAAGGCGAGCGGTCGCACCTTGACCCGATACCAGCGTGGCGCCCCCTCGCTCGCCCCGATCGGCAGTGCGGTGCGGATCTCGGCCTCCGCCGGGGTACGCGCGCGCGCCGCCTCCGACAGACGGAACATCGATTCCGCCGCTTCCTGATTGCCGGCGAAGATACGCTCGATGGTCCTCAGGTCGTTGGCACTCGCCGCCCGTGTCAGCTGAGCATAGGCGGCGTTGGAATAGGCGATGCGGCCCTGGTCGTCGGTGACCAGCACCCCCTCGTCGAAACCGTCGACGAAGACGCGAGCGAGCGAGCGGCCCTGCGGTTTCACCCCGAAACGAACGAGGCCGATCGCCCCGGCGAAGAGCGCGAAGACGCCGACCACCGCGAGCAGGCCGAGCAGGATCTGGACGTAAGGAGCCGCCTGCTCCGGCTTGACCATGGCGAGCACCGCCGCCGCCGCCACGAAGGACAGCGCCAGCCCGACCAGGAGGCCGATGCTGCCGGTCTTCGCCTGCCGATCGAAGACCGGGGCCGAACCGCCGTCGATTTCGTCGTCGTCTGCCATGTCACCCGTCCCGCGGCCGATCGGCGGACACGCCGCCGGGCCCCGCGAATCTCCCGTCGCGCCCGATCGCCGAACGTCGCCCGAACCGAGCCCCGGAACAAGCCCGTAGGGGGCGCCGCGCGCGCTGCACCCTCACCGTCCGCCGCCCACCGTCCGCTTCTTCAGGCGGAGCACGAAGCCGATGACCTCGGCGGCCGCCTTGTAGTGTTCCTCGGGGATCTCCTTGTCGATCTCCACCTGGGCGTAGAGGGCACGGGCGAGCGGCGGATTTTCGACGATCGGCACGTCGGCGGCCTTCGCCACCTCGCGGATCCTCAGCGCCAGTTCGTCGACGCCCTTGGCCACCAGCTGCGGCGCACCCATGCCGTCCTCGTAGCGCAGCGCCACCGAATAGTGGGTCGGGTTGGTGACCACCACCGTCGCCTTGGGCACCGCCGCCATCATGCGCTTGCGGGCGCGCGCCTGACGCATCTGCCGGATCTTGCCCTTGATCTCGGGCGAGCCCTCGGTCTGTTTGTACTCTTCCTTCAATTCCTCACGGGTCATGCGCAGGCGCTTGAACCATCGCCGGTACTGGAAGAAGTAGTCGAGGCCGGCGACGAAGGCCATGACGATCAGCACCGCCGCCATCATCTTGACCGCGAGGTCGCGGACCACCGCCGTCAACCCGGCCATTTCGGTGGCGACGATGGTG
>ERZ1645192.1425-NODE-1425-length-19927-cov-5.738174_pt1 | contig 19927 bp, 12 predicted proteins | sample MGYA00575354_ERZ1645192 | MGnify/ENA primary metagenome ERZ1645192 (study PRJEB40844, sample SAMN11349763) | freshwater sediment metagenome | isolation source: river sediment | host: Sediment | place: India: Faizupur Khadar , New Delhi | collected 2017-02-21 ... | reverse complement strand
GGATTGGGTGACGACGGGCATGATCATGGAAGAGGTGGGGACTCTGGGATACGAACTGGCTTGTGTCTTCGGTGTGGGGGCGGAACTGGTTTGTGACGCGATTATTCAGCATGGTACCGATGATCAGAAAGAAAAATATGTAAAACCGCTTTTGGAAGGTAAGATATTCGCGGCAGAGTGTCTGACCGAACCGCGTGGAGGTTCGGATTTTTTCGGCGCGACAACCAAAGCGGAAGATATGGGTGATTATTATCTTCTGAATGGCATGAAGAGATTTATTGTGGGCGCCGAGGGAGCCGATTATTTTCTTGTTTATGCCAAAACCAGTCCTGAAGCCAAGCCGCAGGAATCGATAACGTGTTTTATTGTCGATCGGACAGAAGGTGTCGAAGTCAAATATCTGTATGGTCTGATGGGGTGTCGTGGTGGCGGCACAGGACGCCTTGTTTTTCGTAATGTCAGGGTTCCCAAGGAAAATATCGTAGGAAAATTAAACGGAGCCTATGCTGTTTTTAATACGATGATGATTCCGGAGCGTCTGGGAACCGCGGCGATGACGATCGGTGCGGCGCGTCCCGCGCTGGAAATTGCCACTCATTACACGGCAAGACGCAAGGCCTTCGGACAAATCATCGCCCAATTTGAGGGCGTCAGTTTTCAAGTAGCAGAAGCGGCGATGCTCCTGGATGCGGCGCGTGCCATGGCGTATGTTACGGCAAAAGCGGTCGACGCAGGAGCGGATAAGTACAGAATCAGGCGCATGGTTTCACAGAGTAAAAAGTTTATTACGGAATCATGCCAGAAGGTGGTTCATAATGCCATGCAGGTCATGGGCGGTATCGCCTATACCAATGTGTTTCCGATTGAGCGCATTTATCGGGATGTGCGCCTTGCTTCCATCTGGACGGGGACCAGTGAAGTCATGTCCATGATTTCCGCCCATGAATGGTATCGTGAATATTTTACGCAAAAAGCAAAACAAAGCACCCGAGACCATGAACAGGATGCGCAGGAAGCAAGCGATGAAGAAAAAATATATGACGATGACGATATGTGGAAAAAAGGATGGTAAACGTTTTTAAAAAGAAAACATGACGTTAATCATCATTTTGTCATGATTCAGCCGCGTTTTCTGAACGCGGCTGAATCCGAACTGTCTGGCGAAAACTAGACCGATGGCTGTGTGCTAGCAGGTTCTGTTTTTGAAGTGTTAAGCAAGTATCTATCTGTGGCGGAAAACATCAAATCGCCCTGTTTAAAGACCATCTGCGGCGTTCTCAACGCACGGATATCTTGCAACGGGTTTTTATCCAAGGCCACCATGTCCGCGTATTTCCCCGTATCCAGAGAGCCGATTTTATTTTCCATGCCAAGAATCTTCGCGTTGTTGATGGTGGCGCAACGGAGAATGTCGATGTTTGCGAAACCAACGCGTTTCAATATTTCATATTCTCTGAAGTTGCTGCCGAAATAACAGAAGGGCATTCCGGCGTCAATCCCGCATCCGATCAGAACGCCTGCCTGATGCATTTTCCGTAAATTGACATAACCATTGTTGATCACATTAAAGAAGATTTCCGGATTTACAAGAAATTTCTTGTTCTCCCAGAGATGATCTATGCCGATGGTTTTGTAATATTTAAGCGCGGAAAGATTTTGTTCGTGAAAGAGAGGATTGCAATATTTTGTCGCTTCGACGGTAAAAAATTCTTTTCTCGCCTGCAATTCCTGCAGGATAACCGGCGTCCTGTATTTTACCGGAAGTTCGTCAAAAGCTTCTTCCATCAAAAACGATTGGCCAACCGTCATGGTGGGAACGATGGCCAAATTTCTCTTGGCCATTTTCATAATGTCTTCATCGGAGAGAATCACATCTCCCACAATATGTTCTATGGAGTTGAAAGGATATTCCATCGCGCGGTCAAAACCGAATTTGAATGTGTGGTGTCCGGAGACAGGCAGTCCTTTTTGTTCGGCAAATTTGAATATATAATCAAGTTGTTCTTTTGTATAAACAGGAATCTCTTTATTTTTTTTGCAGAATAAAGTCTGGTTATCCAGGGTGAGTTTTATGAAGGAGGCGCCTCTGACGTTTTCTTCCAGACATGCCTTCATTTCTTTTGTGCTTTCGAAATTATTCATGACCGAACCGATGAATAAAGAAGCAGGACCGGCGAAAATATTTACATCCGAAGGCGGAATTTCGGGATGAGAGCCCATGACGTTGAGCATGGAATTACAGTAAACGACCCGTGGACCGATTAAACTTCGGTTATTAATAAGTCTGATGAATGACTGAAGGATGTCAGGGAATGCTCCCATATCCCTTATGGTTGTTATGCCGGATTCAATTGCGGCCACAAAATTGTGCTTTTGGACAATAGCGTGTTTCCGGAGATCAATCATGCGCATGGAAAAAACAGGAGACATGGTAGAATGACAGTGACCGTCAATCAAGCCGGGGATCAGATACCAACCCTTGAGATCGAAAACAAACCCATGATCGTTATTTTGAGCCTCCCCTACACCCTGTCGGACTATTTTCCCTCTATGAATCATTAACCACGCTTTTTCGACAATGTTTCCAGAGTGGATATCAACAAGATTGGCATTTTTGATCAAAAATGGTTTTGTAAAATCAAAGGAAGAAGGAACATTCTTCCTGGGTGTTGCGCATCCCTGAAGAGCCGGTGTCGAAAGAGTTGCTGCCAATAAAGCAGAGTATCTGATGAAATCTCTCCGTCCCATGTGATGCATGAATTCATTTTTCATGTAATTCTCCTTGGTGTAACAGTAATGTGGGGTGGCTGAGTATATTGAGAGACATCGGGCATGTCAAGTTATTATGTGACATTCTATAATGAACAAGAGATGGTATTTCGTTGACATATAGAATGAATGTAATAGTATTGGGCAACAGACATTAAATGGTGAGTCCCATCGATTGTTACATAAGGATCGCGTATTGAAATGTGAATTTTGATGAAAGGGAAAAATTGGAAAAAAAATACAAATACAGCAGGGAAATTCTGCCGGATGTTTTCGTGATCAAACTGCCTTTGCCGGGCAGACAGCCGGGTCCGGTTAACGTCTATCTCTTCAAAGGAGAGAAAAATGCGCTGATTGATACGGGGATGTTACAAACGGCGCATATTTTAAAAAAAGCGCTCGCTGAACATGGTCTGACATTTGCTGATATCGACAGAATCATCGTGACGCACGGGCATCCGGATCATTATGGCGCTGCCAAGCAAATTGTCAAAGGTGGGAAGGCCAAAGTCTATGCACATTCCGCAGATAAAAAAGTCATTGAAACGGGCAGGGAGGTGTCCACCAAGAGATATAAGACGTTTCTTAAAATGCTCGGCGTTCCCAACTCCGTCGGGATATTGTTATGGTTGCTTTCCTATATGTTCAAGTTCATGGCCAATAAGTGTAACGTTGATATTATGTTAAGTGAAGAAGATGAAATCGAACTCGGAACATATCAGGTTAAAATTATTGAAACACCGGGTCATTCCAAAGGATCCATCTGTCTTTTTATGGAAAATGAGCAGGTAATCTTCTGTGGCGACGCTATTATAGAACATATTACCCCCAATGCGTTTGTCATACTTGAAGAAAATAATACATTGCCGGTCCGTCTCAGTCAGGATGAATTTTATCAGTCACTGGGTAAAATAAAAAAACTTTCGCCGTCTATCGCTTATTCTGCTCATGGGAAAGATGTTTGTGATATTCATGAAATGATTGCCGGATATGAAAGGGCTTTTGCTGAAAGAAAGAATAATATCATGTTCTTGGTCCGCTCCGGCGAAAAGAATTTATACAGAATAGCAAGGCTTCTTTTTCCGGAAATCGGCGGATTAAGATTGCCGTTGGAAATATTTCTTTCTATTTCAGAAGTTTACACAACGATTCAGATGCTTCAGAAAGAGGGGAAAGTTTTATTAGATATCCGGGACGGAAAACTGGAAGTTAAAGAGTTGGTCGTGAATTCGTTGTCATAAAAATTTAATAAATATTTTATTGACATACAATATTCAGTTTAGTATAAAATACTCGTATAAATGGTTTATGACGAGTTGAATTTTAAAATTTATAAAAATAGCGTGCGAAAGGAGAGTGTCATGAAGAAGATAGGTATATTATTGGTAATAATGATGTTAATGGCCGTTGTAACGGCAGCTCAGGCGGCTGAAGTCAGAGCAGGCGGTTTGCCAGCCTTAAGTGCGGATGATAGTAAGGAAACAAGTACCGTAAATTTATCCCGCGAAGGTGAAGTTAGGGCGGGTGGATTTCCTACGATGAATAAGTATGATTGTATTGATAATTGTCCTTGTCCTCCTTTCTGCCCTCCTCCTCCGCCTCCTCCCCCTCCGCCTCCTCCTCCGGAAAAAGTATGTCCTGAATGCGCGGCATGTCCTTCATGTCCGCCATGCGCGCCTCCACCGCCTGTCGTTGTGGCTCCGCCCAAGCCGACCATTATTGAAAAAGGCAGACAGACACTGGATGTCAAGTTTGATTTTAATAAATCAGTCATTAAGCCCGGCTATCAGAAAGACATTAATGGCCTTTCTGAAGTTATGAAAGATTATCCCGATCTCAATGTCGTGATTGAAGGGCACACGGATAGTGTAGGCAGTGACGCCTATAATAAGAAGCTTTCCCAGGAACGCGCTAACGCTGTTAAGAAATATATGGTTGAAGAAAATGGTATCGCTGCTACACGGATTAAGACTGTCGGTTACGGAGAAGAAAAGCCTATTACGTCTAATACCACAGCAGAAGGAAGAGCAAAGAATCGTCGTGTAGAAGCAGCGGTTGATTATGTTGTAGAAAAATAAGAGTTTTAGTTAATCCTTAAACGGCAAAAGCCCCCGAAGAAAACTGAGGGGGCTTTTTTTTATTTTGAAATCATTCGGAACAATAGGCTCAATCACATTAAGAAATTATTTCATGAAGTTTTTCTAATCCCGAGTAGGCAAAATAACAGGCAAACACCACCAGAAAAGTGGCACATAAAGCTATGAGACAGCGATAAATGCGATTGTTGAAATAATGTCTGCCTTTGGCTACAGCCGCTGAAATAAAAGAATACCAGCTCAAATCTGCCAGAATATGTCCTGCAAAGAAAAAAACGATACCCCATATGCCGAACTGCCATGAATATAGAATGTAACTCAAGCCGATCGTTGCCCACCAGATGATCCAATAGGGATTGGCAATGCTCATAAGAATGCCGCTGATGATCGGATGATTTCTCTGTGTTTTATCTTCTTCCCACGAAAGATTTAATGCGGGCAATGAGCGGAACATATTAAAGGCCATCCAAAGAAGAATCAGTGATCCGGCAACAGCGGTCACGATAAAAACAGCGGGCATTGTAAAAAATGGCGCGAGCCCCAGCAAAAGAGAGGTTATCAAAGCCAATTCCAGAACGGCGTGACCGGCAATCAACAAGGGACCGGTGATCAGACCGCGACGGGAGCTTTCACTGATTGTTACCGTTAAAAGCGGTCCCGGCATCATGGCACCGGAGAGTGCAATGACAAAAGACGAAATAAATATTGTGAGAAGTACAGTGAACACGGATATTCCGATTTTTTTTGCGCACAGGCGCGATCATTTGTTTTTCTGAGTTCTTAATTGTTGAAATATGTAAAACATGGCCATGACTTTCTGTCAAGGTCTTGATGCCTTACGCCCGTGGGGATTTTGAAATCATAGGTAATATTGAATTGACTAACATTAAAATATGATTTAAAAAGCATCGTCTTTTTATTCATAGCAAAAACGAAGAGTAGCAAGAATGCCATTTTTTACGCGTGACAATGCTAAAATTTATTTTGAAGACCAGGGCTGTGGTGATCCGATCATCGCTGTGCACGGTTTGATTGAAAATACGACTTACTGGAAAAATATTTCAGAAGATATCAGCAGTCAATTTCGTTTTATTCCCATGGATATGCGCGGGCACGGTAAAACGGTTGTGGATGGAGAGCCGTATGGTTATGATGCCGATACGGTAGGGGATGATATCGCCGCACTGGCTGATGCTTTGAATCTCAAACGTTTCCATCTTTTAACTCATTCGACCGGCGGATTTGCCGGTGTGCGTTACGCGATGCGCGAGTCGGGCCGATTGGCGAGCCTGATTCTTACAGATACCGCTTCCGCAACGTCTGTCTTACCCGGGGATTCTGTATCGCTTCGGGCATATCATGATAAACTTGCCCGCTATTTTGAAAAATATGATTGGGATCAGATTATTGCCAATTTGTGGGTCAATCCGGCGCCTTTCTTCCGGGGCATTGTCGACTCACTGCAAGCGGAGGAACTCATGGCATCTGCTTATGAAATGGTCAGACAGGGCGATCGTTTGGCTATTGCCGGATTTGTAAGATCATTTTACAATGATCCTGATCCAAGGATTGAGGGATTGCGTAAGATCAAATGTCCGACGCTCATTATTTATGGTGAAAAGGATGATCTCTTTATCGAGCCAAGTAAATTAATGGCCAAGGAGATTCCAAGTGCTCTTCTCATCGAATACCCTGATGTGGGACATATGACCGCCCTGGAAATTCCCCGGCGTCTGGCAGATGATGTTATGCATTTCATCGGTCTTCATAAAATGAGTAAATGAACCGAGGGTGAAGTACCAGACTGCAAGCTTCGTCACCCCCACCTAACCTCTCCCATCAAGGGTGAGAGGGCTAAGCGGTGACCCTGTAGCAAGCTGTAGAGAATTGAAAGTTAAAAATGTTTTCTGGTAACCTTTAGATGATGAACGAACGCACATTGGATATGATCGGCAGTTTCGTGGATGAGATGTTTCTGGCACCCGGACGATTGATCGCTTACTTTCAAGCCCAACGAGAAGTGGATTGGCAGAGCTATGCGCGGTCAATTTCTTTTTATCATGACCAAGGGTATGTTAAAGATCCGCAATCTTTCTTCAGCTCACCCATTAACGTACCATCATTTCATGTTGAAACTCAATCTTCCTACCATGGTGGAGTTTATCAGGTCATTTCTTTTGCAAGCCTGTATGAGCCGAGGAATCCTTTTGTCCGTCAGCGTTATCAGTGTTATCAAGAGAATAGTACCGGCTACTTAATAAGATGGATTCATAATGACAGGCCGCGTAAAACCGTGCTTTGTTCCCATGGTTTTATGATGGGCTCTCCGCGTGAAGCGGAACGAATGTTCAAAATCCGCAAACTCTTTTCCATGGGGCTTGATGTTGCTTTATGCATCCATCCCTTCCATTGGAAGAGGATAGCAGGACCGCGCTCAGCCCGCCGAATCTATCTTACGTTGGGCGATACGGGCTTTACGAATGAGTGTATTGCCCACAGTATTTATGATCTTGATAATTCCTTCCTCATTTTGAAGAAATTAGATGTCGCTGAAATCGGTTTGATCGGAGCAAGTTTGGGAGGCTATATCACCGGTCTATACGCCTGCCTGCGCCGCGATCCGAAATTTGCAGCCATGATGGTTCCTTCCTTCAGTTTTCTTCGACCTATTTCTCCGGACATCTTTTATAAGAAAGCCCCATTTGATCTGAATTGGCAGAAACTGGCGCGTCAGGCGGCAGATTTTCATTCCCCTTTAAATCTGCAACCGAAACTTCCTGTTGAGAATATTCTGGTTGTAGCGTCGCGGGGCGATAGGATATGTCCTTTCGATCTTGTAGAACAACTAAGTGAACGATGGAAATTATCCAATTGTTATTATCGAACCGGCGGGCATTGGCTGGTTTTTGATAGCTTGAGGGGGCGTGCCTGGTATGAATTTCTCAGAGCAAAAGAATTTCTTGCCGGATAAATCAGTGTTTTTATGTCAAAAAATATGTTCATTGAGGCCTATGTTTTCTCGGCAGGACCTTTATGAAAGTGGTAAATGCATACCTGGGAAGAGAAAGAACTCTTGGATGATGCAAGGCCAATCTGAATAATCTTTTGGGATTCATATAAAAACGGAGATAAGCACTTCTAAAAATTTTGTGTAGTTCACTATCAGACATTGCAGAAATATTCAGTGCATTATTGAAATAGTTGATATACCGGGGATCGGTAGTGTACTTTTTACGTTTAAGGGTATCTGCTGCCATATCTGCCAGTTCGGTGCCGGCAAAGGCGGTTACCAGTGTAAAGGTTACATGATGCAGGTTTGAACGAACGGCAAAATCGGCCGTGTTGCGTGCTTCTTCATATGTTTCAGTTGGAAAACCGAGCATAAAAAATCCTACGGAATAAATTCCCGCTCGAACGGACGCGTTAATCGCTCGCGTCGCTTTTTCAATGTCGAGATTCTTGCGAATCATTTTTTGCAACCGGCGGCTGGACGTTTCGATAGCAAAGCAGGCCAAAATAGTTCCCGCCTGCTTGAAAAGAGCCATATCTTCAGGTTGCAGCATATCCGCCCGAACGGCATTAGGAAAACTCAGCTTGGCATAGCCATGATGGTCCCGGATGCCTGTCAGTATCTCGATCATCCGTTCACGGTCAAGATTAAAACAATCGTCAACGATCTCAAATTCTTCCAATCCATACCTGGAATGCAGCTCATTAATTTCGGACAGAACCGATTCCGCAGAACGCTTTCTGAAAACCTTTCCCATTGTCTGGTGGCAGTACGCGCAGTGGTACGGACATCCCCGGGAGGTGATGATGGACATGTAAGGTCTGCAGCCTACCGTGGCAAACGAAGGTTTTCTTGCGTAAAAGTTATGATTCAGCAACTCCCATGCGGGAAAGGGCAGGGCGTTAAGTTCTTCTTCGGTGAGACAACGCCCCGGATTGATTTTTATATTGCCATTCATCACTGAAGCTGTTCCGGGAATAGAATCCGTCGGGCGTTTGTTGTTGATGGCGTCGATCAATTCGGGAAATACCAGCTCTCCTTCACCGATCACGACAAAATCAGCTCCAAATGACGTGATGGATTCCTCTGGATTGGTTGAAGGCCAGGGGCCACCGAACGTTACGGGAATATTAGGTTGCATATCACGAATCATTTGCATGATGATTGTTGTTTGTTCAAGCTCGGTGATAATGATACTAATGCCGATAAAATCCGGAACCCAATCTTTCATGGTCTCCCGGAGTATATGGAGGTCTTTATAATCTGTTCCGCAGTCGTGAATTTTTACGTCATGTCCGGCTTTTTTCAGCATGGCTCCGATATACATGAGCCCCAAGGGTGGTGTGATTGCCTGAAATTCCAGTGCCAGAAACCTTGGTTTTATTAGTAATATCTTCGACATGCTATCGATATATGATCCCTTGATGGAATATTGATGCGACTGTATGACGAAAAAGTATAGTCACAAAAATCTCATGTGTCAAAGAAGATTTTTCAATTTGATGAAGCATAAAAGCTGTTCCCTTGTAAATATGTCGATATAAAATTTATGGATGATGCAGGTAGTTTATGTGGTGTTTGTAAAGAAGACCTGTTACCTCATAAATAAATGTTACTCAAGGACTGTCCTGCTTGATAAAGAGATTATTTAATTGACATCAAAAAACCTCCTTGTTATATTTTCAACCATCTTATCAATACAAAATAACATTCATTTTGAAGATCATATAAAAAATGAAAAATATTATTAAACATACAAAAAGCCTGTCTCCTTTATCCTTGAGAGTTATAGATGCTGATATTACTCTGGATGGCAACAGTGTCTATATGGTGAAAAAGGATGAGAATGGTCTGGAGTACAAATCATTAGTTGAAAAAGATCAGTACTTATATTCCCTTTTGACCAATAAGGATGACGACTACTCCGCAAATGTTCATTCCTTTCATACGTATGTATCATCAAAATGTAACTTGAATTGTGATTATTGCTACGAAAGGTACGGCACGGAAAAAGAAGCGGGCCTGGAGGAAATCAATGCCTTGTTAGAGCATCATAAAAATTGCAGTATCGTGATGATGGGAAAGGAACCGACATGCAGGGATGATCTTGCTGACTTAATTACAAGAGCGGGGAAAAGAACGTGCCTGGTCACCAATGGCATCAAACTCGGGGATATAGCGTATTTAAAAAAGTTGAAAGATGCCGGTTTAAAAACGGTTCTGTTCTCTTTCAACGGCTTAAAAGATGCAATATATCGGAAAATGAACGGGGTCGATCTTGTCGATGCAAAGTTAAAGGCTTTAAAAAATCTGGAGAGGGAACAAATCAACACGATTCTTTCCGTGTCCTTAGAAAGAGGTGTCAATGAAGATCAAATACTCCCTTTGGTCAAATTTTGTTTTGAACGCAGGTCTTTTATTTTTGAATTGAGAATCAGAACGATGACGTCGTTTGTAAGGGATTTGGGCGCTGAACAAATTTATATGTCTGAATTGATCAATATGTTTGCCGATGCATTGCGTATCCATAAAACGGATATTGTAAGAGAGTTTTGTTTTATGCAAGAATTTATTAAAAATTTTAAATGGCTTCTGCCCAAAGCGTTCAAAGATAAATATAGAAGTAAGTTATGCAGTTTTACTTTTCATATTAAACAGAACAATGGGGATACGTACGCTTCTCCCGGTTCCGGTATTAATCTGGATAGAATAAAAGGAAGCATGCTTAAACATCCTTATTTGCTTTATTACCTTGTAAAAGCCTATGGCCTTTCGCTATTAATGGAGACAGCTTTTAATGTGCTTAAACTGCCCAGGTTCATTATCCGCAAAAAGATGCTGAACATCACGCTGAAATGTTGGCCGAATTTGTACAATGTGGATTTGAAGGAAATGGACAAATGTACCTCGGTGTATTATAAAAACGGCAAAATGGAAAAATTCTGTCTTGCCAATATTAAAAATGCTGCACAAGAAGAAAGAAAATAATAAAGGTTTATGAGATGGTATTTGAAATTTAGCGCTTTTTTAATACGATCCACATCGCATTCACCCTGTTTAACATTAGGGATGTTATTTTTTCAACAATAGTGAAGACGTTCAGGAAGATGAATGATTGAAGCCCTACGAAAAAGATAGTGATGGGCGGAAATAGTTCATCCTCGATTTTTTACCCGGCAATCTTGTAAAAATGAAGTGACAGACCCAATTCCAGAAACTCCGGTTTTATATGTGGCAAACAATACTGTTCCAAATGCTTTTCAAAAAGAATTATGTAAGGCAGATGTAATCGTTAATTAGTAGCATTAAGGCAAGAATCAGTATAATAAAAAACATTCAAGTAATCCGATAATGGGCATGATATGAAAAGATATTTCGATATTGGATATCATTATAATACAGTCACTGAAGGATGGAGATATATTTTCGGTGATAATTTTCATTTTGGATATTTCAAAACACCAGAAGATAATCTGGATAGGGCAACGGATAATCTGATCGACGAATTGGCATCATTATGTAACCTGGAATCGACAACAAAAATACTGGATGCGGGATGCGGCATCGGAACACCTGCCATATATCTCAATCAAAAATATGGTTCAGCGATCACAGGTGTTTCCACAAGTTCCAAAGGCATATCGATAGCCGGAAAGCAGCTTCCGAATGAAGACGCCAAAAAAAGTATTTGCTTTATGGTTGCTGACATGACCGCCACCGGCTTTCCGGATGAAAGCTTTGATGTCGTATGGGTTATGGAATCATCTCATTTGGTCAAGGATAAAGAATTGCTAATGAAGGAATTCTACAGATTACTAAAGCCGGGAGGATATGTTCTCCTAGCGGATGTTATGCTTTCAAAAGAAATCAATACGGTAATAAGACTGAAAAGTTTCTTCAAATTCATCTATCTTCATTATGCATTTGGACGGGGTAAATTGGAGACGTCTGAATATTATGTTTTTTTAATGCGTCAAACAGGCTTTAAAAATATTTATTCCAAAAATATAGAAAAGGAAGCGGAGGGTACTCTGGACTGGTGGGAAAATAACATTATCATAAATTGGACATATTTAGTCAATATTATGAATCAACGTAGAGTTAATATGTTCCGAAAGGCTATCAAATCTCTCCGGTACTTTTTTGGGCAAGGCATCTTTTGTTACTATATTATGAAAGCAGAAAAATAATTTCCATTGCTGAAACTGTTAATCACAAAAATGCATACATAAATATATTTCCAAATCAAAAAATAGAAAATGATTTTAATCTAAAAACAAGATGTTGATTGAGGTGTTTATTTGATGAGTCCTTGTATCATCTTTAAAAATGCGTGATAAACGGATTTAATATTATGTGTCGTAAGTAAATTATTATATGTGAAGTACTTACCGAAAAATTTTAAAGGGTTGCGAATAAGGCGGTGAAAGGTGAAACGCAAGTGTTCTCGCCACAATATTTTATCTAAAAGTTCCGCCGTCCAGTCTTGATCTGATAAAGTGCTGGTCGAGTAAAGAAAATGATCTTCCGTATCATGCTCGTCACTGATAAGACCGCGTTCCAGACACTCCTGACGAAGTGACGTTCCCGGCAGAGGATTGTAGAAGAAAAAAAACACCCTGTAAAGATTGAGCGAGTGAGCATATTTGAAAGTGTTTTTAATATTTGCTAACTTTTCCCCCGGAAAGCCAATAATGAAGAAGGCGTGCAAATTGATTCCTTCTTCCCTGATACCCTGTGCTATTCTACGTGTATCTTCTAAATCCAACGGTTTATTAACGATGTTGTCCAGTACCCACTGATCACCGCTCTCGACAGCGAGGGTTATTTCATAACATCCGGACTGCTTCATCAATTTTACAAGCTCGCGGTCAGCCAATGTTTTAATCATGGCACCGTTGGGCATGTTCCATGAAAAATTCAACTTACGCTCAATCATTCCGCGAAAAATGGTTTTTGCCCTCTGAATGTCCAACGTCAGATTATCATCTTCAAACTTTATTTCTTCTATGCCATAGGCAGATTTTAGATGTTCAAGCTCCGCCAGAACATTTTCCGGTGAACGGGTGCGGTAGCGATTGCCCCAGTATTTGGCACTGGAGCAGAACCTGCAATGAAAAGGGCAACCCCGTGACGAGATAAAAGATACATTCCGTGGATGTTTAGCAATAAAACTCATGGGAACGTTTATCTTAAAATATTTTTCCAGCGGAAGAAGGTCGCGTGCGGGAAAGGGCAGGGAATCAATATCTTTTATCCATGCTGTTTTCGGATGGATGACATTGTGTTCTATGGTGCGATATGCCAGTCCGTCGATTTGCTCGTGACCACTGCCTTTTTCGATGGCTTGGAGTAGTGCAGGAAATGATTCTTCGGCTTCTCCCATGACAATATAATCCAATGCTTCTTCGCGCAAGCATCGTTCCGGCAAGAACGTCGGATGCGTACCACCAACAACGGTTATGACGTCAGCATTCCAGGATTTAACTTTTTGTACTAACTCGGAAACGACCTGAAATTGATTCGAGAAGAGGCAACTCACGCCGACAACATCAGGCTGAAACTCACAAATGCGCTCCATGATCATATCCGTATCCAAACCGTATCGAAATATATCGGATGTTATGGCGCGTTCGAGATGATACCCCTCTACAACTGCATCCAATAGGCGCACGTCATAATGGGTTCGCAAAACCGCACCCAGATAAGCAATGCCCATAGGAATGCAACAGCTTTTGTCATAAAAATGATGTCCTGTGATCGGAGGGAAGACAAGAAGGACTTTCTTTACAGGGTGCTGAAGAATACTGGCTTTCATCAGAAGAATTGATTCCCCATTAGCATTATGAATATGAAAATTAAGTATCTATATCAATGATAGTTATCATTTACTTTTAATCAAAAGAATAGAACCATTATTTTATATCGAATGCAGCAATTTGTTGTCAAGCAATTACGCAATAAATGTTTCATAATTTATAACATTAAAAGACATTTTTGCAACTAAGATTAACATTTTTTGAAAGGTTTTCTCGATGGTAAACCGGGTCAGCATCATCGGGATAGATGTATGCGGATTTAATCTTATCTTTGGGCAAAAGGAGAACACTGGATAGGTCTTGATAGACAAGTGTCCAATCGGAAAAATTTAATACATCCAACGGTGAATATTTATCTTTTGCTAAAACCAGTACATCAGCTTTATATTGTGCCAATATTTCTTGCGGGTTTCCTTTGTTTTCGGAAAGTTGCATGCCCATATCATATAAATTATTATATACCTCCTCATATCTTCCGTCGATCATAACGTTACACTGGGGATAGAGTTTCCAAAGCGCGTAGCTTCCCCAGTGAAATGACGTGGCAAGATTTCCCGATATTTTGTTTTGTTTTATAAATTCAAAAGAGCCGACAGGATAGTACAGGGGGTTCAATAGAATTCTATTGGATAGATACGGTGAAATATAAAGCAATATGATTGCAAGCACGACATATCCGAAACAATATTTCAAGGTCATCCATTTTTGACAGTATTTTCCAGTCAATTTACTTGTGATAAACGTTTGTATCGGTTTAAATAAATCAACATATTGTTGATAAAAAAGTGCGGGTACTGCTAAGACAAAAAATGCAGTATGCCTTTGATGTTTTATTCCTAAGTAAAATAAAATGATGAAAGCTATAATCTTTGTCCAATCCGGTTTTGCTTTCTGCAGATATAATTTGATTCCGGCGATAAGTGTTAACAAAGAAAAAATGATAAACCCGCTATGAACATGGATTTTAAATCCGGACACGACGTGAAAGGGGCCATTCCAACCGATCGGTTCCCATTCGGTAATATAGGGTCTGGGCATGAATGAAGCATCAATGATATAATTCCACAATTTCCATCCGTAGGGATTGAGCAACGTAACGGGTATGAGCAAGGCGAGTATCGCGATATACTTGAAAGATTTATTGCGATTCAGCCATTCACCGATGGTGTAAATGATGACCAAGCCAATGCCGGCGACAAAGCCTCCATGCATATTCACCCACAAAAGCATTGTGACCGGCAGCACCCAGATTAATTTATTGTGAGACTCAAATTTCAAAAACGAAGTGCATGGAAATTTGTAAGTCGAACAATCCCGCATCGCGGAGGGTATGAGACATCGCAACTTATTACGAAATTTTATCCAACTCATGCTTGGGGATTCATACCCGTGAGAATTCTCACGCCTGATTTTTTCCAAAATGTATATCCATAATGAAAAAAACAAATAAGTGAACATCTGAGATCTCAGGAGATTGGCGATGCCTGGAAGAAGGGAAAATCCCAGAAAAATAAAATAAAATATGCCCGCTTTGTTTTCCCCGGTTTGTAATTTAATGGTTTTGATCATGAACAGGAAGATTGCGAAAAGAATCAAAGCCTTGAGAATAAATAATCCCCACTCATCAAAATAATTCACGAAAAAATAGAAGACAACACCAGTGCCCCATTCGTGATCTATCCATAAAGATTTCGTGGGTAAATAAGAAAAAATATCGTGTTTCAATATATGGCCGGTTTGGAAAAATATGGAACCCACAGCAAGCCTTGCCCATAAATCATAATCAGGAAGATTTATAGAAAAAGCCAAAATATATACAATGACGATGATGGAGATGTAAAATAATCCTTTTTTCATTTACGTGTCCAATAAGAAATTTCTTGAGGGGTGGAAAACGATGATGACGGTCATGTAAACAATTAAAATAAGCCATGATAGAGCGTTTAAGAAAAAAATAATATGAAACATAAAGATAATATTTGAATAAAAATAAAAATGCACATTATTCATTCCTTTTTCAAGTTTGACCGCCTTATAGGCCAGATTAGCTTTGTAAACAGTGGTTTTTTTGCCGTTAACGGTTGCTCTCCATAGGGGATGCCAAATGTCACTAAAGAGAAGCCATGCTGATCCCATATCATTGATGTGTGTTGTGACCTGTAAATTATTAGCATCAAACCTCTGTATCTTATAGGGGTAATGGAAGCGCCGGTTCGAGGATAGATCACTATTTGATAATGTTGAATCGCTGGCTCTATAACTATCTTTATATTTGTCAGTAGGCGTTAGAAAGATCGTATCGCCTTTGTAATGAGGATTGGTGATATGTGATGCAATGGTTTTATCGGAAGAGACAAAATACACGTGTGAAAAAAATTGTATTTTGTCCTCAGAAAACCCTGAAATTTTTAAAGCGGCTGGATGGTTCTGGGGAAATGCAAGGTACTTCTCGAATTTTCCAACAGGTGTCGTTGATGCATCATCGATTTTTTGCCCCCAGTATGCCTTCATGTAATGATCCATCGGCAACATCCAGTGGTCCGTTCTCAAGGAACTTCCCAGCTCATCGAGGAAAAGAAATGCATTGATTGACCAGCAGAAGGCGCCTGGCTCTTGAATAGGTAAGTCTTTGAGCAGTTTGGATCGGGGATTATCCCAAAAATAAGCAGTTCTGCGTTGAGCATATGGCATCGGTTGAAATTGGATCATTTTATATAATTCATTATTGAGGGAAGTTGACTTCAGCTTAATGTCTGTGAGTTTGAATCCATAGATATCGGCGCCGTGCATGATTAATAACAATACGACGAAGGTGATGTTATGTTTACGTTGTTTGATGAATGATTGCGAAGCAAACAATATAAACGCGATTAGCGAGATAAGTGTGGTCCTGTTGAGCATAGAAATCATCGTATCGTCATTAAATAAGATAGTAAACATAGGCAGGGTCTTTGAAACCATGCTCCGAAGCAAATAGGAACTGAATTCATAATTATGAACCAGAATCCATAAAAATATGGATAGTCCCAGCATGAATATCGCAATAAAAATGAACGGAATCTTCATGCATAGATGATTTTTCCACCGATCGTTTTTAAAGATTACCGCGTCAAACCCGACACCTGCGAGAAAGCATAGAAAAACCTTAATGATCGGAGAAACCAGCATTACGTGACGAAAATACTTCATCATCGGCCAGCCATAATAAAAGAAGGCGCTCACGAACGTTCCCATGCTGAACAGCAGAAGAACAATAACCATGAAGAGGAAATGACCGTTTTGTCTTTTTAAACCCCATAATATTCCTGATATAATAAAAGGAACACACAGAATACCCGTGTATAACGTATAATCTAGGCAGGGGGAGATTCCTAAAATCATTTCCAGCCATGCTTTCCAACTTATCTCTCCTCCATAATTTAAGAAACTATCCAATGTTGTTGTGCCGTCAGGATTTCTCAAGGGGCTGTAGTTGGCAATTTGATCTATCCCGAACGTCAAGGCCGCGTATAAAATAGCAAATGATATAATAATTGATAATGTGATTAGGATAAAAGGCCAGCCCAGAGGGATGCCCTTAATCTTCTGCAAGGTTTCCTGATGATTAAGCATCAGGAAAAAAAGAAAATATGTAAAAATAATCAACGATGTGAGCGGAAGAAAATAGAGAATATTACCAAAGCACTGAACAAAAAACAAATTACCGGCAAGCAAATAATATCTGAGTTTCCCACTGTCCAGAAATTTGTGTATGAAGTAAATTATTAGAGGAATGGCATAATAAAGATGAAAGTTCCACCAGGGTTGAAGAATCCAGATACAGGAGCCCATGATGGACAGTGTTACGAAAAATGTGGTGACGGGAGAGGCAAAAAATCGTCTGCTCAGAAGCCATGCGCCTACTAAAAGCAGAAGTTCATCAAGAAATATTCCAACGTAAAAAAGCGGCAGGAAGTTTATATCTTTTAATAAACTTCCTGAAAAAAGTAATATATTCTGAAAGAGTCCATTTTGAAGTATATATCCCCAAAGATATCCACCGCTGCCATGTGTTAAAAATGGCGTCCATTGGGGAATTTCACCACAATTTACAAAATTATTAAGAACATAATATTGACCTGAAAAATAAGTAAAGCCGTCATGTCCACCGACAATCCGTCGTTCATTAATCAAATAAATAAAGATGCCCGCTTCCATAAGAATAATCAGCAGAAAAAGGCAGCGTTCCAGAAACCGTGACGTGTACCAAATCTTATCTGATGCAATATCTTTATGCTGAAAATCATTCATAATGGATCATCAAAAATTCAATGAGACTTATTTACAGTTGATTCCTTTTTCCGAGGATTAAAAATCATTTTCCCGGACATATAAATAATGATGGCGAACCAGCATAGCGCATTTACGCTGAAGATGAAATAAAGAGTGTCTATGAATTGGGACTTAAAATAGAAATGAATTTTATTGACACCCTTTTCGAGTTTGACCGCTTTATAGGCCAGATTTGCTTTCTCAACGGGAATTTCTTTTCCGTTGACGGTCGCTCTCCAGAAGGGATGCCAGACATCACTGTAGAGCAGCCACGCGGATTCCAAACCGCCGATATCGGTTGTCACCTCCAGATGATTCGCATTAAATCGTTCCACCCGGTATGGTAAAGGAAGGCGTTTGCTTGATGAAAGATATTCTTCCGATAAATTTGCGGAATGCGGAGCAGTCATTTCAGGTTTGGATAAACAAATGATGTCACCTTTGTAACTGTTGCTGGTGATGAGAGAAGCGATGGTATCATCGGAATCGATGAGATCGGCCTTGGAAAAGAACTGAATTTTATCTTCGGTGACGCCTGCAATCTTTAAAGCGGCCGGGTGTTTCCGGGGAAATTCCAGTTTGACATTGTCAACCAGTCCAGAAGGCTTTTCCGATGAATCGTGGATCGATTGTCCCCAATAGGCTTTCATGAAGTGATCCAGGGGGAATAGCCAGTGATCTGTGCGGAAAATATTGCCGAGTTCATCCTGGAAAAGGAAAGAATGCGTTGACCAGTTAAAAAAAGCGGCATATTGTATCGGTAAATTTTTCAAAAGATCAACTCTTGGATCGTTGTTTTGAAAAGAAATATTTCTTCTGGCGGAATAGGGCATGGGGCGAAATTCGGTCATGTTATATAATTCATCGTTGAGACGAGCTGTCTTGAGGTTGATTTCGGACAATTTAAATCCGTAAATATCCGCACAATGTATCGCTAATAGAAAGACGATCAGAGGATAAAAATATTTTCCCCGCTTCATCATCCATAGGATGGCTAAGAATATTGATGAAAAAATAGCAAAAAGAGCTGTCCTCTTGAGGAGTGCAGTCAGTAGAGTTTCGTTCAATAGCGTTCGGAAAAAAGTGTGTTTTGCAGGCACCATATTGATCAGGACATTCATGGCGGCTTCATGATGGTTTGCCAGAAACAGCAGAACGAAAAACATGCCGAACATGATCAGAGAACTAAGCGCTAAAAAAACTTTGATTGTGCGCGGATTCATTGCCCGGGATGCACTGAAAAACACCGCATCGAACCCAAAGCCGGCCAGAAAACAAAGAAATACTTTGATGATGGGAGTAACCAGTGCCAGATGACGGAAGTATTTCATCATCGGCCAGCCGTAATAGAAGAAAACACTGACAACGGTTCCCATACTGAAAAGAAAAAGAATCAGTCCTGTAAGATAAAAATGAATATTGTGCTTATCGGAATTTAGAATTAATCCCAGTAAAATAAAAGGGACACAGAAAGTGCCTATGTATAATGTGTAGTTTAGAAAAGGAGAAACACCTAAAAATAATTCCAGCCACGAGTTCCATGTCAGATTTCCCCCGTAGGAGAGGAACCCATCGAGGGTTGTCGTTCCATCCGGATTCCGAGCGGGATTATAATTGGCAATTTGATCTGTTCCAAAATTCATTGCCTGATATAAAGCGATAAAGGAAAAGATAATCAGAGCAGTGGCCATGACAACAGGCCAGCCGAACCGGAGAGATTTGACTTTCTGCAGACTATCCTCACGGTTAAAGATAAAGTAAAAAAGAAAGTATAAAAAAATAACCAGGGATGTAACCGGCAGAAAGTAGGGTAGATTTCCCAGACACTGAATGAATAACAGATTGCCGGCCAGTAAATAGTAACGCCATTTACCGCTGTCCAGAAAAGTATGAATAAAATGAAGGATCAACGGAATGGCATA
>ERZ1645192.1424-NODE-1424-length-19929-cov-8.664889_pt1 | contig 19929 bp, 15 predicted proteins | sample MGYA00575354_ERZ1645192 | MGnify/ENA primary metagenome ERZ1645192 (study PRJEB40844, sample SAMN11349763) | freshwater sediment metagenome | isolation source: river sediment | host: Sediment | place: India: Faizupur Khadar , New Delhi | collected 2017-02-21 ... | reverse complement strand
ATGACAAATGTGAGGTAATAGACCTTCTGACCGCTGATCTCCTCATAATCGTCCCCGGCAAGAGTCCTGAACGGAATCTCCGGGTTGTCCATGTTGTGCACAAAGTTTGAGACGTTGAACCTTATGATGTCATTGACACCGGTTATTGTATAATGAGTAAAAATGCCATCAAGCGATGGTCTGTCGAGCTTCATCAGCTTCCTGTAAAGCACCACCTTTTCCCAGCCTTTGACACTCTGGACTTCAAGAGCAAGTGATTTGCCGCGGATGCCGAGGATATCAGCGGGCACCTTTTCAGCTGAGACAAAATCAAAGCTCTCCTTGCACCAGCCGACTGATTTATCCGGGGTGACGGAGATTCTTGTCTTATGATCAAAGAAAATCTTCTTCAGCTTCCCTGCGAAGTAGTACCTGGTAAGCTCCTTGATCCGGTCCTTGAGCATGTAGCTGATGACAAGGGCAACAAATAGCGGAATGGTGAAGTTCCCGTACTTCTGCTGGAACGCAAAGGCTATCCCCGTGGCAAAGATCATGGCAAAACCAGCGGCAATGCTGTAAATGAGCTGTTCAGCAATAAATCCGTCCTTTTTCTTTCTTGTGGCCAGGAACAGCTGGCTCTCGAAGAACTTCTTCAGAACGCCCCGCCTGTAGATCAGCTCCCTGATCTCCTCCCTGCCCCGGTTCTCAGCAACGGGAAAGCCCTTTGATTTCCGGTATTCAACCTCCCCCCGGATGAGTTCTGTAAGCATCGGACCGGTCTGGCTGTACAGTTCCGGATACCGCTTCCTGATCTCATCGGCCAGCAGAAAGGTATGCTGCTCGATGAGGTTACTCATGAATTCATCACCGAGGAGGTATAGAGAGAACTGTTCCCTGCTCACTGTGGGCACTGCAATTATATGCCTCAGGCTCCTGTAATTGGAGAGGATTTCTCGTGAGCTCTGAAGATAATTCGAAATAAGATAGTCACGATCCTCCGTCTCAATGTTACGTATGGTGTGTACGCGGTGATCGCGAAGGGATGACTTGAGGATTGAGTTGAACATCTTAATCTGGTGCTCATACTCCCGGGCATTGCCACGGGTAGGAGTGGCTGCCAGTGCGTTGAATGAAGCCTCAAGATGAATGAACGGCGACTTTGTCCGGTCAGCTATGTCACGTAAAAGAAACTCAGGGGTGATGAGCCTGATGTTCGACTTCAGATCCTTGTAGAAATCTGATTTATCGTAAGTTTGCCTGTTGATATCCAGGCTGTTGGGAATGAATATCCAGGTATTGACTTCAAAAAGGTTCTCCTTCAGTTTTCTCCTGGTTGAGTACCCGAATTTAAGTTCGAGGGAGAATTTGTCATGTATCTTGACGTTCTTTTCGATCATCACCGGTCAAGTCAGAACAGCCCGAATACTCCGTTTGGCGTGATGCCAAGGAACCTGAACCATGTCTCCCCTGCAATAATGATGAGCAGCCAGGCAATGATCATCATCGTAATGCCGAATTTGAAAGCGTCAGAGATGCTGTACTGGTCAGTCTCATAAAGCAGTGCTGCAGGTTTGCTGTTAAAGGGAAGAACATAGACATGTTCAATCATGAACGCTACCGGCAGTGCAAGGCTGATGACGCTGAAGCCGAACCTGTTGGCAACGCCAATTGCAATAGGAATAAATATCATTGCTCTCATTGTTTTCGACTGGAACAGCAGCGCGCTGAAGACCATGACTCCTGTAAGCAATATATAAAGGAGCCAGAAGGGCGTTTCCTGACCTATGCCCATATGGTCGAAGATTGCATTGACTGTAATCGATGGCAGGTCAGTGTAGTCGAAGCCCGAGCCAAGAGTATATGCACCTGCCGAGAAAAGCATCAGGTGCCATGGCACATCCACATCATTCCATTTTACAATTCCCACCCTGGGCAGGAGGGCTATGACAGCTCCCACGAAAGCCACGGAGGTGGCGCTTATTCCGTGTATACGGTCAGTGGCCCAGAATCCCAGTATCAGAACGAAAAGAATAATTGACTTTATCTCCTGGATGTCAATTTTCCCAAGTTTTTTCAGCTCTTCCCTGAGCCTGTCCATTCCGCCTTCAATCTGGGGGAGCCTCTCGCCCGGGGCAAGAGGAAAGAATATCTTCATGGCTACAAGGTATCCGATAAACATGAGACCTACCATTATCGGGAACATAGCCATCATCCAGTCGCCAAAGAACACTTTGCCGCCGATGGCACCTCCGATAAGAGCTGCAGCCAGAAGGTTGGCCCCCGAACCTGTCACAAAGGCTCCGGCTCCTATGTTTATATTCAGCAGGTTCTGAAGGACAATGCTTCGCCCGAAATTATTCCTCGTACCTGAGTGTGCTCCGTAAATTGAGGCTATAACCATGAATATGGGAAGAAGTATGGCAGCTTTTGCAGTTGTCGCCGAAATGAATGCAGACAGCACCAGGTTGATAAGGATGAAACTGATAAAGATTGATGATGCATTCTTCCCGAATTTAATAATGAACCACAGGGCAAACCGTTTGGCCACTCCGGTGGCTACGAGCATGCTGGCCAGTACAAACGACATGATATTCAGCCACATGACCGGGTGTCCAAGCTGTGCTAGAGCCTCTTTTTCAGGAAGCACTTTGGTCAGTATGAGGCTTATTATGATTATCAATGAGGTCAGGTAATTGGGAATGGCCTCGGTGATCCACAGAATAAGAGCGGCAACAAAGATCGCCAGCATCATGATATTCGTCCGCATAAAGCCTTCTGCACCAAGGTTTCCATAGGCTTTCTTTGCAGCAGAGGAGATTAGCCTTTCAGGATCAATGTCACTCAGGAACGGAATCCTGAATACAAATGCCAGCAGTATAAAGCTGATTATTGCAAGTGGTACACCTGCAACTGCAAGCCAATGCTCGAATTTACCCTTTGATCTCTTAGGAAGCTTTTCAACCCGGTAGTTTTGCATGTCAAGAGGATCAAACACCTCTTTTTCATGTTTCTGCTCATTTACGGACGAATTCATGATCTGACTGTATTGCTTACCAGCGTTTGAAAGGATTCTTCATTAACATCGAGTTGTAATATCTCGAATCGCCTGTGACTTCCTGACCAAGCCATGCGGGTTTTACAAAAGCCTCATCCTCAGATGACAGTTCTACCTCGGCCAGAACAAGGCCATCATTTTCCCCGTGGAAAACATCCACTTCAAAAGTGTGTTTGCCCGATGCAACGAGATGACGGGTTTTGTCTATCACGCCAGGTTCGCATATTGCGAGAAGCTGTTCAACTTCAACCACAGGTATTTCCTTTTCCCATTCATATCGAGATGCCCCGGATGAGCTGCCAATACCCTTCACGGTAATATAGCCCTTGTCTCCCTTGATTCTCACCCTTACCGTTCTTTCAGGAACAGAGCTGAGATAACCCTGGGTGATCCTGGTTGCCTTTGTCGATTCTTTCAGGAAGTCGCCACTTACCAGGAACTTTTTTTCTATTTCTTGTGCCATTTTGGTTTTATTATGTTGGTTTTAGTTGGCCAGTGGCTTGTTGATCATACCGATGACCCTCTTTATTGCCTGGAGGTAGTTGATATTCTCCACCCCCACGAGGCCGATCTCACTTACAGTTTTCTTTATATCCTCAACCTCCGTTGATTCGGAGTTAATCGTATAAACCTTTGCACCATTGATCAGCACTGCACCGTATTCGCAGATTGTATTGTTAACCATGTATCCGAATCGCTGCTTGTGAACCTTCACGGCAGCCAGGTCGGGATGAGCATACACCATTTCCATGAATTCATCATAGGTGTATTTATCTTTGGTCAGTTTGGGCATGGTTACCTGGAATGCCGGGAAAACCTCGCTTTCAAGGACAGAAGCCTTCATTGGGAACTCACCCTTCATAAGCGGATTCCACTGCTCAAGGCCGTCAACTGTCTGCACATAGGTTTTAATGTCCATCTTCCCGTCGCGGATCTTGGTATTGTTGATGTCATTTGTACGCGAAAGGATGTAAATCTCATCGGAGTATCTCTCCCAGACTTTTTCAGGTACCGGCATCGAAAGCCGTGCCATCCGGGCTGCAGCCTTTGTAAAGTCCTGCCCGAATGACCTGAATTCAAATCTCGGTTTTGAGATTTCACCTATTTTGAGTTCTTCTTTTGCCATATAATTACAATTGTTTGTTAATGTAAAATCAGTCCCGGTTCATGGTATGCAGAACCGTGAAATAAAGGTAATCACCGGCGGGGGAGGAGCCGGTGATTACCGGTTTCCGCCGTCAGAGTGTCGGCGAGTTGTTGTTTGACGCTCCCTTGGTTCTGGCAAGCAGGGTAAACCTGGTGGTTGCGCCGTCAGGTTTGCATCCGAATGACTGCTCGTTGGCAAGTGCCGGAATCACCATATTGTCAACCACAAACCCCTGCGGAGTCTCCAGCCATACTTCGTCACCGCCTGATCCGAGGCCGAAGTTGGACCCTGCAGGATTGGCAGTGGCGGCATCATCAACCACAAATACATAGAATCCTCTGGCAGGAAGTGTTGTTCCGGCAGGGACCTCCATCTTGGGCTTTGAGCCTGACTGGCCGCCATTGTCGTAAATCTTATAGCCTGAGATGTTGACAGCGAGGTCAGAGTTGTTATAGATCTCTACCCAGTCAAGTTCAGGATCTGCACCCCTTGAGTAAGCTTCGTTAATGATGATTGACGGTGCGCCAACTGTATACGCGTTCGTTGATGCAGGTGCATCTGCTGGGAGGGTCCCTGTCAGTCCTGAAATGTTTGAAGCACTTACATAATACTGAACAACCGTGGCAGGAGCCTGAGGCGGAATTTTTCCGCTGTACTGGTAGTTGGCGCCGGCGGTCATGTTCACCTCGTTAAAGGAGCCGCTGCCGGCCTTATACATCAGCTTGACGTCGGTGACTCCTTTCAGGTCGGTCACCCTTGCTGTCACCGTTACCTCATCGGTTGTCCCGGGTGACTGCGGTGTGATTGACATGTTTGAGATGGTCGGGGGGCCGACATATACCTCATCCTCCACGCATCCGGTAGCAAACATGGCAAGTGAGGCTATCAACAGAAATAAGTACTTTGTTTTCATATTGTCGTTATGTTTTATTCTTATCATTAAATCAGGTATTTAAGCCATGCAATTAAAAGTCTATCTCGCAGCGGATGCCTAAGAAGCTGAAATCCTCCCCGGCTTTACCGGCTGCCTCAACAACCTGGGCAGGATTCTTTGTCAGGTTTCCGTCGATGTCATGACCGACGAACAGTTTGCCTTTGCCTGTGGCATACCTGTCATGGTTCAGGATTGCGTAGTTGAGCATTATTTTCACGTTTTCATTGGCATGCCAGTTCAGGCCGAGTGTATATCCGTCGGCTGCGCCGCCCATAACGCCTTCAGGCCTGCTGTTGAGGTCGATGTAGTCATACCTGAATGCAAGTTCGAGGTCGCCCCATTTCTTACCCCTGGAAGGCTGGGTAAACTCACCTGCTGCAGCGTCATAGGTATGCTGTCCGCCAAACATCAGCCAGCTTCCGTATACATAGAATCCGCCGAACTTCTCATTGCCTCCGTCTGCCTCAAGGGTGACCTTGTTGGTGATATATTCACCCTGCAGCCTCAGACCCTTATAATGGGCTGCGAGCTCCAGTCCGCCCATAAGGACGTGGTCAACGTTGGCAATATCATCAGTATCAAGGTATTTCTTCCTGTTGATTGAGGTCAGAGACCTGGTGCTGTACCTGAAGGAACCGGGGAGTTCAGCGTCAGTGGTGGGTGTGCGGTAAGATCCTGCCATGCCGAAGTGCAGACCGAAATCAGGATTTGCAAAGCCTGGCATCAAAACGATCCTGCCGGTATAGGCATAACCCTCATCCACGCCGAAGTCTTTGTTGGCATCCTCGGAGAATGTTCTCTCCTCCAGGCCGCCGATGTTCTGGAAACTGATGCTTCCGAGGGCCAGGAACCAGTTCTTGTAATAGGAACCCATTATACCAATGTGACGTGACGGGCCGAATGTGGCGACCACATTTGCCCTTTCAATGAATGTAAGATACCTGGATGTGGTAGTTGTCTCCATTGAAAAAGGCTCCTTGAAGTTACCAACCTGAATCTCAAGGCCATCACCTTCAGAATGCTTATTGAAGCTGTATTTCAGGTAGGCATCCTTAAGTTCAAGTTCCGAGTTGGAGATGTCCATGTCAATCTCGCCGTACCAGTGTTCCCCGAAGAGGGTCTTGAAGGCCATACGTGCCCTGCGTATCGAGGTACCGTTACCTATAGGATTATAGGTATCGCCGAAAAAAGCGGCTCCGTCAGCCTGGACGCGTATGTCGGTCCAAACCCGTGACTTCTGATCTTTCGATTCAAAAACCAGGACGCCGTTCCTTCTCTCCACCTGCAAGGGTGTTCTTGCAACGGCCACACCGTACTCATTGTAGCGGACAGTGTCTTTGTCCTGCCCTGAAATCATGCCACCCGTTCCCATAAGCAATGAGAACAGCAGCACAGAACTGATTAATTGTGGTTTCTTCATAATTGTTTTGTTAAATGTTATTTATAAATTGAGTTAGACTGGCTTTCCTGTCAAGGCCGAGTTTCTTTCTCAGCCGGTACCTGTTGATTTCCACACTTTTGGGAGAGATGTTCAGCAGTGTTGCAATCTCTTTTGATGATATGCCAAGCCGTATCAGGACGGCAAGCCTGGTCTCGTTTGATGAGAGGTCAGGATAAAGCTGGGCCAACCTTCCCATGAAATCCTTATGCATCTTTTCAATCCGGATGTTGAAATCCTCAACTTTGTCGGCAAAGCTCATTCTCTGCCTGATTTCAATTTCCAGTTTCTTCAGTTTCTCGTCCCTGAGCTCACTTCGCTTTTCGCCTGACAGTTCCCGGAGGCTTTCGCTGACTTTTTCAAAATACTCCTTCTGTTCAACGATGCTCATCGCATAGTTTATAAGGTCTCTTCTTTTGTTTTCAACCTCATTCTGCAGATACTGGTTTTCGACCTGCACTGCCCGTATTTCGGCGTCAGTCAGAGCCTGCCGGGCTATGATGTTTTCCTTTTCCCTTTCAAGAAGCTCTTTTTCTGCCGTCAGTCGCTTTTTTTGCTGCCTGAAGGTGTAGGTCAGGAGGGCTGATACCAATGCCAGGGCCAGCAGTGATATTCCGGGCCATATAAGATTTATGTATTTCGTACCGGAAGAGATAACGGTGCCGGTGGCTGCTGGCATGACCGCACCCGTTTCACCCGTGGCGACTGCACTTCCCACATTGAGGTTAAACAGGTTCCTGACAAAGAAAAGGGCAAGGAAGGAGAGGAGCCCTGCAGCCACGGGTGTGAGCACCCAGCCTGCAATTATGCCTCTGATAGTTTTAAATTTTATCTCGTTCACACCCTTGATCAGGCCGATGCCAATTATTGAACCCACAATTACCTGTGAAGATGAAACTGGTACAAGGGGTATAGGGGGAAGGCCGATACTTTTCAGCATCCCGGAGAATGAGGTCGAAGAGAAGATGAAAAGCACCACTGCCTGGGCAAGAACCGTGACGATGGCAGCCTCGGCAGAGAGTGCCATGATACCGTTACCCACCTTGACCATCAGGTTCTTGCTGTATGTCATGATACCCATGGCGATTGCAGCACCACCCAGGAGGAAAAGAACCTGGAGCCCGTCGAGCCTGATAATGCCAAGATCAATGACAACATCGGGCGCCGAGCCGGCGAAAACTCCCATCACGTTGGCGATATTGTTGGCTCCCAGGCTATAAGCGCCGAAAGCCCCCACAACTATCAGAGCCCATTTGATCCAGACATCGAGGATCACAAGGTGTATCTGCAGTCTCTTCAGCAGCGCGCGCAGCAGAATATAGAAAAAGGCCGAGAAGACGGCCCCGATTACCGGGCTGACCACCCAGGTGGTTACTATTGTCGTGAGGAGTCTGATGTCGGTCTTGTGCCCGGTGAACAGGTTCCATCCGATAATTGCGCCTACAATTGCCTGGGTGGTAGAGACAGGAAGGAGGGCCTTTGTCATAAGGAAAACCACTATTGCGGCGGACAGGGCCACCGTAAAAGCACCAGCCATGGCATCAACAGCTCCAAGATGACTGAGTGTATCGGTGGTTCCGCTTCCCTGAAGGGTAGCCCCGATAATTACGAAAATGCCGGCTATTATGGCGGCAGTCCGGAACCTGATCATCTTGGAGCCGACGGCAGTGCCGAATATATTGGCTGCGTCATTGGCCCCCAATGACCACCCGAGGAAAAGCCCGCTTGTCAGATAAAAGAAAAACACCTCCCTGTAATCTGTTTGTTATATGGTACGTTTAATTGCCATGATTGAAAGAAGGTCTGCAACCTTTTCTGCCGTGTCTGAGACAGTCTCGATGTGCAGGGCAAAATAACGCAGATGAAATTTTTCGCTCAGTCTCAGGCCGGTCATCTGCCTGAATACCTTTCTCTTGATTACATCAGCCAGCTTGTCTGCCTCCTTCTCATAAAAATATACCCTGTGTATCTGGTCCTTGACTGTTTCAGGTGCCCTGAAGTAAGCCCTTGCTGCCGGGATGACCGTTGAAACGGACGACACGCAGATGTCAGTAAGCAGGATAAGATCCTGATTCAGTTCTGCAGGTATGTTGGGCACCTCCACATCAAACTGGAAAAGGTTCTTCTTGGCAGTGTCAATGATATTGTCCATCTCCTCCAGCAAACGGAGTATATCACCCCTGACCTCCGGCATCAGCGAATGGGTGTAAAGCTTGTTCTCGATATCACGACGAAGATTGTCAGCATCTGCCTCAAGCTTCGCCATATTTGCAATATTATTGTTAAAGGCATCCTGGTTCCCGTGAAGGTAATTGCTTACACCCTCCTTGAAGACCAGCACACCTTCATCAACGGTATTGAAAAAAGCTTCAATTGCATTGATGACACCGGCAGCATTTCTGAAAAAAGCCATATCGTACCACTATTTGTGAAAGCCAAAGTTAAATCTTAAACTTTACAGAAGTCATGGTTTGTCGATATAGTTTAATCTGTAGCCACCCAAAGTATTGTAGAGTTAATGAAATATTATATATGCCAGTCTATGAGATTATTAGCACACGTCTAAACTTGATATTGTAGAGTATATTGTTTGCTGTCGAAGAGGAATATAGAACTCGTGTATAGTTCTGAGGGATGGTTTTTTCAGCACAAAAGGCCTCTACAAGAGGATCATTTTTTTAAAAAAATATCAGCATATGATGCGTATTTAAAAAAACAGTACTTTTATGTCATAGAAATGAACGCAAATTACACATACAACTATTCGTTTTACTTTTTCTTTTACCGCAAGGCAAAAGGGACCGAATAGTTGTATATCTGTATAGGAGATAGAATATGATGAAGGAGGTCCCGTGAAAGCGGGACTTTTTTTTTGAATAATACTGAATATGAAGGAAGAGAGAAAAAAGATCAGTGTGGCCATTCAGGGAGTAAGAGGATCATTTCATGAAATGGCAGCAGTTGAGTATTTCAGGGAAAATGAGGTTGTTGCCGTACCTTTTGATACTTTTTCAGAACTATTCAACGCATTAACAAAGGGGCAGGCTGATTTTGGTGTGGTAGCCTTCGAGAACTCCGTCGCCGGCAGTATCCTGCCCAATTATGAACTTCTTCGCCGGTCACGCCTTCCCGTTACAGGTGAAATATTCTTGCGGATAAAGCAGAACTTGGTAGCATTGCCAGGGCAGCATCTTTCGGATATAAAGGAAATACATTCTCACCCGATGGCTATACAACAGTGTTCGCAGTTCATTGATGAAATGAGGCAGCAGGGGGTGAAGATAGTTGAGGCCGTAGACACTGCACTCAGCGCCAGAATTATAAGCGAGGAGAGACAGTATGGTGCCGGTGCCATTGCAAGCAGCTGTGCGGCAGACATCTACAGCCTTGAGGTCCTGAAACCGGAAATTGAAGACGACAGCATGAATTTCACGAGGTTTCTTATTGTGGCAGGTAACCGGGGAAAGATCGGTGAAAGTACAGACCCGGGGATGCCCGGTCACCATGAACTGTCGCTTTCCAACCTCGGGGTGAGGGGTGGTGCCGGCAACAGCCCGGAGCTGACAGACAAGGCCATGGTCTGCTTCTCACTGCCACACAAAGTGGGTTCCCTTTCACAGGTCCTCTCTGTCCTGGCATTCTACCAGGTCAGCCTTACCAGGATACAGTCATTGCCTATTGTGGGTAGACCATGGGAGTACATGTTTCATATAGATGTCATCTATGACGACTACGCCCGTTACCGGATGGCTCTTGATGCCATCAGGCCGCTCACTGAGGGGCTTGAGATTGTAGCGGAATACAGGTGCGGCCTGATGTCTTTTGATCCGTCAAACAACTAACCTTGGGAGGGGAACAGCATGAACGATCCTACACTCATAAAACCGGCTTTGCGTACAGGGCTTGTGAACGAATACTATTTCTCGGCAAAACTGGCTGAGATCGCGCGGATGCGGCAGGAGGGAGCTGACATAATTAACCTCGGGATCGGAAGTCCTGATATGGCTCCGGCACCGGAGGTTATTTCGGAACTTGAACGATATGCTTCAGAAAGCAATAACCATGGTTACCAGTCTTACAGGGGAATCCCTGCGCTTCGGAAGGCATTTTCGGACTGGTACGGGAAGCATTTCGGCGTTATGCCTGATCCTGACACTGAAATCCTCCCTCTTATGGGCTCTAAGGAAGGGATTATGCACATCAGCATGGCCTTTCTTGATCCGGGCGACGAGGTTCTGGTACCTGATCCCGGTTACCCGGCATATGCATCTGCAGCAAAACTTGCAGGAGGGGTGGTCAGGAGCTATGACCTCAGTGAAGAAAATGGGTGGCGGCCTGATTTACGTGCAATTGAAACCTCCGGAACAGACAGGGTGAAGATCATGTGGATCAACTATCCCCATATGCCTACCGGGGCCCGGGCCTCATATACGCTCTTTGAGGAACTTGTCAGATTTGCCCGGCGGAACCGGATCCTGCTTTGCAACGACAATCCGTACAGCTTCATCCTTAACAATGATCACCTGAGTATCCTCTCAGTCCCGGGGGCTGATGAGACAGCGCTTGAGCTCAATTCGCTCAGCAAATCACATAACATGGCAGGCTGGAGGATCGGTATGCTTGCCGGCAACAGTACATATATAAATAATGTGTTGAAGGTTAAAAGCAACATGGACTCAGGAATGTTCCAGCCTCTACAGGTTGCCGCCGCTGCTGCACTTGCCCTCCCTGAAAGCTGGTATGAAGAGCTCAACTCGGTCTACTCCCGGAGGCGTATCCTGGCGGCTCAGATAATGAACGCACTCATGTGCACTTTCGATGATTCGCAGTCAGGGCTGTTCCTTTGGGGGAAGATACCCGACGGCTACAATGATGCAGAAGAACTTACGGAGGAACTTCTTCACAATAATCACCTATTCGTTACCCCGGGATCAATTTTCGGCAACAACGGCCGGAGGCACATCAGGATTTCCCTTTGTGCCAGTGAAGAGCTGCTCTCAGGAGCGCTCATAAGGGTCAGGGAGAGAGTCAATACCAACCAACTAAAAACAGCCTGAAGAAACATGTCACTAAACATTTGCATAACGGGACTGGGCCTCATCGGAGGCTCGCTGGCGCGAAGCCTCAGACTCAACGGATTCACCGGCAGGATCATTGGGGTTGAGGCAAACCCTCATCACTGTACAATAGCCATGTATCGTGGTCTGGCCGATGAGTTCCTGCCGCTGGAAGAGGCCGTGGCGAAGTCTGATATTATTGTTCTTGCTGCACCGGTGGATGTAAATTGCCGGCTTCTGCCGGGAATACTTGATATTGTTACCGGGACAGGAAAGGTGGTGACAGACATGGGATCAACAAAGGCAGATATCGCCGCAGTGGCAGACCGTCACCCTGCACGGGGGAGGTTTGTGGCGGCACATCCTATGGCCGGGACGGAACACTCAGGTCCTGCAGCAGCAGTTGACCACCTGTTCAGTGACAGGGTGGCAATAATCTGTGATCCGGACCGGAGCGACGAAGATGCAATGGAGAAGATCACAGCCCTGCTGCAATCATTAAACATGAAAATACAGTACATGGATTCCAGGGAGCATGACATCCACGTGGCATATGTTTCCCATATATCACATATAACCTCGTTTGCACTTGCACTCTGCGTACTTGACAAGGAGAAGGATGCAGCCAACATTTTGTCCCTCGCCGCAGGCGGTTTTGAGAGCACAGTACGTCTCGCGAAAAGCAGCGGGGAGACCTGGGCTCCGATCTTCACCGGAAATGCGGGTCCAATACTTGAGGTTATTGACACCTATATAGACAAGATGCTCCTGTTCAGGCAGCATATCGGAAGCGGCAACGGCGAAGCGCTGAGGCAGCTTATGAAAAATGCAAACAGTATCGGGAAAATCCTTAAATGAAACTCTGACAATACCATGAAAACTGATGATTTGACAATGATTGCCCCCGGAATCCGGAACAGGCTGAATGTTGTGCCGGTGGAGGAATGGCCGCTCTTCAAGAAACGGCCTCTGGTAATCGCCGGTCCCTGCAGCGCCGAAAGCGAGGAGCAGGTATTGGCCACTGCTGCTGCCCTGTCCGCCTCGGGCCGGGTGGATCTCTTCCGTGCCGGTATCTGGAAACCACGCACCCGTCCCGGGCAGTTTGAGGGGGTTGGGTCACCGGGTCTACGGTGGCTGAGACGGGTAAAGGATGAATATGGTCTTCCGGTTGCTGTGGAAGTGGCTACGGAAAGGCATGTTTATGAAGCTCTCAAACATGGAGTTGATGCCGTCTGGATTGGTGCCCGTACCAGCGTGAATCCGTTTGCTATGCATGAGATTGCCTCTGCTCTGAAGGATTCAGATGTAATGGTGTTTGTCAAGAATCCGGTCAATCCTGACCTTGAACTGTGGATAGGGGCACTTGAGCGTATCAGCCGTGCCGGCATCACGCGCATTGCAGCTGTGCACCGTGGCTTCTCCACCTGGGAGAAATGCTCATTCCGCAACCAGCCCCGCTGGCAGATTGCCGTTGAGCTGCGTCAGCGCATTCCCGGCATCGGACTCCTCTGTGACCCGAGTCATATGGGAGGTGACCGTGATTTCATTGGTGATCTTTCACAGAAAGCAATGGACCTGCATTATGACGGACTGATGATAGAGTCTCACATTAATCCGGCAGGCGCCCTCAGCGACAGAAAACAGCAGATCACTCCCGTGGAGCTGATGAAGGTCCTCGGCAGCCTGGTATTACGGTCACCAACCACGGATGATCCTGAGTTTCTTGAGACCATAGAAGATCTTCGCAGCCAGATTGATATGTATGATAACCTCCTGCTTGACATCCTTGAGAGCAGGATGCAGGTAGCGGAGACCATCGGCCGCTATAAGAAGGAACATGGCATCACAATCCTTCAGAGCAGCCGCTGGAGAGAGGTTAAGGACAACGCAGTGGACAAGGGGGTCAGGAAGGGACTGACACCGGAGTTCATTCAGGCCGTCCTGGAGGCGATTCACCAGGAATCGATCACTCACCAGATGAAAGTGATGAAAGAAGGTTAAATTAGTGGCCGGAATTTGCCTAAGAAGACATATTTCAACCTCATGAACAATACCGTCAATCCTTCCGGCCTGGCAGGCCTGACAGATGCTCCGCCAAGCAAGAGCCTGACTCAGAGGGCTATTGCTGCAGGGCTACTTTCAGGCGGGACGACGGTTATCCGGAATGCCTCATTCTGCAATGATTCCATGGCAGCCATAAACATGGCGCAGGCTCTGGGTGCAACCATAATGCAGCAGGAAGAAAGAATAAATATCATCGCAGGGATCAGACCTGCCGGACCTGTAACGCTGAACTGCGGCGAATCAGGACTGGCTCTGCGTATGTTTGCCCCTGTGGCCGGGCTGCTCTCTGAAAGTGTTACTTTCACCGGTGAAGGCTCACTTGTGCGCCGTCCGGTCACCATGATCAGGGAAGCGCTCATACAGTTGGGGGTAAAGGTGGAGACCTCCGGAGGGCTGCTCCCCCTGAAGCTTTCAGGGAGACTAAGGCCGGGCCGGGCCTTTATTGACGGATCGTCAGGCTCACAGCTGCTTACCGGGCTCCTGATGGCCCTGCCGATGGCAGATGGAGACAGTCGCATTGATGTTGCCAGCCTTACCAGCAAACCCTACATCGGACTTACCCTGGGGCTGCTTGCCGAATTTGGCATTAAGGTGGAGAATGATGATTACAGGTCATTTATCATACCCGGGAGACAGTCGTACAGGGCGCATGAGTACACCGTTGAGGGCGACTGGAGCGGGGCGGCTTTTCTGCTGGTTGCCGGCGCCACGGCAGGCAGGGTGACTGTTGACGGGCTTAATCCCTGCAGCCTGCAGGCTGACAGAGCAGTGCTTCAGGCTCTTGAGGAGGCAGGGGCTGGCCTGATCACGGGTCCATGCGGAATTACCGCCAGCCGGTCGGAGCTGAAGGCATTCACCTTTGAGGCCACCGACGCACCTGATCTGTTTCCCCCGCTGGCGGCGCTGGCGGCCCGATGTGAGGGGACGAGCAGGATCACTGGAGTGGGCAGGCTGAGGCACAAGGAGAGCGACAGGGCGGAGGCGATCGCGGAGGTGCTCGGCGCAATGGGCATCCGCGTGCGGTTCAGCGGTAACGAGATGCTGATCACCGGCGGGCAGGCGAAGGGCGCCACCGTCTCATCACACAACGACCACCGAATAGCCATGATGGCCGCTGTGATGGCCGCCAGCGCCGCAGGTCCCGTTACTATCGCCGGAGCGGAGGCAGTCAGCAAGTCATACCCCGGCTTCTACGATGACCTGACCAGGCTTGGAGCAGTAATTTCCTGACTCAGGAGAACAACCTGTCCGGATCCTGTTATTCTGTCAGAGACAAAAATCCTTGGAATTCTGATTATTAAGTCCCATGTTTGCCACGCCTTCAGCAACTGAAGCAAGTTATCGCAGGCAGACGATCATGATCAGGGATTTCAGAAAGAAAGACATAGAAGAGGTATTCAGGACACCCATAGTGCAGCAGACGGCATTCTGGTCTGAGGTAAAGCGGCGTATGGGCATCAGTTCGATAGCCTGTAACTTCAGGGTACCCGGTTCTGAGATTAATGGAAACGGAAGTGATGCTGTCAATATCACCTCGGATGTCCTGGTTGTACTGAGGCAGATCGATCCGCACCACTCCATTGCTTATGTCCCTTACGGTCCGGAGCTTGAGCCCCTTGACGAATACAGGGGCATATTCCTGGAGGAGCTCTCAGAGTGCCTCCGCTCACAGCTTCCGGGTGATTGCATCATGGTCAGGTATGATCTTGCATGGGAGTCGTTCTGGGCCAGGGAGGATGATGCATATACACCGGAAGGAATCTGGCTGGGACCGCCGTCACAGCAGTCCCAGGAACTGAGATTCAATTACGGAAGCTTCCATCATAACCTGAAGAAGGCCCACACCAATATATTGCCTTCAAATACCATATTCCTTGACCTCAGGAAGGGCGAAGAATCACTGCTGCAGTCGATGAAGTCAAAGACCAGGTACAACATCGGGCTTTCTCAGCGTAACGGTGTCACTGTCAGCGTGGCAGGCACGGAGGATCTCTCCAGGTGGTATGCCCTGTATACTGAAACGGCGCGCAGGAACGGTTTTTTCCTCCACAACATTGAGCATTTCAGGGCACTGCTCACCAGCACCGCAGAGAATTCACAGTCGCCTGCCGAGGTTTTTCTTCTTGTCGCGGAGCATGACAATGAACCGCTGGCAGCCATGTTCCTCGTGATAACCGGCAACAGGGGCACATATCTTTATGGCGCCTCATCATCACGCAAGCGCAACCTGATGGCCACCTATGCCCTTCAGTGGAAAGCAATTTTACTGGCAAAGGAGAGAGGCTGTACCGAGTATGACATGTTCGGCATAGCTCCCAATCCTGACCCTGACCACCCTATGTACGGACTCTACCGTTTTAAAACTGGCTTCGGGGGTGAGATCTACCGCTCGATGGGCTGCTGGGATTACCCACTTGACAGGGCTGCCTATTCTTACTTTGCTGCCACAGAGCTGACAAGCCAGGGGTATCATATAACATGACTGGTTCACCACACTGGCGCCAGATGACTGCAAGCCAAAGCCCGCAATGTCAGGTCGCGGTAGAACATGGTAAAATTATTTTCCGATACAAAACTTTGAGAATATCTCCCCGAGGATATCATCGGGGGTGATACGGCCGGTTATCTGACCCAGATAGTAGATGGACTGACGGACATCTGTGGCTATCAACACGGTAGGGATGCCATCACGGAATCCGTCAAGCACCCTCCGAAGGCTGTCAGAAACACTCTTCAACGCCTCGTAATGCCTGGCATTGGTAACAATATATTGCGGATTGTCAAGCTTCCCGGTCTCAACCGATGCAATCAGCTGCTTCCTTACCTGCTCAATTCCTTCTGATTGGCTGGCTGAAACAAACAGGGCAGGGCAGGGGCAGATATCCTTCAGCTCCCTCTTCAGTTCAGCAATCCTTTTCCTGGTGATCAGGTCAGATTTATTGACCAGCACGATTAACCGCGCCCCGCTGTTGCCCGTAATCTCACCAATGCCGGCAGCCATGGCGGCAATGCTCTCAGCAGTGTCAGTGGCCTCGGCGACAGCCAGCACTACTTCTGCGGCCCTGAGCTTGCTGCGGGTTCTCTCCATTCCCAGTTCCTCAATCTCATCACCGCCTTCCCTGAGCCCGGCAGTGTCAATGAACCTGAACAGCAGTCCGCCAAGGTGAAGTACCTCTTCAATTGTATCACGGGTAGTGCCCGGAATATCAGAGACAATGGCACGCTCCTCCTGAAGCAGGATGTTCAGGAGCGAAGACTTGCCAACATTTGGCCTCCCTGCTATCACCACCGGGATTCCCTTCCTGATGGCATTGCCCAGCCGGAACGAGGAGGCAAGCCTGTCTACCATGTCCTTGATTTTTATCACCGTCTCGGTCATTGCAAAACGATTGGCAAACTGGACATCCTCCTCGCTGAAGTCGAGCTCCAGCTCAATTAGTGATGCAAAAGTCACGAGCTCATGCCTCAGTTTCTCAATTCCTGCCGAAAATCCTCCCCGGAGCTGTGAGGCAGCAAGGCGATGTGCAGCTTCCGAATCAGCAGCAATGATGTCAGCAACCGCCTCGGCCTGGGAAAGGTCCATCTTGCCATTCATGAAAGCCCTCATGGTAAATTCTCCAGGGGCGGCCGTTTCCACACCCTTTTCAATGAGAATTTCGATTATCCGGTGCTGGATAAAAGGGGATGCATGACAGCTTATTTCAACCATTTCCTCACCGGTGTAGGAGTGTGGTGCCCGAAAAACAGAAACCAATACCTGATCTATGAATTCATCATGCGAAGATATGGTTCCAAGAATCAATGAGTACCCCTTCGCTTTAGTGATATCAATTTGATTGTCTGCTGGTTGGAATATTTCAGACAATGTTTCAACGGCACCCTGGCCGGAAACCCTTATCAGGGCTATTGCACCCCCTCCAGAAGTGGCAGGGGCGCATATTATTTTTCCCTTTTGTACCTGGTTCATGTCGGGTACAAAGGTAATGGATTTCTACCGCGAGAGATTGTCAGAGATGAAGGTATTATCCGGTATGGATGCCGAGGTATTCACCTGGTCAAATTTGACCCTTGAGCTTCTGCCATTGATGTGATTTACGGCAAGCATGTCTGTCATTACATAACCCTCTTTTCCGCTGAGGGGCTGTGTGGCCACGATCTCGATAGTCTTGAAAAGCTCGTTGTCGAAGTTGTAGAAGTCTATCTTTTTCGTTTTCAGGCTGCCCATCTCAAGATATGTGACCTTCCTCGAGTATCCGTATTCGTCGGCTTTATCGTCGCTGACAGGCACACTCTCAATAACCCAGACGCCTGATTTCCCTGATTCGGACATATGGTGTATTTTGAAGTCGGCATTGCTGCCTGTTGACATGTCTGCGTTTGAAAACTCGGAACTCATGAAACTCTTCCCTTTTTCCGTACTGACAATGCGTCTCGTCTTCTTCAGTGCAGGGAGGTAGATCCACATGTCGTCCTGTGTGTTCCTGTTGTCAACGATAAGCATTGCAGTGCCCCGCACATCAGCAGGATCGAGGAATTTTACCATTCGCTTGATGGTGCCATCGTCGTATGATTTGGTAATCATATTCAATTTCCGGGTCCTGACGGCACCATTCTTCTCGGTAATTGTCAGGGAAACAGTAGACTGAATGTTTCCTGACATTGTCAGGTCACGACTTTTATCCATCAGTTGCACGGGATCTGACAGCTGTGCCAGTGTGACCTGCAGTGACAGTACCGATACTGCTGACAATAGGAATAACATCTTTTTCATATTTGTTTTTGTTTTTATTGTTTGTTTTCTGATCTGCCTCTATGAATGATGGCTTGAACCATAGCATAAATGCCGGCATAACTATTACAGCGTAAAGGAGACAGGAGCCGATGGCCAGAAGTGTCAGGTAGCCGAAGAATCTTATTGACAGGAATCCGGAGAGGAAGGTGGCCGAGAAACCGGCCATAACGCTCAGGCCGTTTATAACGATGCTCCGGCCGGTGGTCCGGTAGGTGGCGGAAATCGCCTCAGAGTGCTTCAATCCTTTTTGCAGCTCAATCTTGTACCTCCAGAGAAACTGTATTGTGAAGTCGACCCCGACCCCGATCATTATCGAAGAGAGGAGGGCGGTGGCAGCATCGATGGCCACACCGGTCAATCCCATGACGCCGAACTGTATCAATATGGATGCCGCCAGGGGAATAGAGCCTGTCAGTCCTCCTTTAAACGAGCGGAAGATGATTGCCAGCAGGATCAGTACTATAGCCAGGGCAAAGACAAGCGATGAGACCTGTCCATTGATGATCTTCTGTGCAAAGTCATTCATTATGAATGCATACCCCCCGACAGTAACCTTTGCGGGGAAATCCGCAGTAAAGCTTTTTATGTCATCTCTGAGCTGTCTGACCATTTTATTTTCCGGTTTTGAAAGCCGGACCAGCAGATGAGCCTTTGTGTTCTCGAAGTTCATCAGCTGTTTGAAATCATCCGGATTCCCGCTCATGTTATAGAGCTCAAACATCTGTGCGATGGCCTCCCCCGATTCGGGGATCCTGTCATATCCCTCTTCCTCAGGCTCATACAAAGACTTGCTCATTTCCCTCACAACATCGGATATGGAGAAGACACTGCCCACACTTTCCGATGCTTTCAGATGATGGGTGAGATCATCAATCTTCTGCATCACAGCCGGATCCTTGATGTCACCGCTGATCATCACCGATATTGTCTGCGATCCGCCGAATTTTGAATTGATGATCCGGGCGGCCTCCCTTACCGGATGCCTGTGCGGGAAGAAATTTTCCTGGTTGGTGTCAATCTTCAGGAAGATGACGCCTGTGCCCAGAAGGAACGTAAGTATGAATGACACCAGCAGCACTTTGCCGGGACGCCTGATGACAACAGATGATATCATCGCCAGTGAACGGTTGATCAGGTCGTTCCTGTATGGTCTGGCCGGACGGGGTTTCCTCCCCGGAGCGTGCTGCATATATATCAGTGCAGGAATCATCAACAGGCTCATCGCCAGGGCCAGTGTTACGCCCGTGGCTGCCAGTATGCCAACCTGCCTGGCCGGTATGATTGAATGGGTCAGTAATCCCAGCAATCCGGCAATGGTTGTAAGTCCGCTGAACAGGATAGGCATATTCAGGGAGCCGGTAATTGACTTCACGGTCTCCCTTCCCGTAAGAGGAATGTCAGACCTCCCGAGTTCCTGGTTCCTGGAGACGAGATAAATACCATAATTGTTGGCCACCGAGATC
>ERZ1645192.1423-NODE-1423-length-19943-cov-11.365597_pt1 | contig 19943 bp, 22 predicted proteins | sample MGYA00575354_ERZ1645192 | MGnify/ENA primary metagenome ERZ1645192 (study PRJEB40844, sample SAMN11349763) | freshwater sediment metagenome | isolation source: river sediment | host: Sediment | place: India: Faizupur Khadar , New Delhi | collected 2017-02-21 ... | reverse complement strand
CCAATGAAAAACCCGCCGCCGGCACGCCGGCGACGGGTTTTTTGACTGCCGCTCCAGACCGGTTTGCAGTCTGGAGCGCGCGACTCAGCTGGCCGCAGCGGCCGGCGGCATCTGCACCGATTTGATCTCGAGGTACTCTTCGAGACCGAACTCGCCCAGTTCGCGGCCGTTGCCCGACTGCTTGTAGCCGCCGAACGGCGCCATCAGGTTCATGCCGCCACCATTGATGGAGACCTGGCCGGTGCGCAGTTGCTTGGCAACGCGCAGCGCGCGGTTGGGGTCGGAAGACCAGACCGAGCCGGAGAGGCCATAGACGGTGTCGTTGGCGATGCGGATGGCATCGGCCTCATCCTTGTAGGTGAGGATGCTGAGCACCGGTCCGAAGATCTCTTCCTGGGCGATGGTCATGCTGTTCTTCACATCGGCGAAGATGGTCGGCTTGACGAAGGCGCCGCCTTCGAAACCCGCTGGCTCTTCGAGGCCGCCGGTGACCAGGGTGGCACCCTCTTCGATCCCCTTGCGGATGTATTTGCGGACCGTGTTGGCCTGCTGCAGCGAGGAGAGCGGCCCCATGTGGAAGCCCTCTTTGGAAGGATCATCCTGGGTGATCGATTCGGCGGTGGCCTTGGCGATGGCGATGACTTCGTCCTTGCGGCTTTCGGGGACCAGCATGCGGGTCAGTGCGGCGCAGGTCTGGCCGCAGTTCATCATCACGCCGCGCACACCCGCGGCGACGGCGGTGTTGAGGTCGGCATCGTCGAGGATGATGTTGGCCGATTTGCCACCCAGCTCCTGCGCGACGCGCTTGACGGTGTTGGCGGCGGATTTGGCGACGCTGATGCCGGCTTCGGTCGAGCCGGTGATGGAGACCATGTCGACGTCGGGGTGGGCGGCCAGCCCTTCACCGACCACGCCACCAGGGCCGCTGACCAGGTTGAAGACGCCGGGCGGCAGGCCGACTTCGTTGATCAGTTCGGCGAAGATGAAGGCGTTGAGCGGGGTTTCGCGGCTCGGCTTCAGCACCATGGTGCAGCCGGCGGCCAGCGCGGGGGCGGCCTTGGCGACGATCAGATAGAGCGGGTAGTTCCACGGGGTGATGAAGCCGCAGACGCCGATCGGCTCACGCACGACCGTCGAGTTGTTGATCTGCTTTTCGAACTTGTAGCTGCGCAGCAGGGCGGGGAAGCTGTTGAGGGTGCCGATGGCCATGCCGACCTGGATCATCTCGGCCTGGCTGATCGGCATGCCCAGCTCCTGGGAGATCACCGAGCTGAGCTCCTTGGCGCGCTTGGACATGGCACCGACCAGTTTCTCGAGGTACTGGGCGCGCTCTTCGGTGCTGGTGGCCGCCCAGGCCGGAAAGGCGGCCTTGGCGGCCTGCACGGCGCGGTCGACATCCTGCAGGTCACCCTGCGGCACGCTGCCGATGACTTCGTTGTTGAAGGGGTTGGTGACTTGACTGCTCCCCTTGCCATGGGGTGCGACCCACTCACCGTTGATATAGAGCTTGTCGTAGTTTCTCATGATCGACCTTTGGTTATTTTCAGAAGTTGAGAGGGGGCTGCACCCTGGCGAACCCGGTGCGGGGCCGAAAACTCCGCCATTCAAGCAGGCGTCCGGCAAGTTTGCCCAAGACGCCTCGGTAGCGCAAGCGTGTGGCCTTTTACTGTGTTACTGCGGGGGCTGCCGGATTGGACCGCGACCGAACAGGTTGCGCCATGTTCGAGGGAGCTGCTTTTGATCCGCCGTGCCACGGAACAGGAACTGCCGCAGGCAGCGCTGCTGGAGGTCGTTGACTTCGGTGAACTGCACGCCAATGCGGGCGTCGTGCTGATGGCGCACCCGCGCTTCGAGAATCAGCTGGATGCCCTGAGTGTCGAGCTCGACCAGCAGCGTGGCGCATTCGTTGACGGCCGGTTGCCACTGCGGCACCTGCAGCAGGGCGCCTTGCAGCGAGAGGTCGGCCAGTGCGGCCGGGTAGCAGCCGGCCGTGCTTTCGACCAGCACTGGAGCGTAGCAGCGGATGCGTGACACCCGACGCCGGTCAGTGTGGTGGAAGATCTCTCCGGCAAGGCGGGTCGGTGGCTGGTCCATTCCGAGGGTTCCGAAAGTGGCGGTGCGCATTGCAAAGCCTAGCAGGCGCAAGAGCGCTTTTGTGACCGGCTGGAGTACAATGGCCGGCCTTTTTTCTTTTTGTCCGTGTTCGAGGTGCCGATGTTTGACCGCAACCTGACCCTTGCCGACTTCGACAGCGATCTGTGGGCCGCCATGCAGGGCGAGAGCCGGCGGCAAGAGGCGCATATCGAACTGATTGCATCGGAAAACTACACCAGCCCGCTGGTGCTGGCGGCGCAGGGCTCGGTGCTGACCAACAAGTATGCAGAGGGCTATCCCGGCAAGCGTTATTACGGTGGCTGCGAGTATGTCGACCAGGTCGAGCAGTTGGCGATCGACCGGGCCAAGGCACTGTTCGGTGCCGACTATGTCAATGTGCAGCCGCACTCCGGTTCGCAGGCCAACGCGGCGGTCTACATGGCGCTGCTCGATCCGGGCGACACGGTACTCGGCATGGATCTGGCCGCCGGCGGCCACCTCACCCACGGTGCCAAGGTCAACTTCTCGGGCAAAATCTACCACTCGGTCAGCTACGGGCTCGACCCGGCCAGCGGCCGCATCGACTACGATCAGGTCGAGACGCTGGCACGAACCCATCGGCCGAAGATGATCATGACCGGCTTTTCGGCCTATTCGCGGCTGGTCGACTGGCAGCGCTTTCGCGCCATCGCCGACAGCGTGGGGGCCTTTCTGGTGGCCGACATGGCCCATGTCGCCGGTCTGGTGGCGGTTGGCGCCTACCCCAGCCCGGTCGGCATTGCCGACGTCACCACCTCGACCACTCACAAGACGCTGGCCGGCCCGCGCAGCGGGCTGATTCTGGCCAAGGCCAATCCGGAGATCGAGAAGAAGCTCAATTCGGCAGTCTTTCCCGGCACTCAGGGGGGACCGCTGATGCATGTGATCGCCGCCAAGGCGGTCTGCTTCAAGGAGGCGATGAGCCCGGAGTTCAAGCTCTACCAGCAGCAGACGCTGGCCAATGCCCGCGCGATGGCGGCGCAGTTCATCGCCCGCGGCTATCGCATCGTCTCCGGCGGCACCGACAACCACCTGTTCCTGCTCGATCTGACCGACAAGCGCATCACCGGCAAGGAGGCCGAAGAGGCACTCGGCCGGGCGCACATCACCGTCAACAAGAACGCGGTGCCGAACGATCCACGTTCGCCCTTCGTCACCAGCGGCATCCGCATCGGTACACCGGCGGTGACCCGGCGCGGCTTCGACAGCGGCGAGGTGGAGCAGTTGACCCACTGGATCTGCGACCTGCTCGATGACCTCGGCAACGATGCCACCTGCCAGCGCATCCGGCAGCAGGTCAGCGAGATCTGCGCGCGCCACCCGGTCTACGGCTGAAGCGTGCCGGTGCCGTCGCGATGCACTGCCCGTTCTGCGGAACCGAAGAGACCCGGGTGATCGACTCCCGGCTGGTCGCGGGCGGGGACCAGGTGCGGCGGCGGCGCGAATGCACTGCCTGTCAGGAGCGCTTCACCACCTTCGAGCTGGCCGAGCTGGTGATGCCCAAGGTGATCAAGCGCAATGGCCAGCGCGAGCCCTTCAATGAAGAGAAGCTGCGCAGCGGCATTCTGCGCGCGATCGAAAAGCGGCCGGTCAGTGTCGAGGATGTCGAGGCCGCGCTGAACCGCATCAAGCATCAATTGCGCGCCACCGGCGAGCGCGAGGTCGCCTCCGATCTGGTCGGCGAGGCGGTGATGGCGCAGTTGCAGCAGCTCGACGAGGTGGCCTATGTCCGCTTCGCCTCGGTCTATCGCCGCTTTCAGCATCTCGATGAATTCCGTCGGGAGATCGAGCGGCTGGAGCAGAAGGGTGGCGGTGAGGGCTGAGGCCGCCCCCACTTCATCAGCGTGCGTCCAGCGCAGGAGAGTGCCGCCTTGACCGAGAGCGAGCAGGATCGCCGTTTCATGGCCGAGGCGCTGCAACTGGCGCAGCGTGGTCTCTATGGCACCGACCCCAACCCCCGGGTGGGCTGTCTGCTGGTCAGGCAGGGCGTGGTGGTTGGCCAGGGCTGGCATCACCGCGCCGGCGAACCCCATGCCGAGGTCGAGGCGCTGCGGATGGCCGGAGCCGCCGCGCGCGGCGCCACCGCCTATGTGACGCTGGAGCCCTGCAATCACCATGGCCGCACGCCACCCTGCAGCGAGGCGCTGATTGCCGCCGGCGTGGCGCGGGTGGTGGCGGCGATGGAAGACCCCAATCCGCGGGTGGCTGGCGGCGGCCTGGCCGCCCTGCGGCGCGCCGGCATCGCGGTGGAGTGCGGCCTGCTGGCGGAGGCGGCGGCTGCGCTCAACTCCGGTTTCATCCGGCGGATGGGTGGCGGGCGTCCGCTGCTGCGGCTCAAGCTGGCGATGAGTCTGGATGGACGCACGGCGCTGCACAATGGCGTCAGCCAGTGGATCACCGGGCCGGCGGCACGGGCCGACGTGCAGCGGCTGCGGGCGCGCAGTTCGGCGATCCTGACCGGCAGTGGCACGGTGCTGGCCGACGATCCGGCGCTGACGGTGCGTGACCTGGCCGCGCTGGGTGAGTGGGCCGAGCCGCCGCTGCGCCAGCCGCTGCGGGTGGTGGTCGATTCGCAACTGCGCACACCGCCCGGCGCGCGGCTGCTGCACGAGGCGGGCGAGACGCTGATCTTCACCCGGCAGCCACTGGATGAGGCACGGGCAGCGCAGTTGCGCGACCTCGCCAATCTGCGCATCGAGGCGATCGCGGCAACCGGACAGGGGGTCGACCTGAACGCGGTGCTGCAACGGCTGGCGGCGTTGCAGTGCAATGAGCTGCTGGCCGAGTGCGGCCCCAGGCTGGCCGGCAACCTGGTGCAACAGGGGTTGGTGGATGAGCTGTGGATCTACCTGGCGCCGCTGCTGCTGGGCAGTGCCGCCCGGCCGCTGTTGCAGTTGCCGGCCATCGAGCGGATGGCCGACCGTTGGCCGCTTTTGATCGACGAAATCCGCCCGCTCGGCGATGATTGGCGCATTCGCGCCCGTTTCGACCATGCGGCACATGCCACCAAGGAGTGAGATGTTTACCGGTATCATCCAGGCCATCGGCACGGTGGCGGCACTGCGACCCGTCGGCGGTGACTACCGCCTGACGGTCGAGGCCGGCGCGCTCGATCTGCGCACGGCCGCACTGGGCGACAGCATCGCCGTCAATGGTGTCTGCCTCACCGCGGTCGAACTGAGTGCCGACCGCTTCAGCGCCGATCTGTCGATCGAGACGCTCAACCGCACCACGCTGCAGGGGCTGCGGGCGGGATCGCCGGTCAACCTCGAAAAGGCGCTGACGCTGGCGACGCCGCTGGGCGGGCACCTGGTCAGCGGCCATGTCGATGGTGTCGGCGAGCTGCTGTCGCTGGCGCCGGCCGGCCGCTCGCGCCTGCTGCGCCTGCGCGCTCCGCGTGAGCTGGCCCGCTACATCGCCGCCAAGGGGTCGATCACCGTCGAGGGGGTCAGCCTCACCGTCAACCGGGTCGAGGGGGCGGAGTTCGAGCTCAACATCGTCCCGCACACGCTCACTGCCACCACTCTCGGCGGCTGGCAGCCCGGTCAGCCGGTCAATCTGGAGGTCGACCTGCTGGCCCGCTATCTCGAACGGCTGCTGCTGGGCGAGCAGGCCGCCGAGGGCAGCGCGGCACCGCTGACCAGCCGGCTGCTGGAGCAGGCCGGGCTGGTGACGCCCACCGTATCAGGCTGAATCAAGAGAAGATGGCATGGAATTGAACAGCATCGAAGAGTTGATCGAGGAGATTCGCCAGGGTCGCATGGTGATCCTGATGGATGACGAAGACCGCGAGAACGAAGGTGACCTGATCATGGCCGCCAGCAAGGTGCGGCCGGAGGATGTCAACTTCATGGTGCGCCATGCCTGCGGGCTGGTCTGCCTGACGCTGACCGAGGCGCGCGCCCAGCGGCTGCGGCTCGGACCAATGGTCAGCGACAACCGCACCGCGCACGCGACCAATTTCACCGCGTCGATCGAGGCGGCCGAAGGGGTGACCACCGGCATCTCTGCCGCCGACCGTGCCCGCACCATCCAGGTGGCGGTGGCAGCCGATGCCGTGGCGGAGGATCTGGTGCAGCCGGGCCACATTTTTCCGCTGGTGGCCCGCGAGGGTGGCGTGCTGAGCCGGGCCGGCCACACCGAGGCCGGCTGTGATCTGGCACGGCTGGCCGGGCTGGAGCCGGCGGCGGTGATCGTGGAGATCATGAACGAGGATGGCAGCATGGCGCGCCGGCCACAGCTGGAGCAGTTCGCGGCCACCCACAACCTCAAGATCGGCACCATCGCCAGCCTGATCCACTACCGCATCCTGCATGAGAAGACCATCATCCGTCTCGGCAGCCGCGAGGTGATGACCCGCCACGGTCCCTTCACGCTGGTCAGTTACCGCGACACCCTGCAGGGTGACATCCATCTGGCGCTGGTCTGTGGCGAGATCGACCCCGACCAGCCGGTGCTGGTGCGGGTGCAGCAGGCCGACCGGCTGCGCGACCTGTTGCAGATCGCCAGCTCGACCGCCAGTTGGTCGGTCCATGACGCGCTGGCGGCCATCGCCGCGGCCGGACAGGGGGTGCTGGTACTGATCGCCGGCAACGAGTCGTCCGACACCACTCTGGCCAGCCTGGCGCGGCTCGAAGCGGTACCGCAGCGGCGCCGGGTCGAGCAGAACCCCAACGTTTTCTACACCGTCGGCACCGGCTCGCAGATCCTGCGCGATCTGGGCGTGCGCCAGATGCGCCTGATGAGCTCGCCGATCAAATACAATGCCATCTCCGGATTCGACCTGACCGTGGTCGAGTATCTGGCCGCCGATGGCCGCAGCATCCACCTGGAGTAACCGCAGAACATGAGCCAGTTTCAACAGATCAGTGGCGACTTCACCGCCCGTGATGCCCGCTTCGCGCTGGTCGCCAGCCGCTTCAATGCCTTCATCGTCGAGAGCCTGATCGCCGGGGCCACCGATGTGTTGCTGCGCCATGGCATTCCGGCCGGGCAGATCACGCTGATCCGCGCGCCCGGCGCGTTCGAGCTGCCGCTGGTGGTCAGGCAGGCGGCCGAGAGTGGCCGCTTCGATGCCATCGTCGCGCTTGGCGCGGTGATTCGCGGTGGCACGCCCCACTTCGACTATGTTGCCGGCGAGTGCGTCAAGGGGCTGGGGCAGGTGAGCCTGTCGAGCAACCTGCCGGTGGCCTTCGGCGTGCTGACGGTCGATACGCTGGAGCAGGCGATCGAGCGGGCCGGCACCAAGGCCGGCAACAAGGGGGCCGAGGCGGCGCTCTGCGCCTTCGAGATGGTGAGCCTGCTGCGCCAGCTGCAACCGGCACGATGAGCGCGATGAGCGACACGCCGCCGCCCGCTGCGGCCAAACCGAAGTCGAAGGCGCGCCATCAGGCGCGCCGGCTGCTGCTGCAGGCGCTCTATCAGTGGCAGCTGGCCGGCGCCAGCGCGGCCGAGATCGACCGGCAGTTTCGTGAAGAGCAGCCGGTCAGGCAGGCCGATCTCGACTACTTCTCCGAACTGCTGCGGCGCATCATCGCGCTGCATGGCGAGCTCGATCAGGTGCTGGCGCCACTGCTCGACCGGCCGCTCGAACAGCTCACCCCGGTCGAACGGGCGATTCTGCTGATTGGCAGCTACGAGTTGATGCACTGCATCGAGCTGCCCTATCCGGTGGTGATCAACGAGGCGATCGAACTGGCCAAATCCTTTGCCGCGCCGGACAGCCACAAATATGTCAATGGCGTGCTCGATCGGATCGCAGCGCAGTTTCGCCGCCCGGAAGTCGAGGCCCGGCGGCGCTGACGGCGGGCGAGGGCATGCCGCATGGCGCTGCACGAATTCCAACTGATCGAACGCTACTTCAGCCAGCCGCCGCTGGCGGCGGTCGGAGTTGCGCCCTGCGCCGGCGTGCGCTGGGGTATCGGCGACGACTGCGCCCTGCTCGACCCGCCGCGCGATGCATCACTCGCCATCTCGATCGACACCCTGGTCGAGGGGGTGCACTTTCTGGCAGACGCCGACCCCTTTTCGATCGGCTGGCGTGCGCTGGCGGTCAACCTGAGTGATCTGGCCGCCGTTGCCGCCTCTCCGAGCTGGTTCACCCTGGCGCTGGTACTGCCGGTGGTCGACGAGTTCTGGCTCGATGGCTTCAGCCGTGGCCTGACCGCCTGCGCAGTGCGCTACGGGAGCCTGCTGGTCGGCGGCAATCTGGCGCAAGGTCCGCGCAGCATCACGCTGCAGGTGGCCGGCGAGGTGCCAGCGGCGCTGGCGCTGTCACGGCGCGGTGCCCGGGTGGGCGATGGCCTCTATGTCACCGGTACCCTGGGTGATGCGGCGGCCGGATTGGCGCTGCTGCGCGGCCAGTTGCAGGCCGACGCGACGGACCGTGAGTTCCTGAGCCAGCGCTATCTGCAACCGACGCCGCGCATCGAGGCCGGCTTGCAACTGCGCGGGCTCGCCAGCGCGATGATCGACCTGTCGGATGGTCTGGCCGGTGATCTGCACCATCTGATCAGCGGCAGCGGCGTCGGTTTCACGCTCGAACTGAACGATCTGCCGCTGTCGGCCGCGCTGTGTCGGGTGGCCGATCGCGCCACCGCCCGCCGCTGGGCCTTCGGTCATGGTGACGACTATGAGCTCTGCTTCACGGCGCCGCGCACGCATGAGGCGCGCATCGAGGCCGCGCTGGCCACGGTGGGCGTCGGCTGTCGACGGATCGGGCTGGCGACTGCAGCAGCCGGATTGACCCTGACTCTCGACGGTCAGCAGCAGCCGGCCGATGCGGCGCTGCATGGTTACCGCCACTTCGAGGCGCCGCAGTGATGCGCCCGAAACCGGGCTGGAAACAGCTGACGGCGAGCCCGCTCGATGCTTGGGCGCTCGGCTTTGGCGCGGGGCTCTCCCGCTGGGCACCGGGCACGGTCGGCACGGCGCTGGCGCTGCCGGCGTGGGGCTGGCTCAGCTCGGCCGCGCCGCTGGGGCTCTACCTGCTGCTGCTGGGTGCTGCGATCGTGCTCGGCGTCTGGGCCGCCGCCACGGCGACCCGCCGACTCGGCGTCGATGACCATCCGGCCATCGTCTGTGACGAGATGGCGGCCATCGGTGTGGTGCTACTGGGGGTACCGGCCGAACCGCTCTGGCTGCTGCTCGGCTTTGCGCTGTTCCGGCTGTTCGACATCACCAAGCCCTGGCCGGTGCGTTGGGCCGACCGGCGGATCAAGGGCGGCTGGGGCATCATGTTCGATGACCTGCTGGCGGCGGGTTACGCCTGGCTGGCGCTGCAGGCTGTGCGCTGGCTGATCTTCTGAACCATTGAATGCGACGCGACAGCGCCGGCTTCACGGCCCCCCGGTCGTGCGCCGGTGTGCCCTGGCCAGATAGTCGTGCGACTGCATCTCCAGCAGGCGGCTGCGGGTGCGTTCGAACTCGAAGCGCAGCCGCTCGCCCTGATACAGCTCGGCAAGCGGTGCGGCCGCCGACAGAATCAGCTTGACGCCGCAGTCGTAGAACTCATCGACCAGGTTGATGAAGCGGCGGCTCTGGTCCTCATGATGGGTGGTCAGCAGCGGGATGTTGCTGATCACCACGGTCTCGAACAGCTCGGCCAGTTCGATGTAGTCACGCTGGCTGCGCGGACCGTCGCAGAGCTGGTCGAAGTCGAACCAGGCCAGATCGTCCACCAGATAGCGCGTCTGGATCGGCCGGTTGTCGATGGTCATCACCGCATCGGCCTCAATCGTCGTCGAGCCGAGTCTTTGAAAGCAGGCCATCAGATTGTCATCGGCCGCCTGACCGAGCGGGCTGTAGTAGAGCGGTGCGCGGGTCAGCGTGCGCAGACGATGGTCGATGCCGCCATCGACATTGACCACCTCGGTGTGCGCCTTCAGCAGCGCGATGGCGGGCAGAAAACGCGACCGCTGCAGGCCGTTCGGATAGAGGCCATCGGGGTGGATGTTGGAGGTGGTCACCAGGATGACCCCCTGGTTGAACAGATGCTCCAGCAGCGTGCCGAGCAGCATCGCATCGGTGATGTCGCTGACGAAGAACTCATCGAAACAGAGCAGCCGGATGCGGCTCGACCAGGCTTGGGCCACGCCGCGCAGCGGGTCGCTCTCGCCCTGCCGCGCCTGCAACTGTGCATGCACCTCGCGCATGAAGCGGTGAAAGTGCATGCGCGCTTTCTCGGCGATCGGCACGGCATCGAACAGCAGATCCATCAGGTAGGTCTTGCCGCGGCCGACACCGCCCCAGAAGTAGAGTCCCTTGATCGGCGTCGGCGGCTTGCGGAAGGGTCGGCTCAACCGACCGAGCAGGCCAGTGGATTGCGGCTGCGTCACCACCAGCTCATCGTAGAGCCGCTGCAGGTGGCGCACGGCCTGCTCCTGTGCCGGATCATGCTCGAAACCGGGCTGCGCCAGCGAGGCGCGGTAGCGTTCGAGCGGGGAGATCGAGGGCAGGAGGGCGGGAATGGACAACAGCGTCAGCCGAAAGAGTCAGGCGGTCACCAGGGTTGGGGCGAGTGCCGCGACCAGGCGGCTGCGCAATTCTACCAACTGTCCATGAAAAAAATGAGAGCAATCGGCAAAGCGCAGCAACTGGTGCGGGCTGTGCAGTTGCTCGGCCCAGGCAGCGACACCGTCGGCGGTGACCAGTTCGTCGGCCTCGCCCTGCAACAGCGTGACCGGGCAGTCGAAGCGCTGCAGGAGGCTGAAATCGAAGCGCCCGACCGGCGGGGCGACCAGAATCAACTGCTCCACCGTCACACCCCAGTCCGCTGCCGCCTGGCAACCCCGTGCGGCGATGTAGGCGCCAAACGAAAAACCGGCCAACCAGAGTCGGGCGTTGCCCTGCTGAGCCAGCCAGCGGCAGAGCGCGGCGAGGTCGTCGAGTTCGCCGCGCCCGTCGTCGTAATGGCCGGAACTGGCACCGACACCGCGAAAGTTGAAGCGCAGGGTGCCTAGACCCAGTTGCTGAAAGCTGCGCATCAGCGTGAAGACCACCTTGTTGTCGAGCGAACCGCCGAACAGCGGGTGAGGGTGGCAGATCACCGCCACCGGCCGGCCTGCCGTCGGCGCCGCGTAGCGCACCTCCAGCACCCCGCAGGGTGCCGGGAGGCGCAGCGGCTGTTCGGTGGCCTTGTCCATGCGGGCGTCGTTTGGTCCGATCAGGATGTCGCCACCGCCTGTGCGGCCGGAATTGGCGGTCGCATCATCAGGGCGGCGATGCCGGCGATCAGGCACATGCCGATGTAGAACCAGAACACCTGGCTGTAGCTGTTGAATTTGTCGAACCAGGCGCCGGCCAGCACCGGACCGAGCGCCGCGATGATGGTGACGATCATGCTGCGCACCGCAAAGAGCGAGGCGTAGTTCTTGCTGCCGAAGTAGTTGGCGATGATCATCGGGCTGGTCACCACCGCCAGACCGTTGCCGAGGCCGAACAGGATGGCGAACAGATAGACCAGCAGCGGCTCATGGGCAATGTTGAGCAGGTAGATGCCGACCAGCGAGATCAGCAGCCCGGCGCTCAGCATGTACTTGGGTTCGATGTAGTCACCGAGGGTGCCGGAGAAGACCCGGCCGGCCACGCTGAGGAAGCCGACCAGCCCGATCGAGGAGGCGGCCAGCACCTTCTCGTGTCCCAGATCCTGCAGGTGCAGCAGCGCCTGGGTGTTGACCAGACCACCGCCGAGCGAGGCCATCGAGGCACAGAGAATGGCGAGCCACAGCACGACGGTCGAGAAGGCTGCCTTGGTCTCCCACGGGTGGCTGGTCTGATAGACCCGGACCTGTTTGACCGGTTTGGCGCTGCCGCTGCTTGTTTCCGAAACGCCGTCGACCTGCTGTCCGACATCGGCCGGCATCTCCTTGACCACCCACAGTGCCAGCAGTGACGAACCCATGCCGGCGCCGGTCATGATCAGCCAGACGATCCGCCAGTCGCCGGTCTGCTTGACCAGCAAGGCGAACAGCGGGGTCAGCACACCGCTGCCGACGCCACCCGCCGCCATGAACAGCCCGATGGCCAGCGCACGGCGCCGGGCGAACCAGTTGGAGATCAGCTGGGTGCCGGGGATGATGGTCTGCATCGCCAGACCCAGTCCGAGAAACAGACAGGAGAGATAGAATTGCGGCACCGTCTGGGTGGTGTAGGTCAGCAGCGCGCCGATCAGGATCGAAAAGCCGCCCATGAAGATGGTCATGCGGGTGCCGAAGCGGCGAATCATCCAGGCGATCAGCGGACCGCAGAGCCCGAGCGTGGCGCTGGCGATCGAGAAGCCGGCACTGACCTGACTGCGGCTCCAGCCGAAGGCCTGGATCAGGTCGGGCATGGTGGCGGCAAAGCCGTAGAAGACCGTGCCGATGGAGAGAAAATAGATCGCACAGAGCGCGATCAGCAGTCGCCAGCCGTAATACATGCGCTTGTTCCTGTCTGTTATGGTTTTTGGGATCGAACAGCCCGGCAGTGTATAACCTTGCCGGTAGGCATGAAAGGCAGCGGATCGATCAAGAGGAGAAGGCTTGAAAATCTATCTGGTGGGTGGCGCGGTGCGCGACCGGCTGCTGGGGCGGCCGGTGACCGAGCGTGACTGGGTGGTGGTCGGTGCCACGCCTGCCGAGCTGCTGGCGCAGGGCTTTCGTCCGGTCGGCAAGGATTTTCCGGTCTTCCTGCATCCGCGCAGCAAGGAGGAGTACGCGCTGGCCCGCACCGAGCGCAAGGCGGGGCGCGGCTACACCGGCTTCGTCACCTGCTTCGACCCCAGTGTGACCCTCGAGGCCGATCTGCGCCGCCGCGATCTCACCATCAACGCCATGGCCGAAGATGAGAATGGACGGATCATCGACCCCTACGGTGGCCAGCGTGATCTGGCCGGGCGCTGGCTGCGGCATGTCTCTGCGGCCTTTGCCGAGGATCCACTGCGGGTGTTGCGGGTGGCCCGCTTTGCTGCCCGTTACGCACCGCTGGGATTTCGGGTGGCGCCCGAGACCCTGGAGCTGATGCGGCAGATCAGTGCCAGTGGCGAACTGGCCGATCTGGTGCCGGAGCGGGTCTGGCAGGAGCTGGAGCGGGCACTGGGCGAGGCCCGTCCGCGCCTCTTCATCGACCTGCTGCGCGCCTGCGGGGCGCTGGGCTGGCTGCTGCCCGAACTCGATCAGCGGCTGGAGTGCGACGGGGGCGAGCCTCTGCTGGAAGCCCTGGAGCGGGTCGCGATGTTGAGCCCGCAGCCGGAGGTGCGGCTGGCGCTGCTGCTGCATGACCTCGACCCTGAGCAGCCACCGGGCACAGCGGCCCACCGTGCCGCCAACCTGCGACTGATCGACCAGATCTGCGACCGCTGCCGCATCCCCAATCGCCATCGGCAACTGGCCCGGCTGCTGGCAGCGCAGTCGCTGACGGCCCATGCCGCACTGCGGCTCGATGCCGCGGCACTGCTGCAACTGCTCGACAGTCTCGATGCCTGGCGTCGTCCCGAACGGTTCGAGCAGTTTCTGCTGGCCGCCGAGGCCGATGCCGGACGCTGGCCGGCACTGGCCGCCGAGTCGGGCTATCCGCAGGCGGCCTGGCTGCGCCGGCTCCATGCCGCCTGCCGTCAGATCGATGCCGGCCAGTTGAGCGGCACGCTCAGTGGCAAGGCGATCGGTGAGCGGTTGCGACAGGCACGGCTCGCCACGATCGAGCAGCTCCGAGAGACCCTGACTGATTCAAGGGAGCACCCATGAACGAACCCATTCCGGTGCCGAAGGTGGCACTGGTCACCGGCGCGGCGCGGCGCGTCGGCGCCGCCATCGTCGAGCGGCTGCATGGCGCCGGCTATCAGATTCTGCTCAATTACCGCCACTCGGCCGAGGAGGCGCAGGCGCTGGCGGCACGGCTGAACGCGCTGCGCGCGGGGTCGGTCGAGCTGTTGCCGGCTGATCTGTGTCAGATGGAGGCAGTGCAGCAGTTGGCCGAGCTGGCCAGCCAGCGCGGCGTCGGGCTGCTGGTCAACAACGCCTCCAGCTTTGATCCCACGCCGCTTGGCGCGGTGAGCGAGGCGCAGTGGCAGGCGCTCTTCGACAGCAACCTCAAGGCACCGTTCTTTCTGCTGCAGGCGCTGCTGCCGACGCTGCGGGCGCGGCGCGGCGCGGTGGTCAATCTGATCGACATCTATGCCGAGCGGCCGCTGCAGGGCTACAGCGTTTACTCCATCTCGAAGGCGGGGCTGGCGATGCTGACCCGCAGCATGGCGCGCGAGCTGGCGCCCGACGTGCGGGTCAACGGCGTGGCACCGGGTGCCATCCTCTGGCCGGAGCAGCCCTCGGCCGAGCAGGCCGCCGCGCAGCAGCGGATTCTGGCGCAGACGCCGCTGGGGCGCACTGGCCGACTGGAAGAGATTGCCGAGGCGGTCCATTTTCTGGCCGAGGCAACCTATGTCACCGGCCAGATCATCGCCGTCGATGGTGGCCGTTCGCTCTATCTATGAAGCGCTTCGTGGCGAGATGGCGCGTCCGCGCCAACTGAAATCGACCGGGTGCAGCGGCTGACTGTCCCGATCGTAGCCGGCCCAGAGCATGGCGATCGACTGGTCGCTGCCGGGCAGAATCCGCGTCGGGCAGAGCTCGGCCAGCGGCCAGAGCACGTAGGCATTTTCGGTGATCTCCGGACGCGGCAGCCGCAGGCCGGCAAACTCACCCTGCCGGTCGCCATGGAGCAGAATGTCGATGTCGAGCGTGCGACCCGAGAACTTCGCTCCATCACGCCGGCGTCCCTCGGCCTCCTCGATCGCGCGCAACCGTTGATTCAGCGCTGCCGGATCGAGCTCGGTCTCGATGCCGACCACCAGGTTGTAGAAAGGGGCACCACTGAAGCCGACCGCGGCGCTCTCGAACACCGAGGAGATCTCGAGCGGACCAAACCGCTGCGCCAGCGCATCGAGGCAGCCGCGAATGTGTTGCTCGCGGTCGATGTTGCTGCCGATGCTGAGATAGACCTTCGCCATCAGCCGCGCTCTCCACGCTCGATGATGATGCCCACCGCACGTGAACCGCGCACCGCACCGGGCTTGCTCAGCCGCAGCCGCAACCAAGGGACCGCGAACTCCCGCTGAATCAGCTCGGCGATGCGTTCGGCCAACGTCTCGACCAGCTCGGGGCGGTTCTGCTGCACATAGGCGATGATTCGCTTGGCCACTGCCTTGTAGTCGAGGGTCTCCTCGATCCGGTCGGTGGCAGCCGCACGGCGGATGTCGGTGGCCATCTCCAGGTCGATGCTGATCACCTGTTTGACCTCCTGCTCCCAGGCATAGATGCCGATGACGGTCTCGATGCGCAGATCCTCGATGTAGACGATGTCCATCAACCGACTCCATGGATCAGCAGGGGGATGGGTGTGAGCTGCTCCAGCGGCCAGCGCGGCTGGGTCTCGATGGTCGCCGGCGTGCATTCGCCGGCAGCGAGCCGCAGTGCACCGACCAGCGCGATCATCGCGCCATTGTCGGTGCAAAAGCGCAGGCGTGGGGCATGCAATCGCGCACTTCGGCGCTCGGCCATCGCCGTCAGTTCGGCGCGCAGCCGCAGATTGGCGCTGACGCCGCCGGCGATCACCAGCCGGTGGTAACCGGTTTCGGCCAGCGCCCGCTCGCACTTCTCGCGCAGCGTCTCCACCAGTGCCTCCTCGAAGCCGCGGGCGATGTCGGCCCGCTGCTGTTGATCGAGCGTGCCGGCGCGACGTTGCGTCTCGACCACCTGCAGCACGGCGGTCTTCAGGCCGCTGAAGCTGAAGTCGAGTCCCGGACGGTCGAGCATCGGCCGGGGGAAGCGGAACCGCCCCGGCCGCCCCTGTTCGGCCAACCGGGCGAGTGCGGCGCCACCCGGATAGTCGAGCCCGAGCAGCAGTGCGCTCTTGTCGAAGGCCTCGCCGGCGGCATCATCGAGCGACTCGCCCAGCAGGCGGTAACGGCCGATGCCGGTGACCGCCACCAACTGGGTGTGGCCGCCCGAAACCAGCAGTGCGACGAACGGAAAATCGGGTGGATCGGGCTCCAGCATCGGCGCCAGCAGATGGCCCTCCATGTGGTGCACCGCGATGGCCGGCCGGTCGAGCGCCAGTGCCAGCGAGCGGCCGATGGCCGCGCCCACCAGCAGCGCCCCCATCAGACCGGGTCCGCTGGTGTAGGCGATGCCATCGAGGTCGCGCAGACGCTGTCCAGACTCGGCCAGCACCTGCCGGATCAGTGGCAGCGTCTTGCGGATGTGGTCGCGCGACGCCAGCTCCGGCACCACGCCGCCATACTCCGCATGCAGCGCCGTCTGACTGTAGAGCGCCTCGCCCAGCAAGCCGCGGGCGCTGTCGTAGAGGCCGATGCCGGTCTCGTCACAGGAGGTTTCGATGCCAAGTACCAGCATGGTGCTTCAGTGATTGAGCGGAGACAGAGCTCCAGAAGGGGGAACGATGATAGCCGTCCCGACCGGCGTGTGGAATCGTTGGCCGCGTGGTGATCACGCTTCGCCTCGATGGGCCTGTCGCCCACCGGTCGAAATTCTCCCGATGGTTTGTACCGCTTCCGATCGGTGCTAGAATGCCGGCCCCGCTCCATCAAGCCGGGGCCCATTGTCATGGGCGTTGGAATCAAACCCACACAGGATCCTATATGCCGTCGGTGAAGATCAAAGAGAACGAACCCTTCGATGTCGCGCTGCGCCGCTTCAAGCGTGCCTGTGAAAAGGCCGGTGTCATGGCCGAGGTGCGTCGCCGCGAATTCTATGAAAAGCCCACTTCGGTGCGCAAACGCAAGGCTGCCGCGGCCGTCAAGCGCCACGCCAAGAAGTTGCAGCGCGAATCGCGCCGCCTGCAGCGACTCTACTGATCCCCTCGCTGCCGCGCAGCATGAGCTCCATCCCCCTCAAGACGCAGATCGCCGAATCGGTCAAGCAGGCGATGAAGGCCGGCGAGAAACGCCGCGTCGCCGCGCTGCGGCTGGTCATGGCCGAGATCAAGCGTGTCGAGGTCGATGAGCGCATCGAGCTCGACGATGCCCGGGTCATCACGCTGCTCGACCGCATGCTCAAGCAGCGGCGCGACTCGCTCGACCACTTCGAGCGTGCTGCGCGCGACGATCTGGCCGAGCAGGAGCGGTTCGAGATCGCGACGATCCAGGCCTTTCTGCCGACACCGCTGACACAGCAGGAGATTGCCGCGCTGATCGACGAGGCGCTCGGGCAACTGACGGTCAGCGGTCCGCAGGCGATGGGCGCGGTCATGGCCTGGCTCAAGCCCAGAGTGCAGGGACGCGCCGAAATGGCCAGCGTCAGTGCCGCCGTCAAGGCCCGACTCAGCGGTTGATCCACGCCTCGGTTTCGCGCACAGTGGCGGTCGGCTCCAGTCCGGGGCCACTGTTGTGAAGCGTCATGGCCGGTCTGATTCCCCAATCCTTCATCGATGACCTGCTCGAGCGGGTCGACATCGTCGATCTGGTCGGCGAGCGCATCCGGCTGCGCAAGTCGGGCGCCAACCACTTCGGCCTCTGTCCGTTCCATCAGGAGAAGAGCCCCTCGTTCTCGGTCAACGGCGACAAGCAGTTCTATCACTGCTTCGGCTGTGGCGCGAGCGGCAACGCGTTGGGATTTCTGATCGCCTACGACCGACTCGAATTTCCGCAGGCGGTCGAGCAGTTGGCGCGGCGGGTCGGTGTCGCGCTGCCTGAAGGCGAGAAGCCGAGTGCGCAGGAGCGCCAGCGCGAGGCGCACCACCAGTTGCTGGCGCAGGTGGCCGACCACTACCGGCGCCAACTCTCCAGCGGCCCGGCTGCCGAGACGGCAAGGCGCTATCTGCATCAGCGCGGTCTCGACCGCGACATCATCGAGCGCTTTGCGATCGGCTTTGCGCCGCCGACGGCCGGCAGCGCCCTGCTGCAGCAATTTCCGACGCAAGAGCAGGCGCTGCTCGAACTGGGGCTGATCCAGAAGAGTGACGGCGGTGTCGCGCGTGACCGCTTTCGCAATCGGGTGATCTTTCCGATCCGCGATCCGCGCGGCCGCACGGTCGGCTTCGGTGGCCGGCTGCTGGGCGAAGGGCAGCCCAAGTACCTCAACTCCTCCGAGTCGCCACTGTTCCAGAAGAGCCATCTGCTCTACGGCCTGCATGAGGCGATCCAGGCGCAGCGGCAACTGGACCGGTTGCTGCTGGTCGAGGGTTACATGGATGTGGTGGCGCTGGCGCAGCATGGCCTCACCCATGCAGTGGCGACGCTTGGCACCGCCACCAGTGTCGAACATCTCAAGCTGGCCTATCGCCGCGTCCATGAGCTGCTGTTCTGCTTCGATGGTGACGCAGCGGGGCGCCGTGCCGCCTGGCGGGCACTGGAGCATCTGCTCCCCCTGCTGCAGGAGGGGCAGCAGGCACGCTTTCTGTTTCTGCCTGACGGGGAGGATCCGGACTCGCTGGTGCGCAAGGAGGGGGCGGAGGCCTTTGCGGCGCGCAGCCAGCAGGCGCAACCGCTGTCGGAATTCTTCTACAGCGAGCTTTGCGCGCAGGTCGACATGGGCAGCATCGATGGCCGGGCGCGGCTGGTCAGCCTGGCGCGCCCGTTTCTGGAGCGGCTGCGAACCGGTTCATTCCGGCAATTGATGGTGCAGCGGCTGGCGGAACTGACCGGCATCGCCGCGGCTGATCTGCTGCTGACATCAGCGACGCAGGTCGAGCAGCCCGATCCCGATTCGCGCCCGTTTGACTCGATGCCTCATGCCCGTCCCCCCCTGCATCAGCGGCGCACTGGGCGCGGGCGTCAGCCGCTGCCGCCGGCCCAGGCCGCGCTGCTGCTGCTGCTGAAGTGGCCGCTGCTGGCGACACGCCAGGCCTGTGTCAATGCGCTGCGTGATTTTCCGACGCAGGGCGACAGTCAGTTGCTGCGCGAAGTGCTCCAGCAGTTGCAGAGGTCGCCCGGGCTTGGGGTGGCCGCACTGCTTGGCCGCTGGCATGGCACCGACCAGGCCGATCTGCTGGCCAGACTGGCGGCACGGGAGAGTTTTCTGTCGCAGGCGCAGGCCGAGGTGGAGCTTGATGCGCTGCTCGCCAAGCTGAGTGGCCATGGCGAGCGCAGGCTGCTCGATGCGTTGCTGGCCCGTCCGTTCGATGCGTTGACGCCGGACGAAAAAGCGCAATTGAAGGTGCTGCTGGAGAGCGAAAGAGCGGGAGCCTCTGCGCCGCCTCGGCGGTAGTCCAGCATCATTGAAAAATTTCTGGTAGTATTTCGCGTTTGGTTGGGCGAGATGCCTGCGAATGAATCCTGGTCGATCACGGGAATTTTTTGGCCGGCGAGCCATCCAATCCAGAACCTTTTGTCTGATTGTGCATCCCCTCCTTGCTTTTGCGGGAAAGATCACCACATCGAACAGCGCTTGCGACTATCTTGATCGGAGTTGAAGCGTTGGTTTTTGCTCTTCGTCGGACCGATCCGGTCCGACCACTTTGCTAAAGGTGTGCAATGTCCGAAATGGAACAGCAGCAGTCCCGTATCAAAATGCTCATCACCCGGGGACGGGAGCAGGGTTTCCTGACCTACGCGGAGGTGAACGACCACCTGCCTGAGGACATTTCCGACCCTGATCAGGTCGAAGAGATCATCCAGATGATCAACGACATGGGGATTGGTGTCTTTGAGGAGACCCCCGATGTCGACACCCTGATGATGACCGAAGGCGATGCCACCGCGGATGAGACTGCGACCGCCGAAGCCGTCGCAGTGCTGGCTGCCGTGGAGAGCGAGGTCGGTCGCACCACCGATCCGGTGCGGATGTACATGCGCGAAATGGGCAGCGTCGACCTGCTGACCC
>ERZ1645192.1421-NODE-1421-length-19954-cov-5.009799_pt1 | contig 19954 bp, 15 predicted proteins | sample MGYA00575354_ERZ1645192 | MGnify/ENA primary metagenome ERZ1645192 (study PRJEB40844, sample SAMN11349763) | freshwater sediment metagenome | isolation source: river sediment | host: Sediment | place: India: Faizupur Khadar , New Delhi | collected 2017-02-21 ... | reverse complement strand
GAACCGGCGATGGTTGAGCAGGTACCGGGTGGACGCGCCGCCCTTCTTGTCCCCGATGACCTCGATGGCGCGATACCGTCCCTGGTGCAGCCCATCGATCCGGTAGTTGTAGCAATCGCGCGCCCACCGCTGGTCGTCGCCCGGCCGGAGCGACCAGTCCAGAATCAGCTTGAACACCCTGAGACGGTCACAGTCATAGTGATGAAAGAGGGGCAGGGCATGGATCTCGTTGGCGATGACGATGTTCGGGTGGGCGTCGAGGATGGCGCCGACCAGGCTGTGGCCGCTGCGGGCATGCCCGATGAACATGGCGTAATGCTTGACCGCCTCGAACAGCGTGTCCGGATATTGCCGGAAAACCCGTACGTCGGCTTCGGAGGGGGTGTGGCTGGGGGATACGTGACTCATTTCGGGTCCATCGATCAGGCTGAAACTTCATTGTAGTCTCGGCCCCGATTCCGGCGCAACTGGTATGTTGGACCGGAGTGGCCATTCGAAACCGGGCCGAGGGCCGGTTTACGCCCGGGAGGTTTTCTGCTTGACCTTGTCCGGTGGCTGAATCATACTTTGCCCGGTTCCCGGCGAGGTTCAGAAAGAATTCGGGCCTGACGGCCACCGGAACATCACATGCTGGATTCGCTCTGTTTCAACATCATCTTCACCCGGCACACGGTCCGCTATCTCCGTCTGGCGGCCCTCACGCTCATGGAGCGGAGCAGTTTGAGGTTCCGGCTGGTGGGCAACGGGATCACCGACGAAGAGGCCGTCGAACTGCAGTCTCTCTGCCGGGTGTCGCCCCGGTTTGAGTTCCTGGATTGGCCCACGGGTCAGGTCCTGCCGCACGGGGTGATCCTCAACGGCCTGGCCGGCCTCGAGAGGGGAACTCATTTCTGCTTCGGGGATTCCGACATCTTCGCCCTGGCCCCGTTCGACTCCGCCTTGGCGCGAGCCTGGAACGGCCAGCCGGTATTTTCGTCCTGCCGCCGGCTGGAGAACGCGCCCGACGGGGACTATGTCGGGTACATGGGGGGCGGCGCCACCCGGAGTCCGGAAGGGTGGCCGCTGGCCACGTCGTTTTTCTGCGTCTATGAACGCGAGACCCTCGACCGGTTGCGCCGTGAGTACGGGACCGGTTTCGAGCAGGTATACCGCCGCGGCCAGATTCCCCGGGGCGCCCGTCCGGTGCTGGAGCGCCTCGGAGTGGACGCGGCCCAGTTCGACACGGGAAAACTGCTCGGAGTGCTTTGCCGCGCGGAGGGAATCGCCCCCGCCTTCAGCGAGATCGGGGAACTGGCCCACGTCGGCGGCCTGAGCGGGGAACTGATGAGGGGCGCCAGAGACTCGGAACCGATGGGTCCGCCCGATCTGCGGGATGCCGATTTCGCCCACTTCGGCCGGACGATCGGCGAGCGTTCCACGGCTGAAGATCGCCGCCGGGGTGAAGCCGAGATGCAGGCCAAGAGGCGCATCGCCCGGTATTTCGCGGCATGTCTCAAACACTTTATCGATGGCGCGCCGGCCCCCACTCAAAACCTTTCGCCGGGACCGGTCCGGGACCGGGTGGAGAGTCTCGTCCAGACCATGCGGGAGTGCCACCTCCGCCACCGGGAATGTTTCGCCGCGCCGCCGGCGAGGCGTCCGGGACGGAACCGGCCCAAATCCCGGTGGCGGGAGCTGCTCGGTTGGTGAGCAGTCCAAGACCGGTATGCCGGCGTAATCTTCGATATACTCCCCTTCACGTGAGGAGGACCTTCTGAGCCGAGAGTCATCACCCCCGCGGTCACGCCTGCCGCTGCTGATCAGATGGTTCCGGGACCGTCTGGACAGGGGGAAGGCCGGTCTTCCTCCGTCCGGGTTTCGCCCTCGGGCCGATTTCGTGTTCATTTTGGGCATGCACCGGAGCGGCACGAGCTGTCTGGCCGGCAGCCTGGATCGATGCGGCCTGCACCTCGGCGAAGTCATCCGGCAGTCCAAGTTCAATGCCAAAGGGAACCATGAGTTGAGGGAAGCCATGGACCTGCACAACCAGATCCTGAAGGCGTCCGGAGGTGCCTGGGACGAACCGCCCGCCCGGATCTCGCTGGACCGGCGCCAGCGGCAGGGCTTGGACGCGCTCGCCCGGGCGCTCTGCCAGAGACGGCCGTGCGGGTTGAAGGATCCCCGGCTGCTCCTGCTGCTCGAGGAGTGGTTGCCCGTGGTGGAGCCGATTGCCGGCGGTTACACGATGGTGGGCACCTATCGCCATCCCGTGGCCACGGCGGACTCGCTGGCCCGGCGAAACCAGTTCCCGCTTGAAAAATCCCTCCGTCTCTGGTGCCAATATAACGAGAGGCTCGTCGTCTGGCACCGGCGCTGCGGTTTCCCTCTGCTGGAGTTCGATCTGGCGCTGGCGGAACCGTATCTTCGCGCCGTCGTCCAGGTGGCCGGGCAGTTGGGCTTGGAACCCGACTTGGACCGCCTCACCGAATTCGTTACCGCCGAACTGGACCACCGGCCCACGGAGTTGGGCGAAGTGCCTCCGGTTTGCCGGCCCATTTTCGATTACCTTCACCAACACCGCCTAAGGCCGGACGGCCGGCCGAACCAGGGGACAAACACATGAACACTTACAGGATCGCGTTCGGCGCCGCGGCCTGCGTGCTCGTTCTGATGACAACCGGACTGTTTCCGGCCGCGGTTCCACCCGGCGCGGAAAAGGTCGACTACTCTCTGCTTCAGAAGACGCGGCAGGAAGGCGTCTTCGAATTCCTGGTCCTGCTGCGCGAGCAGGCGGACCTGTCGGTAGCGCGGGCCGTGCCTCTCAAAGCGGAGAAGGGCCTCCTGGTCCACCGGTTGCTGACCGGCCTGGCCGCGCGGACCCAGGCGCCCTTGCTGAAACTGATCGAGGAAAACGGCGGCTCGCACCGGGCGTTCTGGATCGTCAACCTGGTCTGGGTCCAGGGAGACGCGGCGCTGCTCTTCAAGTTGGCGGCCCGGCCGGAGGTCGCCGGCATTCTCGACAATCCAACGATATTTCAGGAATTACCCCGGTCCGAGGACAGTCGCGACACCTCCAGGCAACCCGCGGATCTTGCCTGGAACCTGGACCGGATCGGGGTCCCGGAGACATGGGCCTCGGGCGCCCTGGGGCAGGGCGTGGTCATCGGCGGAATCGATACGGGCTACGCCTGGCAGCATCCCGCCCTGAAGCCGAGTTACCGCGGTTGGGACGGGTCTCAGGCGGACCATGACTACAACTGGCACGACGCCGTCCATGGCGGCGGGGGCGGCAATTGCGGCCACGATTCGGAGCAGCCGTGCGACGATTATGGCCACGGCACCCACACGATGGGGATCATGACCGGCGACGGCGGACCGGGAAACCAGATCGGGGTCGCCCCGGAGGCTCGCTGGATCGGCTGCCGATGCATGAACCAGGGCTTCGGTACCCCGGCCATGTACATCGAATGCCTGCAGTGGATGCTGGCGCCGACCGACCTGGCCGGCCGGAACGCGGATCCCGCCAGGGCGCCCCACGTGATCAACAACTCCTGGTCCTGCACTTACGGCGAGGGATGTAGCGACCCCAACGTGCTCAAGGGCGCCATCGAGGCCTTACGCGCGGCCGGGATCGTCGTCGTCGTCGCCGCCGGCAATTTGGGGAGCGCCTGTGCCACCGTCCGCGAGCCGCCTTCCATCTACGAGGCCTCTTTCACCGTGGGCAGCACCACTTTCCAGGACGGGGCCTCCTCCTTCAGTGGCCGGGGGCCGGTGACCGCCGACGGCAGCCAGCGCCTGAAGCCGGACCTGGCCGCGCCCGGCAGCGACATCCGGTCCGCCTACCCGGGCGACTCTTACCAGTTCATGAGCGGTACCAGCATGGCCGCGCCGCACGTCGCCGGAGCCGTCGCCTTGCTGATTTCCGCCTCTCCCGGACTGGCCGGGGATCCCGACCAACTGGAGTCGATCCTGAGGTCGACCGCCCAGCCGATGTTCACCAGCCAGGATTGCGGCGGGATCCCGGGTCAGCAAACGCCGAACCACACCTTCGGCCACGGCCGCGTGGATGTCTGGGCCGCCGTCCAATCCGTGACGAAAATCCAGGGGGACCTGAATTCGGACCGGCTCTGCGACAGCGCCGACCTGGTGCTGCTGCAGGACTACCTCGCGGAGAACATCGTACATGGACAGGCCGGATTCACGGCGGATCTGGAGCAGGCGGACCTGAACGGCGACGGCCGGGTCGACGCCGGGGACTTGCTGCTGCTGCGGCGGAAAATCACCCCCGGGGATTGATCCTGGCAAGTCTCGGTCATGAGGAGGCGCGCACGACAGGCCGTGCCGGAAACGACGGGTCCGGACGGTGGTGAGTCGCCTATCGGGCCGGATCGGGGATCTCGCGGTTCCGGACCGCCGCCGCCGTCCGGTCGCCCAGCCAGCGGCTGAAGATCCGGGATCCCTTGAGGTTCATGTGGTTGGCGTTCAGCCAGCCGGAATCATCGACCTGGTCGAACGGCATGGTCCGCCAGAGCGGTACCCCGGCCTTTTCGGCGAGGCCGGAGATCACCCGCATGCCCCGGTCGTAGTCCTGCTGGCCGTTCTGGAAATAACTCAGCGTGCCCGGGTGGACCGGCATCTCCAGCAGCACGATTTGAACCTGGCGCTTCAACTCCAAAAGTCCCTCGAGGGCCCGGATGTTGTCCTCCCTGATCCGGTAGTCCTGCAGCGACCAGGACACCGAGCCCAGCGGCCGGAACGTCCAGAGGGACGAGTTCGGGTCCCGGCGCTGGATGTCCGCGTCCCGGAGGCCATAGCCGTAGCGGGTCACTCCCTTCATGTACTTTTGAACCCGTTCTTCCGTGAAGCGGATTTTCTCCTGGCGGCCATACAGGTACCCGAGATAGTAGCGGTAGGACCGGAAATGATCGGTCAGCCAACCGTCCAGGTTGAAGCGGCCGAGGCGGTATTGCACCCAGGGGTTGTCCTGGATGAGGCGGGAGGAGCGGGTGCCCGCCTCCAGGCCGAGAGCCGCCGGAGAAACCCCGGCCACGAGCAGCCGCGGGTGATAGTCTTCCACCAGCACCCTGGCCATGGGTGAGCTGCCTTCCAGGACCAGGCCCTTCAAACCGAAATTGAAGCTGCGGATCGGACGCCCCAGGTCCTTCCGGAAAGCTTCGTTGAACACCTCCGGATCCACCGCCCGGTACATGGCGGAACTTCCCAGGAATAGACAGTCCGGCGCGCCTTCCCGGCTGACCATCCGGTCGATCATGACCAGCTTGTAGTCCAATTCGCGGTGACCGGTCCCCACGCTGGGGACGGGGAGCTTGCCGGCCACGGATTCCTGCCGGGCCAGCAGTTCAAGCCCCAAGATCAGACCTCCGACGATCAGCGCCAGTGGACCGGCCGTCTTGAGCAGGAAGAGGATGAATCGGACCATGACCGGCCGGGAGGAATTCGAATCCATGGCAGTGACTCGCCTAACCCAGGTCCGGAGCGCAGGGACTGCCCCCGCCGCACATGACCCGGAGCACGGCGCGGGCGCCCGCTTCGAAGCCCCGGACGACCCGCTCATCCTGGAAGCCCTTGTAGCGCCGGTCTTTTTCATCCGGCAAGGTCACGTTGTCGGTGCAAAAGAACAACGCGCCGATTTCCAGGCCCAGGCGCAGACCCGCCCCCGCGGCCGCGGCACACTCGCAGTCGGCGCCCAGGACCAGGTCTCCATATTCCTGGTAGACCTCCGGTTTCTGCCGATAAGACGCGTCCGTCGTGTAAACCAGGCCCAGGTGGGATGGGACGGCCTCCCGGGTGCGGGCTTCGCGGTACAGTTCCTGTGACAGCCCCGGGTGGCAGACTGCCGGGCATTCGGCCGGCAGGTAGTAGCGGGAAGCGCCCTCGGCCCGGACGGCCGCGTATGGAATCAGGAGGTGGCCGACCCCGAGCGCCGGGTTCATCCCGCCGCAGGCGCCGAACAGGACGACGCGGCGGGCCCCGTTGTTTTTAACCATCTCCAGCGCGTTCACGATCGCCGGGCCGCCCATCCCGGAATAGAGCAGGGTGACCCGGCCATGACCATGCTCGATTTGGAACACTTCGCGATCCGTGTTTTCGTTCATGGGAACCGGGGTGGCGTGGAACAGCTCGATGAAGCGGGCCAGGAAACTGCTCCGCCCGAAAGGGATGATGATCACCGACTCCCGGCAGTCGAAACCGGGGTTGCTGCTGTGGGCGTAGTTCCGTTGGAGACGCATCGTCTTCTCCTGTGTGAGCGGACCATGGCCGCCCTGGTGAATTCGAAGCCGAGCGGCTGGCTCAGGGGTGAGTCACCGGGGCGCGGTCCGGGTGAGAGCCCCGGAGCAAACCGGCCACACCGGCCACCGTCCGCTCCCAGGCGAATTGCTCCCGCCAGGCCAGCGTGTTTCGGGTCAACTCCTGAACCAGTTCCAGATCCTTGACCGCCCGGATCGCCCGGCTCAGGTCCTCCGGATCGGGATCATAGGCGGTAATGCCAGATTCGGCCTGGCCGGACGGGCGCGATTTGACCAGCAGGCCGTTGTACCCGTCCCGGACGATCTCGTTCATGGGCGGGATGTCGTTGGTGATGATCGGCAACCCGAAGGCGATCGCCTCGTACAGGTGCAGGCCGAGCCCTTCCCAGCGGCTGGGGGCGTAGCAGACGTGGCACGAGGAGAAGAAGCGCTGGTACACCTCCGTCGGCCAGTCGTCCACGATCCGCCGCACCCTGGGGTCGTCCTGGATATCGATTTTCTCGGTGACCCGGCGAAATCCCTGGGCCTTGATCACCAGGCGGAGCTGGCTGGCTTCAACCCTTTTGAAGGCATCCACCATGAGGGCCAGCGGCTTGCGGGGCCCCTGATAGCTGGCGGGAGCGAAGAGATAGATCCCGTCGGTGAATTTCCGGGGCGTCACCGCCAGAAGTTCCGGGTGGCAGCCCCACGGGACCCACGGGCTGTCGATTCCCATGGCGGCATAGCGGGCCTGTTCGCACCGGGTGAGGGAATAGATCACTTCGTAGGCATTCATGGCGTCTGACGCCTGCGTTGTCTTGAACGTCTCCCAGACAAACCGGCCGATCGTCTGGATGCCCATGGCACGCAGGCGGTCCAGGCAGTCGAACTGGAAATTCATGTCGCAGAAGACGGCCTCCAGCCTGTTGGCCTCCGCCCAGTGCAGGTACTCCGGCCAAGGGATGAAGAAGCTGGAGGCGTGGGTGACTTCTGGTTGAGCCCAGACATCGTCATCGGCGATGTAGCCTTCCACTCCGACGAATCCGCGGCAGGGCCGGGCCAGCACGAAGGTCCGGTGGCCCAACCCGTCGAGGATGGTGCGCAGGTGGCGGGCCACGGTCGCCTGTCCCCGGTTCCACCAGACGCTGACGATTCCGATATTCATTGTCTCCTCAGCCGCATCAGTTTCTCCGCCGTATGGCCTGGCCGGACGCGCTCAGCCGCGTCCGAGCCAGCCCCGAATTCCATTGGGCCGGGTCATCAACGCCGCGTAGCCGGCCAGTTCCAGGGATTCCTCCATGCCGAGCGTCCGGAAGGCTTCCGGCCACCTGCGGCTGTCCGCGGCGAAGGGGGGCGTGTGGCTTCGGACGTGGCTCCGCAGCCAGGGTTCCAGGTGGCCGGGGAAGGGGAGCCCGGCGTGGTCATAGACTCGCCGTAAAGTGCCGGCGGGCGACTCCTGCAGATCTTCGTGCCGCAGGATGTACGTCCTGCCGGGGAAATGCTGCCGGGCGCCTTGCCAGGCGGCCAGGAAAGTGAATTTCCAGACGAGCAGCACCCGGAGAAAATCCTCGCACTCCCCGAGAGCGGCGTAATCGGGCCGCTTCAGCAAATGGTCTGAGAAGTCCCGGACTTTCCAGGCGTTCATGGAGCTGCGTTTGCCGAAGAAGGCCGCCTCGTCGGGGTACGCGGACTGCGTCCGCTTGTCCTTGCCGAACAGATAGGAGGCGGTCACGGCGCGTGGATCCCTCACGATCAGGATCAGCGCCGCGCCGGGGTCCAGGTCCCTCAGCACGCCGATCTTGCAGTACATGCGGGTGAATTTGATGGCCACGTGGGCGCCTTTCGACAGCATCAGGCGCAGGTACGCCCGGCCATAATCGGGCAGGTCGGGTTCGAATTCCAGCCAAGGCTTGGTCGGCGCGCCGTAGTTGAGCCTGCCGGCGTCGAGATCCGGCCATCCCGCCAGGAATTCCTGGCGCAACTGGCGGATCTTTTCGAACAGGTCGACCGGCTGAACGCCGCTGCCACCCCCCAGAACGCCCTCCCGGCCTTCCGCGAAGGGCTCGTAGAAGGTTTCCAGGCGGGAGTCCTGGCACAGCGCGTCATACAGGATGGTCGTGCCGGACCGGCGCATGCCCTGGATAAACACGTTCATCGGCCACCCGCCTCCCGGGAAATCATAGTTCGTAACCGAGCCGGGCCATGGTGGGCCCGGCGACGGCCAACAGGGTTTCCAGTTCCCGGGGAGTCAGCCCCTGCCGGTACTTGCCGATGGAGGAGTCCCGGATCAGCCCGGCCGGGAAGCCCGCCGGGTCGACTCCCAGCCAGCCGGCCAGACGTTCTAGTTCCGGTTGAGGCTGCTGAACAAGGGCCTCGTAGCGGAGGCTGAAGATTTTGCCGGCGTGGATTTCCATCTGGGCGATGGCGTCCAGCCAGCGCTCGGCGACCTTGCCGGCCGTGTCGTAGCGCTCGGTCCAGCGGCGCCCGGCCCAATCGGTCCGCACCTTTCGCAAGGTGGAACTGGCGACGTCGCGGCAATCCCGGTAGATGATCACCGTCCGGATTCCCCGGAACCGGGTCAACCGGTCCAGCCGGAACACATACCCGGGATACTTGTCGCCCACGACCAGGCGCGGCCCGATGCTTTTCCGGATCGCCTGTTCGATCGTCTCCGCCTTGACCCGCCCGTCTTTGGTGTGCTCGATGTGCCAAAGATACTTCAGCGCGAAGCGCAGCGACTTCACCCGCTGGATCAGCCGGTGGTCATCGGTGATGATGGATACGTCCTTGATCCGCCAGATGCGTTTGATCAACTGCTGCCGGTATTTCGGCCAAGGCCGGTTGAGGGGCAGGAAGTTTCCGAACTCGAAGCTGATGAACATCTCCGGGTGCTGGTTGCAGAGTTCCTGCAGCAGGGAAGTGCCGGACCGCGGGTGACCGCCGATCAGAAGCGCCATGACTGAGCCTCACTTCCGGAATAGATAGTGTTTCCACCACCAGCCGCGATCCTGCTCGTAGTGGAGCTCGAGCAGCAGGTCGCCCGCTTCCCGGTGGAAGTTGAAGGCGTCCAGGAAGCGGAACTGCCGTTTCCAGTCGCCCACGCGGCCGCCGCGGCGGAAGGCGGACTCCTTCGGCTGGTAGTTGCGGGCGAAATCGGTGGCTTGGAAGATCCGCTGGAGCAGGGATTCGTCGTAGGGGATGCCGCAAAAGTCGAATATCTGCCGGTACGCGGCGAAGGGGTCCTGGCGGATGTCCTCGTACCGGATTTCCAGGAATGCCTCCCCCAGTTCGGCCCGGTCGTGGCGGGCGCGTTTCACCGCGTGTTTCCACGCCCGGGCGGAGGAACGGACCGTCCGGCCGAAGGTGTCCTGCCAGGCCTGCATCCAGGAGCGCGAGGCGGCCCGGACCGACACGCCCACGTCGCGGCCGTCCCGGAGAATGTGGATGAATCGGGCCCCCGGGAACACCTCCCGGATGAAAGACATGGCAAACAGGTGCGAGGGGCTTTTTTCCACCAGAAACCGATGCTCCGGGCCGATGGCGTGCGACATGAGCCGGGCGGCCATCTCCCGGGTATGGACCAGCAGTTCGTCCCGCCCGAGCAGGCGCCCCAGCCCGGAGTACTTGCCGGGCCAATGGGCCGGGCCGAACAGGTTTTTCAAACCGTTCTCGGGGGTGAAGAGCCATGACTCGAACACCCCGGCGACCTCCGGGTGGGCTGTCATGACGTCGTAAAGCCAGGTCGTGCCCGAGCGGGCCGCGCCGACGATGAAAACCGGGTCCCGCGCGAGTTGATCAAAGGGGTTAGTCGCACTCATGGCCGGCCGTCACTCGTAACCGAGGCTCGCCAGGGTGGGACCGGCGATCTGCATGACGCTCTCGAGTTCCTCGGGGGTCAGGCCGGTCTTGTATTTGCCGACGCTGGAAGCCCGGATGGTGTGGTCCCGGAAGCGTTCCGGATCCACGTCCAGCCAATCGCCCAGCCGCCGGAGCTCCGCCTTGGGCTCGGTGGCCAGCGACTCGTAGCGGAGGGCGTAAATCTCGCCGGCGTGCTCTTGCATGGTCCGGATGCCGGCCACCCAGCGGCGGGCGATCTTCTGCGGCGTGTTCATGATCCGGATGAACTTGGAGTTCTGCCACTTGCCCCGGGTCATGCTGAGGGTGGAATTGGCCACGTCGCGGCAGTCCCGGTAGATGATGAGCGGCTTCACCTCCGGGATCCCGACCAGGCGGTCCAGCTTGAAGACGTAGCCGGGGTACTTGTCGCCGATGATCTTCCGGTTCGGCAGCACCTCCCGCAGGGCCTGCTCGATGGCCGAAGCATCGACCCGGCGGGCCGGCAGACGCCGGAGCCGCCAGAGGTATTTCAGCATGAACAGCAGATTCCGGCGGCGGATATCCGACTTCTTGGCGACTGAGAAGTGGTAGGAACGGTGGCCGACCCGCCCCCAGCGCTGCAGCATCTGCAGGCTGTACCGGTAATAGGCCTGGCCGAGGGGGAGAAAATTGCCCAGTTCGTGCGTGATCAGCATCTCCGGGTGCCGGCCGCAGAGGCGGCGCATCAGAGTGGTACCAGAGCGGGGCAGCCCCCCGATCACGAGCATCATGGCGTCCTACCTTTCCGTCAATCCGTCCGGTTCGCCCGATGGGCGGACCATCTGGATCTCGTGCATGTCGTAAAGCTTGGCGTACTGTCCTCGCGCGGCCAATAGTTCCTGGTGCGTGCCGCTCTCGACGATGCAGCCCTGGTCCAGGACCAGGATCCGGCTGGCCAGACTCACCGTGGAGAAACGATGCGAGATGATGATGGTGGTGCGTCCGGCGGCCAGTTGGCGAATTTTGGAGAATAACTCGAATTCGGCCTGGGCGTCAAGATTGGAGGTGGGTTCGTCCAATATCAGGATGGCGGTGTTGCGCCGGGCCATTCCCCGCGCGATGGCGATCTTCTGCCACTGGCCGCCGGAGAGGTCGTATTCGCCGAATCGGCGTCCGAGCATGGTGTCATATCCCTGGGGCATACTCCGGACCAACCGGTCCAAGTTGGCCAAACGGGCCACCTCGATGACCTTCTCGCGGTCCTGCATCTCCTGCCAGTGGCCGTAGGCGATGTTGTCGGCGACGGTCGCCTCATACCGGTTGGGTTCCTGGAACACGAACGAGATCTGGTCATGGATGAACTCGGGCGACAGTTCCCGGAGATCCACCCCGTCCAGCAGGATCTGGCCTCCCACCGGGTCGTACAGCCGGGCGATGAGTTTGGCCAAGGTGGTCTTGCCGGCCCCGTTCTTGCCCACCAGGGCGACGATCTCACCCGGTTCGACGCACAGGTGGAGATCCTTGAGCACCGTGATCTTCGACCCGGGATAGGCGAAATCAAGCCCCTGGATCTCAATGCGTCCATCGACGCGTGCCAGTGTGCGCCGGCTGCCCGGCAGAATGCGGGGGGTCACCTTTAGAAAATCGGTCAGATTGTTGATGTAGAGGGTTTCCTCCATGGCGCCGCTCATCTGGTTGGCCAGGTTGGTCAGGAGATCCTTGAGGGTTTTGACGGCGCCGGCGAAGATGGCCACGTCGCCCACGGTCAGGGACCCCTCCAGCACGCGCCAGGCTACCCGGCCGAACAACAGGTAGAACGCCACCGCCAGGATGATGGCAAAAATGAAGTTGCCGACGCTGTTCCGGGTCAGCAATTGCTTGTCCTCTTCCTGGAATTCCACCGTGAGCGCGCGGAATTTTTCGATGAGCAGCGGACCCAGGCGGTTCAGCTTGACCTCGGGTACCGCCCGGAGTCCCGTCAGCATCGAAACGAAATAAGCGGTCCAGCGACGCTTGGTGGCCCGGTTGTACTCCTTGCGGTAACGGGCCTTGCTCTGGGACCACTTGAAGGCGATGAACGGGATGAAGATCGGAGCGATCACCCACACGACCATGGGGTCGATGGCGAACAGGATCGCCACCAGGCCGAGGATCTTCAGGGTGTTCGTGAAGAGCTCCAGCACCTTGTTCTGGAAGGCGATGACGTGATCGGAGGTGTTTTGCCGGGCGCGCTGCAGGACGTCCTGGAAATCCGGATCCTCGAACCAGGAGAGGTCGAGCGCGTCGGAATGGGCCAGTTGCCGGAGGTTGATCTGGAGGGTCAGCCGGTCGGTGAGGCGCCGCTGCAGCAACTGGTTGATCAGGTCCAGCAACGCGCCGGCGGCCACGCAGCCGAAACTCAGCCAGAGCCAGTACATCACGGGCTCGAAGTCGGCCCGGTGGTTCTTGACCGTCTCGATGATGGCATTGATCAGGCAGCGCCCGATCCAGGCCAAGGCCGCGGGGAACAGGCTGTTGAGGGATTTGCAGACAATGATCCCGACAAACAGCAGCGGGCCGTTTTCCCAGGTCTCACCCAAAACCCAGCGGGCGTTGAGCAGAAAATTCCGGGCGCGATCGGTGAGTGAACGGGTGGCCATGCTTTAAACGTCCGCGTGACGATGGGGTGGAAATGACGCTCAGACAAAAAAAGTTAATTTATCATATCCTCAGGCGCGATTCACCTTTTTCGAGAGGCTGTTTTGCCTCCACGCGGAGCGCAGGTAGCACCCCGGACCCGCCAGGCACCCGAACGCCTCACGCCGGCAAAGCCCGGCCGGGTAATGCGCCCGCCGTCGCCAGGCGTGCAGCAGCAAGCCCACGATGTTCCATCGCCAGAGGTAATAGACCGCCCGGGGCTGGCGTTCCCGGAGCAGCCAACGCATGGCGGTCGCGCCGGCGCTGACGCCATAGTTGACCAGCAGGCGTTCCAGGTCGGCCAGTTGCTCCCGGTGGTCGTGCCAGACGATGGCCCGGGGATTGTACAGGACGGTCCGATCCTTCCGGAGCAGCCGGAAGTAAAGGTCAATCTCTTCGCCGGCTCGGGAATGCGTGCCGGGGCTGAGCGCCTCGTCGAAAGGCCCGATCTCTTCAAAAACCGACCGCCTGACGGCCATGTTGGCGCCGGAACCGAGGTGGGCGGACCGGAATGGCGAGAAGGGCCGGCGGAATTCCCGCTCGACGAAACCGCGCCGCAACCCGCCCAGTTCCAATTCCTCCATGTGCATCTCGAACAGGAGCTGGGCCGGAGTGTTCACCCGCCAGGGCAAGACCAGGCCGTTCACGCAGGCCACGTGCCCGTCCCGGAAACCTTCCGCCAACCGGGCCGACCAATCGGGGTGGACGACCGCGTCGTCGTCGGAGAAGAGGATCACGTCGGCCGTGGACGCCGCGATCCCGAGGTTGAGCGCCCGGCTTTTGCCGGGGACCGGGCAGAGGTGGTACGGGATGGCCCGGGCGTCGGCCAGATCCCGCGTCCCGCTGCCGGAAGGATCGCTGTCGACGACGCGCACCGGGACCGGCTGCCGAAGAGCTGAAACCGATTCCAGCAAACGCTGCAGCGTGCCGGTGCGGTCCCTGGTGGCGACGACAAGTTCCATGCTTGGACGGGACGCGACCTCGACAGGCGGCACCCGCGGGCCGTGGCCGGAGATCGCCGGGCCACCGGGCTGGTCGATCAGCAATTGCCCCATTTGGCGCAATATCCGCCCGGAGAGGTGCAGCAGCGCCTCCTCTTCGGCCTGCGCGGCCAGCCGGGCCGGCTGCGCCGAGCCGTCGCAGAATACCGGGAAACCGAGGCAGCCACAGGGAATGTCGCCGAGGTGGAAAGTGGCGAAGAGCGTGGTGCTTCCCGCCGGCACGCGCTCCCAGAGGATAGTGCCCGAGAGCAGGTCCAGCCCGAGTTCACCGGCCGGCCCGTCCGGTACCGTCAGCAGGGGGAGAAACCGGCGTTTGGGCGAAGCCTTGCGCGGGCCGGCCAGCCAGCCCAGGTATCCGGCCAGCCGGTGGATATTCCAGGCCGGTTGCCTGCCGGAAGGCTTACGTCCAATCGCGTCCAGGATCGTTTTCTCCCAAAGCCGCCCCCCGGCCGGTTCCACCGGCCCACTCAGCGTGAGGACCTTGCGGCTTTCCCGGCCGGTGCGCCAGGACTCGGCCGGAGACAGTCCGGCAGGGATTGGGCGCCGGCCGCCTGGCCGCAGCCGGAGTTCTCCCCCGCAGATCAGCAACTGCAGCAAGAACATCCGGATGGACCGGAGGAGTCCCTGCCGGGACGCGAAGCGTCCTTCCTCCGGCGGGAGATGGCGCAGCAACCGGGCCGGCATCACCTGGAACGGGACGCTCTCGAAGCTCCCCCGCAGCAGCAGGTTCACGGCCTGGTGGACGGACAATCGCCGGGAGGACGCATCTCCGGCCGGGAGGGCGCTGGCGTCGAGGGGCCGCACTTCAGACTCGGCGGGAATCGGTTCGGTACAGAAAATATCGCAGCCGGCCCGGGGCGGGGTCGGGACTGGCGGCACATCGACCGGTGCCGGACCCGGCCAGAAGACGACCGGCCGGCCCTCACCCAGACCGGCCAGCACCCGCGCGACGTCCAGTAAGGCGAGCCGGCGGGCGCACGCCTCAATCACGCGGCCATGGCGGGAAATCTTCAGCGGGTCAGGAAAACCGGGCGCGATCCGGAAAACGAACACCTGTTCCCAGTCGAGGCTTGCCAATTCGGGGGGATCCTCCCGGCCGAACGCCCAGATGACCAGCGCCGGACCCGGCTGGCCGGATGCCGGCTCGGGCTGGGTCTGGCGCCGGTGCCAGCAGTCCAGGCCGATCCGGCAGAGGACGCGTGCCGGCGCCAGGGCAAGGGCATCCCCGGGTGGGGTGCCGTCCGATCCGCCGGGGGCGAACTCCCGGGCCAGGGTCCGGATCGACTCAAGGTCGCCACAGCGCGGGGCGCCCGCGGCCTCTGAAGGGGGGGGATCTGATTTTAGAAAAAGATGACTGAGGAAAGTGAACAGGTGGGCGTCCAGGTAATGGTCCCGCAACGGCCGGGGCAACCGCCCGGATTTGACGGCCCCAGCCATGGAGACGGCGCCCAGTTCCGTCTCGCCGTCAAAAAACCGCACCACCACTGGGCCGGTCACCAGCAGCTGGTTTTGCACCAGTTGCTGCCGGTCGATCCGATAACAAGCTTCCCGGTTGCCCACGGAGTCCGGGGCGGACGCCCCCACCAGATTTTTACTCTCTGAACAGGTCGATCTTATCCCGGAGCTTCGGGTCCAACTGGTCGAAATATTCCTTCAGCTTCGGGTTTTGAGCGAACAGATACTGGTCCAGGTCCAGCCGAGGCTGGATGTATTCTTTTACGGCGGGGTCCTCTTTCTTCTGAATTCCCTTGAGGTAGCTCGTCGCGAGCTTGCGGCGGACGGCGGGATCCTTGCTCTTGCGCGCTTCCGGGTGCTCGGCCAGCATCTTCTCCCGGAGCACCCGTTTCTTGCGGTTCATCTTGCTGTAAAGATCCATGAACTTGGGATCCATGCTTTTCTTCATCTTCTGGATGGTGGCGCTGCGCTCGTGGACGAACTTCATCCGCATGGCCTTTTCGGGATTCGGGGCCGCTTTCGGATCCGATTTCTGGGTGGTCTTGGTTTTGTCGGCCGGCTTGTTTGAGGTGGCCTGCGGCTTCGCCGGGGCCGTCGGGGCTGTGGCGGTTTTCTTTTCCGGCGCGGTGGTGGCGCCTGCCGGCTTCTTTTCCGAAGTTGTGGCGGAAGCAGACGTTTTCTTCTCCGGCGCGGTGGCGGGAGCGGCCTTTTTTTTCGCTGGATCGGCTTTCTCCGTTTGGGACAAACCGAACAAGCCAAAGACCGCAAGAGCGAGCAGGACAATGAGCAATCGTTTCATCACAAAGCCTCCAACTGATCGTTCAAATCTTAGTCGAAGGTAAGATGCAAGTCAATCTCAAAAAAGACGTCCGGAAACGAAAAACTGTTGAAAACAAAGCGAGAAACAAGCAAAATAACCAATTTATGAGCCTTGGCCCAATCAAGTTCGGCACACTCCAGATCCGGCGCCTGCCCGTGGGTACGTTGCTGCTGGCGCTGCTTTTGGGAGCGGGCATTCTCCTGGCCTGCGAGGTAGCCAGCCGGTTTGACGCGGTCAGCGCCGAACTGCCTCCGCCGAGCGTCGGTTGCGGCCACCAGCAGCTGGACACCAAGCTCGAACAACTGGAGCTGCTCGCGAAAACGAAGGGCCGAGTCGACTGCCTGATCTTCGGCAACTCCATGGTGTTTCGGGATATCGACCCGGCCGTAATGGTTTCCGCGTATCGTCAGCAAACCGGGAATTCGATCGTCTGCTACAATTTCGGCCTGATGGGATTGTCCGAACCCGCGGCGGCCCCCCTGGCCCGGGCCCTGGTGAACAAGTACCGGCCCAGGCTGCTGATCTTCGGATCATCACCGGGCAGCATGGACGAAGACGTCGGCAAGTTCCTGACCAAACGGATCCTGGCCAATCCATGGATTCTCTACCATCAGGGTGAATTCAGCCTGGATGGCTGGCTGATCGAGCATTCGCGGGCATACCGCCACTACATCGGCCACCGCTATCTCAGCCGGCAGCGGAGCGAGGTCCGGTTGAAGAAAATCGCCGGCCAGCGCAAACGGATCGGCCTGGTTTCAACGGAGTTCGGGTACGCCGACACGGACATCATCCGGATGGAATCGATGGCCGATCTCGAAGGGGATGATCCTCTCCGGGATGGCCTCCTGCTTCGGAAACTGAAGAAGTACCGAATCGACGCGGCGCATCTCGACGCCCTGGAGCAGATCCTGGCACTCGACCGGAGGATTCCGGTCCTGATGCTGGAGATGCCCTACCATCCCCGGCTGATGGAGTACCTCCCGGACGCCCAGCCGATTTACGACGACGTGATCGGAAAGATCGATACGCTTGCCCGCCGGCACCAGGTTCTGTTTCTCCGGTCGCAGCCGCTCCGGCTGGTCTCCGACGAAGGCTGGTTCGACCTGAACCACATGAACGGGACCGGCGCCAGGATCTTCAGCCGCTGGCTGGGGGAGCAGTTGGGCCAGGCCGTCCGGGACGGCAAGCTCAAAGACCCGGCGCTCCAGGAGTAGGCATGGAGATCACCTCTCTCGGCTTCGGCGCCTTTGTCATCGGCTGTCTGGTCCTCTATTACCTGCTGCCCGTCCGCGGCCAGAACTACTTTCTCCTGTTGGCGTCGTACGTGTTTTTCACCGCCTGTGCCTGGCAGCTTTCACTGATTCTGGCCGGGCTGACCCTGTTCAATTTTTTACTCGCGCCGCATGTCCGCAAGCGGGCCGGGAAGGTGCCGCTCTACCTTTGGGCCGGCCTGCTGGGCAACATCGGAGTAGTCTGGCTGTTCAAGTATTTCGATTTTTTCGTCCCCCGGTTGTCCCACCTGTTGCAGCACTGGACCGGTTTGGCCATCCCGGAGCTCTTCGCCATCGCCTTCCCGGTGGGGCTTTCCTACCGGCTGCTGGAAAACATCGCCTACCTGCTGGACGTGTATCGGGACCAACTGAAGGCGGAACGGAACCTCGTCCATTTCGCGCTCTACTGTGCCTTTTTCCCGAAGCTGATCGCCGGCCCGATCGAACGGCCGAAACATCTCCTGGAAAGGATTGCCGGCCCGCGCACAGTGACCGAAGCCGACTTGTCGGCGGGCTTCACCCTGATCATGCTGGGACTGGTGCGCAAGTTGGTCATCGCCGACACGCTGGCCGCCGCCATCCCCCACCGCTTGTTCGGACAGCCAGGCCTGTTCCCGGCCTCCCAGCTCGTCATCTGCCTGGTCGTGTATGTGTTCGTGATTTACAACGACTTTGCCGGCTACACGGACATCGTGCGCGGAGTAGCCAGGCTGTTCGGCTTCGAGCTGACCATCAACTTCAACAGCCCCTTTTTCTCCCGCACTTTTTCCGAGATCTGGCTGCGGTGGCACGTTTCGCTGTCCTACTGGCTGCGGGACTATGTCTTCATGCCGCTCAGCCGGGCGCTGCTGCGCCGGATCCACAATCCCCGGAACCTGGTCAACCTGGCTCTGCCATTGCTTGTCACCATGTGGGTGAGCGCGCTGTGGCACCAGGTGAGCCTGGCGATGCTGGTCTGGGGTTCCCTGATCGGCCTGTACATGGTTTCAGGCCGGGTCTACGGGCTGTGGAAGCGGTCTGATCCGCCGGACCAGCGCCCCCTTTGGCGTCAGCTCTGGGGCATGCTGCTGGTATTGACGCTGGCGGGCTTGGCCACTATCCCGTTCCGGATGGACCTGGGCCAATCCCTGGCTTTCGTCAAGGCGCTGGCCAATTGGAAGAGCTTTGCGTCGCCGGGGATTTCCGCCTTCGTCATGATCGGGCTCAGCCTGGCCATCGATTTCTGCCAGTACCGCGGCCGGGACGAGGTGGTGTTCCTGAAGTGGCCTCGTTTCTGGCGGGTCGTGTTGCTGGCCGCCGCGTTCCTGGCCGTGTTCGTGGCCACCCGGTTCCGCCCGGCGGCGCCATTCATCTACCAAGGATTTTAGTAGAGGATCATGACCGGATTGCCCGATCACGCTCAAACCCTGGTGGAACTGCTCCGCTGGCGCGCCCGGCACCAGAGCGGCCAACCGGCCTACGTGTTTCTCCCCGAGGGCGAGAAAGACGAGGAGCGCTTGACTTACGCCGAAGTGGACCGCCGCGCCCGCGCCCTGGGGGCCTGGCTGCAGCAGCATCACCTGGAAGGGGAGCGTGGCCTCATCCTGTGCCCCTCCGGACTCGACTTCGTGGTCTCCTTCCTCGGCTGCCTCTACGCCAGGGCGGTGGCGGTGCCCTGCTTTCCGCCCCGGCCCAACCGTCCGGTCAAACGGTTGCAGTCCATCGCCGCCGACGCCCGGGCCCGCTTCGCCATGGTGTCCTCCAAGACCGGGACCAAGTGGGACCGGTGCCTGGAAGTCTATCCCGAGCTGAGCCACCTCGAGCTGATCCCGGTCGACCTCCTGGACGACGCCCTGGCGAAAACCTGGCGGGAAGACCCCGGGATCGCGGCCGAGTCGCTGGCTTTCATTCAGTACACGTCCGGTTCCACGGCCGCTCCCCGCGGGGTGATGGTCAGCCATCGCAACATCCTGGCCAACACCGCCGCCATTCAACGCACCTGCCGGTCCTTCGAGAACAGCGCCGTGGTGACGTGGCTGCCCCTGTTCCACGACATGGGCCTGGTCGGACACGTGCTGCACGCCCTCTACAGCGGAGTGCCGAACGTGATCCTGCCGCCGGAGGCGTTCCTGCAGCGCCCGGCCCGGTGGCTGGAGGCGATCTCCCGCTACGAGCAGGTCGGCAGCGCCGCTCCGAACTTCGCCTACGAGCTGTGCCTGGAAAAACTCCCCGACGGCTTGCCCGAGGAGATCCGTCTGTCCGGCTGGATTTCGGCCTTCAACGGGGCCGAGCAGGTCCACCAGGAAACCATCGAGCGGTTCGCCCGCCGGTTTGCCCGGAACGGATTTGGCGAAAGCCACTTCATCCCGTGCTACGGATTGGCGGAAGCCACCCTGATGGTGACGGCCAAGGAACCGCCTGGCGATACCCCGAAGTATCTGCGTCCGGAATCCTCCCCGGCCGGCGGGGCGGGGGACCGGCAGCCTCCGCTCAGCCACGCTCTGGTGAGTTGCGGGCAACCCGTGCCCGGCACGCGGGTAGTCATTGTGGATCCAAACACCCGGGAAGCCCTGCCTGACGGATCGATCGGCGAGATCTGGGTCACCGGGCCCGGCGTCGCCCAGGGCTATTGGGACAAGCCGGCCGAGACCGGACAGCTCTTCCGGGCGACCCTGGCGCCGGGCGGCGGGGAGTTTTTCCTGCGGACCG
>ERZ1645192.1420-NODE-1420-length-19955-cov-12.917538_pt1 | contig 19955 bp, 17 predicted proteins | sample MGYA00575354_ERZ1645192 | MGnify/ENA primary metagenome ERZ1645192 (study PRJEB40844, sample SAMN11349763) | freshwater sediment metagenome | isolation source: river sediment | host: Sediment | place: India: Faizupur Khadar , New Delhi | collected 2017-02-21 ... | reverse complement strand
TTGTTTTCGTTTACAATATAGGAGGAGAAGAGAACAAGAAATCCACCAGTCGCTTCGGAAGAGGATAATTTTTTATGCCCCGATTCTGGCGAGTATTGTTGATTTCCTTAGTTATCGTTCTTCTGCTTTACGGCATTTACTTCGCCTTGGGCAGACCCGTAATCCCCCTGCCAACAATCCCATACAAAGTTTATCCCGGACAACCGCTTCACGCCATTGTCACCTCAGATGGATCCGATCAGCTCAGGCTGACACTCAAAACATCTGGTGTAGTAGAGCTCACCTCAGCGGATCAGTCAGTGGTTTCACTGAACTACACGCCGGAAACGTTCGAGAATACTCTCGACTTGGGCCAGAGGCTGCTGGTTGCACAAAAAGTTGTTCAAGGTAATGAAGATGTCCCTGAAAGTTCTCCTTTTTTGCGGAAGTTGATCAATTGGGCTATTGCTTATTACTACCATATCATCCGTTTTCGATTATCTGTGTTAGTTAAGGCTTTACCGTAGAACCACCACTCAGTCATCATTTATTAAGAAAATAGAGGAAATTGACATGAACAAAACACCTACTTTCATTAAACTGCTTTTGGCAGTAATCATGGTCCTCGGCATTGTATTTGTGCAGCAGCCCCCTATGGCAATCGCCGAGATCGCCAAGCAAGAAGTACCAACCAACCTGGTCCACATCGACATCACCTACGACCCGGGAACCAAAACCTATAGCATGGGTGGTTTCTCTGCTGAAGAGCTTCGCCAGGTAGGTGCACCTCAATTCCAGGATCAGATCTGGCAAGTCCTGGGTATGCTGAACAATGCCACCTTGAAGATCCAGGATGACAAGATTGATGTCTTCACAGACGATCAGCAACTGTTCTCGCTCGCCTGGGATGGTCCTTCCCGCGAAATTGTGTATTCTCTTCTGAATGCGTACATCGAACTCGGGGATATCGATATGGAACGGGCTGAAGCTTGGCTGGATAAAGCAGACATCGTGATCACCCTGCGGAAATCCAAGGAACTCAGTGAGCCGCTTCAGCTCTCGCTTGCGACCTTGGTGCAGGTGAAGGTGGCAAAGAACGGCGAGTTGACCGTGGAAGGCTTCCCCACCGGTATGTCTCTCACACCTGACACATTGGCACTGCTTGATACAGCAAATGTTGAGAATCTTAAACTATGCTGGAACAAAGGCGTAGTTGATCTGCAGGTAAACGGTCAGATGCTGCCCCAGGCAACTCTCTACCAGGGTGGTTTGAGCGTGATTGACAAGGCGTTCGGCCTTAACCTCGGCGATCTTACCCCGATCTTTGGTTCGAGCTTTGGCGCTGGGCTCGTTATCGGTGATGCTGCCCCAGTCACGGGCGAGTGCGTGCCGTAGGTCATTACATACTGTAAAAGAGAAGAGACCTTTTAACATAAGGAGGGCTGCCCCTGTAACGTTGGGGTCAGCCCTTCATGTTCTCAGTTGCTCCTCAATAACCTGAATAAACTTCCCTCACAACAGCAAATTGGCTTTACAATCTATCCAATGACTTCACCAAAGGATACCCGATGACTGAACAGAACCTTCTCCGTCACATTACGCCTGCTGAACAAGGGCTCTACCTTCTGCTTCCCTTCGAAATGCCCGCAAATATCGCCCAGCTGGATTTGAGTTATTCATATCAGACCCACGCCAGTGAACCTGTCGCAACAATTGAGGGTAAATTTTCCAGGACCAGGCGGATGAATATCGTGGATATCGGCTTGATCTCGCCAGAGGGCACGCAGGTAGGGGCGAGCGGATCAAGCCGTTCAGAGATCATGGTTTCCGAGGTAAGCGCGACCCCTGGCTACCAGCCCCACCCACTTACTCCGGGTACCTGGCAGATCATTCTCGGCGCGTACGTAATCGCCCCTGAGGGAGTCGATGTGAGCCTCAGGCTTGAGTTCTCCCCCAAGGTTCCCCGCTGGCTTTGTGGCGATCTCCATGTGCATACGCTGGCGTCGGATGGCAGCCTGCCGCTAGACCATTTAGCTGAACACGCCCACATTCATGGGTTGGACTTCATAGCCATCACCGACCACAACCAGCCGGTCAAGCGCGCGTCTTTTCCGAAAGTCGAAGGGCTCACGATCATCCCTGGGCAAGAGTGGACGCACTACAAGGGTCACAGCAACTTCCTGGGGCTCGAACAGCCCTACCAGGGAAGTTTTATCGCGAATACTACGGAAGAAGTGAAGAGAGTTTTCAGGGAAGCTCATCAGAATGGCGCTCTGATCAGCATCAATCACCCGTACGAGGCGAACTTTGGTTTTCAATACGACCTGGACTTGGTGGATCACGACCTGATTGAGGTTTGGAATGGACCGATGCGCCCCACCAACCTGGAAGCCATCGCTCGTTGGGATGGAATGCTCAAGGCAGGCCGCAGGCAGGTTGCCACCTGTGGCAGCGACTACCATGAGGACACGTTCTTCCAGCGCCTGGCCAGCCCCTGTATTTATGTTTTAGCTGATTCCAACAGCGAATCTGACATCCTCAAGGCCGTCAAAGCCGGCAGAAGCTACTTCACTTTTAGCCCTACCAAACTCCAGCTTTTACTGGACGTGGATGGGCAGACTTATGGTTCCAGCATTGCCTGGCGGGAAGGCATGCAAGCCTCTCTGAAGGGCTTGGCATTGGAGAAAGGTGACGTCATCCGACTTGTCACACGGGACAGCTCACAGGACATCTTCACCCCGCCGGAAAAGGGAGACTTTGAAACCTCGCTGCCAGTGGCAGGCCCCGGGTATTGGCGATTGGAAGTCTGGCGCACCTTCTTCAGCTTCCTGCCGCCAATGCCAGCGCTCGTCACAAACCCGATCTGGTTTGACAGGACGAAATAACTAAAAGCCCGGGATCACTCGGGCTTTCGTTATCAAATTTAACCCTAATTTTTGGGCTTGAGCAAGCCCCAGAGCCGTTGCCAACCTGGCTTGGTACTCAACTGGCGCAGTTTCATTGTCCCAACGATCCCATAAGGGACGAAAAGAACGAAGATGACGTAGATCGCACCGGTGATGAAACTCGCCGATTCGCCAATGAATCGTCTCAGGGTGAAATCCAGCAGGCGCAGAGCGAACGCGCCAACAATTGCGCCGCTAAGCGTCCCGACACCACCGATCAGAACGATCAACAAACCGGTCACGGTATATCCCAAGTCAGCTACTGCTGGACTGATGATCGGCTGGTAAAGCGCATGCAACAAACCCGCCGTGGAAGCCGTCAGCGAGGAAATGATCATCGCCACAACCTTGAAAACAGTGGTATTGTAGCCAAGCATCTTCGCGCGACCCTCATTTTCACGAATGGCCACGCAGACTCTGCCAGTTGGAGAGGCAACAAACCGCCTGTAGAAGAGGTAAGTTGCAACCAGCAACGTCAGCGCAATGGCATAGAAGCGCAGACGCTCCGTTGCCGGGCTGATAAACGCTGGCACAGGCACACCCTGTAAGCCCACATCCGCGCCTGTCAGATTGATCATATCGCTTGACATCACAATAATATGGAAAACTGACGCCAATCCCAGGCTCACCAGGGTAAAGGTAATACCTTTTACCCGCGGTAATACCAGGCTAAAAAGCAGCGCTTGAACGATCGCCGCCAGCAAAACCAACAAGACAACTTCCCAAAAAGGCATGGAAAGAGTCTTCAGTGCAATACCCGTCAGATAAGCTGCCACAGCAAAAAACATGGCATGACCAAAAGACAACAATCCGGTGATTCCAAACAGGAGGTCAAAACTCAACGCGAATAGTGCCAGTATGAATATCTCAATACCCAAACCCTCGATGAACTTGGACATACTACCCTGGTTGCCCCAAATCATGGCCGGAGTCGACCCCTCAAGAATTCCAAATAGGAACGGCATGAGCAACATGACTGCGAAGAAAATCAGGATACCGCGGTTCTTTGTGAGAAAACTAGAGTTATTCTTCATGATTACTCCTTAGTTCCCAACAGACCGTGTGGAAGGATCAACAATACAACCACCATCAGCAACACCGTGGAGGCTGGCACAAGGGGCGGAGAGGGTTTAAAGACCACATCAGTAAAGGGCAGAGGAATACCAATCTGACCGTATTTGATCATGAACTGTTGGATCAGTCCCACCAGTAGTGAACCCAAAGCCGCACCCGGGAAGCTCGTCAACCCGCCGATTGCCAGGGCAATCAGAGCGCTGAGCAGGAGCCGCTCACCCATTGTGGGAGTCAGACCAGAAGAGGGGGCAGCCAGTGCACCGCCAAACGCCGCTAGACCAACACCCAGGGCAAACACCAGGGTGAAGACCCGCCTAACGTTGATGCCAAGCGCTTCCACCATTTGGCGGTCCTGTACACCAGCACGGATGATCATGCCGATACGTGAGCGTTTAAGCAGGATCCAGACCAGTATCAGCACAATAATGCCGACAATCGGAATGAAGATTTCATCATATACTCTCACCCGACCGCCCAAGAGCAAAACAGTGGAACAGTGGTTCTGGAACAAATCAGCCAGGTTTGTGGCAGGGCAAGCGCCCCCGGTACCGGTGAAAAACTCGGGCTTTGGCCAAACAAATTCAGGTCGTCCCCAAACTGCCTGCACAATCTGCAAGCCAATTGTGCCTAAACCGAGTGTCAGCATGAGTTGATAGATCGGGCGATTGTACAGAGGACGGATGAGGGTGGTTTCCATTAAAGCACCCAAACCCACTCCACTAAGGATCGCGACCAGAACCGCGATCACAAAGAGCCAGTTGGTGCTCATGGCAAACATCCAGCTTGTAAGCTGTGCATTGAAGACAGCAACAAGGACACCAACCAACAAAAGCAATGCGGGAAGTAAAAACTTTCGCCAACTAGTGGTTTGCATTCTGCTTTCATCGCGGTTCAGCAGAGCAATGCCAAACGCTGATAACGCGCTGGTTACCAGAAGTCCTAAGATCGCAACAATTGGTGAGATCTTTGAAAAGGTAACCTCTGCTGGAATGATCCTTAGTCCTTGGTCAGCCATGTAGGAGTAGGTAATCGGGCTCTGGGAAAAGTTGTTCAGATCCCAACTGGCGATTGGATAGCGTGTCAGAACGAGCGCGAGCAGCCCAAAACCCGTCAGGATCAAGACCCAGGCAACTGTTTTCCGTGCTTTCGGAGCCAATTTGATCAGCCCCGCCAGGCGTCCCCAAAGGTTGGATAATGAGAAACCAGCAAGGATCAGTAGAATCGGCGTCAGGACGTCGATAAATGTGTCGGAGCGAACGTATACAGTCCAGCCCACATACGCGCCGATCATATATAGCGTTCCCTGGGCAAGGTTGAGCACATCCAGCAGACCAAAAATCAAGGAGAAGCCGGCTGCCACCAGGAACGTGACTGAGCCCACGGAGAAACCGCGCAGCACAGTGATAAGCACATCTTTACCAGACATGCCTCGCGCGGCTACAAACAGGAAAGCCGCAATGATGGCTAGTATGATGATTGCTTTGGAGTTTTTACGTAAATTCATTTTCATAGTCAGACCTATGCCGCCCCAAGGTAACGATGGATCATAGCTTTATCGGCTTCCAGGTCTTTCATCAGCCCGGACGCAACGGATTTTCCTTCTTCAATGATTACGAAATATTCTGCCAACTTACTCGCCACGAGGAAATTCTGTTCCACCAATACCACTGTGCTTTGCTCGGATAACTGGCGAATGACATTAATCATGTGTTCGATGATAACCGGAGCAAGCCCCTCGCTGGGCTCATCGATCAGGAGCAGGCTGTTATCTGCCACCAACGCCCTGGCAATTGCCAGCATTTGCTGCTGCCCGCCGGAAAGCTCAGTGCCTCTCAGGTTGAGGAATTTCTTCAAGTCTGGGAAGAGATCAAAAATAAAAGTGCGTTTTCGCTCCAGGTCGCCTTTGTTTCTCTCAGCAATTTTCAGATTCTCTTCGACGGATAGGTCCCTAAAGATCGCACGATGCTCCGGCACAAAACCGATTCCAAGGGCGGCAATCTCAAAGGGCGGCATACCCTGTACTTCTTTACCGTTAAAAATGATTTGACCTTGCCGTACGGATGCAAGTCCAAGAATGGATTTCAAAGTAGTAGTCTTGCCAGCCCCGTTACGACCAAGCAAAGCCGTAATGGAGCCTTTGGGAACCACAAAATCGACATCCTGCAGGATGTGATACTGATTGATAAAGGAATGGATGTTCTTTACCTCAAGGATATTGCTCATACTATCTCCATTCCCAATAATTTCTTCTTAATGGCTGCAAATGGATTATTCTATAACTTGAGGTCATATAGGCCTCCCAGATATGCAGTCTGCACTTCGTGGTTTGACGCAATCTCAGCGGGCGTGCCCTCTGCGAGCACCTGACCCTGGTGCATGACCGTGATCTTATCAGATACACTCATAACCACATTCATGTTGTGTTCCACCAGGATGACTGTTTTGGTTCCAGATTGCTGTACTTCCTGGATCAGGGTGATCAGCTCCGGCACCTGGTCTGTGGCCATTCCTGCGGTGGGTTCATCCAGGAGCAAGACCTCCGGATCGGGGGCGAGGATCATGCCAAGCTCCAACTTACGCTGGTCCCCATGCGAGAGCACCCTTGCCGGCAGCAAAGCCTGGCTCTTCAAACCTACCTTTTCAACCACCTCGGCGGTACGCGCTTCGCATCGTTCCATTTTTGTGGTGTCCATCAGCAGGCGCAGATTCTTATCCTCCATGGCTTGCGAAGCCAGGCGAATATTTTCATAAACTGTCAGATTGGGAAAGATGTTGGTGATCTGAAAGGACCGACCAAGCCCAAGATGGATCATGCGGTGAATCGGCTTACCTGTCAGGTCCATGCCCTTATAGAACACCTTGCCACTGGTTGGCTTTAGGTTTCCACTTAACAGGTTAAAAAAGGTGGTCTTTCCGGCACCGTTAGGACCTATTATGGCGTGTAGTGTGCCGGCTTCGATCTTGATACTGACGTTGTTAACTGCCGCCATCGCACCAAAATACTTGGTCAGGTTCTTCGTTTCAATGATAGTCTCTCGTACCGTCATAACGTCTCAATTCTTTACTTGGTTTGCGGTTGCTATAGAGGTTTAACAATGTCCCTGGAAGCCCGCAAGCTTCCAGGGACACATTCACTAAAAAATATTACTTGCCAGACAGGCTGCCGATCGGCAGGTCACCACAGCGGCTCTGGAGCGCTTCCGGAAGCAAGCAGGGAGGCTCGGGGCGGGTGGTGTCGACATAGGAGTAGTAATTGCCGGTTGGATCGGTGACATTCTCGAGCTTGAGAATGTACATATCCTGGATGGCAACATGGTCTTCGGGGCGAATGTAGATTGTGCCCTTGGGTCCTTCGAACTCAAGACCTTCCATCGCGGCGACCAGGGTGGCGGGGGTAACATCGCCGTTGGTCTTCTTGAGGGTCTCGACAATCATGATGGCAGCATTCATACCATCAGCATCGAACAGGTCAGGATAAACACCATAGCGACCGCTGGCTTCAGCCACGAGGAAATCATTGGCTGCGTTCTTGGGGGCAGACCAGTGGTAGAGGATACCAGCAGTGGTGCCGACAGCATTGGCGTAGAAGACAGGGGTCAGGGCGTTGTCGATGAAAGTTGTACCGAGTTCCATGGTGTCAGTGACGCCCTGGTCCTTGGCTGCTTGAACGAGGGAGATAAAGCCCGCGCCAGCCCAGGAAACGATGTAGGCTTCTGCGCCAGAGGCAGCGATCTGTTCCATGTAAGGAGTGAAATCGGTGGTGGTGGCAGGAGCGAAGATGTCATCAGCAACAAATGTGCCGCCATCCAAGGTGCAGGCGTCGCGGAAAGCAGCAGCGGAGCCGCGGCCGAAGGCATAGTCTGCAGCAATCTGGATAAAGGATGTGTATTTGGCTGTCAGGGCTTTGCACTCGTTGATGGCATCCTGGTAGTTGTTGCGGGAAGTGCGGAAGGTATACTCGTTGAAGTTTACGCCAGTGATATCGTTGGCTGCTGCAGGTGCAACAATCAGGGGAATCTCATTTGCGAGGGCAATACCCTGCAGAACAGCGGTGGAGCCAGAAGAGGCAGTGCCAACCAGGATATCCACCTTCTGGATGTCGATCAGTTCGTTGGCAACGGTGGTTGTGGTCTCAGGAACGCCAGTATCATCGCGAACGAAAACCTGGATTTCGCAGTTGTCGATCTTGAAGGTGCTTTCCTGGGCATTAGCAAAGCTAAAGACTGGACCAGCAGATCCTTCTGAACCGGTCGCGTATTCCATGCCGAGCATGAATGAACGTTGGATCATGGCGCCGTAGATAGCCAGAGGACCAGTGATGTCAGTGATCAGACCGACTTTAATAGGTTCGGCGCAGGTCAGACCAGCAGGCGCCTCGGTTGCGACTGGTTCTTCAGTTGCGACTGGCTCTTCGGTAGCCACAGGCTCTTCGGTTGCCACAGGAGCTTCGGTTGCCACGGGGGGTTCAGTGACAACTGGGGCAGGAGTGGGTTGGGCGCAAGCGCCCAGGACCATGCTCGCGACGAGCAGCATGGCTACTACAAAAAATATCGACTTTTTCATTTTTTCTCCTTGTAATTAGTCGTTTAATGATTGCCTGCGACTTAAATTGTCGCGGACTATCTTCATAAGGTTAATCCCGCCCACTATGCTTCAACACAAAGCCCAAAAGCAGCGTGTTGAGTGGTTCGGGTTTGTCCAGGCAGAGCGCGTGCCCTGCACCGGGGACAACAACATATTCTGCCTGAGGAATACGCGCCACCATCATTTCGGCCATCTTGCGGCCTTTGATTTGGTCTTCCTCCCCCACCACGATCAGAGTCGGGCAGGTTATCTGACTCAACTGGTCCGTGATGTTGTAGGAAGTGAAGGAGTCCATCAGTTTCACAAAGGAAGTCAGGTTCAGCTTGGCAAAATTGGCATGTGCCGCAGGCAGCAGCGCTTCGCTTTTCTTGAGGTATTCCTCTCCAAAATTCAGAAAAACTGACGTGTGAAAGAGCAGGTCCGCATCGTTTCGCTCTCCCGCAAGCTTCCATGGATAGGACTGCAATCTCAGTAAAAGTGGTACTTCAGACACACCATCTATCACCATCAGGCTCTTGGTCTTCTCAGGATGCCGCAGGGCGAATACCAAGCTGATTTCGGAACCGTAGGAAATGCCTGCAATGTGAGCTTTATCAATCCCAAGAGCGTCCAGCAATCCTGCCAGGTCGTCGGCATGCAGCTCCATCGAGTAAGGACCTTCGGGATGGTCTGACTGCCACATCCCTCTACAATCATAGAGTAAAACGCGGAAGTGCTTCGCAAGCGCCTGCGTTTGGAAGTACCAACTCGCAGTGCTCATCATGATACCGTTGGATAGCACGATCACTTCCCCGTCCTCGGGACCGTGGAATTCATAGTAGAGGTTGATGTTGTTGACCGCTATCCTGGGCATTTTACGATCTCCTAAGCGGGTTCAAATGCGAGGAATTTCTTGGCAGCTTCGCCTTCCCCGCGAATAACGAAAGTCTGCTTGAGGGGCATGCCAATTTTAATCTTAGCCGGATCGCTCATGTTCAGGCCGACGATCTGCGCGCTGATGCGTGGTCCCTCTCCGAGCGCCACAATTCCGACACAATAGGGGTTCTTGGCGTTGTAGCCGGCATCTGCCATGCTTGTCGGGGGCACGTAGATCACAGTAAACGCCGCCAGGGTGCCTACTCCGTTTGTCTGAATGCGTTCCACCTGATCGGAATGGCAGTTAGGGCAGATTTGCCGCTGAGGGATTGAGATGTTACCGCACACAAGGCAGTGAGAGCCGATCAGAAGGTCCTCGGCAATTGCTTGGTTAAAAGCTTTTGAATGCAATGCTTGGTCTGTCATCTTAATTCCTCTTCTCAAAAATGTGCACCACGCAAGTTTGCCCGGTCCCGCCCACATTGTGGGTCAGGGCATGCCTGAGGTTGCCGCGCAGCTGGCGTTCACCCGCCAGACCGTGCAACTGCTTCCAAACTTCCACCACCTGCCCTACTCCAGAGGCGCCTACGGGATGTCCCTTGGACTTCAAGCCGCCGCTGGTATTGATCGGGTGGCTGCCATCGCGTGCGGTTCGGCCGTCCATGGCAGCTTTCCAGCCTTCTCCCCTCGGGAAAAAGCCCAGATCCTCGGTCGCCATGATTTCGGCAATTGTGAAGCAGTCATGCACTTCCGCGAAATCGATATCATCCGGGGTGAGGCCTGCCATTTCGTAAGCATGTTTTGAGGCTTTTGCTGCGGCAGGGATTTCGCTCAGGGAAGCGCGCTCAGCTAATGCGCCATCGCTTGCCTGACCCGAGCCGACAATAAAAATGGGCTCATCTGTGAACTTGGCAGCCAGCTCTTCGCTGACCAACAGCACAGCTGCTGCCCCATCCGAAACTGGAGAGCAATCAAACAGGCGTAAAGGCCAAGCGATCATCGGATTGGATTTAGGATCCTTGAGGAATGCCATTTCATCTTCCCACTGGGGGATCGGCAGCCCTTTTTGTTCAGCTTTTCGCTGCTTGCCAATCATGACATCCTTGATCGTCTGGTTGAATTGAGCTTTGTCATTCAATGCGCCATTCTCATGGTTTTTGATGCCTACACGCAACAGTGCGTCTGGGTCAGCTTTGTACTGATCAATATAGGCAGTTGCCATTGCGGCATAAAAACCGGGGAAGGTGAATCCTGCCGGGATCTCAAAAAGCGAGTCCGCAGCCAGCGCCAACGCATCTGTCACTTTGGCGCCAGGTAGATCGGTCATCTTTTCCAAGCCGCCCACCAACACCATATCCACTTCGCCTGAAGCGATCGCCAGCACGCCCTGCCGCAGCGCGACACCGCCGCTGGCACAGGCATCTTCGATGCGAGTGCTTGCCACCGGCGAGATCCCCACCCAGCTTGCCACAATTGGCGCCAGGTGAGCCTGGTTTTCAAAATGATCGGATGTAAAGTTACCCATATAGAAGGCTTCGATTTCTTTGGGGTCAAACCCCTTTTGAACACTTTGCCGCAGTTCCTGAAACGCTTCCACAAACAAATCGCGAGAGGTTTTCTCCGGGAATACGCCAAACTTGCTCATCCCCACTCCCACAACTGCTACGCCACGCGATAATTTCTTCGCCATACCTTACTCTGCTTCCTTTCTATATGTGACAGCTGACTGGAGGTCTGTCGGCCTGGCATGTTCGCCAGCGGCTACCAAACTCATCTTTAGCAAATTGCCTTCAATCTTGTAGCAGCCTTCATACTTCCCAACCAAACCAAAGGTGTGTTTCTTCTGGTCCATGTCAATCAGACCCTCATCTGCCTGCCAGGTGCCGCTTGAAACAATCCCCAGGGCGTCATAACGCGCTTCAAAATTGCCATCTTCAAGAAACAGGAAGAACAGACCCGGATAAGGCTGATCTTCAGTCTGCGTCCACTTGCCAAGTAATGATTTATCCATCAAAACTCCTATTAAAAGTACTGTTTATCCGGTACAATGCCAAGCCTGTGGCACTCTTCCCGGATCGACTCCCTGAAATCAGGATGCGCGATCTTGATCAGGGCTTCCATGCGCTTCTTCACCGACAAACCGCGCAATTGGGCGCTGCCATATTCGGTCACGATCGTATCAACATCCTGGCTGGGAACAGTTACGCCGGCTCCAGGAGCCAGGGTCGGGACGATGGTCGAGATGGTACCGTTCTTTGCGGTCGATCGTAGAGCGATGATGCCTTTGCCGCCTTGCGACATTTGTGCGCCACGATGGGTATCGAGCTGACCGCCTGTGCCGCTGAACTGGCGAGTGCCAAGGCTTTGGGAGCAAACCTGTCCGAGCACATCCACCTGGATGGCGGTGTTGATACTGATCATCTTGTAATTTTGGGCGATCACGTAGGGATTATTCACGTAACTTCCCCGCATCAACAATACATCCGGACTCTCATTCATAAAATCATAGAGGGGCTGCGTTCCGATCGCGAACGTCGCCACGAACTTGCCTGGGTGCAGGGTCTTGCGGCTGTTATCCACCGCGCCAGCTTTCCAGAGCTTGTAAATGCCGTCAACCAGGAGTTCCGAGTGAACCCCAAGGTGGCGGCGGTCGCTGATGAACTCAGCCAAAGCAGTCGGCGTACCGCCAATGCCAAGCTGGACCGTGCAACCATCTTCGATAAACTCCGCTACGTGCCGTCCAATGAGTTCATCGGTTTCGTTTGGTTCTGCTGCAGGCACCTGCACCAGGGGGCTGTTGAATTTCACAAAGTAATCGACCAATGAAATCGGGATGACCACATCCCCGTCCGTCCATGGTAGATTTTCGTTCACTTCGAGGATCACCAGGTCTGCCGCGTCGATCGTTTCGCGTTCCACCACCGCTCCCATCGAGAGTGAGATCAATCCATCCGCATTTGGGGGTGTGCAGACACCAAGCATCATGTCGAGCCGACCGCCATGCCCCACCAATTTATCGGTGCCTGCTTGATGCAGATTGTTGGGTGTATATGAAACCCTGCCCTCACCATGCACTGCCCGATCGGGAGCGCCGTAGAACCAGTTTTCATTGAAGAAACGCCCTTCCATCTCCGGTTTCATGAAGATGTCGTAAGGGCGCATCGGTAGGCAGGTCCACGTGGTGATATCTTGCAGTCGGTCGGCCTGCCTTGCCAACTCTTCCAATAAACCAACTGGTTCGGATGCGGCAATACCAATCTGGAGGGTCATGCCTGAGCTGACTTTGCTGATCGCTTCAGGAATAGTAATGGTTTTCTTTTGATACTCTTCTTGCCAGCTCACGACCCAACCTCCACTATGGCATGATAAAACAGGTAGCTGCCTGGTTATAACCTACACCAGAGCCACAAAATACGACCCGCATTCCTGAGGTGATCTTGCCCAGCTTCACGGCATCATGGAAAGCAATCGGTAGGCATGCGGAGCCCATATAGCCCCATTTGTCCATTACGTAATGCGCTTTCTCTACAGGAAGACCAAGATCTTCCATGACCGTCTTGATGCTATTCACATTCACCTGGGTAAAGATGATGTGGTCAATCTCGCTCAGCTCAAAGCCACCGTTGGCTGCGCATTCACGCACGCGGGCAGGCCAGCCTTCAAGGTTGACCGATGCCGGGAATGGCGTCACCAATCTTACTTTAGTCCGTCCCGCTTCAACGCTCTCGACTGTGGCAGGCTCATAAGTGCCGCCAGAGTAGATACCCCAATTCTTATGGTAGGAACCATCAGCTTTGATCGAAGAGGACACAAAACCGGGTTTATCGGATGCGCCAACCACAGCCGCGCCAGCACCATCACCGTAGAAGAACGCGGTAACATCGTGCTTGTTATCGGAGAGTTTGTGCATCATGTAAGCACCGATCACCAGGATGTACTTCAAGTGAGTGTTGGTGGCAATCAAGCCGGCTGCCTGTGTCAGGGCAGTTGGGAAGGAAGCGCAAGCGCATCCAACATCCCATGTTCCAGCATTGACGCAGCCAAGTTTGAATTGGGTCACAACCGAGGTCGCCGGAGTGATGTAATCCGGGCTGTCGGTGCCCACGATCACCAGGTCGATATCCTCGGGGGTCAGACCGGCGTCTGCAATCGCAGCTTTTCCGGCCGCAGCAGCAAGATCCGAAGTAGCCCAATCATCTGGGGCATAAAAGCGAGTTTTGATGCCGCTGTTATTCTCAAACTTGAAAACAACCTCTGCCAGTTTGGGGCTGATCTCACCCATCCATTGAGCAAAGGTTTCATTTGTAATTTCGTTTTCGGGCAGGTACATCCCGGTTCCTAATATGGTTGCGTAACGAGTCACGTTCTCTATCCTTTCAGTTAATAGTCGCTCTTCAAAGGTTATGAAGGATCAACTATGAACCCAAAACGATGCCGCCATCCACACTGATGACTGCGCCATGAACATATGAGGCTTCTTCGCTTGCCAGCCAGGCATACACGTTGGCGATTTCTTCGGGTTTGCCAAGACGTTTCAAGGGAGCATTTGCAGCCATTCCAGCCAGCACATTCTCGGGCATCTTCAAAACCATTTCGGTCAGGATGAAACCAGGAGCCACGGCGTTGACGCGGATCTGGTATTTACCCAGTTCTCTTGCCCAGGTCTTGGTCATGCCAATCACACCGAATTTAGTTGCGGCGTAGTTAGTCTGCCCAAAATTGCCATACAGCCCCACCACGCTGGAGGCACTCACGATTGCGCCACCACCCTGCTTGATCATGTAGGGCACCACAGCTTGCGTACAGTTGAAAACACCTTTCAGATTGACCGCGATCACAGCGTCGAAAGCTTCTTCGCTCATCTGACCGACTACTTCGCCTTCCTTAAACTTGACGAATTGGCTGTCGCGCGTGATACCGGCGTTATTGATCAGGACATCAATCCTGCCGTACTTCGCAGCAACGGCGTCAATCCACGCCTGGACTTCCTGGCGATTGACTACGTTAACTTTCCAAAAACTGGCATCATTGCCCAGTTCTGCAGCCAGGGCATTGCCAGCTTCTTCATTGACATCGCAGATTACAACTTTTGCGCCTTCGGCGGCGAACTTAACAGCCGTCGCTTTACCAATTCCAGCAGCACCACCAGTAATGATACAAACTTTATCCTGCAAACGCATTCCAGTCTCCTTTATTCAATTATTAACAGAAAATGATGACGAATATTACCCAGTATGCTTAGTTTACTGGTTAGGGGTTACAAATTGGTAACAAAACCAATCGGAACTCAACTCTTCTGGTGATATTTCACAACATGGAGATATGTACTGCAAAAATCTTCTGCTTAACCGGTCAATTCCCGGAATAAGCTGCGCAGGTCCTCGGACTCTACCCCATACACTTTGCGTCCGACATCCATCGCCTGGTTGTAAACCTTGCGCACCATACCAATATTCCCCAGGGCATGATAGATCCGCATCTGATACTGGTACCCCACTTCCAGCAGTGGTTCCTGCCTGACCAGGCGGTTGCTCAGTTCCAGGCCTCGGTCAAAATCTTTGTCCGCGATTGCCTCTTCAATGACCCGACCCAAGCAGTCCAGGTACAACCGGTGGTAATACTGCACTTCAGGCATAAAGGCTTCTTGCAGCGGCTCGCCTTCCAGCAATCTTCCTTTGTACAGACTCAGCGCCCTTTCTCTATCCTCAAGTTGCGAACGTAGAGCCAGCCTCTCAAATTGATCAATGTCCAGGTTGATCTTCATTTGCTGGTTCAACTGATATTGCTCGCCATTCCGGACGATAAACTGCGCGGCTTCCTTGGGTGCGCGGTCAGGCTCGAGTGCCTGGTTCAAGGCGCTCAGCGTCACTTTGAAGTTGTTAGCTGCGGTGGGCTCGTCGGCATCCGGCCAGAAAAGCAGGGCTAATTGCTCCTTGCTCAATCCCTTTCCTGAGTGGACGGCTAATGCCTGCAGGAGTTGGCGCGCCTTATCCCGCTTCCAAAGCTCTGGAGTTACGAGGTGTTTGCCCTTTCTGACTTCAAATCCCCCAAGCAGATTCAGACTCAGAGTGTATCCGGGATGGTACTTGCTAACAGTTGAAGGAAGATTGTTAAGAATTGGAGTGATCAACTCCGGTTGCAGTCCCATCTCCCTTGCACGCAGCACCAAGGGATAAAAGACGAATGGATCGTCTGGTCCCAGCAGAGACCCGCGTGTTAAAAGGAACTGATATTGGTATTTCTGCACTAATTCGAGACCCTGTTCAAGGAATAGCAGCGCCGAACTCCTGTACCCCTGCTTGTCAGCCGTATACGCTTCCCATAAGTATGCCGCCGTACTTGAAAGGGTATCATTTAGTTTCTTTGCCAGCGAGTCTGCCACCGAAAGGATATTACTCGCAGCTTCCAATTCCCCGCCCATTGCCAGGGCAGCTCCGAGGGAAATCCTCACCAACAACCCAATCCATTCATCTCCAGCATTGGCAGCAATCAACAAGGCGCGATCAGCAATTCGCTTTGCTTCTTCAAGGTTTCCGGCATACCCAACCAAGCGACACAAACCCCATAGCGGCTCCACGTGAATCCGCACGATATCCACATGGCTAATCGTGAACTCATACAAATTTCGGATGCCTTGCACCCCCTGAGCGTCCAGACCTTGGGTCAGGTCCAGTTGTAAGGCGTGCCCCAACCGCATCTTTGCTACTGCCTCAACGTAATTCGCTTTTAACTGTCTTGATACCTGTAATCCCTTTTCAGCATACTCCCGTGCGCTGATGTACTCTCCGCGTAAAGCATGATAGAGCGAGAGTAGCAGCGTCGCTTCACGGTGAAAACGCTGTGGCCTCGCCATCATCTGCTCGGCAATTCCAGTCTCTAGCCTTTCAAGTAGCTGCAGCCCTTCTTCCAACCGCCCTGTGCGCAAGAGCAAACGCGCTTCGATGTATGCCTGTTCCTCGGAGAATGTAGGCGAAAGTTGCCTGGCCTTCTGCAGGCTTTTTTCCGCTTCCAACATCGCTCCCTGGTTGACCTGGTTCTCAGCGATCTGAGTCAACAAGCCCGAAACCTCCAATGGGTACTCCACCGGATCAAGCAGCTCCAGCGCCCGGTCGAGCAGCTGCACGGCATTCACCGGGCGCAAGGTGTCGAGGTATACTTGGGCTTGTCCGCGCAGTGCCAGGCTCGTCCCCCAGGCGTTTTTATTGCTTTGGTAAAGACGTTGCGCCGTGCGGTAGGACTCAAGCGCCATGTCGAAGTTTGCCTCCGTGCGTTCCACCTCCCCCAACAAATAATTACCATAGGCATATTGGCTCATTTCTTCTTTTGGCAACTTCCCCAGCCAATAACGGATACTTTGTTTCAGCCCGGACTGAAGCAAACGCTCGCCAACCTCATCCAGGATTTGACGTAATCTGGCAAAGTCTCCCGCAGAAATCAGGTGGGAAATGGCCTGCTCCCAGTAATGGTGCGCGCTGAAATAACTTGCCAGCTTGCGATGGAGCCCTTTTTTGAGTTCCTCATCCTTTGAAAGGCGGCTTTGAAGAAACTCGCGGAAGATGTGATGATAACGGAAAACATCCGGCTTAAGTTGTTCAATAAAGAGACCTGAGCGAAACAGGTCGCTAAGTGTTTCAGCGCTGTTTTGGCGGTCGAGCAAAAAATCGCAGGTGTCGCTGTCAAGAAATTGCAGGACGGAGGTCCTGATCAAAAAGTCCTGTTGTTCGGGTGATTGCGTATCCAGCACTTCGTCGGCAAGGTATGCAAACAAGTTTCCCAACGAGCTGCCGCTCTCTTCTTCGAGCAGGTTCTCGATTGGGATATTTGGTAGAGCTTTGATCGACTGCCAAACCACTTGCAGCCCGATTGCCCAGCCTTCTGTCCGTTGATGCAGCCTGGCGAGATCGTCCTTGGGCAAATTAAGCTGGTAGGTCGAGCGGTAAAGTTGGTCGGTCTCATCCGCAGAAAAACTGAGTGAGTCCTTGTCAACTTCGAGTAGTTTGCCCTTGATCCGCCACTTATTGAACGACGGAAACTCGGGCTGTGAGCGGCTCAGGATCACCAGGTGCAGGTTTGAAGGCATGTGTTCGATGAACCAATTCATCATGTCCAGGATCTCATCCGACTCGTTCAGGCTCTGAAAATCGTCCATCACGAATAGGGCTTCTTCATTTAATAATGAAGTGGTCGCATTCACGAGTGTGATAAGGCACTCCTGCAGATCGATTTCGCTGTTTTCCAGCACCCGTAGAGCCGGGAGGCCGATCTTGTAACCCTGTTGATTGAAGGCTGAACAAAGGTAAGTCAGGAATAAGCGCGGATCGCGTTCATTGCGTGAAACGGTATACCAGAAGAAAGGTAATTTTAGGAACTTGATCAGGCTAAGCGCGGAAGTCGTTTTGCCGTAACCCGTTTCTGTGACCAGGGTGGTCAGCGGGTAGTCGAGGCTCTGCTTCAGTAATTGAAGCACCCTCGGTCGGTCAAGAATGGAACTTTTCTGCGCCGGCGGTGTGAGCTGACTCAGAATGATCTGGTTTCGGTGAGTCATCTGGTCTATATTTTATCACCCACGGCAGTTCAATACACCCAAGCCCAAAAAACTACCTAAACTTCTCCTCAGGAGGGAGATCCTTAGGTAAATAAGGTATGAGCCTTTTGTGCTTCCAAGACAACAGGAGGATGGTTACTCGAAGACCACCCGGGAGAAACCAAGCGAGTTTAGCAAGCTGAGAAGGTAAGTCTCGGCGTTCGTTTTTGCTTGGATCAGGATGCCGTCTTCGGTGGCGGTTCGTAGAATCTCAGCCTCTGCGGAGCGCCGCGCCTCACTCTCTAATTGTGTGTCGGCTTTCCGCAGCAGACCCGTCTCGCGGTCATATACATAGGACTTCTCATTGTCCAACGTTGCCACAAAAACCTCTGCCTCTGGGAGCTTTACTCGCAGGGTGTCACCGACCATTTTTAGGTCGTCCGCTGAAATTTTGGATAGGTCAACCCCGGCAATTACATACCCATGAGCCACAAAAAGCAGCCTGTCGCCAAATAGTGATCCAAAAGTACCCTGGTTGAGTTCGGCTGTGATGACTTTTTCAACGCTGTACTGGATGGTTTCAAGTCGCGCCAGGGATTGCACCTCTTTCACGATGCTGATTGGATCCGGTAGGATCGTGGGAGTTGGGTGCAAAAATTGGGAAACCTGCGTGCTCAGGCGGTTATTGACCTCCTGGATCGGTTGAACAGCCTTATCGAATTGACGCGAAAGGAAAGAGAATGCCAGCACAACAATCAATAGCAAAACTAAAATCAATCCCGTTAGGATACCCAGAATCGTCTTTATGGCACTTGCAGTTTTTGATTTTCCTTCAACGGTAGTAGAGGGACTGCTTTCCTGTTGGGTCTGTTCAATTTCGTCCATTATCACTCCTGACACTTTCGACGGTTGTAACTGATTTCAAACTACGATCCCGCCGGTGTGCTGGGTAAGGAATAATCATCATGCTGCTTGAATATGTCTATCAAATGAAATAAGGGAGATCATGAGTCAAATGTAAATCTGGCTAAAGCCCTCGCTCACCCCTTTGATACGGGGTACCCAGTGCAGCAGGAGCGCCGATGCGCTTCTTGCGCGCCGCGGAGCTGCCCCAGATCAGGGCGATAACCGTCAGAATGTAAGGAGTCATCTGCAAGAAGAACACCAGGTTGGTGTTGTAGAAGAACGGGTTCGCCACCCCCAGCAACACCGCTGGACCCTGGATGTCGAGTGCCAGGCGGCGCAGAATACCAAACAGATATCCGCCCATAGCTGCGCGCCAGGGATTCCAATGAGCAAAAATGACCAACGCCACAGCGATCCAGCCTTGTCCGTTGACGGTCAGGTTGGAGTTCCAGCCCGGCGCGATGGCCACCGTGATGGCAGCCCCCGCCAATCCCGCAAAGCATCCGCCGATGAAGGTATACAGGTAGCGGGTGCGGTAAATATTTACGCCCAATGTGTCCGCGGCGGCAGGGTTCTCCCCCACTGCACGCAGATGGAGCCCGGGACGGGTTTTATTGATGAAATACGCAACGATGGGTACAAGCAGATAGCCAAAATAAACCAGCAGGTTATGATCCGCGAACGCGACCGGACCCAGGTATGGGATCTTTGAAAGCAAAGGGATGCTGGCACGGGGAATGACAGGTCCAGTCTGACCAGTTAGCCCTTCGCCCAGGACCAGCGCCAGGCCGGTGCCCAAAAACGTTAGTGAAAGACCGCTGACGGTTTGGTCAGCCTGGAAATGGATGGTCACAACCGCATGAGCAAGGCTCAGCAAGCCGCCGGCAGCGATGGCAGCCAGCAAGCCCAGCCAGACGTTGCCGGAGTTGAAGGCGACCCTGAAGCCAGCCATGGCGCCCAGGAGCATCATACCTTCGACGCCGAGGTTCTGGATGCCCGAGCGTTCGGTCAGGATCTCGCCGATAGCAGCGATCAGCAAAACAGTGCCGGTGGAAATTCCGGAGCGGAAAATTTCGGTCCAGTTCATT
>ERZ1645192.1419-NODE-1419-length-19971-cov-8.735589_pt1 | contig 19971 bp, 17 predicted proteins | sample MGYA00575354_ERZ1645192 | MGnify/ENA primary metagenome ERZ1645192 (study PRJEB40844, sample SAMN11349763) | freshwater sediment metagenome | isolation source: river sediment | host: Sediment | place: India: Faizupur Khadar , New Delhi | collected 2017-02-21 ... | reverse complement strand
AGCCGCGAGCGGATCGCATCGAGCATGCGCGCCATCTCCGCCTTTTCGTAGGGTTTTGCCGGCACCTTGCCCCAGACCGGAGCGGGCCAGGCCGCGTCCGAGCGGAAGCGCGCGATCACGTGTACATGCAGTTGCGGCACGATGTTGCCCAGTGCCGCGACGTTGATCTTGTCCGGCTTGAAGATGTCGGCCATCAGCCGGGAGATCGCCGTGATTTCCGCCATCAGCTGCATCTGCTGCCCCTGCTGGAGCTCGTGCAGCTCGCGGATGTCCGGCTCGGCGGGCACCAGAATCAGCCAGGGATAGGTGGCGTCGTTCATCAGCAGCAGGCGCGACAGAACGAGCCCCCCGATCGGGATGGTGTCCTGCCTTAGCTTCGGGTCGAGTTCAAACATCGCCGGTCTGATTTTTCTGCCGTGGTTTCAGAGGATTAGGCGCCACGCGCGTCAGCACGAAACCGTTCACGACCGCAGTCACGGTGTGGCACGGCTGCCATAGGCAGCGCAGCCAGCGTGATTGCCGCGCCGCCATCGTTCCGCGCTTGGCAACTTTCTGTCAATCTTATCTTCGGTACAGTGACGCCGCTCGCTGCAGAGCCCGCGAAGGGCCGGTGCGGGGTGGAGAGGTCGGCGCGAGAAGCGCCTGCAGGCGTCGGGGAGAGCAAACGTAAGGGAGATGCTTTGAGATGAATCAATCCTGGTTGGAGGAGAACGAGGCACCCTGGTTGGGCCAAAGGGCCGCAGCCGAGGTCTGCCGCCTCTCCGGTTCGCCGTTTCCGCTGGAAGACAAGCGTGCCGCCAAGGCCGAACGGTCTGGTCCCTACGACCCGTCCCGCTATTGGGCGTTCTTTTCCGCGACCGATTAAGCCTGCTTGTCAGCGGCTCCCAACAAGGGAGCGGTTCAGCCGCGACCGCCGGTCGCAACGCCCCGGTTGATCGCCGGTCGCGGCTCTGACCGCCTGCTACCCTTCCATTGAAATTTCGGTTTTGCTATTCGCGTCGAAAGTGGTATGGTGTAGGTGAGTATGATGAGCGTTCGCAAATGGCCCTGTTGGAGCTGCTCCGAGAAGCGGCCCACTCGGGAGGCGCCAGGCTTGCGAAGCTCACCGGGACGCAACCCTTATAGCGTGGAGACCGGGGGCAAAACGCCTGCCGCATCCGAGCGCTTTCTGGAGTGGGCAACATGGTGCCATTCGACGACGACATGGGGAAAACCATCTCCCGGGGAACCGACGCGGATCGTTACGTCGGCAATCGGATCCGCGAACGGCGGGTCATGCTGGGTCTCAGCCAGCAACAGATGGCGCAGCTGATCGGCGTAACGTATCAGCAGGCTCACAAGTACGAGCGCGGCATCAATCGCATTTCGGCAGGGCGTCTCTATGAGATTGCCCGCGTGCTGCGGGTGCCGGTCGGTTTCTTCTTCGAGGGTTTGGATGGATCGTCCGATGAGGAAGAGCTGTCGGTCCGCCAGCGCATGTGCCTTGAGCTTGCGCGCAACTTCACCCAGATCCCGAACGACCGCCACCGGGAGGCTTTGAGCCAATTGGCGCGGGTTCTCGCGGCGAAGTAGGAGCAGCGACGTCAGCTGCTGCGGTGTCAAGCTCCGCAGCAGCTGGGCCAGGGCGGGCACAAACTAGGCGCTGCGCGTTCGCTCGCGCTATGGCAGTCGCGTAGTGAAGGCGCAGGCGGCCGGAGCGCCGAACGGGTGTGTTCGCGAAACGGGCGCGATAAGCTGCCTCATCCAGGGAAGCCATCTCGTCGAGGGGGAGAGGGGTAAGGTCGGCGCGGGAGGCGAGTTCGGGTTCGCGCGCCGGACTCGCAAACGTGTTCCACGGGCAGACGGCGAGGCAGTCATCGCAGCCGAACAGGCGGTTGCCCATCGCTGCCGCCAAGTCAGGGGCGATCGCGCCCTTGTGCTCAATTGTCAGATAGCTGAGGCAGCGGCGCGGATCGATGCGATAGGGCTGGTCAAGCGCGGCCGTCGGGCATGCATCGACGCAGCGGGTGCAGCGGCCGCAGGCATCCGCCGCCGGCGGATCCGGCTCGATCGCAAGCGTCGTGAACACCTCGCCCAGGAACAGCCAGGATCCGAACCGGCGCGAGACCAGATTGGTATGCTTGCCGATCCAGCCCAACCCGGCGCGCGCTGCAAGCGGCTTCTCCATCACCGGCGCCGTATCGACAAAGACCTTGACCTCGCCACCGCATTCGCGCCCGAGCCAGCGGGCGAGCCGCTTCAACTTTTTCTTGAGGACGAGGTGATAGTCGCGGCGCCGGGCGTAGATGCTGATCCAGCCGACTCCCGGTTCATCAAGGCCCGCGAGCGGATCGGTTTCGGGGCCGTAATTCAGCCCGAGGCAGATGACGCTGCGCGCTTGAGGCCACAGCCGGGCCGGATCGGCGCGCTTGTGCGGCTCGCGGGCGAGCCACGCCATGTCACCGTGACGGCCTTGCGCGACATAAGCCGCCAGATTTTCGGCGTCCGCCGGATCGCCCGCAGCGGCGGCAAAACCGACGGCATCGAAGCCGCAAGCGAAGGCCTCGGCCCGGATGCGGTCCTTATCGGGAGGCATGGGGGATTGCCAACGCGGGCGATGCTGCCGGTGGCTCTGCCAGTGACGCTGCCGGCGGTGACAGCCGCTGCTCCAGGGGCTCTAGCAGAGCCGTGTCCGGGGTCTCACCCGCGCGCGCGCAGGCTCGACGATAGTCGCCGATCATTGCCGTCATCAGCGCGCGCATCGCCTCGGGCTCGGCCATGAAGCGCGGCATCAGCGTGGCGACGGCCTCCCGGAAGGTCGCCACGGCGGCGCCCGTTCGGCCATCGCCCGACTGACAGCTGCCCAGCGTGGCGAGCGCCCGCGCGAGCCCCTCGGCGGAGCCCGGTTCGCTGCGTGTCCCTGCGACCGGCCGCTGGAGCCTGACGGATTCCTCTGCCGCGGCAATCGCTTCCACCTGCCGGCCGCACGCGCTCAGGTCGATCGCGAGGTTGTTGAGAGCCAAGGCGAGCTTCGGCTGGTACGCATCGGGCCGCTCTTGCGCAAGTGTACGGAGGAGGTCCACGGCCTCAAACGTCGCCGCCAGAGCGGCTTGGCGCTGCCCGACGCCGCGCAGGCTGCCGGCAAGCAGATTGAGCGTGACCGCGAACGGCGCCCGGCCGGCGGCCGGCTCGCGGCGGGCAATCTCGCGGCCGAGCGTGGCCGCTTCTGCCAGCGCGGCCACGGCTTCGTCCGTCCGGTTCGCGGCCGTCAGGATGCGCGCCGCGGTCTCAAGGCAGCGTGCCAGCTGGGAGCCGAATTCCTCCAGCTTGGCGCCGGCGAGGACGCGGTAGACGTCGGCTGCCGCACTTGCCGACGCGATCGCGTGGTCCGTTCGCCCATGGGCGTGCAGCAGGATGGCATAGTTGTTGAGCGCTCCGGCGAGCTCAGCGCGGAGGGGTTCCGGCTGCGCGACCGCCGCTTGGCTCAGCACGGAAACCGCCTCCGCCGCCGCAGCAAGCGCACCCCGCTCGCGGCCCAGATCGCTCAATCGTTTCGCCAGCATCATGTAGAGGGCGGCGCGGCGCGCACTCTCGGCAGGGTCCGGACTGGGGCTCGACGGCAGTTCCTTCAGGAGCTGGCGGCAAAGGGTGACCGCCAACTCTCCGAGGCCACGCGTGGCCCACGGGATGCGGGCCAGCAGCGACTCCGCAATCTGCGGATTGCGCTGGGCCTCGATCAAGGCCGTCAACGCCTGGCCCGCCGGCTCGCCGGTTTCGACGGCAACTTGCAGTGCGGGAATCGCCAGCGCGTTGAGGTCAACCGTCAACGCGTGCGCCAGCCAGCGCGCCTCGCCGGGCCGCCGCTGGGCGAGGCGGCAGAGAAGGCTGAGCGCCTGCTTGGCCCGCGATTGCGGAACATCGGCAAAGGCAGCCTTGAGCAAGCCGGAACTGGCGGCCAGTGCCCGGGCGACCAGGTGCTCGGCCAGCAGCGCCGGCTGCACACCGGAAAACCAAACCTGGGCGGCGATCGGCGGCGACGGCGGGTAGAGCGCGCGCAGGGCGGTGACGGCGCTCCCCACCGTTTCCGCCGCCACCTCGCGCAAGCGGCGGCCGCGGGCGACGACGGCGCAGGCCTCAGCCTCCGAAGGCACGGCGCCCGCCAAAGTCGCCAGCGCGGCGGCTTGGCCGAACAGCGGCATCGGCAGATCAACGGTCAGCCGGGGCCGCCAGCCTTCCTCCTGGTCGCAGCGAAGAAGGAAATCCAAGAGCTCGTCCGCGCCTTGGACCGTGCGGCCGAGAGCCGCAGCGAGCGCTGCAGCGTGCACGAAGAAGACATGCGCGAAATGCGGCGGATCGAGGGCTGGCGGATCCGCTGCCGGCCGCGCCGGAGCGAGACGATCACGGAACGCCTTGAGTGCGTCCGCAAAGAACGAGCGGCGCAGCAGCGGTGGCAGGTCGAGAGCGTCGTCCGCCGCAACCTCGGTGCGGCAGCCGCGCAGGAGTGCGCCGACCCCCGCTTCGCAACCGCATAATAGCGGCCACCACTCACCCCGCCGGCGGGCCAACAGGACGATGCGGACGTGCCTGTCCGCTGCATCGCCGCGCAGGAGGTGCGCGAGGAGGGCGAAGATGGCTTGGGTATATTCGGGAGCCTCATCGATGACGATGAGGAGCGGAGCGTCCGTAATGAGAGAGTCCAGCCATCGGCCGTTGCCGCCATCCGTCACCGGCGGCGCGAGAAAGCCGGCGCGCCAGCCAGCGCGCTGCAACGCGGCGCAAGTCTCGATGAGCAGCCGGGTCTTGCCGGTCCCCGCGCCGCCGGTGTAGAGGCGGACGCTGAGGCTTTCCGGCTTTGCGCACCAATCGAGGAGATCGGCCCGTTCGGACGACCGCTCGCGAAAGGGCACCACAGCGCAGAACGCCCGCAGCAAGCCGCTGATCGCCTGGGTTCGCTGCCAGTCGCGATGCAATCCCTCCACCAGGACGGGTCCCGCCGCTGACGCCGTGGCTGCCAATTCGCTACCCAGTGTCATCCGCGTTAACGGCCGCGATAGGGCGGAACGGCCTGCTCGGGCAGCCAAAGTCCCTCCGGCGGCGTCCCCGTCTGGTAGAACACGTCGATCGGAATGCCGCCGCGTGGATACCAATAGCCGCCGATCCGGAGCCAGCGCGGCTCGGCGGCAGTGCGAATCTTGGCGGCGATGGCGAGCGTCGTTGCTTCATGGAAGCCGGCAGCGTTGCGAAAGGAGTGCAAGAACAGCTTAAACGATTTCGATTCGACCAGCCGCTCGCACGGAAGATAGTCGATGACGAGATGCGCAAAATCCGGCTGCCCTGTCACCGGGCATAAGGTCGTGAACTCCGGGCAGGTCAGACGGACGACATAGAGCGCTTCTCGATCGGCGTTCGCGATCGTCTCCAGGATAGCTTCGGCCGGCGTCGCCGGCACGGCCACGGACCGGCCGAGCTGGTTCAAGCGGTCGCCGGGCGTCTCGGGCATGGGGCGCTTCCTCCAGGGTTTGAACGTGCCGCCGGGTCACAGGGTCCATCACAGGGCATCGATGTCGCCCCGCGCCTGATCCGCGGCAAAGGCGGCCGCAAAGGCATCAAACCGACCATCCTCGATCGCTGTCCGCATCCCGGCCATCAGGGCCTGATAATAGGCGATATTGTGCCACGTCAGCAGCATGGCGCCCAGAATCTCGCCCGATCGCACGAGGTGGTGCAGATAGGCCCGGGCGTAGTCGCGCGAGGCCGGGCACGACACGCTCGCATCGAGCGGCCGCGGATCTTCGGCGTGGCGGGCGTTGCGCAGATTGATCGGGCCGAAGCGGGTGAAGGCCTGGCCGGTGCGGCCGGATCGGGTCGGCATCACGCAGTCGAACAGATCGATGCCGCGGCCGACGGCGCCGATCAGGTCGTCGGGCTTGCCGACTCCCATCAGGTAGCGCGGACGCTGCGGCGCAAGCAGCGGCACGGTCTGATCGAGGACGCGAAACATCGTTGCCTGGCCTTCGCCGACCGCGAGCCCGCCGACGGCATAGCCGTCGAAGCCGATCGCCTGCAGCCCGGCTGCCGATTCCGCGCGCAGATCGGCATCGACGCCGCCCTGCACGATGCCGAACAGGCCATAGCCGGGCCGTTCCCGGAACGCGCGGCGGCAGCGTTCCGCCCAGCGCAGCGATCGGCGCATCGCAAGCGCAACGTCCGCGATCGCGGCCGGGAAGGGCGTGCACTCGTCCAGCACCATCGTGATATCCGCATCGAGCAGGCGCTGGATCTCGACCGCGCGCTCCGGCGACAATCGGTGCCGGGCGCCGTCGATGTGGCTGCGGAAGTCCACTCCGTCTTCGTCGAGTGAGCGCAGCGATGCGAGCGACATCACCTGGAAGCCGCCGGAATCGGTCAGGATCGGCCCTGGCCAGCGCATGAATTCATGCAGCCCGCCCAGCCGGGCGACCCGTTCGGCACCGGGGCGCAGCATCAGGTGATAGGTGTTGGCGAGCACCATCGCGCTGCCGGTGGCGGCCACCATGTCGGGGGTGAGCGCCTTGACCGTTGCCGCGGTCCCGACCGGCATGAAGGCCGGGGTTTCGACCATGCCGTGCGCGGTCGAAAGCCGGCCGCGGCGGGCCCGGCCGTCGGTCGCAAGCAGCGAAAAGGCGACGCCGTTGGCTGTCATTGCCCGGCCGTATCCGCTGCCGGATCGAGCAGGCAGCAATCGCCGTAGGAGTAGAAGCGGTACCCGGCGGCGATTGCATGCGCGTAGGCGGCGCGGATCCGTTCCAGGCCAGCGAAGGCAGCGACCAGCATGAACAGGGTTGAACGGGGCAGGTGGAAATTGGACAGCAGGCGATCGACGACGCGAAACCGGAACCCGGGCAGGATGAAGAGATCGGTCTCGCCGGTGAACGGCCGGACGCCGCCTTCGCCATCGCTGGCGGTCTCGAGAAGCCTGAGCGCGGTTGTGCCGACCGCCACGACGCGGCCGCCGCCGGCCTTTGTTTGTGCGATCGCCGTTGCTGCGCCGGGGCTGATCGTGCCCCACTCGGCATGCATGATGTGGTCCTCCGCTCGCGCGGCCGTGACCGGAAGAAAGGTGCCGGCGCCGACGTGCAGCGTGACGAAGGCCACGCCGATGCCACGCGCGGCCAGGGCTTGCAGAAGCGCGTCCGTGAAATGGAGACCGGCGGTGGGGGCTGCGATCGCGCCCGGGCGACTGGCGAAAACGGTCTGGTAGTCGCGGACATCGCGCTCGTCGCGCCCGCGCGGCCGCTTGATGTAGGGCGGCAGAGGCATCGCGCCGAAGGTCTCGATCGCCGCCATCAGGTCGTCGCCGGCGCGATCGAAGTCAAGCACGATGGCGCCGGCCGGCTCCTTCGCGACGACCTCGGCGCTGAAACCGGGCGCCCAGTCGATCCGCTGGCCGGGCTGGAGCCGCCGTGCCGGTCGGGCAAGGGCGCGCCAGCGGGAAGGTGCCAGCGGTGCGATCAGGGTTGCCTCCACCGCGACCGCGCCGCGCCGGCCGTTAAGCCGCGCCGGTATCACCTTGGTGTCGTTCAGCACCAGAAGATCGCCCGGCGCCAGCAGCGACGGCAGGTCCAGGACGCGATGATCGCTCAAGCCGGCGCCGACCGCGAGCAGGCGCGCCGCATCGCGCGGCACCGCCGGCCGCAGGGCGATGCGCTCCCGCGGCAGCTCGAAATCGAAATCAGCGAGCTGCATCGGCCGTCAAGGTGCGAACGCCGGGAGCCCTGGCCCTGCCGGTCTCGATGAGCGCCGGCATTTCCTGAAGCGACCTTGACGCCCCCTGCGGCATCCGCTCAAGATCGGCGCAATCAAAGACGAAAGGACGATGACCATGCACGTGACCCTGGTCGAGGTACGGGTCAAACCCGAACGCGTCGCCGATTTCATCGCCGCGAGCCAAGCCAATCACGAGGGTTCGATCGCCGAGGCCGGCAACTGCCGGTTCGATATTCTGCAGCACGCAGAGGATCCTTGCCGCTTCGTCCTTTATGAAGCGTACAGGACCGCTGCCGATGCCGCCAACCATAAGAAGACAGCGCATTACCTCACCTGGCGCGATGCCGTTGCCGACATGATGGCGGAGCCGCGCCGGGGCGTCCCCTATATCGGCCGGTTTCCGGAGGTGCTGCGGTCATGATCCCGATCGCCCCGTTTGTCACCGCGCGGCTGCCGCGGATCCTTTTCGGCGCCGGCAGCATCGCGAACGTCGCGGCCGAGGCGGGCAGCTTCGGCAAGCGGGCGCTCGTCATCACCGGCGAGCGATCGTTCCGCGCCGGGCCACACTGGGAGCCGCTCCTCGAAAGCCTCGCCCGGGCCGGTATCGCCTGGCAGGACCTGGCGATCGCGGGCGAACCCTCGCCGGAAACGATCGATGCCGCCGTTGATCGGTTCCGCGACCAGGGGATCGCCGTCGTCATCGGCATCGGTGGCGGCAGCACGCTCGATGCCGCCAAAGCGATCGCCGGCCTGTTGCCGCACCGGCACTCGGTAATGGAGCACCTGGAAGGGATCGGCCCGGAGCGCCCGTATCACGGGCCATCGATCCCCCTGATCGCCGTTCCCACCACCGCCGGCACCGGCAGCGAAGCGACCAAGAACGCCGTGCTGAGCCGCATCGGCCACGACGGCTTCAAGAAATCCTTCCGCGACGAGGCCCTGATCGCGCGCGCCGCCATCGTTGATCCGGACCTTTTGGCAACCTGCCCGCAGGCGATCGTCGCCGCCAACGGCATGGATGCTTTCACGCAGCTGCTTGAGTCCTACACTTCGACCAAGGCCAACGTGCTGACGGACGCGCTTGCGTGGTCCGGTTTGCAGGCCTTCGCGGAGAGCTTCTTTCCTGCCTGGGCGGGGGACGACCGGGCCGCGGCGGGCCGCAGCGGACTTGCCTACGCGGCGCTGATCTCCGGCATCTGCCTCGCCCAGACCGGCCTCGGCGCCGTGCACGGCTTGGCGTCGCCGCTCGGAGCCTACTTCCCGATCCCGCACGGCGTCTGCTGCGGGACCCTGGTTGCGGCGGCGACGGAAGCCAACATCCGCGCCCTTAAGGCGCGCGCGCCGGACAGCCCGGCCCTCGCAAAGTACGCGGCGGTGGGTGAGTTGATTGCGGGCGCATCCGGGCTTGGCCAGGGGGGACTTGGCCAGGGGGGGCTTGGCCGGGATGGCGGCGTTCACACCCTCATCGAGACATTGGCGAGATGGACAGAGCGGCTTGCGCTGCCACGGCTGGCGGCGTTCGGAGTCGCACGCGCGGACGTCGAGCGACTGATCGCCGGCAGCCGCGGCAGCTCAATGCGTACCAACCCGATCGTGCTGACCGACGAAGAAGTCGGCACGATCGTCATGACCCGCCTTTAGGCTGCCCTCTTCCGGGCCCTGCCCGCCTGCGGTACCAGGCTAGCGAGTCCAGCTGCGGACCCCACCGACATCAAGGTGGACAAAGGAGGCACTGCGATAGAAACCGACACCGCCACGCTGGAGCGACCAAGCCGCGCGGAACACATCGCTGTTGCCGAAGCCCCCGATCGCGATGTCAATCGCCTTGCCACGCAGGTGCATGCTGTTCTTCGCCACGTTGATCCCTTCGCGACGGAGCCTCGCATTGGTTTCCGGGGAGCGGTAGCCAGAATAAACCTCGAAGGGGCGATCGGCCTCGAGACGCATCTTTAAGGCATAAAGGAAATCGAGCAGCGCCGGGTCAATCGGCTTGATTTCCTCGGTTCTGAAGTCGCGCAACAGAGTGCTGACCTCATCGACCGCGTCCGGCAGATAGCGGCCGTCCTCATAGTAGACGACATCCAGCCGTTCGTCGGTATGACGGTGGCGAAACGCCAGCGAGCGGTCAAAGCTGGCGCGCGGCCGGATCCAAGAGTGCGCCGCGGTCTGCCAGCCCTCGGTTGAGCGGGCGAGAGCTCCTGCCGGGCTCATCGCAACAAGACCGAGCCCACCCAGCGCAATAAGGCCGCGACGGGACAAAACAGCCCCTTTTTGTTCCTCCTTCACGGTTCCTTTTCCCTGTCCTGCCAAATCAACATACCACGTCGTGAAGCACGCGGGGCCTTTTTGCACTGCGGGTTGCCTTGCGGTCAAGCCCTAAGCGGACATCATTTCGCCACCATGATTGGAAATGACTGGGTGCCGGTTTTATCTGTACTCAACGGCCTTATCATGAGTTGAAAAAATAGCGCAACCCGAGCATTACACAACCAATGAATCGCGCATCCATCCATCGCGCAGGTGACAGCGCGGCTCAAATAACCCGTTTGGGGCATTTGTTGCCGCTGCAGCGTCAATCATAGCCGGAAAAAGCGAATCGTTGGTTAACACCGTCCGTTGCGAGCCGGGGCGGGGACCGCCTCCCGGCTGCGCGCCGTGAGCTGGCGCACAGACCCCTTGCTGGGGCGCGGCCGGCGACATGATGATGCAATTCCCGCGGCGCCGCCCGGTTTTGCCACCGATTCGATGAGTTCGCACGACGATGAGGCCGCGCCCCCCCGTCGGCGGCGGCCACAGCGCACAGTGCGTTGGACGCTATAGTGCGATGTACTGGCGCAGGGCCTCGACTTCCGCCTGCGCCTCCGCGATCCGGCTCTTGACGACGTCGCCGATGCTGATCAGGCCGATCATCCGGCCCTCCTCGACCACAGGCACGTGGCGGAACCGCTGCGCCGTCATCATCCCCATGATGCCGGCGATCGGGGCGTCCGGAGAACAGGTCACCACATTGCGGGTCATCAGCTCACCGACGCGCTTGTCGAAAACAGCTTTCCCGTGCGTATTCATGGCATGGACGACATCGCGCTCCGAGAGAATTCCTGCAATACCGCCCCTGTCGTCGAGGACGACGACCGCGCCGATGCGCTTGGCGCACAGCACGGCGATCGCCGTCGTCACCGGTTCATCGGCGGTGACGGTGAACGTTTCCCGCCCTTTGCTCTTCAGGATATTGGCAACCGTCATGGCGATCTCCCTCTGCGCCAGCCTTAGCGCCACCTATCGTGCGCTGGCGAGCGTGTCAACAATCGCTTCGGCTCCCGGTCTCGCCTCTTCCGTCCCGCAACCGCAAGCAACGGGCGAGCGGAAGCGGCCGAAAGCGTCAGGCGTAAGGGTCGGCGGCGTCGCGCAGCCCGTCGCCCAGAAAGTTGAAGCCGAGCACGGTGATAATCACGCAGACCATCGGCATCAGCAGCCACGGATAGAGGACAACCGCTTCGATGTTTTGCGCCTCGATCAAGAGCACGCCCCAGCTCGTCACCGGCGGCCGGAGACCGAGGCCTAAGAAGCTCAACGCCGTCTCGCCCAGGATCATCGACGGGATGGAGAGCGTTGCCGAAGCAATCAGGTGGCTCATGAAGTTCGGCAACAGGTGCTTGCGGATGATCCGCGTAGGCTTGGCGCCCATCAGCTCCGCTGCCGTGCAGAAATCCTCCTCCCTGAGCGCCAGAAGCTTTGAGCGGACGGCACGCGCGAGCCCCGGCCAGTCGAGCATCCCAAGAATGAGCGTGATCCCGAAATAGACCCAGAGCGGGCTCCAGTTCACCGGCAGCGCCGCCGACAGCGCCATCCACAACGGCAACTCCGGCAACGAGCGCAGGATTTCGATCACGCGCTGCACCGCACTGTCGACCCAGCCGCCGAGATAGCCGGCGGCGCCGCCGATCGTGATGCCGAGGATGAAGCTGACGGCGACGCCGAACAGGCCGATCGTGAGCGAGATCCGCGCCCCATAGAACAGCCGCGAGAACAGGTCGCGCCCGAGCCGGTCGGTGCCGAGCAGAAACAGGGTGCCCCCCTCCGCAGGACACACGAGGTGCAAGCGGGACTCGCCCCAGCCCCAGAACCGGTACGGATCCCCCTGACAGAAAAAGCGCAGCCGCTGCACCTTGCTGCGATCGGCCGTGTACTCCCGCTTGAGGTTGACCGGGTCGAGCCGGTAGGTGAAGCCGTAGACGAACGGACCGATCAACGCGCCTTCGTGAAAGAGCCGCACGCGCTGCGGCGGCGCGTGGATGAACCCGGTGTTGCGTGTTTCCAGCGCGTAGGGGGCGATGAACTCGACAATGAGGATCGACGCGTACATCACCAGCAAAACCGCGCCGCACGCCACCGCCACCCGGTGCCGCCGGAACTTCCACCACATGACCTTCCAGTTGGGCGCGAAGTAGAACCGTTCCTGCTCCGGCGTCAGCTGCTCCGTCTCCTCGACGGTGAAGGGAGCCGGATCGACGTAATGCGGCAGCCGCCCGCTCACCGCCCGCTGCCCTCGCCCAGGCGGATGCGCGGGTCGAGCAGCGCCAGCAAGACATCCGAGAGGAACATGCCGACAACGGTGAGCGCGGCAAGGAACATCAGGAACGAGCCCGCCAGATACATATCCTGGCTCTGCAGCGCCTTCAGCAGCATCGGCCCTGTCGTTTCCAGCGACATTACCGCCGACACGATGACGGAGCCGGACACGATCTGCGGCAACAGCGAGCCGAGATCGGCGATGAACGGGTTGAGTGCCATCCGCAGCGGGTACTTGCGCAGCAGCCGCCCCGCGGGCAGACCCTTCGCCCGCGCGGTGACGACATACTGCTTCTGCAGCTCGTCCAGGAGGTTTGCGCGCAAGCGGCGGATCATCCCGGCGGTGCCGGACGTGCCGATGACGACGACCGGCACCCACAGGTGCTCGAGGACCGAGAGCGCTTTTGCGACCGACCACGGCTGATTGATGAATTGGGGATCCATCAGGCTGCCGATCGAGGTGCCGAACGCGAGGTTAGCGAAATACAACAAGATCAGAGCCAAAAGAAAGTTCGGCGTAGCCAGCCCGAGCAACCCCACGAGCGTCAATCCGTAATCGCCCCAGCTATATTGCCGCGTTGCAGAATAAATACCGATTGGAAAGGCAACAACATAAATGAATATGACTGTCGCAACATTCAGCACGATACTTAATATGACGCGATCGCCGACGACTTTGCTAACAGGCATGTTGTGTTCAAACGAGTAACCAAGGTCGCCTTGCAAAAGCGACGTCACCCATACCACGTATTGCTCTACCAATGGCCGATCGAGACCGTATTGTTTTTTGAGGAACTCGACTTTATCTCCGGTGACTGCCTCGCCCTGACTTTGCAGCTCGGCAATGTAGTTGGACAAGTAGTCGCCTGGCGGCAGCTGAATGATGAAAAAAATGAGGGCACTGATCGCGAGCAGTGTCGCCATCATCGTCGCGAGGCGGCGGCCCAGGTAGCGCAGCATCGTTTTGCGCTACCGCTTTGCCGGCGCGGCTGCGTCCGCAAACCAGAACGTGTCCGGGTGATGGACACCGAAGTGCGCACCCGGTTCCCAGTTGTAGACCGCCTCGGCTGGCACGTTGCGCAGGCGATTGCTCACAACGACCGGCTGCGGCACCCCGCGAACGGTGCCAATGCTGAACTGGTTTTCGGCGCGGTTGGCCAGCATGCGGTGCCAAATCTTCTCGCGCGCCGCTGAATCCAGGGTTTTCAGCCACGCTTCATGCAGCTCCGCCAGCTCGATCGCCGCCGGCATATCAATCGCCTCGCCGGAGCGGCCACCGGTTTCGTAATGCTGGCCCCATTTCGGCCACGCGAACTGCATCTGGCTGGTCGGCGCCAGTTCGGAGGGACGGGTGTCGGCGTTGGCGAGAGCGTTCTCCAGACCATACCAGGCCGACATCATCGCAAGGCCGGCAAAGATGCGGTTGCGCAGCACCTGCCTTTCCTCCGGCTTGATCAGCAGGCGAACGCCGGCCGCCTTCCATGTTTCCGTAATCAGCTGCAAGATCGCGACCTGCACCGGGTCTTCTCCTGCCGTCTCGACCACGATCTCCAGCGGTGTGCCGGCAGCGGTGAGCCGGACGCCGTCAGTCCCGCGCCGCAGGCCGAGGGCATCGAGCAGGCCGTTGGCGCGGGCGAGATCGAAAGCCGCGTGGCGCTCCTCGTAGTCCGCCTTGAACAGCGGGCTTGCCGGCAGCACCGTGTCGTTGCCCGGGCGCGCCATCCCGTAATAGATGACCTGGCTGATCTCGTCGCGATTGATGGCAAGCGACAGTGCCTGGCGAAACCGCGGGTCGCGAACGAGCGCACGCTGGGCCGGGTCCTCGACATTGAGATTGGGGAACAGCGCCAGTTCCGCCCCCCGCGCGGTCGGCCACAGCCGCACCGCATAGTTGTTGCGGGCCGCACCCTGCTTGAGAATCGTGAAGTTCTCGAAGCTGAGGCCGCGCGCTTGCAGGTCGGCTTCGCCAGCGGCCGTCTTGACCGGGATCAGCTGCGGACTGACGATCGTAAGCGCGACCTCATCGATGTACGGCAGTTGCCGGCCATTGACGTCAACGCGATGGTAGAACGGGTTGCGCGTGAAGATGAAACGGCTGGACGGCGGCCGGGTGGCGAGGACCCACGGATCCAGCGTCGGCAGATCCGGATTGTCGTTGTGGTAGTGATTGCAGATGCGCGTGAACAGCGCAGACCAGTTGCGCTGACTCGCCTCTGCAACCTTCTGCGCCAGCGCTGCCGCCTCGGCATAGCGTGGATGAAACGGTTTCAGGTAATGTGCCGGCTGAAAAATCTCGTCCGGGCGCGCACCCGCAAGCGCCGGCAGGAAATGCGGATTGGACCGCTCCCAGGTGTAGCGCACCGTCCGCTGATCCAGCACCTCGAACCGCGGCGGCTTGCCGTCTACGAGCAGGAAGCGGTCCGGACCGCCCGGCGACAGCTCCGGGTTGTTGGCGACATCCTCCCAGTAGAAGCGGAAATCCTCGGCCGTGAACGGCTGGCCGTCCGACCAGCGGTGCCCTTTGCGCAGCGTCAGCGTGAAAATGCGGCCTTCCTTGACGTCGATCGCTTCCAGGATGTCCGGCACCGGCAGCCAGTTCGCGTCGTAGCCGACAAGCCGCGCATAGCCGTAGACGACCATCATGCGGGTGTCGCGCGGCTGGCTCATGAGCAGACGCAGCTGCCCGCCGTAGGTTCCGGGCGCCTGCTCAGCGCCTTCGAGCCGAACGACCGCCGGTGGCTGTGGCAGCCGTTCTTCCATCTTCGGCAGGCTGCCATCGGCCACCCGGGCGGCAAGCACCGGCGGTTCGATGGCGCCCGCGACCGTGGGTGACGATGCGATCGTGAGCCATACCAGCATCAGGGCCGGCAACGCACGGGCAATCCGGCCCCCACGGACACGGCAGCGCAGCAGCATCTCAAGCCCTCCCTGACAACGACGGGACCTCGTGCGCGCGGACAAAATGGCCGTCGCCCACATCCAGGAGATGCGGTCGCGTGGCTCCGTCGTCAGTGAACGGCGCCGGCCAGGCCTCAGGCGTCGAGGCGCGGCCGTTCATGACGGCCGAAAAGTCGAGCCGGCGCTCGGGATCGGGAAACGGCACCGCTGCCAGCAGGGTGCGGGTATACGGATGCACGGGATTGCGGAACAGGGCCTCGCGGCTCGCCTCTTCGACGATGCGGCCGAAGCACATGACCGCAATCCGCTCCGCCATGTAATCGACGACCGCAAGATTGTGCGAGATGAACAGGTAGGTCAGGCCCATCTCGCGCTGCAGGTCCTTCAGCAGGTTCAGGATCTGGGCCTGGACCGAGACATCGAGCGCGGACACCGGCTCATCGCAGATGAGGAGATCCGGTTTGAGCGCCAGCGCGCGGGCGATGCCGATGCGCTGGCGCTGGCCGCCGGAAAAGCTGTGCGGATGGCGGCCGACATCCCGCGGGTTCAGGCCAACCAGTTCCATGAGTTCGCGCACCATCTCCCGGCGGTAGGCGGCATCGCCGATCCCGTGAATGATCAGCGGCTCGCTCAAGATGTCGTAGACCGTCATGCGCGGGTTGAGCGCGCTGAACGGGTCCTGAAACACGTACTGGATCTTGCGCCGGACTGTCGCCAGGCCATCGGCCGGCAGCCGCGTCAGATCCACAACCCCATCGCCGGCATCAAACAGCACGGTGCCGCCGTCCGCCTTGACGGCGCGCAAGATCAGCTTGCTCACCGTGGATTTGCCGCAACCGCTCTCCCCCACCAGGCCCAGACAGCTGCCGCGTGCGATGCGGAAGCTCACGTCGTCGACGGCGCGCACGGTGCGCGTGTGCCGGGCCGCGAACAGGCCGGCGCCGCGCCGGGTGGTAAACGCCTTGCTGAGATTGCGCACTTCCAGATGCGGCGGTGCCGGTCCCCGGCGCGCTTCGTCGCCGGCCGGCCGGGCCAGCAGATGGCCCTTGCGCTTGCGGATTTCCCTGAGCGGTTTGAGCCGCTCACCGCGGCGCATGTCAAAGTGCGGGACAGCACCGAGCAGCGCCTTGAGATAGGGATGGCGCGGATCGGTGAAGATGTCGTCGAGGGTGCCAGCTTCCATCACCCGGCCGCGGTACAAGACGACGACCTCCTCGGCGATGTTGGCGACGACGCCCAAGTCATGGGTGATCAGCAACAGCGCCATGCCGAACTCCTGGCGCACATCCTGGATCAATTTCAGGATTTGCGCCTGGATGGTCACGTCAAGTGCGGTCGTCGGCTCATCGGCAATCAGCACCGCCGGCCGGCAGATCAGCGCCATTGCGATCATGGCGCGCTGGCGCAGGCCGCCGGAAAGCTCGAACGGATAGGTGTTGAGCGCCCGCTCCGGCTCCGGGAAGCCGACCAGCCGCAGCATGCGCACCGTCGCCGCAATCCCTTCGCGCCGGCCCAGCCGGCTGTGCAGGTGAAGCATCTCGCTGACCTGATCGCCGATGGTATGCAGCGGCGACAGCGAGGTCATCGGCTCCTGAAAGATCATCGAGATATGGCGGCCGCGGATGCTGCGGTAGGCGGTGCCGGCCGGATCGAGGCCGGTCAAGTCGATCGGTTCGCCGCCGGTGCGGCCGTCGTCGAACAGGATCGAGCCGCTGCGGACGCGGCCGTTGGCCGGCAGGATGCCGAGTATGGCCTGCGCAGTGACCGACTTGCCGGAGCCGGACTCGCCTACGAGCGCGACTGCCGAGCCGGCGTTGAGGCGAAAGCTGATCCCGTCGAGGGCGCGCACCGCGCCACCACGCGTGTGAAACTCAACCGAGAGGTCCTCCACGCGCAGCACCTCGCCCATGGCGGCCTACCCGAGCCTGAACAACGATCGCGCGGCCGCGGCCATCAGGCGAACACCTCGGTGGCGGCGAGCCAACGGCAGGCCGGATGGGCGCGCGTCCGGCGCACGAACTCGGCGACGAAATGCCAGCAGCCTTCATCGTGAAACAGGTGATGGGTCATCAATCCGGTCGGCTCGCTGGCGTCAACGGCGCCGGCCCGCCGCTGCCGCACGTGGTCCAGCACCTGGGCCAGGGCCGCTTCGGTGCCGACGAAGCCGCCGCCCTGCCAGTCGACGATATCGACGTGAACGTTGGCATGGATCAGGCCGGGAACGGGCTCGCGTGCCGGCCGAGGTCCGAGAACCGAAAGGCCGGTTACGCCCGCTGCCGGCAGCGCCGGCACGAAATCGGGATCGATGCGGTTCCACGGCGCGACCAGCGCCGGGACGTGGCGGGCGAAGGCGCGGATCCGGGCGACAGCGCGCCGCAGCTCCGCCAGCATGGCTTCGCGCGGGCGGTGCGGTCCGTACTCGTTCTGCCGCTCATCCGCCGGCGCATGGTTGTCATGCCCCCAGCCGTGGACAAGCGCAATGCCAAGCGGCTGACCGGCGAGCCACGCGATCAGCCGGTCCGCGGCATCGCGCGGGATGACCGCCAGCGCCACCGGGGTATCGGTCGCCCGCGCGATGGCCAGGGTGCGCTCGAGCTCGGGCGTTACGTCGCGCGCATCATCGTCGCGCCACCAGAACGTGACCGTCCGGCCGGCCGTCCGCCAAACCTCAAGCTCGTCATCGATCGCATTCCAGTCGGGCATGCTTGCCCTCATCCCGCCCGCATCCCGGCGCAAAAACCGGCCATCGCGCGCGCCGTCGCCGCGGCCCCGCGCATGTCTAAGGGCAGGCAGGGGCGGTCACTTGTCAAGGCTTCGTCGATCGCGGCGGCGAGACGATTTGGTGACAGATCGTCCGCGGTGACGACGGTGATGACGCCGCGTTCGGCCAGGATGCCTGCGCGCAGGCGCTGCTCCGTCTCGCTCGGCGTCGCGAACGGAACCACCACCGCCGGCACCCGCGCCGCCAGCACATCCATCATCGTGTTGTAGCCGGCCTGCGAGATAACGAGCGCTGCATCGGCGAGAAGATCCGGCACGTCGGCGCGCCAGCGTTCCACCACGACGCCGTCGGGGGCGTTCCAGCGCAGCTCATCGAAGACGCGTTCGGGCAGGTTGGGGCCGGTAAGCAGTCGGAAGACACGGCCGGCGGCGCAGCTCAGGGGCCGGGCTTCGAGCGCGGCCCGCAACAGCGGCTCGCCGACGGCGCCGCCGCCGACCATGACAATCACCTCGTAGCCGCCGGCCTCGGTCGCGCAGCGGGCCTTGGTGGGCGCCGCCGCTTCGGCGACGTAGCCGGTATAGATCAGCTGATCGGCAATGGCCGCGGCTTCCGGGAACGACGCGGTGAGCGGGATGAGGTTCGGATCGCCATGCACGAGGACATGATCGAAGAAGCGCTTCGCCAAGCCGATGACGGCCTCGTTGCGGCGCGGATCGGTCTTCCTGACCAGCACGTCGCGGACGGAGGAGACGATGCACGGCCGGTCTGGTCGCGCCCAGGCTTCCTCCAGCAGGGGCAGGAGTTCGAACTTGAACTGGCCGCGGCCGAACGGAAACATCTCGATCAAGAGCGCCTGCGGCTGGATTGCGTCGAACTCCTGCAGCAGCCGTGCCGCGCGCCGGTCGCGAAAGGCATCGTCGATCGGCCGGCCGGCGGTGTCGACCAGCGTCGAGAACGAGGCGTCCAGCGTCCGCACGGCGGGCAGCAGGACCCGGCTGCAGCCGTCGAAGGTGATCCCCGGCACCGGCGCGCCGCCGAGAACAACCGTGACCTCAAGGCCGGCCGCCTGCAGGGCCGCGGCAATCAGCGAGGCACGCTTGACATGGCCGACGCCGAGCAGACTTTGCACATAATAAAGGACACGCTTGCTCACCCGCCGGTTTTCCCGGTTGCCAGGAGCGCCGTCAAGAGCGTGTCGAGCGCGCGGGCGGCCGCATCGAGGCTGTGATGCTCACGGACCGCGCGGGCGGCCTGCCGGCCGAGGCGCCGGCGTTCGTCCGCGTTATCGATCAGACGGGCAACGGCTGCGGCGAATGGGCGCTCGCAGCCCACCGGCACCAGGAGGCCGCTGACGCCGTCGCGAACAATATCGCCGACACCGCCGGTCTGGCCGGCAACCACCGGAACGCCGGCCGCTTGCGCCTCCACGAGCGCCATGCCGTAGGCTTCGCCGATCGCCGGCCAGACAAAAATGTCAGCGACCGGATAGAGGCGCGCGAGTGCGTCCGGCGCCTGAGCGCCGAGCCAATGGACGCGCGTTCCGAGATCGGCAAAGGCAGCCTGCACGGCCCCAAGCGCCGGACCATCGCCCGCGATCAAGAGGTGCCAGCGCCACGCCTTCAGCTGCGTAAGGGCCTGCGCCAGCAGGCGGTACGACGCGAGCTTGTCACCCGGCCGCATCATCGCGACGGTGAGCAGCAGCACGCTGCCGGCGTCGAAGCCGAGGCTGTGCGCAAGCGATTGGCGCCGCACCGCCGCTTCGGCGCCGCGCCCGTGCGTGCGCGCAGGATCGAGGAACGGGGCCAGCGGCTGCCAGTGGTCAGGCGACTTGAGGAGCGGCAGCACGCAGGCACGATCGGCCGAGTTGAGCCCCAGCACCAGATCGGCGGCGGCAAGGGCGGCGCGGGTGGCGGCAGAGCCTTGCGCCCAGGGGCCCCTCTCCCGCTTGGGCGCGTAAGAGGCTTCCGCGACTACATACGGGATGCCGAGCGCGCGGCTGACCGCCGGCCCAAGCCAGTCCGGCGCCTTGTGGTAGAGGTGGTAGGTGAGCCACAGCT